>ENA-OQBT01000098-OQBT01000098.1-human-gut-metagenome-genome-assembly--contig:-NODE-98-length-57086-cov-5.379361_pt1 | contig 57086 bp, 61 predicted proteins | sample MGYA00242749_ERZ504557 | MGnify/ENA primary metagenome ERZ504557 (study PRJEB26092, sample SAMD00036243) | human gut metagenome | host: Homo sapiens | study: EMG produced TPA metagenomics assembly of...
CTGAAAAATCAGACAATATCAAGGCCGGATAAAAGGTATAGACCCAACCCTTTTTCGGACAAGCTACCCTCATAAACATAAGAAGAGAATCACAAAGTGCAGGAGATCATAAACAGTATTATTATTTTCAAGGAGGGAAAAACTTATGCTACGTTATCTGCCTGTTCGAAAAGTTCATGCAAGACAGGTCCTTGATTCCAGGGGGAATCCTACGGTGGAAGCGGAAGTGACGGTAGGTGAAGGAATCGTGGGGATTAACGGATACACAGGAAGAGCCATGGTGCCGTCCGGAGCATCCACAGGTAAATTTGAGGCTGTGGAGCTGCGGGACGGAAACCGGGAGGAATATCTGGGCCAGAGTGTGAAAAAAGCAGTGGAAAATATCAATACACGTCTGGCAGATGCCATTATCGGAGAGAATGCCCTGAACCAGGCATGGATCGATCATCTTTTGATCGAAACCGACGGAACGGAGAACAAAAGCAGCGCAGGAGCCAATGCCACGCTGGCAGTATCTCTGGCAGCAGCCCGTGCAGCAGCCGGGGCCCTTCGGCTTCCTCTTTATCAGTATCTGGGCGGCTGTCATACCCTGCAGCTTCCGGTGCCGATGATGAATATTTTAAACGGGGGAAAGCATGCGGACAATACGGTAGATCTTCAGGAGTTTATGATCATGCCAACAGGAGCTTGCTGTCTGGAAAAGGGTATCCGCATGTGTGTGGAAGTCTACCAGCACTTAAAGCTTCTTCTCCGGGAAAAAGGACTCTCCACAGCGGTTGGAGATGAAGGCGGCTTTGCTCCGGATCTTTCAGATTCGGAGGAAGTGCTTACCCTGATCGTTCATGCCATAGAAAAAGCAGGATATAAACCAGGAGAAGAGATCACCATTGCCATTGATGCAGCCTCTAGCGAGCTTTATGATGAGGAAAAGGGCGTGTACTTTTTCCCTGGGGAGAGTCGCATGAAAGGAGAAAAGATCTACCGGGATGCCGGTGAGATGACAGAGTATTATGAAAAATTGGTGGAAAAATTTCCTATTGTTTCCATTGAAGACGGTCTCTGGGAGGATGACTGGGAAGGCTGGAAATATCTGACGGAACACTTGGGAAAAAAGATCCAGCTGGTAGGCGACGATCTGTTTGTCACCAATATCAAACGGCTGCACTGTGGCATCGGACTTGATGTTGCCAATGCTATCCTTATTAAAGTAAACCAGATCGGAACTCTCACGGAAACTCTGGATGCGGTGGAGATGGCTCAGCATGCCGGGTATCGTGCAGTGATCTCTCACAGGTCCGGGGAAACAGAGGATTCCTTTATCGCAGATCTTGCAGTTGCCTGTGGGGCGGGACAGATCAAAACAGGCGCACCCTGCCGTTCGGACCGGAACGCCAAGTATAACCAGCTTCTGCGGATCCACGAACAGCTCGGAGCTCTTGGAAGATATAAAGATCCTTTTGCAAAAAAATCTCAGAAAAAGCCCTGCATAAAATAAACGGAAAATGGTTGAAATCCCGGTTTAGCTATGGTAAAATAACCTCTAGTTGATTAGGAGGTGTAACCGCGTGAACATTTTGAAGATTATTCTGACTGTAATTTATGCAATAGATTGTATCGCTCTGACTGTTGTCGTACTGATGCAGGAGGGCAAGCAGCAGGGTCTTGGCTCTATCGCCGGAGTAGCTGATACTTACTGGGGTAAGAATAAGGGCCGTTCCATGGAAGGTGGTCTTGTAAGAGGTACCATTATCATGGGAGTTATTTTCTTTGTACTGTCAATCGTACTGAACATTATCTGATCTGCCAGGGGCAGAACAGAAGTTGGTAACACTCTTGCTGCGTTAGCATGCAGAAGAAACTCGGATGGGGACTTCTTTTGTTAATCAGCAGGAGTGTTTTTGCGTTGATACAGGGGCACGGGTGAGCCTTCCTCCGGAAGGATAACAGGGTAAAAATGAAATATAAATATGAAACAGGAGAAAATGTGAAAAGATCGAAAAATTTTGAAAAAAGAAAAAAGTTTATAATGGAGCTTCTGGGAGATCCGCTGTATAAGCCCATGCGTCTGCGTGAGATCGCATCTCTTCTTCAGCTGGATAAGAGTGAGAAAAAAGAGCTTTTTGACGTGCTGGACGAGCTTTGCGCCCAGGGCAAGGCTGAAGTAGATAATAAAGGAAGATACAGCAAGGTTTCCGGCAAGCGCAGAGACAGACGAAAGAATAAAGAAGCTCTGAAGCAGAAAAGCCGGAGCGTGGCCGTAAGGGAAGAGAATGCAGAGAGAAGAATCATGAGGAATATCGTTTCTCCGAGAAGGACGGAACCATCATGGAGGGAACTTTTATTGGCCATTACAAGGGCTTTGGCTTTGTGGAAGTGGAGGGTCAGGAACAGGATATTTTTATTCCGGAAAATGACACGGGAAGCGCCATGCATCAGGATAAGGTGCAGATCCTTGTACGGAACGGACATAAAGAGGGAAAACGTCAGGAAGGCGTTGTGCTGAAGGTTCTGGAAAGGGGAATGCCTTCGATCGTGGGAACATACCAGAGCAGCCGTGATTATGGCTTTGTGATCAGTGATAACCCCAAATTTTCCAAAGATATTTTTATTTCCAGAAAAAACTCCATGGGAGCAAAGGACGGAGACAAGGTAGTTGCAGAGATCACAGATTACGGCTCCAGAAACCGGAAGCCGGAAGGAAAGATCACGGAGGTGCTGGGAACTTACGTTCACCTGGAACAGATATCCTTGCTATTGTGAAGAGCTTTAACATACCAAGTGTATTTCCTGACAAAGTACTTCGTCAGGCTGACCGTGTGCCGGATCATGTACAGGAAGCGGATCTGGATGGAAGACTGGATCTCAGAAATCTTGTTACAGTTACCATTGACGGTGAGGATGCAAAGGACCTGGATGATGCCATTTCCCTGACAAAGGAGGATGGAATCTACCATCTGGGTGTGCACATCGCAGACGTGAGCAACTATGTTCAGGGCGGCAGTGCCCTTGACAGAGAGGCACTGAAGCGCGGAACCTCCGTCTATCTTGCAGACCGTGTCATTCCCATGCTTCCGGAGCGGCTTTCCAACGGTATCTGTTCTCTGAACCAGGGACAGGACCGTCTGACCTTAAGCTGTCTGATGGATGTTAATGAAAAAGGAAAGGTGATTTCCCATAAGATCGCAGAAACCGTGATCCGTGTAGATGAGCGCATGTGTTACACAGATGTGAAAAATATTCTGGAGGATACCGACGAGGTGGCGAAGAAACGCTATGAAGCTCTGATCCCCATGTTTTTCCTGATGAAAGAGCTTTCCGGGATCCTGCGCAGCCGCCGTCATACAAGAGGTTCCATTGATTTTGATTTTCCGGAAAGTAAGATCATCCTGAATGCGGCAGGAAGAGCTATTGATGTGCAGCCTTATGAAGCCAATGTGGCAACCAGGATCATTGAAGATTTTATGCTTCTTGCCAATGAAACCGTGGCACAGGAATACTGCACCGGAGATTATCCCTTTGTATACAGAACCCATGAAAATCCGGATCCGGAAAAGATTGAAAGTCTTTTGATGCTTCTTCATAATGAAGGAGTCAACATACAGAAATCCGGACAGGAGATCACGCCTGGTGAGATCCAGGAGATCCTGGAAAGTATTGAGGGAATGCCCAATGAGGCACAGATCAGCCGCCTGACCTTGCGTACCATGAAACAGGCAAAATATACTACGGAATGCAGCGGACATTTCGGACTTGCAGCGAAGTATTACTGCCACTTTACTTCTCCGATCCGAAGATATCCGGATCTTCAGATCCACAGGATCATCATGACCGTCTGAGAGGCAGACTGGTAAGGGAAGGACGTACCGAGCATTACAAGGAGATCCTGGATGAAGTGGCGCGCCAGTCCAGTGTGTGCGAACGGCGTGCAGACGAAGCGGAAAGAGAATCCGATAAGCTGAAGAAAGCAGAGTATATGTCCTATCATCTCGGAGAGGAGTATGAGGGGATCATCTCCGGCGTTACAGGATGGGGACTTTATGTGGAGCTTCCGAATACCGTAGAAGGACTGATCCATATCAATACATTACGAGATGACTATTATGTATTTGACCAGGATGCATATGAACTGCGGGGCGACATGACAGGAAAGATCTTCCGTCTTGGGCAGAAGGTCCGTGTCCGTGTGGCAGATGCGGATAAAATGCTGAAAACCGTGGATTTTGTCCTGGCTGAGGAAGACTGAGGGAGCGCGAAATGGCAAAAAAAACAGGAATGAAACTGATCGCAAATAATAAAAAGGCTTTTCATGATTATTTTATCGAGGATACTTATGAGGCCGGGATCGCACTTGCAGGAACCGAGGTGAAATCCTTACGTTCCGGTAAATGCAGCATCAAGGAGGCCTTTGTCCGTGTGGAAAACGGAGAAGTTTATGTATATGGAATGCATATCACTCCTTATGAGAAAGGAAACATTTTTAACAAAGATCCTCTTCGTGTGCGTAAGCTTTTGCTGCATCGCTACGAGATCAATAAGATCGAAGCTAAATTAAAGGAAAAAGGATTGACTTTGGTACCACTGAAGGTTTATTTCAAGGACAGCCTGGTAAAAATAGAGATTGGCATGGCACGTGGTAAAAAGCTTTATGACAAGCGCCAGGATATTGCAAAGAAGGATCAGAGAAGAGAAGCGGAGCGAGACTTTAAGGTAAAAAATCTTTATTGATCGGCTGGTTTCAACTGAAAAAGTAAAAGTATGATAAAATGCGGGGAATGAGAAATGACAGAGGTACAGGAAAGACGTAAAAAAACGGTAGAAGCATCGATGACGGAGCAGGTTCATCTGATCATGCAGCAGCATCTGAACGGAGGCGGAAGACTTTTTGGCGGAGCACTGATGCAGTGGCTGGATGAGGTTGCCGGAGTGGTAGCTATGCGTCATGCGGAGACATATCGGGTGGTAACTGCGGCAGTGGACAATCTTCAGTTCAAGCATGCGATCTATGAGGGAGAGATCGTAGTACTTAAGGGATATGTGACTTATGTGGGAAGAACTTCCATGGAGGTCGAGATCGATACGTATGTGGAACAGCCGGATGGCATGCGTCATACTGTAAACCGGGCATTTTTTGTGATGGTGGCTGTAGATGAAGACCAGAAACCGATTCAGGTGCCGGAACTGATCATTACCACAGAAGCGGAAAAAGCCCGGAATGAAGCTGCGAAAATGCGCCGTGATATGCGCAGACAGCGAAGGGAAAACGGGTTCTGACCTCAGCTGTTCCAATTTTTGACATAGTTTAAAATATCTAAAGATTCTGTGAAATTCAGAACGGTCAGGTTGACAAGAAAGTGATACTCTGTAATAATAGAAAAGGAAAACCTGACAGCGAATAGGATCATTTTATATGGAGGAGATATAATGAAAAAACGTTATTTGATTCTTGCCGGAATTCTTGCAGCGAGCATGCTTGCAGCCGGTTGCGGAAAGAAGAACTCTGTGGCACCGGAGCAGAAGGTGGAGGCAACGGCAACCCCGACGGTAACGGAAGCTGCGAAAACGGATGTGGTGGAGATGCAGACCTCTACGGATGAAACAGCAAATATCAAGAACGTAATGGGAACCAAGAGTGAGACCACTACCAGTATTGTATTTACCAATAAAATGAACTCCACGATTTCTGCAATTTATGTCCGTCCTACCAGAGATGATGGCGATGACAGTGATGAGACCTGGGGAAGCGATCTTGTAAATGGTAAATTCACACTGGCTTCCAACGACAAGGCTGTTTATTATATGGAGAAGAGCCAGAAGGACGATAACGGAGATACAGCAACAAGCTTTGATGTAAGGATCACATTTTCTGACGAAGAGCAGAATGAATGTTTCTTCCGCCAGCTGCCGCTTCTGACGATCTCACAGCTGAGTCTTTGTATGGATGGTGAGGGTGAAGACGGAATCCCATATGCTACATATCTGGCGAGCGGAAGCACCAAGGAGGTGTCTACCCTGAAGGATGTAAAGGCAAGGCTTGGCATTGAGGATGACAGTGAAAGTGACAGTGACAGTACAGATTCTTCAGACAGTACGACTGTGACTCCGACTCCGGAGAGTTCTGATGATAATGGAGACAGTACAGACAGCAGTTCGTCCGGCAGTTCGGACTCCACATCCACACCGGATCCAACATCTGCACCAGCTTCTTCTGATTCTTCCGATGCACCGGATCCTACGGAAGCACCATCCGGCGAGGATGATCCGGCATCTGTAGCAGCAAGATATATCGGTCAGTCCATGTCTGAGCTTGAGAATGCATGCGGCAGCCCAAATGGCAGTGATTATGAGGACGAGCCGGAGTCCGGTAAGACAGGTTATTATTATTATGATACGTTTACGGTATCCACAACTTTTGACAATGACGGCAATGAAGTTGTATCCGGCGTATGGTAAAGGAGAATAAACATATGAAAAGAGTGTTACTGAAATTAAGCGGAGAGGCTCTTGCAGGAGAGCAGAAGAGAGGCTTTGATGAAGCAACTGTTACAGAGGTTGCCAAACAGATCAAGACGATCGTGGATGAAGGACTTCAGGTTGGTATCGTGATCGGAGGTGGAAATTTCTGGAGAGGACGTACCAGCGGAGCCATGGACAGAAGCAAGGCGGATCAGATCGGCATGCTTGCTACTATCATGAACTGTATCTATGTGTCTGACATCTGCAGATATGTGGGACTTAAGACAGAGGTGTTTACCCCGTTTGTATGTGGTGCATTTACCACACTTTATTCCAAGGATGCTGTAGAAGAGAGCTTCGCAGAAGGAAAGGTTGTATTCTTTGCAGGTGGTACCGGCCATCCGTATTTCTCTACAGATACAGCTACTGTACTTCGTGCTGTTGAGATCGGCGCAGATGCCATTCTTCTTGCCAAGGCTGTTGACGGAATCTATGACAGTGATCCGAAGGTAAACCCGGATGCCAAGAAGTATGATGAGATTTCCATCGATGAAGTAGTTGCAAAGAAGCTGGCAGCTATGGATCTTACCGCTTCCATCATGTGTATGGAGCAGAAGATGCCGATGCTGGTATTCGGTCTTGATGAAAAGGACAGCATCGTCAATACCGTACATGGCAAGTTCTCCGGAACAAAGGTAACCGTGTGATCAAAAGGGAATAATAAAAAAACCATACAGGGAGATATGTGAAATGGATGAGAGAATTCAGGTATACGAAACAAAAATGGGAAAAACACTGAATGCTTTGGAGAGTGAGCTGACAACCATCAGAGCCGGCCGTGCAAACCCGCATATTCTTGACAAACTTACCGTAGATTATTATGGAGCACCGACTCCGCTCCAGCAGGTTGCAAACATTTCTGTACCGGAGGCACGTATGATCCAGATCCAGCCGTGGGAATCCAGCATGATCAAAGCGATCGAGAAAGCGATCCTTTGCTCTGATCTGGGATTAAACCCGAGCAACGATGGAAAAATGATCCGTCTTGTTTTCCCGGAGCTTACCGAGGAGCGTCGTAAAGAGCTGGTGAAGGACGTTAAGAAAAAAGGCGAGGGTGCCAAGGTTGCAGTAAGAAATATCCGTCGTGATGCCAACGATGCATTTAAGAAACTTGCAAAACAGGATGTTTCTGAGGATGAGATCAAAGAGCTTGAGGATCAGATCCAGAAACTTACAGATAAGTACATCAAGGAAGTTGACAAGGCGATCGAAAACAAGTCTAAAGAGATTCTGACTGTATAATTGTAAGAAATACGAGGATAGAGAGGGCTTCTTTGAAGAAGCTCTCTTTCTGTATGGAGGAGATTTATGAACGTACCAAATCATATCGCGATCATTCTGGACGGAAACGGACGTTGGGCAAAGGAACGAGGAATGCCGAGAACCTACGGACATGTAAAAGGATGCGCCAATCTTGAAAACATTTGTTATGATATCAAAGATCTTGGGGTGAAATATCTTACGGTTTACGCTTTTTCCACAGAAAACTGGAAACGCTCCAAAGAAGAAGTGGAAGCACTGATGAAACTGTTCCGCGGTTATCTTAAGAAATGTATCAAGATTTCCAAGAAAAATAATATGAAGATGAAAGTCATCGGAGATGTTACTGCCTTTGCACCGGATATCCAGCAGAGTGTCCGGGAACTGGAGGAATATTCCAAAGATTTTGACGGTATTTATTTTCAGCTGGCATTAAATTACGGAAGCGTGATGAGATCCGCCGTGGAATGCAGAGGATGGCACAGGATGTAAAAGACGGAAAAGTTGAGCCGGATGGCATTACAGAAGATACGATTGAGAGCTATCTGGATACTGCAGGTGTACCGGATCCGGATCTTTTGATCCGCACAAGCGGTGAGCAGCGACTTTCCAATTTCCTGCTTTGGCAGCTTGCCTATTCCGAGTTTTATTTTACACCGGTTGCATGGCCGGATTTCAATAAAGAAGAGCTGATCAAAGCCATCGAGAAATACAATCAGAGAGACAGACGCTACGGTGGCGTCAAGGAGGAGTAGATCATGTTTAAGACAAGACTGATAAGTGGTATCGTCCTTGTCATTATTGCCCTGGCAACTATCATTTCCGGAAGCTGGATCTTATTTTTTACACTTCTGGCTGTTTCACTGATCGGAATGAGAGAGCTTTACAAGGTAATGAAGGTAAGCGATGAGCATGTTACCGTGCTGGAACTTGTAGGATATCTTGGAGCAGTGCTTTATTATATTGCCATGAAAGCTGATTTTGGAAATTACGGAACAATGGCGATCATCATCAGTATGATCCTGATCCTGTTTGTTTATGTATTCGGTTATCCGAAATACCATGCAGAACAGGTGATGGCAGCATTTTTTGGAGTTGTATATGTTGCTGTGATGCTTTCCTTTATCTATCTTACCAGAAGCCTTCCGGACGGAAATTCTGGTATGGCTGATATTCCTGTGCTCCTGGGGATGTGACACCTGTGCTTACTGTGTGGGAATGCTTATCGGAAAGCATAAAATGGTGCCGGTTTTAAGCCCGAAGAAATCCATCGAGGGAGCTGTAGGAGGCGTTGCGGGAGCGGCGCTTCTTGGAGTGATCTATGCAGCGGCAACACAGGGAAAAATGGCTGAGTATGCTTGATCTGCGCAGTTGGAGCTCTGATCTCCATGGTGGGTGATCTGGCTGCATCTGCGATCAAAAGGAACCAGAACATCAAGGACTATGGAAAGCTGATCCCGGGCCATGGAGGAATCCTGGACCGTTTTGACAGTGTGATCATCACAGCCCCTGTTATTTACTATCTTGCAAAAACGATTCTTGGAATTTAGGAGACATTAGAAATGAAGAATATTGCAATCTTAGGTTCTACCGGCTCCATCGGGACCCAGACACTGGATGTGGCAAGAAAAAACGAAGACCTTCGTGTTGTTGCAGTCAGTGCAGGCAAAAGTGTGGAGAAGCTGGAAGAGCAGATCCGTGAGTTTCATCCGCTTCTGGCAGCAGTCTGGGATGAAGAAGCAGCCCGGGATCTGAAAACGCGTATTGCGGACACGGATACAAAGGTAGTCAGCGGAATGGAAGGACTTCTGGAGCTTGCGTCCATGCCGGAATCCGAAATCCTTGTCACTGCGATCGTGGGAATGATCGGGATCCGTCCTACCATGGAGGGAATCCGTGCCGGAAAGGATATTGCCCTGGCAAATAAGGAAACCCTTGTCACGGCCGGTCATCTGATCATGCCGATGGCAAAGAAATATGGCGTATCTATCCTTCCGGTAGACAGTGAACACAGCGCTATTTTCCAGGCTATCCACGGAGAAGAAAACAAAGAGATCCACAAGCTTCTGATCACGGCATCCGGTGGTCCCTTCCGCGGACGTACCACAGAAGAGCTGCGAAGGGTCACTGTTGCAGATACTCTGAAGCATCCAAACTGGGTAATGGGACGAAAGATCACCGTAGATTCCGCAACCCTGGTAAACAAAGGGCTGGAAGTTATGGAGCCAAATGGCTGTTTGACATGGATCTGGATCATATTCAGGTGGTGGTGCAGCCGCAGAGTATCATCATTCCATGGTGGAGTTTAAGGATGGTGCGATCATGGCACAGCTTGGAACTCCGGATATGAGACTTCCGATCCAGTACGCTCTGTACTATCCGCACAGACGATATCTGGACGGAGACCGTCTTGATTTCACGAAGCTTCATGAGATCACATTTGAGGTTCCGGATATGGAGACATTCCGGGGACTTCCTATGGCGATCCAGGCATCCCGGGAGGGCGGAAGTATGCCGACTGTCTTTAATGCAGCCAATGAGCTTGCAGTAAAGAAATTCCTGGAGGAAAAGATCGGCTTTCTGGATATTTATGAGATTATTGCACAGTCTATGGAAAGACATAAAAAAATCGCACATCCGGATCTGGATGAGATCCTTTCTGTAGAGCAGGATACTTATCAGTGGATCGAAAGCAGGTGGTAAATTGAGATTTGTGATTGCTGTAATTATTTTCAGCGTTGTGATACTGATCCATGAGCTGGGACATTTTCTTCTGGCAAAAAAGAATCACATCGAGGTATTGGAATTTTCTCTTGGTATGGGACCCAGGATCATAAGTACGGTAAAGGGCGGCACACGTTATTCCGTGAAACTGTTTCCTCTTGGAGGTTCCTGCGCCATGGCCGGAGAGGATGCGGAAGATGACAGTCCGGGAACCTTTAATTCGGCTCCTGTGTGGGGCAGGATCGCAGTGGTTGCTGCCGGTCCGATATTTAATTTTCTGCTGGCATTTGTTTTGTCTGTGATCATTGTAGGCTGTATGGGCTATGATCCGGCAACCGTATTAGAAGTAACCCAAAATTCTGCTGCGGAAAAGGCAGGATTGAAAAAGGGTGATGTGATCACGGAATATCAGGGCTATCATATTGATCTGGGGAAAGATCTTTATGTATATTCGTATCTCAACGAACTGAAAGAGGGAGATACCATCCGGCTGAAAGTAAAACGTGATGGAAAGGAACAGGAGATTTCCTATAAACCAGATGTAAATGTGCGGTATCTTCTTGGCTTTAACCGTTCCGATGTAAATTCCATGACAGTGGAATCACTGATCAAGGGAATGCCACTGGAAGAGGCAGGTCTGGAAGCAGGCGATGTGATCACGAAGATCAACGGTGTGGAGGTTCCGGACGGAAATGCATATGAAAAATATATCGAAGAGCATCCATTGTCCAATGAACCTGTGACGATCACCTATGAGCGTGACGGACTGGAATATGAGGCAGAGATAACACCAAGGGAATACAGAACACCGGTTTCCGGTTTCGGATATAACACATACAGTGAAAAAACTTCCGGCTTTAATGTTCTGAAATATGGTGCTGTGGAAGTGAAATACATGATCCGTACTACGATCTTAAGCCTGAAAGAGCTTGTGACCGGTCACCTTGGAATGAAAGACTTAAGTGGTCCTGTGGGTGTTGTGGATGCCATTGGCGACACTTACGAACAGTCCAAGAGTGAGGGAACGCTGATGATCTGGATGAATTTGCTGAATATGGCGGTTCTTCTTTCTGCAAACCTGGGAGTGATGAACCTTCTTCCTCTTCCTGCGCTGGATGGAGGAAGGCTGGTATTTCTGGTGGCAGAAGCGATCCGGAGAAAACCGGTAAACCGTCAGGTAGAAGGCATGATCCATTTTGCGGGGCTGATGCTTTTGATGGCGTTGATGGTTATCGTTATGTATAATGATATTCTGAAGATATTCTGATGAGGATTATGGAGTAAAGATATATAAAAGATGGAATGGTCAGGAAAATGTCCGGATTGTTCCATCTTTTTTTAGTGAAACATATGAAACTAGGATGAAACACATGAAACAAGATTGACATTTTATTTGGGACTTTGTACAATCAAAAATGTAGATGACGATATTAAATCGTGTAAAATACCAAAAGAAATAAAAAATAAATTTCAAATAATAAGAAAAATCACATAAGGAGATGAGACAATGGCAGGTACAATCAGAAAGATTGCACAAATGGCACATGTGTCTCCAGCAACTGTTTCAAGATATTTTTCAGGACAGAATGTGGTGAGTGATGAATTATCCAGAAGAATTGAGGAGGCAGCTAATACGGTTGGTTATGTGCCAAATCATCCAACGCGTAAGTCAGATGGTGTGATCGTAGTTCTGATTCCTAATCTGGAATTTGGATATTTCAGTGAATCCATAAAGGAGATTATCCGGCAGATGCCAAAATACAAATGTAGAGTGATATTTCTTCCTACATTTCCGGGAGATGACAGTTATAAGAGTATCCTGAAGGAATTGTATGTGATGGGAGTTATTTATCTGGAGGAGGAGATTGACCGTGAGGTGATACGATATATCCGGGCAAAGAATATCAAAGTGGTTATGCTGGGAGGCGCAGCTTTTGACAGCAGATGCGATATGGTACACATTAATGATATGATGGCTGCTTACGAGGGAATGAAATATCTTCTTGAAATGGGACACAGGAAGATACTGATTCTGACTGATCTTTCTACAAGTATCAGTTCAGGATTCCAGCGGTTAGTTGGCTGTAAGAAGGCAATGGAGGAATATGGACTTATGTTCAGTGATGACATGGCAGAATACGGTCAGCTTACCTTCGAAAAAGGCTATCGATCTATGAACAGTGCATTGCGAAAGAAAAAGAAGTTCACTGCAGTATTTGCTTTTTCCGATGAGACTGCGGTAGGAGCAATTACAGCGTTAAATGAACATGGCCTGAAGGTTCCGGAAGATGTATCCGTTTTGGGATTCGATGGATTAAGTATATCAGAGCGGGTGGTTCCTAAACTTACTACGATTTATCAGCCCTGGATAAGATGGTGGAATGGACTCTTGAGATTTTGTGTAACAAAAGTAGAAACAGAGAAGAAAATATAGAGTATACACTACCCTATAAATTATTGGAAAGAGGAACTGTACTCAGAAGGGAGGAAATATAAAATGGGGGAGAAGAGCTTTAAAGATATTCTTTGGAGAATATTTAGATTTGTTTTCCTGGGATTTATGGCACTGATCTCAGTAGGACCATTGGTATGGATCGTGATGTCATCCTTTAAATCCAATAAGGAGATCCTATCATCTGCATTTGCACTGCCTACATCATTAAGCTTTGATGGGTATAAGGCTGCATTGGACTTGGCTCCAATTTTTAAGTTTTATGGAAACAGTGTTGTGATTTCTTTTACAAGTACCCTGCTAAATATCCTGATTGTTTCCATGGCTGCCTATGTGTTGGCCAGATATACGTTTAAGGGAAGTACCTTTATCACACTGCTTTTATCTGCGTCTCTTCTTGTACCTACTTCGGCACTTCTGATGCCAATCTATAAGATCATGATGGGAATCGGATTGTTTGATACAAGGTCAGGGCTTGTACTTGTGTATGCGGCACTGGGACTTCCTACTTCACTTTTTGTATTCAAAAGCTATTTTCAGGGCATCCCCAAGGAACTGGAAGAAGCTGCCTATATTGACGGAGCCGGGTTTTATCGGACATTCTTTGTAATTGTATTTCCGCTGGCTAAATCAGGACTTGCAACAGGGGCAATTTTACAGTTCCTGACGTCGTGGAATGAGTTCATGTTCGGACTCGTTCTTACCAAGAGCACAGAAGTAAGAACCCTTCCTCTTGCTCTGAATTATTTCACATCTCAGTTTTCGTTTAACTATACGGCGATGTTTGCGGCATTGACTATGGTAATTCTACCAAGCATTGTAATCTATGTATTGCTGCAGGAACAGGTTACTACCAGTATGGTAGCAGGATCTGTCAAAGGTTGAAGATGAAATTTTATAAATCAAATAAAAGGAGGCAATTAATATGAAAACAAAAAAGGTGATGGCCACAGTATTGTCAGCAGTGACAGCATTATCCATGGCAGGAGGCATGGCCACAACAGTAAAAGCGGATGATGTGACAGAAATCACATTTCCTACATCCTGGGTTGGTGTCAGTGTTAATACAGAATGGTTCCAGGATCGTCTGGAAGCTTTTAATGAGGAGTACGGTGACAGTATCAAGGTCAATGTGGAAGAAATCGCAGGTGATCAGAACTATGTGGATAAGCTGAAAGTTCTGTATTCTTCCAATTCTCTTCCAGATACATTCAGCACAGGTGGATATAATCTGATTGATTCAATGAAGGATCAACTTGTCGACCTTACTGATTATGTAGATGATGACTGGAAAAAACTTGCAACTGATACATGTTGGGATGTAAACTCCCGCGATGGTAAGATTTATGGAATTCCTTATACCAGACAGGTAATAGGATACTTCTACAACAAAGATCTCTTTGCTCAGGCAGGAATTGAGAAACCGGCAAAGACATGGGACGAGTTCTTTGAGCAGTGTGACAAGCTTGTGGATGCAGGCATTACACCACTTTCCATGGATACCGCCGATTCCGGTTGGGTAACTTCACTGATGCTTGGTGCTATGATTGGTGAGAGCGATGAGGGAGAACAGTTTATGAATACCATGCTCCCGACAGATTATAATACAAAAGAATTTATCGATGCAGCAACCAGGATTCAGACTATGTTTCAGAAATATACAACTCCGGATGCAGTTGGTGGAAAATATGAGAATGCTGCAAGCAACTTCTTTATGGGACAGACAGCTATCATTGCAAATGGTCCTTGGATGATTAGCGATTTCTATGATACTTCTATGGTTGAAGATGGATTTGCAGATAAAGTCGGTACTGCAATGTATCCTGGTGATGTTATGTATAACAGTGGAAAAATTGGCTTTAATGTTGCTTCCAAGGATGAGAAAACACTGGATGCAACTCTTACATTTGTAAAATTCCTCACAAATGAGGAGAGCCAGCTTAAAATGCTTGAAATTACAGGCGATATTCCGGCTATGGAGGGTCTTATATCTGATAATGTAAAGCCACTTGTAAATGAAGTCATCGCAAACGGCGATAAAGCAGCGCACAGTATTAATGATTTCCAGAGCCTTTGGTATGCAAATGTAGTGGATGAGATCAGTATTCAGTATCCGCTTCTTGCGCAGGGTGAAATTACTCCGGAAGAGTTCGCACAGGCTCTTACAGACGCTGCACAGAAAAACTGATAATTATATGATTTCCGCGGCTTCGGCAGGACATACCTTCTTCTGAAGTCGCCGGAGGTTAAGAACAGACTGAAACAGGAGAGATGAGAAATGAAAGTTAAAAAATGGAAACTGGCAAGCTTTCTTTTGCCGTGTCTGCTCCTTTTTGCATTGATTTACCTGGCTCCGATGTGTATGGTGTTTGGAAGTTCATTTTTTGAATGGAAAGCAGGCGGTGTATTTAAATTTATTGGACTGGATAATTATATCAATGCTTTCCGGAACGACGCACGAATGCTTACAGCACTGAAGAATACGGGAATCTGGGTTGTGCTTCAGTCTGTTGTGCATGTGATGCTAGGAACTGTGATCGCGTTTATGCTTTCAAAAAGAAAAAAAGGTTGGAAAGTCCTCAGAACTATCTATATGATCCCGAATGTGGTATCTGCAGCGGCACTGGCTGTTATTTTCTTGAATGTATTTAATGCGCAGTATGGTATTATCAATTCTTTTGTAAAAACAGTAACCGGGAAACCATTTATGAAAAACTGGTTCTTTGATCAGAACAGTGCCTTTATCACAGTTACATGGAGCTGGCTTCTGTATACGGGAATGATCATCATTCTTGTGCTTGCAGGTGTTCTGTCCATTCCCGAGGATGTTGTGGAAGCGGCCAAGATTGATGGTGCTACAGACATGCAGATCAATATGAAGATTCGTCTCCCGCTGATTCGTACTATTATTGGAACCTGTGAGATTCTGGCGGCAACCAGTATGCTGAGAGAATTTGAACTCATTTATCTGACAACCAACGGAGGGCCGGGAGATACAACACTGAATCTTCCACTATACCTGTACAAAACATCTATGACAGATAATAATTATGGTTATGCCAACATGATGGGAGTAATTCTTATTATTGCAGGGGTAATTGTAGTAAGTGCCATTAATCGGTTGTTTAAGATGAATGAGGCAGACTACTAAAAAGACAGAAAGAGGAGGAATTACAGATGAAAATAGCAGTAATCGGCGGTGGTGGAGTACGTTCTATGTTTTTGGCAAAAAGCCTTGCTCAGAGCAGTTTGGAATTGGGGATCAACCAAGTGATCTTTATGGATAATGATCCAAAGAAGCTTAATATCTATGGTAAAATGGCACAGCAGGTTGCAAAGCGTCTGCAGCCAGCCTTGCAGCTGGAGCTTACCGGAGATCCTGTAGAAGCCATTAAAGATGCAGATTATATCATAACAACGATTCGTGTTGGAGAGGATGATATGCGTATCCAGGATGAACGAGTAGCTCTGAATCTGGGGGTTTTGGGACAGGAAACTACCGGTGCGGCAGGTTTTTCTTTTGCTATGCGTTCTGTGCCGGCTCTGGTAAAATATTGTGAGCTTGCAAAAAAATACGCTTCTCCGGATGTAAAGATCTTTAACTTTACCAACCCAGCGGGAGTAGTATCCCAGACTCTGCGTGATATGGGATATGATTTTACCTTTGGTATCTGCGATGCTCCAAGCAGCCTTCTCCATTCCTTTGCAAAAATGTATAAGGTTCCGCAAAATTCTGTGACGGGAGACTGCTATGGATTGAATCATCTTTCTTTTTTTGACAGTATTAAGCTGGATGGAAAAGAGATTTTGCCGGAGCTTTTAAAAGATGAAAGATTGTATACGGATACAGATATGCGTTTCTTTAAAAAAGATCTGGTAGAGCATATGGGATGTATTCTTAATGAATATTTGTACTATTTTTATTACAGAGAAGAAGCAGTTCAACATATTCTGGATGCGGGTATCACCAGAGGAGAAGTGATCCGTGATGTGAATATCCATATGACGGAGGAACTGTCACACATGGATGTTGAAAATGATTTTGAAAACTGCCTGAAGGTTTATGATAAGTGGTATGGCAAACGTGAAGATGCTTATATGGCAAATGAGACTGGCGTATCCAGAGCAAAAGAACCCTATCATTTTGATATTTATGCAAAGGATGATGGAGGCTATGCAGGTGTTGCCCTGAAATATATCCGTTCCAAATTAAGTGGAAAAGACAGTGAGATGATCCTTTGTGTACCGAATAACGGAGCAATTCCGGGACTCCTTGATACAGACGTTGTGGAAGTAACATGTGATCTTAAAGATGGTGAGATGATTCCGCATAAAGTCCCAAATCCCGGGGAATTGCAGATGGAACTCATTCGTAGGGTGAAGAGTTACGAAAGGCTGGCTTCCGAAGCAATCCGTACAAGAAGCATTAGTAAAGCAATTGACTGCCTTATGGTGCATCCTCTTGTCAATTCCTACTCACTGGCCAAGAAACTGGTGGGAACATATTTAGCCACAAATAAAGACTATATGGAGGAATGGAACTGATATGAGTTTTGTAGGTGGCGTAGGCTATTCCAATATCGATCTGATTTATTCTGGTCTTGATAGGCTTCCTGATAAGGGAGAGGAGATTTTCGCCAGAGGATTTTCCATGCAGTTTGGTGGTGGGATTCCGGCTACCATGATCAATCTTTCAAGGCTTGGAGTTGAGTCCAGAATTATTACTTTTGCGGGGCATGATCTTTTTTCGGAATTTGTGAAAAAAACACTGAATAGCTATCCGGTAAAAACTGTGAATCTTTATAAAGGAAACAAGATGCCGGTGGTGCTGTCTTCCACCTTGCTGTATTGTGGTGACAGAAGTTTTATTTCCTATACAGATGGAATGGATCTTAATGATGCTGTTATGGATGAAGTTTATGAAAATCTGAAAGGCGCATATGTGGTAGATATGCATGTTGGATTTTTAGATGTGTATAAAAGACTGAAAAAAGATGGTTGTATCCAGATTTTTGATACGGGATGGGAAGATGATCTGACATTGGAAAAATACAGGGATTATCTGGAAATCGCAGATTATTATATTCCCAATCAGAAAGAGGCCATGAAGATCACAGGAACGTCCAGTGTGGAAGCGGCTGCTGACGTTCTGTCGGAATTTTTTTCTGACGTGACGATCAAAATGGACAAGGAAGGGTGCCTACTTAAAAATAAGGATGGAATAAAAATCATATCTTCTGTACAAAATGTAAAAGCTATTGATGCAACAGGAGCAGGAGATGCATTTATGAGTGGCTTTATTTATGGACTTTATCATCATCATTCAATTGAACAGTGTATTAAGTTTGGAAATGTAACAGGAAGTGCGTGCGTTCAGGGAATGGGTTGTATCAGCAATTTTGTCAATGAAGAACAGCTCTTGGAAATTGCGGAAACGCTAGAAGTCAGGGAACTTTGAAGAGGTGGAAAAAATTTATAATTTGTAACTGAAGAAGATGTCTCTTATTTGTATATCAGGTAAGAGACATTTTTTTTATGCAAACATATACTAGCAGAGAACCAGTGTGTTTTCAGGCACAAAAAGGAGCCTCTGTTTATGAAAAATCATTCTTATATTTCAATGCAGCAGGATATGCCGGATCAGGGACAGCTGCAGGTGACGGTGCTGGACAGTGCCAGTAACCGTCCTGTGGAAAATGCTGCAGTGCGGATCTCGTACACAGGAGTCCCGGATAATGTGATCGAAGAAATCCGTACGGATTCCTCCGGAAAAACGCCCATGCTGGAGCTGGCAGCTCCTCCACTGGAATACAGCATGAAACCGGTGGAGCAGCAGCCTTATGCAGAATATACAGTTCGGATCAGTGCAGAGGGTTTTACACCAAAAGAAGTTGCCGGGACAGAAGTTCTTCCCCATTCCATTGCCAGGCAGGGAGCATCCCTTAGCAGACAGCAGGGTAGTGGAGAGGACTATCAGCGGATCGTCATCGGACCCCATACGCTTTTTTGGGGAATATCCTCCCAAAAATCCGGAAGCAGAGATCAAGCCGATAAATGAAACCGGAGAGATCGTATTAAACAAAGTGGTGATCCCGGAGTATATCGTAGTCCACGACGGGCCAATAGGGGATACCTCTGCACAGGATTATTATGTAAGATATAAGGATTATATCAAAAACGTGGCCAGCAGTGAGATCTACGCAACTTGGCCGGAGGACACGATACGTGCCAATGTTCTGGCAATCATGTCGTTTACTCTGAACAGAGTTTATACAGAGTGGTACCGGAATAAGGGTTATGATTTCACCATTACATCCTCCACAGCATACGACCACAAATGGATCCATGGCAGGAATATTTTTGAGAGTATAGACCGGATCGTGGATGAACTTTTTGAAAACTACCTTTCCAGACCGGATGTACGTCAGCCGATCCTGACCCAGTACTGTGACGGACACCAGGTGCAGTGCAGGAACCGGGGATGGATGACCCAGTGGGGAAGCAAAGCTCTGGGAGATCAGGGATATTCCGCAATTGAGATCTTGCGGAGCTTCTATGGAAACGATATGTATATCAATGTAGCGGAAGCAGTTTCCGGGATTCCCGCATCCTGGCCTGGATATGACCTGACTATCGGTGTTACCGGAGAAAAGGTACAGCAGATCCAGGAACAGCTTAATGCCATAGCAAAAGCTATCCTGCCATCCCGTCAGTGATCGTGGATGGTATTTATGGTCCGGCTACTGCTGCATCTGTAAAAAAATTCCAGAATATATTCGGACTTCCCGCATCCGGAGTGGTGGATTATCCAACCTGGTATAAGATACAGGACATTTATGTAGCAGTGACCAGGATAGCGGAGCTGCAGTAAATATAAAAATAATAAAAATGTTCCTGGCCATTTTCGGAGTGATCTGATCGGGGCTGAGGTGTAATGCGTGAACATGATTTCAGAAAAAATATTTGACGTTTTAGAATAAACCAAGTATAATGGCTGTTTGTATCTTTGAACGTAAATTGTAAAGAGATTGCGTTTATGAGCATGTGAAAAAAGCGAAATGAGAATGTCTGCTTTACAAAAGGAGTGATGAAAATGACATTTTATCAGGAACTGCAGTTAAGCTCAACCGGATCAAAACAGCTGATCAGAAATACCACAGACAAAAAGGAGAAAAGAAGGCATATTCTGATCTATAATTTTAAAGTGTATCTTGTCATGGCATTTTGTGTGGCGGTTGTGACATTGTACAGTAAGATAACCGGCAATGACAACAGTGTTGTAGGAGTAACCGTACTGCTGGCAGTGCTGGTTTTAAGGCAGGCGGATTTCGGGATCCGGACGTCCCACGGATTGTTGTCCATTGCCGGGATTTTCTGTATTCTGATCGCAGGACCGAGATTATCCAATATGGTTTCACCGGTACCGGCATTTTTTGTTAATGCGATAAGCATCCTGTTACTGATGATCCTGGGATGCCATAATGTAATTATGTATAACCATTCCACATTTGTTCTCGGATATCTGCTTCTGATGGGATATGACGTAACCGGAAAGGCGTATCTGCTTCGTGTAGAGGGGCTTTTGGCCGGAATGGTTCTCTGCATGGTAGTTTTTTATAAGAATCAGAAAAACCGCCCGTATCGCAGGACGTTTCTGGACCTGTTCCGGGAATTTGATCTGCATTCCGCAAGAGGCAGGTGGTATTTAAGACTGACGCTGATCGTTTCCAGCGCTATGCTGATCATGTCTCTTCTGGGACTCCCAAGAGCAATGTGGGCCGGAATTGCCTGTATGTCCGTGTGTCTGCCGTTTACCGCGGATTGCAGGGGAAGAGCCGGAAAAAGAGCTATGTTCAACATCGTTGGCTGTATTCTGTTTGCAGTGCTTTATCTGATACTTCCGGAATCTATGTATCCCTATATTGGAATGATCGGAGGAATCGGTGTGGGATATTCCGCAGGTTATGCGTGGCAGACTGCATTTAATACATTTGGAGCACTGTCCATTGCATCAGGACTGTTTGGAATGCCGGCAGCAGTGCTGCTCCGTATTGGAGCCAATGTATTTAGTTCAATTTATACTATGCTCGCAAATAAGCTTGGGGATAAGCTTGTGCAGCATATGTGGGTACGAAAGAGTGCAGAAATCTGAGATATTGCCCTGAAAAAAGTTTTGCCGTATAATGGGTAATAGCATAACAGCCTGGATATTACCGGGCCGACAGAGGAGAAGATTATGTACGAAGAAACAACAGAAAAACTGCTGGAATTTATCAGTAAAAGTCCTACAGCCTTTCAGGCGGCAGAGGAAACAAGAAGACGTTTTTTGGAGGAAGGCTTTACAGAATTGAAGGAAGAGGAGCGCTGGGAGCTGGAAAAGGGCGGAAAATATTTTGTCATGAGAAATCATTCCGCGATCATCGGATTTTCCATTCCTGTCAATGACTGCAGGAGATATCATATCATTGCAAGTCACAGTGACTCCCCGTCTTTTAAAATAAAAGAAAATCCGGAGATGTCTGTAAACGGAGCTTATGTGAAGCTGAATGTGGAGCGGTACGGAGGAATGATCCTTTCTACCTGGTTTGACCGTCCCCTTTCTGTGGCAGGTCGCATGATCGTCCACAAAAACGGAAAAATTCTGGAAAAGCTTGTAGATATTGATAGAGATCTGGTCATGATCCCGAGCCTTGCGATCCATATGAACCGAGATATTAACGGAGGCTATCATTATAATGTCCAGAAGGATATGCTTCCATTGTACAGTGGCAGTGGCGAAAAAGGAAACTTCATGCGGATGCTGGCAGAAGAGGCAGAGATCCGTCCGGAGGATATCCTGGGCCATGATCTGTTTCTCTATAACCGGATGCCCGGAACGATCTGGGGATCCAGGAATGAATTTGTTTCCAGTCCAAGATTAGATGATCTGCAGTGTGCTTTCGCTTCAATGGAAGGCTTTCTTCAGGCAGATAAGAAGAAGGTCATTGCAGTCCACTGTGTACTGGATAATGAAGAAGTGGGAAGCACTACCAGGCAGGGAGCTGCATCCACATTTCTTAAAGATGTACTGTTTCGTATCAATCTGGCCCTTGGCGGAGATCAGGAAAGTTATCTGATGGCCCTTGCAGAGAGCTTTATGATCTCTGCGGACAATGCACATGCATTACATCCGAATTATACAGACAAGGCAGATCCTGTAAACCGCCCGGTGATGAATGGTGGAATTGTGATCAAATATAATGCCAATCAGAAATATTGTACCGATGGGATTTCCACAGCAATCTTTAAGGAACTCTGCAGAGAAGCAGATGTGCCATATCAGACATTTGTGAACCGTTCTGATATTGCCGGTGGTTCCACTCTGGGAAATATTTCCAATACCCAGGCAGCCATAAATACGGTCGATATCGGTCTGCCGCAGCTGGCGATGCATTCCGCTTATGAAACAGCCGGAGTGAAAGATACAGAAAGCCTGATCCGTGCGGCAAAGGTATTTTACAGGTGATATCGGAGGACAGGAAAATGAGCAGAAAAGCAGTATTTTTTGATGCGGACGGAACAGTCTGTGATATGAAAAAAGGAGTGCCGGACAGTGCCATAGAAGCCATCCGTGCGCTGGTAGATAACGGACATGAAGCGTGGCTCTGCACAGGAAGAAGTCGTGCGTTTGTATCCTGGTATCTGGAGCAGATCCCTTTTACGGGAATGATCAGTGCCTGCGGATCCACCATTGAGAAGGACGGGAAGAGACTTTTTAATAAAGAGATGACGCCGGAGGTTGCAAAGCTTTCTGTGGAGGTTCTCAGAAAATACGGACTGATCCCGGTAATGGAAGGCGCGGATTTTATGTATTATGACAAAGAGGAGTATACCGATGAAGTGAACTGGTATGCCAGTCTGATCACAGAATCCCTGGGCGATAAATGGAGGCCTATCCGTGGAAATGAGGATTGTATGCGGATCAATAAGATCAGTGCAAAAATGACGGAGGGATGTGATGCGGAGGCAGCGTTATCCATTTTATCAGAATACTATGATATCATCCGCCATGAAGCAGCAGTTCGTTTGTGGGAAATACCATTGAACTGGTGCCAAAGGGCTTTAACAAGGCTGTTGGGATCGCAGCTGTGATCCGCCTGTTTGATATTCCGTGGGAGAATACCGTTGTTTTTGGAGACAGCAACAATGATCTTGCCATGTTTGAATACGCTGCAACAAAGGTTGCCATGGGAAATGCTTCTCCGAAGATCAAAGAACTGGCAGATTATGTTACGTCTGATATGTTCCACTACGGCATTCGGGATGGCTTGAAATATCTGAAGCTGATCTGAGAGAATGCTTCGTTTGTTTTGTAGGCTATGAGATTGTAAGAACAGAAACATCCACATCAGAAATGATAGCTTTATGTGAATATGCTTTTATAAAAAAATGCTGTAAGAACCAGAAATCATAGTTCTTACAGCATTTTATGTTACAGATTTTTCCGGGTAGATAATATGCAGAAGCTGCAATATCAGATCAGTCCCAGACCTTTGCAGATAAACAGCCAGAGTGTCAGGGTAAAGGCACTGAATAATGTGGTAAGAAGCACGACTCCCGAAGAAAAAGAACCCTCATGTCCCATGTTTTTTGCCATGACAAAGCAGGTAACGGTGCTGGCAGACCCCAGCATGATAATGATGGAAACCAGCTTGTCCTTTGTAAAACCGCAACGGATGGCAAGAGGAAGAAAAAGTGCTTCATAACCGACAAGTTTCATAAATGTACAGGCAACAGATGCTTTCAGCCGGGAAAAGGCTTTTCCGAAGTGCAGAGATCCGCCCATAGCCATGAGGCCAAGAGGAGTGGCGGTTTTTGCAAGATTGCCTGCCGTAGAGTCCAGGATCTTCGGAAATGGAAGACGAAGAAGGGACCAGAGTGTACCGGCTGCAATGCCGAGAATGATGGGATTGGTGACAATTCCTTTAAAGTGCGCTTCAGAACGGTACCATCTATTTTTCCCTGACCTGGTTTAAAGACAGAGAGAACTACAACAGCCATTACATTGTAAAGAGGGACGCTGGCAATGATCATCAGTGGTGCCATACCTGCATTTCCGTAAAGGTTCTGGATAATGGCGATACCAAGGATCGCTGCGCTGCTGCGGTAGGATGCCTGGATAAACTCGCCCCGGATATCGGAAGGATGGAGAAAACGGGACAGGAGCACGGAGATCATAATACTGAGCGATGTGATCGCAAAACAGAAAAGAATCATCTTGGATCCCAGGCCTCATAGATATCGATTTTAGCGATGTCCTGAAACAGAAGCACAGGCAGGGGGATGACAAACACAAATTTGTTCATACGATTGACAAATGTTTCATCAAACAGTCCGATCCTCCGGAAAAAATATCCCAGGAGCAGTGTAAGAAAGATGGGCACGGTAACATTCAGACAGAAAATAAGATTGTCCATAAAAGAAATCCTCCTGTGGTAAAATTTCTCTGTTTATTATATCCAAACTACGAAAATTGTCAAACGAGGTATACGGGACTGGAGATTTCTGGTATGATAAAAAGTGTTGCGAAGAAAGCAGCACAGGGGTTGAGAAGGAGAAAGGAAAGAAAATGAGATACGGAAAAATACGGATCGAAGATGGCTTTTTTGTGTTTACCAGACATATGATGCTCAACAGTCTTCCGTGTAAAGATATTCTCTGGGCGTACATGCGCGTGAGGGAACCGATAAAACCGGTGAAAAGCAGCTGATCATCAATTATCTGGTGATCATAACCAGACGTCAGAAGCGTTATAAATTTGATATGACAGAGCAGGAGGTACAGGATTGCCTTCAGCTTCTTAAAGTACTGAATCCGGATCTTGCGGTTGGTTTTCCAAAAGGAAGCAGGCTTCCGCTTCAGAATCTTCCGAATACAAGAGATCTGGGTGCATTGATGACAGTAGACGGTTCGCATATTCTTCCCAGAAAGCTTTTGCGCAGCGGAGAAATCTATCATGCTTCTGCTGCAGACAACCGGATCCTTCAGAAGAATATAATGTAAAAACAGTGATTGATTTCAGGTCAGCTGCAGAAGTAAAGAAAAAACCGGATGATATCATGGCAGGAGTGGAGTATTATCACATTCCAATCCGGGATGAGGACAGCAGTGGAAACAGCTTTTTTGAACATGTGATGTCCTGCTATGGTGATGTAGACCAGTATATGCAGGACTGGTACCGGAATTTCGTTACGGATGAGTATTCTCTGAAGCAGTATGCACGTTTTCTAGATGTCCTGCTTCATGTAAAGAATGGAGCTGTTGTTTTTCACAGTGCCACAGGAGAAGACCGGACAGGAGTCGGAACAGCACTTTTGCTCTTTGCTTTGGGTGTACCTAAGGAAACGATACGAAGGGATTATATGCGGTCAAATCCATGTCTGGAAGATGAACTGAAATATATGCGCAGGCTTTACCGGGCAGACCGGCCGGAAAACAGCCGAAAGCTTGCAGATCTGAAAGCCTTCTATCAGGTGAAGGAGTCTTATATCAATACAGTTTTTGATGTCATCGAAAAAGAAAACGGAGGAATTGAAAGATTCCTCCGGAAAAAACTCTATCTGACACCAAAGGCATCCGAAGAGCTTAAGAAAAAATATCTGATCTGAGGATAAAAACATTTCTTATCATCCTGAAGGAATTTTGCAGGAAATTTTGATTGACAAAATTTTCGAAGTTGTTATAATGGTAAGAAAGCAAGGGTTTATTAGATTAAAGCGTTAACTGACGAAGTCGGTTTTTTATACATAAAAGTGTTGAAAGCAGGTGTATTATGGAAAAGAGAATACTATCCATCCTTGTGGATAATACCTCCGGAGTCCTTAGCCGTGTGGCTGGTCTTTTCAGCCGCCGTGGATATAATATTGACAGCATTACCGCAGGAGTGACTGCAGATCAGAGATATTCCCGTATGACAGTTGTATGTGAGGGAGATGATCAGATGCTCCAGCAGATCACCAAACAGCTGGCGAAGCAGGAAGATGTACGGGATGTTAAGGTCCTTGAACAGGACGACAGCGTTGCCCGTGAGCTGATGCTCGTCAAGGTTGCTGTGAAGCCGGAACAGAGACAGGGAGCTCTTTCTGTTGCAGATATCTTCCGTGCCAAGGTGGTGGATGTAAGTAAGGATTCTCTTATTATGGAGATGACCGGAAGCCAGAACAAGCTGCAGGCGTTTGTGGAGCTGATGGCTGACTATGAGATCCTTGAGCTTGCAAGAACAGGAATTACAGGTCTGTCACGAGGCAGTGACGATGTCCGTTACCTGTAAATTTTTTACATATGTTTGCTAGGAGAGTAGCTACTCTCTTAACGATAAATAATTTTTATGAAGAAGATGTTGTAAACATCAGAGGAGGAAAGTAAAATGGCAAATAAGATTTTTTACCAGGAAGACTGTAATCTCGGATTATTAGATGGTAAGACAATTGCGATTATTGGATACGGAAGCCAGGGACATGCACATGCACTGAACCTTAAAGAGTCCGGATGTAATGTAATCATCGGCCTTTACAAAGGAAGCAAATCATGGAAAAAAGCTGAGGAGCAGGGCTTTGAGGTATATACATCTGCTGAAGCAGCTAAGAAAGCAGATATCATCATGATCCTGATCAACGATGAGAAACAGGCTGCACTTTACAAGAACGATATCGAGCCGAACCTTGAGGAAGGCAACATGCTTATGTTCGCTCATGGCTTCAACATTCATTTCGGATGCATCAAACCACCAGCATATGTTGATGTTACAATGATCGCACCGAAAGGACCTGGACACACAGTAAGAAGCGAGTATCAGGCTGGTAAAGGTGTTCCTTGTCTGATCGCTGTAGAGCAGGATGCTACAGGTAAAGCTCAGGATATCGCACTTGCATATGCACTTGGAATCGGCGGAGCAAGAGCTGGTGTTCTTGAGACAACATTCCGTACAGAGACAGAGACAGACCTCTTCGGTGAGCAGGCTGTACTTTGCGGTGGTGTTTGCGCACTTATGCAGGCTGGTTTCGAGACACTTGTTGAAGCTGGTTATGACCCAAGAAACGCATACTTCGAGTGTATCCATGAGATGAAACTGATCGTTGACCTGATCTACCAGTCAGGATTCGCCGGAATGAGATATTCTATCTCCAATACAGCTGAGTATGGCGATTACATCACAGGACCGAAGATCATCACAGAGGATACAAAGAAAGCAATGAAGAAAGTTCTTTCCGATATTCAGGATGGTACATTCGCAAAAGAGTTCTTACTCGACATGTCCGATGCAGGTGCACAGGTACACTTCAAGGCTATGAGAAAATTAGCTTCTGAGCATCAGTCTGAGAAAGTCGGCGAGGAGATCCGTAAACTCTACAGCTGGAACGGCGAGGATAAGCTTATTAATAACTAAGCAAAATTTATTGCAGGTGCAATAAATTTTGCGCTACTCGAACGAAGCGCAGCGAAGTTTGAGTCAAAGAAGTCACACACGTAATACAGTGGTAGGAAACTTTTTTGAAATTTAAAAATCCCATCTGGTCGCAATGATCAGATGGGAATTTTTTTTACATTCCTTTATTTATCCGGATGCTCTGTTTCATCATCAAAAAATGGCGCGATCAAAGCCGAATCAGCATCTTTCTGTCTGCATACAAACCCGATCTCACGCAGCGGAAAAGAAAATCCTACCGGTACTTCCACCAGAGTTCCTTCTTCCAGCTCTTTTTTTACAAAATCACGGATCACACATGCAATCCCAAGACCAATTTCCGCAAACTGGATCAGAAGATCCATAGTTGTTACTTCCAGAATATGACTTAATTCCACATGATGTTCTTTCAGCTGAGTGTTCACGGTCTGACGTGTGATATTGTCCTCATCCAGCATCATGAAAGTTGCTGCCTGGATCAGAGGTTCATCCGGATAGAGCTTTTTCTGATTTTCCAGATACTGCTGTGTACAGACAAAGGTATCTTGGATTTTCAAAAGAGGCTGAAAATAATATCCCCGAAGCTTCTGCGGCCGTCCGATGAGTCCCAGATCGATTTTTTCCTCATCCAGAAGCTGCAGCGTCTGATAAGTAGACTGGCAGGAAATTGTGATACGTACATGAGGAAAACGTGCAATATAGTTTTCCAGGTGGGAGAGCAGTACATATCTGGTAAGAGTAGAACTGGCACCCAGACGCAGCTTTGGAATGTCCCGGGAACGGTTATGGCGAATGGAATTTTCTCCTTCATCCAGAAGTGAAAGAGCTTCTTTTACTTTTTCAAAAAGAAGCTCGCCGTCCGGAGTCAGAGTGACACCCCGGGAACTGCGTTTAAAAAGAACGGTATCCAGATTCTGCTCCAGCTTCTGGATCGCCTTGCTGATAGCAGGCTGGCTGATATAAAGGTCCCGGGAACTGTGGGAGATACTGCCGGTACGTGCTACCGTATAAAAAATATGATAAAGAGACAGATTATCCTGCATGCAAAACCTTCCTTTCGAAAAATAGTAAGGTAATAAAGGTAATAAAAAAATCCGAAGTCATCAGACCTCGGAAATCCTTGAATTTGTTAGAAATATCGGGGCAACAGGATTTGAACCTGCGACCTCACGGCCCCCAGCCGTGCGCGCTACCAAGCTACGCCATACCCCGCAACGCATATAACTATAACATAAACGAATTGTAAATGCAACCATTTTTTGAGGAGAAAGATGGTTGTATGGATGATAATAAAGAGTGTGATCCCTTGATACTTTCATAGGCTTCACACTCTTTACATAATATGATCAGGCTGTCTGTATTGTGTTACCTGGGTCAGGTAAAATACCTCTTCCCTGAAGTACAACGACAAGAGTTTCTGTTGTGTCCTGTAAATTTTTGATATCTTTTCGGATATCCCGTTCTGCAAGCTTAACATCCAGTGAAAGGTCGTCCAGGCGTTTTCTGTTGGTATCACATTTCAGATCGATCATTTCAAGTCTGTTTTCTACCCGGTTGAAGCGGGCATCTATTTCATCAAAACGAACATCCATAGCATCAAGACGAGCGTCGATACCGTCAAAACGAACATCCATAGCATCAAGACGAGCGTCGATACCGTCAAGACGAACATCCATAGCATCGAGACGAGCGTCGATACCGTCGAGACGAGTATCCACTGCATCCAGTCTGGCGTCGATACCATCTAATCGGTTATTTATATTGCCCAGCTGGACATTGATCGGGTTTATCATACCGGCTAATAATTCCAAATCTTTCTGATCTAGCATATGCGCATCCTCCCACAAAAATTGTACCGCATATTTCTCTGTGCGGATATTGTATCATGTTTCGAGTGTGAAGTCTATGAAATTATCAAAGAACAGAATGGACGGGAACAATAAAGTTCTTGACTAGTATAATATATATAAATAAGAAAAAAACAAGATATATTTTTTATATCTTTAAATAATAATAGAAAAAATGCAGGCGAACTACCTGAAGAATAAAAAAAGGAGGCCGGGAGTTGTGCTGACTCCCGGCAAAAAGTATGAAAAAGAAAAAGATTGTTTAGCATTTGCTATCTACAGTTAATAATATAGTAAAAAAATGTGTGCATTGTGTGAAAGGAAAATGAAGAGAATGTGAAAACTGCCGCTTAATGTTAGATTAAGCGACAGTAATTTTTTTGGATTATTCTGTTGTTTGATTCAAGATTTTGAACCATATGTAATGATAACATCCGCTTTAATGCTTGTCAAGCGATCTGAAACTGCCATAGCTGTCCAATTATGTCGTTTTTTGTGCCGTTTTATGCAGCTTTTTATATATCAGAGAAAGAAAAATACATATCAATATATAAAAGTGGTCATGATAAGTGGTCAGATGTATAGTCCCAGGGACTGTATTTTGCGGGAAATATCAGGATTCTTGGTATAAGATTCATGGTCATAAGTGGTCAGCTTTTGTGGTCAGAAAAATGGCGAATTCCCTTATATACAGGTTTTTTCAGGTCCTGTCGCTTAATCTAACATTAAGCGACAAGATAATAATATTGGATAAGTTATATAAATAAACGGAAGGAAGAGAACATGCCGTCCAATATAGGCTACAGCATAACAACCAGAAGACTCCGACTTTGCTGCGGACATCCGGAATGGCTCAGGAAAACCCAGGATTTCTATAATGAAATTGAAAGCTTTTATTATGATCTTCTGCTGGCCCATGAGGAACTGGGAGAACTGGGAAGCCAGAAAACTCTTCGGGCCCTGGAAGTCTTGACCATTATGGGAAGAGACAAGCAGGTTCCACAGAATCCCCTTCCCTGGGAAAAAGTCCCATTGTATTTCAGGCGGGCTGCGATAAACAGTGCCATAGCCGCAGCAAAGAGTCACATATCCAGGCAAAAGTCCATTCCGGGGAGAAAAGCAGAAAAGCTTCATTCGGCAGTTACCTATTATAAAGGAATGTACAGAGATTTTTCCCATAAGGAGATCACACTGAAGGTATGGACAGGAGAACAGTGGAAATGGATGAGATGCAGGCTGTACGGCAGAGAATTTCCCGCAGAAGCAGAACTGATGTCACCCTCAGTAACATTTGAGAAGAAATATCTCATGCTGCATGTTCCTGTAAAGGAATTTACAGCAGACACTGCAACAGTAAAACAGCGTATCCAGGAAGGACGGAAGATCTGTGCTATCCAGTTTACAAATGGAGATGTTTTTGCTGTGGGGACAGTATGTGACGGCATGGGGAAGGAAACAGATGTGAAATTCTGGGGCGGCGGAAAAGAATATACGCATCGCTGCAATCAGATCAGGAAAAAAATCGAGAAAGCCCGGAAATCTCTCGGCGGGGAAAAACAGCCGGAGAAAACAGGAAATACTGGATGCATCTGAAGCATCTGTCGGAGCATTATGCCCATGAGATCAGTTCACAGATCATAGGCTTCTGCTTGGAAAAGCAGGTTTCTCTGATCGTCCTTCCAAAATACAAAAAAGAATACACAGACTATGTGATGATCGGATCAGGAAACTGGAGCACTATGCATCTAAGCTCCGGGATCAGGAGCAATCTGCCCTATAAAGCATGGAAAAACGGCATTCTGGTCATTGAAACCTATGCAAAAGGGATATCCGAAACCTGCTCTGTCTGCGGTGCGCCAGTTAAGACAGCAAACCGCAAAACAGATGAATATACCTGTGAGAACGGGCACAGAGGAAGTCGAAGCCTGAACAGTGCCAGAAATCTGAGCCATAAATGTATTCTTCAGTTTGGGAAACAAGTGGTATGACCACTGTTTTATAGAGCGAGAGCACAACTCAGCTTCTGCTACAGGCAGATGCTGACAGGTTGAATACCGCCTGTCGTGTCTCCCTTATCATAAGGAAGAGTCGGCCAAGAATTTCCGCCAGAAGCTCCGGCACAGCCGTGACAGCGGATAAGAGTATTCGAAGTTATGTAAAAAAGAAAGTATGAAAAAGCAAAGGATAAGAAAAGAAATGAACACAGAATACAGGAAACTGAAAAATCTTTTTCTGCGGCAAAGCTGCCAAGATGCATGGGAAGACTATGCACGAAGCATCCGCAAAGTAAATTTTCCCAGATGGGACTATGTGATCCTGACCTCATCAAATGAAGAACAGGCCAGATCCTTCCGTAGCCAGATTGCAGACAGATTGGAACAGGGCGTACTGCCGGGATGGACAAAATATTTCGTGCTCCCGGATCCGGAAGGCAAGAGAGTAGGCTCCGGCGGAGCAACTCTGAATGTACTCCGATTTCTTTCGGAGGAAGAAGGACTCCGGGGAGATTTCCATAACAAAAGAATCCTTGTGATCCATTCCGGCGGAGACAGCAAAAGAGTCCCACAGTATTCTGTGTGCGGAAAGCTTTTTTCACCTGTACCAAGAGAACTTCCGGATGGAAGAGGTTCTACACTGTTTGATGAATTTCTCATCAGCATGGCAGGCGTTCCGGCCAGGTTCAAAGAAGGAATGCTGGTACTTTCCGGAGATGTGCTCCTCCTTTTTAATCCTTTACAGATAGATGCCCAGTTCCGCGGAGCTGCGGCGATCTCCATGAAATCTCCGGTAGAAGTGGGAGTCGATCATGGAGTGTTTTTGAATGATGGAAGCGACCATGTAAAAATGTTCCTTCACAAACAGCCGGCAGAAACACTTCGCAGGCTGGGAGCCGTGAATGGACAGGACTGCGTGGATCTTGACACAGGCGCCGTACTTCTGGACGCCGAAATACTGGAAACACTTTTTAGTCTGATCGCTGATGCATCAGGAAAAAAAGCAGATCCGGATAAATACGAAAGCTTTGTAAATGAAAAAGCAAGGGTCAGCTTTTACGGAGATTTTCTGTATCCGCTGGCGGCAGATTCCACCTTTGAACAATATCAGAAGGAAAAACCGGAAGGCGAATTCTGCACAGAGCTTTTTACCTGCAGAGAAAAAATATGGAAGGCATTAAGTCCTTTTCAGATGAAGCTTATCTGTCTTTCTCCTGCAGAATTTATCCATTTCGGAACAACGAGAGAGCTGCGTGCTCTGATGACAGAAGAAGTAACCGATTATGAGTTCCTTGACTGGAAAAAACACGTATTCACCAATGACTCAAATTGCCAGGGAGCTTTGCACACAGCACTGATCGGACCGGAAGCTGACATCGAGGAAGGAACCTATATTGAAGACACCTGCCTTGAGGGAAGAACCCACGTCGGAAAGGGCGCTGTAGTATCCGGACTTTCCCTGAAGGATGTACATATACCGGCGAACACAGTATTTCACGGTGTGAAGCTGAAGGACGAGATCACAGAGCTTTGCGGCGGTCAGACAGGACGATGCGTGATCCGTACATATGGAGTCATGGATAATCCGAAGAAAACGCTGGAAGAACGAGGAAGCTTTCTGCGGGGAAACCTGGCAGATTTTCTTTCGGCCAATGAACTGGCGCCGGAAGATATCTGGACCGGCGAAACCCACGCACTCTGGAATGCAAAACTGTATCCGGTCTGCAAAACATTCCAGGAAGCAGCACAGGCAGGAAAAGAGTAGTTTCTTCTTTTGCGTCAAAGCAGGATTATTACTATGGAAATATCGCAAAAGATGAGAAAATCGTCTCTCAAAATGGGAAAAATAGCCTTTTTATGACTGTATATAGAGAGTATGCCTAAATGTTTAAAGCAGCATAATCATATTGAATTACAGCGCGAGATTGACAAATATACGAAAAAACGCGTATCAAAGAATGCAATGTGCCTTCTTGGTGTATTCGCAGAATACTATAATAATTACAGATATGCTAATTACACGCCTGGTCAGCACGAAAATAATTTGAGGAAGCTGTTCATAGGTTTCTTGAGAAAACTGAATGGAAAGTTTAATTTTGATGAACCGTGTGCAGCAGTACAGTTTGAAGAGTTCAAGAGGTTTTATATCAATGAACTTGGAAACTTGCTGTTCAATATTATCTATCGATACATGATAAGGCCAGTGAGCTGAATACATACACCTATGAAATCGATTCGTTGTCTAGGGCATCTCGTGTGTTTTGGTCTACGCAACGAAGAACCCTGTACGAACAGATGGTTCTGGAGCAGAATGCAACTAAAGAGCTGATTCTTTATATATACAAAAAGAATCGAGGTACAGGCGTTTTTAGATTATTAGACGAAATGGACGCGTTAGATTTAGATGATGGCTTAGTGAATGAGTACTTAGAAGATCTCTGCGTTGGAAGTGTTAATGATTCATTGATTGACTCTGTGGATGATCTTCATGAAGAAATTGATGATAAAGAAAAAAGTAAGGAACGCAAAGAATTATTATCGTTGATAGGCAACTGCTCGGTACTGTTTGATCTTGATGATGAAGATGACGAAGAAGACGATATATTCGGTGAACACGAAAGTCTAGAATGACAGTTCTCAGGAAGGAGGAACAGCATGTATTTATCAAAAATTTCCGTTAAAAGTTTTATGATGTTTTCTGATATCGTGGATGTTTCTTTTTCAAAAGGATTGAATTTGTTGGTGGGAGAAAACGGCTCTGGAAAGAGTTCGGTTATAGATGCTGTTCGTGCTTTATTGGGAGAAAATGAGTTTTTAAGAAGGGGAATAGTAGAAGAAGATTTTTATTCTGAGTATTGCGATTCCCAAAAGAAATCTTCTGATAGTTTGTTTATCACAGGTGTGTTCTCAAATTTGACGGAGGGGCAAAAAGTTGAATATTTATCCTGGTTGGATGGAGATTTCAATGCGAAAATTAGCTTTGAAGTCCAGCGAACGTTAAATAGAAGAAACAATTATAAGCAAAAAAGATGGGGAGGAAATTCCTCAAATTCTTTCTTTGATGCAGAGCCGTTGAATGATATTCAATGCGTGTATTTACCAGCATTAAGAGATGTGTATCGATACTGGCATTATGTAACAGGTGAATCAAGCAGAGAGATTTATCGTCAGGCTCCGGCAAAAACCATGAATGTAAATTACCTGATGTTTCACACGATGGATCCGGAGATGGCGGTGGAGGATCTTAAGGAAATCTACAGGCAAAAAAGTGGTGTGTAAAATATGGGTGCATCGCAGATCGAGCAATATAAAAAAGATTGATGCACTGCTGATAAAAAATCAAAAAGCTGACAGAAGTACGAACCTGTGTCATTGTAAAAGCTAGGTTTATTCTGTCAGCTTTTTTATGTAAGTATAATTTGTTCGGTGGAGGATGCTCTGTGAAATTATACCAGTTTATTTAATTTTTCAATAATTTCTGTAAGTTCTTCTCTGGAATATCCGCCGAAGCTTACCAGCGCACGTAATGGCATGGAGTCGGTCATGGCTTCTGTCATTTCTTCGGTGACAGCTTCGGAAGCGGCTTCAGAAGAGGACTCTTCACCAACGTTCATGGCTGAGATATATTTTGCTGTCAGTTCTTTTGTTGTTTCGCATGTTTTCGGGTTGCGGAACAGTTCGCCCAGGGTGGTGTTCATATGAACATGCATCGGAAGCTCCTGGCTGCTGTTCAGATGGATCCTGCCTTCAAGATGGATATCTCTGGAAGATGTACCGACAAGGAGCTTATATTCGCCGCTGGCTGCGAACCAGTCATGAAGTTCTGTATTGTACCATGCGAAGCTTCTCTTGTCCAGCTCCATGGTTACTGTTTTGGTTTCGCCTGGATTCAGGAAAACCTTTTCGAAGCCCTTGAGCTCTTTTTCCGGACGGATCGCGGAATGGGTGCAGTCTTTGACATAGAGCTGTACGACTTCTTTTCCTGCCATATTTCCTGTGTTTGTTACATCAACCGAAACGGTGATGGTGTCTTTGTCTGTAGGATTTTCATTGGAGATCTTCAGGCCGCTGCAGGCAAAGGTAGTGTAGGAGAGTCCATAGCCAAACGGATATGCTACATCCATTTCTTTTGTATCGTAGTAGCGATAGCCTACGAATACGCCTTCACGGTATTCAACCTTTTCACCACCGCCGAAGTTCAGGTAGGATGGATTGTCGGAGAGCTTGAGCGGCATTGTCTCGGCAAGCTTGCCGCTGGGATTTACTTTTCCGTAAAGGATGTTTGCGACAGCGGTACCGCCTGCCTGACCGCCGAGGTATGCTTCCAGAAGGCCTTTTATATCATTGAGCCATGGCAGCTCCACGGGGGAACCGTTGTGGAGGACGATCACGGTATTCGGCTGTACTTTAAGGATTTCAGCAATGAGACGGTTCTGGCATTCAGGAAGCCTCATGTGGGAACGATCGTATCCTTCAGATTCAAAGCTGTCCGGAAGTCCGGCGAAGATCACAACCTTGTCAGCGGCGGCAGCAGCTTTGATCGCTTCAGCTGCAAGTGCGTCATCGTAGAGATCTTTGTCTGCAGGAAAACCTTCTGCATAAGTAACCTGTGCATCGGAAGGAACGGAATCCAGTGCATTTGTGATCTTGAAGCAGTTGATATGAGAGCTTCCACCGCCCTGGAAACGAGGCTTCTTTGCAAAACCACCGATGAAAGCGATTTTCTCGGATGCTTTCAGAGGGAGGATCTGCTCATCGTTTTTCAGAAGAACCATAGATTCTTCGGCAATGTGGCGTGCTTCTTCATGGTCTTTTTCCATGGTGAATTCCTGCGGTGCCCGGTTGTCTGCATATTCAAAAATTATGCGTAGAATGCGTTCAACAGTCTGGTCAAGAATGTCTTCCTTGAGGGAACCGTCTTTTACGGCCTGTACGATGAGGGAATCGTTGACTCCATTGGAGGAGGGCATTTCCAGATCAAGTCCTGCCTCAAGGCCTTTAACGCGGTCATTGACTGCGCCCCAGTCAGACATCACATAGCCCTTGAAGCCCCAGTCGCTGCGGAGAACATCTGTGAGAAGCCATTTATTCTCAGATGCGAAAGTGCCGTTGATCTGGTTGTAGGAGCACATGAAGGTGTATGGCTGAGCTTTTTTTACTGCAGTTTCGAATGCAGGGAAATAGATTTCACGTAAAGTGCGCTCATCAGCCTCGGAAGAGTTGCTCATGCGGTGATATTCCTGGTTGTTTGCTGCAAAGTGCTTGATAGAGGTTCCTACATGCTGGGACTGTACTCCGTTTATAAAAGCGGCTGCGATCTCACCTGCGAGATATGGATCCTCGGAATAATATTCGAAGTTTCTTCCGCAGAGAGGAGAACGTTTGATGTTTACGGCCGGTCCGAGAACTATGGATACATCGTTGGCCTGAGCTTCTTTTCCGATAGTTTTGCCCATTTCTTCCATCAGCTTGCGGTCAAAGGAGCAGGCACTTAAAGCAGCCGGCGGGAAGCAGACGGCTTTGATGCTGTCATTCATTCCAAGATGATCGCCCTTGTCATCCTGCTTACGAAGTCCGTGAGGGCCGTCGCTGACCATTACTTCCGGGATTCCTAAGTGCTCCACATGTTTCAGATGCCAGAAATCAAGACCTGAGCACATGCCGGCTTTTTCTTCCAGTGTCATCTGGCTTACGATTTTTTTCAGATCACGTTTCATTAAAAATACCTCCGAAATTTTTTTCTTACTATGAACTATAGCATGTTTTACTGGTAAAATATAACAAAAATTTGTTAAAAATAAAAAATATTGTAGTTTAGCCGAATTAAGTAAGTCCCCTGCTTCAATTGCGAATATCCGCATGACCCTCACATTTTCAGGAATATAAAAACGATATGCAGGTCGATTGACAGAGCGGTGAGAGATATCTTTTTCTGGCTTTTGTGGGAAGAGTGTAGTAATATAGGTAGGAATAATGACAGAGCTGCCGGACAGAAGAATGGTCGACTGTCTGGCTTATGTGAAAGGACTTATAATGAAAGACATCATATCAAGTATTATTACAAGTGTACTGACAGCTTTGTACCAGCCATTTTGGTTTTCTGTGATCCTGTCTGTGATGGTACTGTTTTTTTATCTCTTTGCCTACCATAATGAGACAGGTGGAAGGGGAATCAGGGGAGCTTTTTCCGTGTGGTGGCAGTATTTCAGAGGAAATGCTTTTTTTCGGAAGCTGTTTTTTCTGACCTTTTATACAACCATGATCTTGTTTCGCACGCTGCTGAACCGGGATATGTGGATGAATTCCCTTTCGGATGTGATGGCGAACTGGTGGATCTGGAAATATGGAGAGGATGGTACCAGATATCTCACAACTGAGTGTATTGAGAATCTGATGCTGTTCATTCCGTTCACGATCCTGCTGTTCTGGACCGCAGGAAAGAAAATATTGAAAAAAACAGCATTCTTGAATATTGTGTGGACTGGACTTAAGATTACCTTTGTATTCTCACTGTCCATTGAACTTCTGCAGCTTTTCCTGAGGCTTGGGACGTTCCAGGTTTCTGATCTGACATATAATACTCTTGGAGGAGGTATTGGCGGGGCTGTGTACTGGATTGGTCATCAGCTTTCAGTCAGGCGGGGAGCCGAATAATGTCTGCCGTAGATAGCAGGAAGACAGAGAAACGGATCAGCCGGATTGCTGTTCGTGAGTGATGCACTGAAATTTTTACGCGGTGCATCGTTAAAATTTCGTTGACAAATCTTCCATAACGTGTTAACCTAATACCAGTTTCAAAAAGAAAATGCGTAGATGAGGAATAGTACACAAGAGAACGGAGCACAGAGAGCTGCTGGCCGGTGAGAAGTAGCGGAAGGGATTTGTGGAACTCGCCTCGGAGCATCTGCCTGAAATCTTTATATATTATATAAGAGAGTAGACGCAGACGGTGTCCGCCGTTATCCGGAGAGGATATAAGGATGTATATACATTCCGTATCTGTCAAGTGTGTGAATTTTTATTCATGAAATAAGAGTGGTACCGCGTAGGGCAGCAGTTGTCTTTCGTCTCTTGCAGAATCTGCAGAGTCGGAAGATTTTTTTATGTCTTTATATCAAAAAACAGAAAAGAAAGTGGAGGAAAACAAAATGATGACACCATCCAAGTACAAACGTCAGTATTACATGCCGCCGGTGAAATGTATGAAATGGGCGGAGAAAGAATATGTGGATAAGGCCCCGATCTGGTGCTCTGTAGACCTTCGTGACGGAAATCAGGCACTTGTGATCCCGATGAGCCTGGAGCAGAAAGTGGAGTTTTTCAAGCTTCTTGTAAAGATTGGTTTTAAAGAGATCGAGGTTGGATTTCCGGCTGCTTCTGAGACAGAGTATGAGTTTCTCCGTACGCTGATCGAACAGGATCTGATCCCGAAGGATGTAACGATCCAGGTGCTGACTCAGGCAAGAGAGCATATCATCCGTAAGACTTTTGAAGCTGTTAAAGGCGCCCCAAAAGCGATCGTTCATGTATACAATTCCACATCCGTATCTCAGAGAGAGCAGGTATTCAAAAAATCAAAAGAGGAGATCCTGAAGATCGCAGTAGATGGCGCTGCACTTTTGAAAAAACTGGCTGATGAGACAGAAGGCAATTTTCAGTTTGAGTACAGCCCGGAGAGCTTTACGGGAACAGAGCCGGAGTATGCACTGGAGGTGTGCAATGCGGTTCTGGATGTATGGCAGCCCACTGCAGATAACAAAGCGATCATCAACCTGCCTGTTACGGTTGAGCATTCTATGCCGCATGTGTATGCAAGTCAGGTGGAATACATGTGTGATAATCTGAAATACCGTGAAAACGTGATCGTTTCTCTTCATCCGCACAATGATCGTGGATGTGGCGTTGCAGACTCCGAGATGGGTCTTCTTGCAGGTGCTGACCGAATTGAGGGAACTTTGTTCGGAAATGGTGAGCGTACCGGTAATGTGGATATTGTAACGCTTGGTATGAATATGTATTCCCAGGGTGTGGACCCGAAGATTGATTTTTCTGATATGCCGCATATTTGTGAGGTTTATGAGAAATGTACCGGAATGCAGATCTATGAAAGAAGTCCGTACAGTGGAGCTCTTGTATTTGCTGCATTTTCCGGATCGCATCAGGATGCCATCGCAAAGGGTATGCACTGGAGAGAGAACGGAGATCTGGAGCACTGGACTGTTCCATATCTGCCGATCGATCCGACAGATGTGGGAAGAAACTATGACGCAGATGTTATCCGTATCAACAGCCAGTCCGGAAAGGGCGGTGTAGGCTATATACTGGAGACAAAGTTTGGCCTGAACCTTCCTCCGAAAATGCGCGAGGCTATGGGCTATGCACCAAAGCAGTGTCCGATCACAAGCACAAAGAGCTTCATCCGGACGAGATCTTCAGTCTGTTCAAATCTACCTTCGAAAATGTGGTTGAACCATACAGCATCAGTGAGGTTCATTTCCAGCAGAAGGAAGACGGCATCGTAACACGGGTTACTTCTACATTCCGTGGAAAAACCATCGTTACAGAGGCTTCCGGAAATGGTCGTCTGGATGCGGTAAGCAATGCACTGAAGAAAGCTTACGAACTGAAATACACACTGGAGACTTATCAGGAGCATGCTCTGGAGCAGAGTTCTTCCTCCAAGGCTATCGCTTATGTGGGAATCCGTAAACCAGATGGAACGCTTGCCTGGGGAGCGGGTGTTGATCAGGATATCATCCGTGCCTCTATTGATGCACTGGTAACTGCGATCAACAATCGATAAGCATCCGGTTCCGGATAGGTTTACAAAAAATGAGAAGCTGCCATAAAACGCAGCTTCTTTTTTTACCGTGCAGATGCTATAATAGTGCGGAATGTGAAAATAACAGTGAGTAAGAGGGATATTATGAAAAATAAGAAAAAAAACAGAAGCTCATACAGCCTGTCTGCAGAGCTGAAAAACGCTCTGAAATATCTGCTGATATGGGGAATGATCCTGATCTTTTCCGCATATCTGCTTAGTGATTCGGAGATCCTCGGAAATGTAAAGCAGCAGGCAAGACCGGATACCTGGTCTATGATCGGTGCGGGAGGAAGCTTTGAAGAGGAGTTTACCTGCAAAACAAACCGTCTGTCCGGTGTGGAGCTTTTTCTTTCTACAGAGAGTGCATCGGTTGCTGGAACGTTTCAGGTAACGCTGTATCAGAATGAAAGGGAGATCCAGAGCTGCAGGCCAGCAGACTGACCATATCGTCGGGGGATACCACGTATTTCCGGCTTGACCAGAAGCTTACGGAATGTAAGGGGCAGAAATTCCGGATCGTTTTAGATGGCGCAAAAGGGGATACCGGAGTGGCTGCAGGGGTGGTGAGCCAGAAGAATGATACACAGACACTTGCCTATCGGATCATTTCCAGGCCATTTCCAAAATCACTGGTGTTTCTGGTGATTGGAGCGGCGGCAGCTGTGATGCTGGTGATCTTTGCATTTCTGAAACGCAGACAGCTCCGGGCAGAAGTGGTGTTTGCCGTTGTTTATATTTTTATGAGTATCTGTACGCTGGCGGCGGTTCCGGCCTTTAATTCGCCGGATGAGTACAGCCATTATCTGAGAAGCTATGAGGTTTCCAGAGGATATCTGACGTCGGAAGGCAACGGAGGAAACGACTTATTCTCATATGGAAGGACGTTTAACAGTGGTCTGGTTCCGGAATTTTCCGCCAAGGATCATGTATCATTATGGGATATCGGAGAGAATGCAGATCAGCGTATCGACGGGAAAAACACAGTTTTACGGATTTGGAAATACAGCCTTGTATGCACCTACTTCGTATCTTCCCCAGGCAGTAGGGATCCGCATTGCAGATCTGTTTACGGACCGGCCGATGGTTCTTGCCTATGCGGGAAGGATCGCCAATATGCTTGTGTTTGGACTGTTCTTTTTCTTTGCCATTCGTCTGACGCCTGTTGGGAAAAATTTTCTCGTACTTCTGGGGTTGGTACCTGTGAATATCCAGTCAGCAAATTCCATGTCAGCAGATGCCCTTGCCCTGGCTCTGACGGTTGCTCTGGCTGCTTTTGTACTGGCTATGCGATATAAACAAAAAGAAGTGATGAGTAGAAGACAGCTGATATGGATGTACGTGCTGACCGGATTCCTGTGTCTTTGCAAAGTGGTTTACATGCCGTTTTGCCTGCTCCTGTTCCTGATTCCGAAAGAACGGTTTAAAAGCAGGAAAAATTACTGGTTTCATGTGGTCTGTGCAGGAGCTGTGATCCTGATCTTAAGTTTCGGCTGGCTGGCCATTGCGTCCCGATATCTCTGTGAGTCACAGCCAGGTGTGGATACAGCTGCACAGCTTGTGGGGATCCTGAAGGATCCGGCTGCCTTTGTCCTGACTTTTGTGCGGAGCCTGGATAATTTTGGTGTGACCTATCTTACAGAAATGATAGGAAGTAATCTTGGATGGCTGAACATTCCTGTCTGTGCCCTGCTGGCAATGGGATATCTTCTGGTCCTGGTCCTTCAGGTTTCCGGGAATGATGATATGTCGGGAATCCGTCTGGATCTTCCGGTAAAGAGCATTCTGGGAGGAGTCAGTCTCCTGGTATTTGCGCTGATCTTTGTAACGTTATACGGACAGTGGACAGCCTATGGCTACGATAAGATCCTGGGCGTGCAGGGACGGTATTTTCTGCCGCTTCTTTTTCCGCTGATCCTTGCGCTGAAGCCCAAACGGTTTGCCGAAGGAGCCGGGGAAACACCATGGGGACTGTTTCTGGGAGCCTGGAGTATCGATCTGTGTGTTTATGCGACACTTTTCGTGCAGGCCCTGTGCCGTTTTGCATAAGGTGTCGGATCTGGTCGAGCAAAAATCCTTGACTGACTGAAAACAAAATATTATAATCAAATCTGTAAATAACAGAGGAAAAAACTGTTCTGAAAAAGGATAAACAGGCAGATAGAAGTACGATTTCCGGAAAGTGGGTGTACAACATTGGACGGAGATGGAGACGCTATCTGCCTTTTTTTTCTGAAATGAAATAGGGCATGAGTGTGGATAACTCTGCGATTTTATGTGGAATACATGTGGATAAGGTGTGGATAAAGCACAAATACCGCCGTTGAAGCGTTAAATACGGGAAAAAGCTTGACATATTCAATATTATTAAATATAATTTTCCCATACATTACAAAAATGTTACAAACATGTAAAGGAAATCGTAATGATCCGTATTTATCCGGAAAGCGATGATAATGGGGGCTGTGATGTCGCATCGGAAGATTATGGGCTGTTACAGAAAATGAAACGCAAGGAATGAGATTATGAAAGTTGAGAAAGATTTACGCGAGGCTGACGGAGTGCAGGATGAACGTAGAAATGGAAAAACCGGAGGAAATTCCGCGCGCAGTTTTGCAGTGCTGACATTATGTGCAGTTTTGGCGATGGTTATTTCTCTGGGGACAAGGACATTTGCAGAAAGTGAGGGAGGCAGGTTTATGCAGCTTCAGATGGAGGAGAGAGCTCTCCCTATGAAGAGGTTGCTGTTCCTACCGGGATCGCAGGTGTGGTTTCAGGAGTTACGGATACACCATTATCCGGAAGCACGGTTACAAGGATCGGAAGTTCCTGTGAGCAGGTGATCGTAGGCCAGAGAGTACAGAAAGTAACCAATACTGCTGCAGATCTTAATGTAAGCTCCTCTATGGAAAACAAAGTAAATGAACTTGATGCAAGGTCGATCACACTGGCAGAAAATCCCACACTGATGTCAGATGAAGATTATGATACACTTCTGAGGATCGTTGAGGCAGAAGCAGGAAGTGAAGATATCAAGGGCCGTGTTCTGGTGGCTAACGTCATCATGAACCGTGTAAAAAGCGAAGATTTTCCGAATACGGTGACAGAGGTTGTCTGGGATAACAGTGACGGCGTTCCGCAGTTTTCACCGACCTATGATGGCAGGATCAATGAAGTTGCAGTTTCCGATGAAACAAGGGAAGCGGTCAAGCAGGCGCTGAAGGGTACGGATTATTCTGAAGGTGCACTGTTCTTTATCCAGAAATCTGCAGCAGAGGAACATAATGTGAAATGGTTTGAAAAGGACCTGAAGAGGCTCTTTAAATACGGGGTCCATGAATTTTATACATATAAATAGGAAGAACTGATGCAGTACAGAAGGAACCAACCGCCGGCAGAAACAGACCGGCGGTTTCTTTTTATCCGAAAGCTGTGAATATCTGTCTGATTACAGGGTGGGATTGGGCAAGACAGATTCTTTTTTAAAAGTGGTGGCATTTTCCATAATTCCATGCTATAATGTGATAACGTTGAAAAGAAAACGAATATCTTACAATAGAAAGGCGGAACACCAATGCAGGTATTGTACAAGAGCACCAGAGGAAAAGAGCAGGCAGTTACAGCGTCTATGGCCATACTTAAGGGCCTTTCTGAGGACGGCGGACTGTTCGTGCCTGAAAGCATTCCACAGCTGGATGTACCAATGGACAAGCTGGCACAGATGACCTACCAGGAGACAGCATATGAGGTAATGAGCCGTTTCCTTACAGATTTTACCGAGGATGAGCTTAAGAACTGTATCAACAAAGCATACGACAGCAAATTTGATACAGAAAAGATCGCGCCTCTTCATGAAGCGGATGGGGCATATTTCCTGGAACTGTTCATGCGCGACCATTGCATTTAAGGATATGGCACTTTCCATTCTTCCGCATCTGATGACAACTGCAGCGAAGAAGAATAATGTTAAGAATGAGATCGTAATCCTTACCGCAACATCAGGAGATACCGGTAAAGCTGCCATGCAGGCTTTGCAGATGTGCCGGGAACGAAGATCATTGTATTTTATCCGAAGCATGGTGTCAGCCCGATTCAGGAGAAACAGATGGTAACGCAGAAGGGTGCCAACACTTATGTGGTAGGTATTACCGGTAACTTTGATGATGCCCAGACTGCAGTTAAGAAGATGTTCAATGATCGTGAGCTGGCAGCAGAGCTGGATCAGGCAGGCTTCCAGTTTTCTTCTGCAAACTCTATCAACATCGGTCGTCTTGTTCCTCAGATCGTATATTATGTATATGCCTACGCATCACTGGTACGCGACGGCAGGATCAAAGACGGACAGGAGATCAATGTGGTAGTTCCTACCGGAAACTTCGGAAATATCCTTGCTGCATACTATGCGAAACAGATGGGACTTCCGATCCACAAGCTGATCTGTGCATCGAATGAGAACCGTGTTCTTTATGATTTCTTCCGCACAGGAACCTATGACAGAAAGAGAGATTTCATCCTTACGACATCTCCTTCCATGGATATCCTGATCTCCAGCAATCTGGAAAGACTGATCTATCGTCTTACCGGAGAAAATGCTGAAAAATGTGCTGAGCTTATGAAATCCTTAAGTGAGGGCGGCGAATATACCATTACTGACGAGATGAAAGCACAGCTTGTTGATTTTTATGGTAATTTCTGCAGTGAAGATGAGACTGCACAGGCCATCAGTGATATCTACAAAAACAGCAATTATGTGATTGATACGCATACTGCAGTTGCAGCCGGCGTATATAAGAAGTATGTAAGTGAGACAGCGGATCATCTTCCGACAGTGATCGCCTCTACTGCAAGTCCGTATAAATTCACAAGAAGTGTTATGGAAGCACTTGGTGAGGAGCATAAAGATCTGGATGATTTTGGCCTTGTAGACGCATTAAGTGCGCTTTCCGGAGTACCTGTTCCACGTGCAGTTGAAGAAATCCGTACTGCCCCGGTTCTTCATGACAGGGTGGTAGATGCAGTGGATATGCCGGCAGCAGTAAAGGATATCCTTAAGATCAAATAATAATTGATAATAAAATCAGTAAGAAAATGTATTTTCTGTTGAAAAAGCACAAATACTGGTTTATAATAAAAACAACGAAAACCGAATCCTGGAATGTTCGATCCCCCTTTTCTTTTTGAACCTACATTGACATTTTGGGAATCCAAAATCGCAGGTTGGATGTCAGACCTCACGTCGTGGTAGGCAGAAGACACTGTTGAGGATACCCACCTAGCTTCTGCTAGGCGTCAAAAATAAGGGAACGGCATCCCGGGATTAATCGGTTAAAGACATAGAGCCGGTTAGTGGCTCTTTTTTCATATATGGGAGGAATTAAAACATGAGTGTTTCTGAAAGGAAATTTGGGGCACTTCCTACAGGAGAAGAAGTAAAAATCTATCATCTTGAGAATAAAAAAGGTGCCTATGCGGAAGTGCTTCAGTATGGTGCGATCCTGGTGAAGATATGTGTTCCGGATAAGAACGGAGATCTGAAGGATGTGGTTCTTGGATATGACGATATCCGGGGATATGAGATTAATGGATGCTTTTTCGGTGCGATCATTGGAAGAAGTGGAAACCGTATCGAGAATTCCAGATTTTTTATTGATGATAAAGAAGTGGTTCTTGCAGAGAATGAGAATCATAACAATCTTCACAGCGGTCCGGATGGTTTTGAGAAAAAGCTGTGGGAAGTAAAAGAAATTTCCCAGGAGAAGAACAGCGTGGATTTCTTCCGCATCAGTCCGGATGGAGAGAACGGATTTCCGGGAGAATTTTCCATTGTTGTGAAATATGAATTCACAGAGGAAAACGAACTGAAGATTTTTTACAGAGGACGCTCTGATGCAGCTACCGTTGCCAATATGACCAACCATTCTTATTTTAATCTGAACGGAGAAGGCAGCGGAGATGTGCTTGATCAGGAACTATGTATTCATGCGAAGTATTTTACTCCGGTAAAAGACAGCCAGTCCATTCCTACCGGTGAATATGCACCGGTGGCGGGAACGCCGATGGATTTCAATGTTTCCAAACCGATCGGCAGAGACATTGAGGCGGACTTTGAACAGCTGAAGTTTACAGGCGGTTATGACCATAACTATGTAACAGATAATTATGCAAAGGGCAATGTTCGTTCGATCGCTACTGCATACTGCAGGGAATCCGGTATCGGTATGGAGGTTTCCTCCGACTGCCCGTGTGTGCAGTTCTATGCAGGCAATTTTGTTAAGGATGAGAAGGGAAAGAACGGTCATGTTTATCATGAACGTTATGGATTCTGTCTGGAGACACAGGTGGAGCCAAATGCAGTCAATGTAGAGGATTTCCATTCTCCGATCCTGCTTCCCGGTGAAGAGTACAGCTCTGAAACGGTTTACCGTTTCTTTGTGAAAATAACAGAACAAACAGAATTAAAAGAGGTGCGAAAAGGCAATGCAGATACGTGTGCAGAAGAGAGAGATGCAGCAACACTTTTAGAGATTTATTCCTACTACGTAGAAAAAACTGCGATCACATTTGAATACGAAACACCTTCCATAGAAGAGTTTACGCAGCGAATCCATGATATAAAGGTGAAATATCCGTATATTGTGGCAGAAGAGAAGGGAGAGATCCTGGGATATGCCTATGGTTCGGCGTTTCACCCGAGGGCTGCTTATGGCTGGTGTGCGGAGATGTCTGTTTATGTGAGACATGACCGGCGGGGCAGCGGTGCAGGAGGCAGACTCTATCGAGCCTTGGAGAGTCTTCTTGCAGAGATGGGAATTCTGAACCTGAACGCTTGCATTGCAGTTGCACCAAAAGAAGATGAATACCTGACCAGTGCCAGTGTGGATTTTCATAAACATTTCGGTTATAAGCGTGTGGGAGAGTTCCACAGATGCGGCTATAAGTTTAACCGTTGGTATAATATGGTATGGATGGAAAAGATGATAGGTGAACATAAGAGCCTGCAGCCGGAAGTAAAGCTTTTTCCGGAAATCCAGGATAAGATCGGATTTGAACGTTTTCCTGGTGAAAAAAGAAACCTGAGGGAGGTCAGCATGGACGAGGAAAAGAAAAATATAATCCAGCTCATGCTGGGATTTGTGCGCAGGGCAAACGGAGATCATGTTAGTGCATATGCGGCCCAGGCAGCGTATTTTCTGATCATGTCTTTTATCCCGTTTATACTGTTTCTTACAACGCTGATCCGTTATACACCGTTAAGCTATAATGTTGTCAGGGATGCCATCATCGGGTTTGTGCCCGGAAATCTGCAGACCTTTGTGCTGAGCATTGTGGTAGAAGTATACAAAAGAAGTACAGCCATCGTGCCGTTGTCTGCGCTGATGGCGCTCTGGGCGTCCGGAAAGGGAATGCAGGCGATCACCAATGGCTTAAATACCATTTATCATGTAAAGGAAACCCGAAACTGGCTGATGACCCGAATCTATTCGGTTTTTTATATGCTGTTGTTTGTGCTGGCGATCATTGTCACTCTTCTGGTCCTGGTTCTTGGTAATCGGATCCAAGTAGCTGCGCAGAGAACCATTCCGATTCTCGGGAGGCTGCTGGCCAAGGTTATAGGGGCCAGGACATTGCTTGTATTTGCCGTACTGTTTGCAGTGTTTCTGGTCCTTTATAAAGTGCTTCCAAACCGAAAGGCAACCTTTAAAAGCCAGCTTCCGGGTGCATTTATGATCGCAGTGGCATGGATGATATTTTCCTATGGATTTTCCCTGTATTTTGAATTTTTTCCGAATTTTGGAAATATGTACGGAAGTCTGACTGCGCTGATCATGGTAATGCTGTGGCTGTATGTGTGTATGAACCTGCTTCTTTACGGGGCGGAGATCAATGCCTACTTCGAAAATGAATTCCGAAAGGCCCAGAGATCTGTAAAAACACTTCTTTCCAAGAAAGAAAATGAAAAAAACAGTTCCAAAGAATCCTGACTTTGCGCTTGACAGAAGGCAGACCTTGTGGCATAGTATTAAAAGACAGAAAAGCTGTGAAGGTGTTTATAGAGGATCATTTTCTCACAGAGAAGGGAAGTCACCGGCTGTAAGCTTCCCCGGGTTCAGATGGTTCTTGAATTTCCCACCGGAGCTTCCTCTCTGAAGTAACAGTAGGAGATGACGTAAGCTGCGCGTTAAGCAGACAAGAGGTGCCCGTGATCTTTTCATGGGAAACTGGGTGGTACCGCGGATATTCCGTCCCTTTTATAAGGGACGGTTTTTTTATTGCCCATATCTGGAACTTCGGGGTGGGCGGCGGATCATTTGATCATTTTAATTAAAGGAGAAATAGACCATGGATATGAAAGAAAGACTTCAGGAACTGGCTGAAAATGCCAGAAAACGGATCGAGGAATCCGAGGGCCTGGATAAGCTGAATGATGTGCGTGTTGCATATCTTGGAAAAAAAGGTGAGCTTACTGCAATCTTAAAAGGTATGAAGGATGTTGCTCCGGAAGAGCGTCCGAAGGTTGGACAGCTTGTCAATGAGACAAGAGCTAAGATCGAAGAACTTCTGGAAGCCTCCAAAAAGGATTTCGAGGAGAAGGTCCGTGAGGAAAAAATGAAGGCAGAAGTGATCGATGTAACACTTCCTGCAAAGAAAGCGAAGATCGGTCATCGCCATCCGAATACTATCGCGCTGGAAGAAGTTGAGCGTATTTTCGTCGGAATGGGCTATGAGGTTGTGGAAGGTCCGGAGGTTGAGTATGCGGACTACAACTTTACAAAGCTGAATATTCCGGAGGATCATCCGGCAAGAGATGAGCAGGATACATTCTTTATCAATGATTCCATTCTGCTCCGTTCCCAGACATCACCGGTGCAGGCACGTGAGATGGAAAAAGGCAAGCTTCCGATCCGTATGATCGCACCTGGCCGTGTATTCCGTTCTGACGAGGTAGATGCAACACATTCACCTTCCTTCCATCAGATCGAGGGCCTTGTTATTGATAAGAATGTTACGTTTGCAGATCTTAAGGGAACCCTTCAGGAGTTTGCAAAAGAGCTGTTCGGACCGGAGACAAAGACCAAATTCCGTCCGCATCATTTCCCGTTCACAGAGCCGAGCGCTGAGGTTGATGTTTCCTGCTTCAAATGCGGCGGAAAAGGCTGCCGTTTCTGTAAAGGTTCCGGCTGGATCGAAATCCTTGGCTGTGGTATGGTTCATCCGAATGTTCTCCGTATGTGCGGGATCGATCCGGATGAGTATACAGGATTTGCCTTTGGTGTAGGTCTGGAGCGTATCGCACTTCTGAAATATGAGATCGATGATATGCGTCTTCTCTATGAGAACGACAGCAGATTCCTGAAACAGTTCTAAAACAGTGAACACGGATCATGAGTATCCGTCTGACAGTAAATATAGAAAAAAGAAGGGACAACCAAAATGAATACTTCATTATCTTGGATTAAAACATATGTGCCGGATCTGGATGTAACGGCACAGGAATATACAGATGCCATGACCTTAACAGGCACAAAGGTAGAGGGCTTTACAGAGCTGGATGCAGATCTTGATAAGATCGTGATCGGCCAGATCGATAAGATCGAGAAGCATCCGGATGCAGATAAGCTGATCATCTGCCAGGTAAATATCGGAACTGAGAGTGTGCAGATCGTAACAGGCGCTCCAAATGTAAAAGAAGGAGATAAGGTTCCGGTTGTTCTTGATGGCGGGCGTGTTGCAGGCGGCCATGATGGAAAAATGACTCCCGGAGGGATCAAGATCAAAAAGGCAAACTCCGTGGCGTTGAGTCCTTTGGTATGATGTGCTCTATCGAGGAACTTGGAAGCACCAGAGAAATGTATCCGGAAGCACCGGAATACGGAATCTATATTTTTCCTGAGGACGCAGTTGTGGGTGAGAGCGCTGTTAAGGCACTTGGCCTTGACGATGTGGTATTTGAGTATGAGATCACTTCCAACCGTGTAGACTGCTACGGTGTTCTTGGAATCGCAAGAGAGGCAGCAGCAACCTTCCAGAAGAAATTCTGCCCGCCGATTGTAGAGGTTAAGGAAAATGATGAGAAAGCTTCCGATTATGTAAAGGTTACTGTAGAGGATCCGGAGCTTTGCCCGCGTTACTGCGCAAGAGTTGTAAAAAATGTCAAGATCGGTCCGTCCCCGAAGTGGATGCAGAGATGTCTGGCTTCCAATGGAATCCGCCCGATCAACAACCTGGTTGATATCACAAACTATGTAATGGAAGAGTTTGGACAGCCAATGCATGCATATGATCTGGATACCATCGCAAATCAGGAGATCGTTGTACGCCGTGCAGGAAAAGATGAGAAATTCGTCACACTGGATGGCCAGGAGCGTATCATGGATGAGAACGTTCTGATGATCTGTGACGGTGAGAAGCTGTCGGCATCGCGGGTATCATGGGTGGAGAGAATTCCATGATCACAGACGATGTAAAAACTGTCCTTTTTGAGGCGGCGTGCTTCGATGGAACCAGCATCCGTCTTTCTTCCAAGAGGATCGGACTTCGTACAGATGCATCCGGTAAATTTGAGAAGGGTCTTGACCCGAACAATGCACAGGCTGCAATTGACCGTGCATGCCAGCTGATGGAAGAGCTTGGTGCAGGTGAGGTTGTAGGCGGAATGGTTGATGTCTGCAGCGAGACAAGAGAGCCATCCAGAGTAAAATTTGAGCCTGAGAAGATCAACAAGCTTCTTGGAACCAGCCTTACAAAAGAAGAGATGATCGATTATCTTGGACGTGTAGAACTGGCTTATGATGAAAAAACAGACGAGATCGTTGCACCGACATTCCGTCAGGATATCCACTGTAATGCAGATGTTGCAGAGGAGGTTGCAAGATTCTATGGCTATGATAAGATCCCGATGACACTTCCTACAGGAGAGGCTACTACAGGTAAGCTGCCATTTAAGCTTCGTATCCAGGAGGTTGCAAGAGATATCGCGGAATACTGCGGATTCTCAGAGGGAATGTCCTATTCTTTCGAAAGCCCGAAGGTATTTGACAAGCTTTGTATTCCTGAGGACAGTGATCTTCGTAAAGTCATCACCATCAGCAATCCTCTTGGAGAGGACTACAGTATCATGCGTACAAGCACACTGAACGGTATGCTGGCATCCCTTTCCACAAACTATAACAGACGTAATAAAGATGTTCGTCTTTACGAGCTTGGAAATATCTATCTTCCGAAGTCCCTTCCGGTCACAGAGCTTCCGGATGAGCGTACCATGTTTACACTTGGAATGTACGGAAAAGGCGATTTCTTTGATATGAAGGGTGTATGCGAGGAGTTCTTCGAGAAGATCGGAATGAAGAAAAAGGTTACCTACGATCCAAACAGCGGAAAACCATTCCTTCATCCGGGAAGACAGGCTAACATGATCTACGAGGGTAAGGTAGTTGGATACTTAGGTGAGGTTCATCCGGCTGTTGCAGATAATTACTCTATCGGAGAAAAGGCATATATCGCAGTGATCGACATTCTGGATGTTCTGGAATTTGCTGGTTTCAACCACAAATATACAGGAATTGCCAAATATCCGGCTGTAACTCGTGACCTGAGCCTTGTAGTTCCCCATGCAGTTCTCGCAGGACAGATCGAGGAGATTTTGATCAGAGAGGCGGAAATATTCTTGAGAGTTATCAGCTGTTCGATATCTATGAGGGCGCACAGATTGAGAAAGGTTTCAAATCCATGGCTTATTCTCTGGTATTCCGTGCCCATGACAAGACTCTTGGTGAAAACGAGATCTCCGCAGCAATGAAAAAGATCATGAATGGTCTTAACGGACTTGGAATCGAGCTGAGAAGCTGATGCTGATCTACATTGTAAGACATGGCCTGACTGAGTGGAATAAATTAAAAAAGCTTCAGGGTGCAGCGGATGTACCTCTTGCGAAGGAAGGGATCCTTCTTGCGGAAAAAACCGGAGAAGCTCTCCGTAATGTGAAGTTTGATATCTGTTTTACAAGTCCGCTCTCAAGGGCAAAACAGACAGCAGAATATGTTCTGGGGAAACGTGATGTTCCGATCATACCGGATAAGCGGATCCAGGAGATCGATTTTGGTGTGTTGGAGGGTGATCAGGTAAGAGATGCAGATGGCAATTATATCAATCCGCAGATCGAGACTTTTTTCCGTGATCCGGTAAATTTTAAACGACCGGAAAAGGGCGAGGATATTTTTGATGTGATCGCCAGGACAAAGGATTTCTGGGATGAAAAAACATCAGATCCGACTCTTGTGGATAAAACAATTCTTGTTGCCTCTCATGGATGTGCAGTCCGTGCTCTTCTTCAGAATGTAGATCCTGATCCGGAGAATTTCTGGAGAGGCTCCGTTCCGCCAAACTGCTGTGTTAATCTTGTGGAAGTAAAGAATGGAAAGACAACGCTTCTGGAAGAAGATAGAGTTTATGCATAGAAAATAATGAGAAACGCAGAATAACTGTAATGGCTGTTCTGCGTTTCTTTTTTTGCTTGTTTTTATTGGTGGAATTTCATAGGTTATGATTGACTAATTGAGATAAAATGAGATAAAATATATAAAAGCAATGAATGATTCAGAAAAATAAAAGTTAAACTTTACTAATTATATAAAGATGCAGAATTGTGTTGAAATTATATGAAATCATTTAACCAAGTGCGGATTGCGAATATCCGCCTACGGATAGAGGATAATTACTGATAGCGATGTGATATATGGAATGGGGTGAGTATATGCAGTCATTAAATGAGACAAAAGCAGGGGAAAGCTACACGATCAAGTGGATGACCGGAATGCCGGAGACTATGGAACAGATCAGGCAATATGATGTCAGCGAAGGAAAGACCGTACAGATCATAAGCAGGATACTTGGCGGAGTGATCGTAGGTGTTTGCGGACGCAGGATCCTGATCAGCGATGATGCAGCCTGCCGTATAAAAAGTATAAATAAAAGTATAAAATAGAAAAAAGACGAAAGGACAATTCTTTTGGCGAAGGAATTGTCCTTTCTGGTTGTTTTAGGGAAGATGTTATGATAGTATGGGAACAAAAGAGTAACTTTTTTTCAAAAATAAAGACAGGGGAGGCATATTATGGGAAAAAAGTTTATGAATACAGTGCTGTTTCTGGCAGTAACAGTGGCCGCGGCAACCCTGACTGCTTATGTTGGAAAAGGCTCCGGGAATGTGTTGCTTTATAATTTTACATTTCTGGGACTTATGCTGATCATATACGCAGTGGGGCTTTTTGCAGGTTTATATCGGATGGATAACCTGTCAAGAGCACTGAAGCATGGCGCTGGTGAGATCACAGAAGTGTTTCAGCTTCCGGGAAGAGCCAGAAAAGAAGAGATTGGGCAGCTGCGAGGGATTTTCGGTGACCGCTATCTCGACAAAAAGATGGATGATTTTGTTGACAGCATCAGCAGAACGGAAGAAGGGATCGCTGAAGTAGAGGATTTTGTGAATATTGAGGATGTAGATGTACATATCCACAAGAGACTCCTTGAGATGGCTCCGGACATTTTTACAAGCCTTGGTATCCTTGGAACATTTATCGGTCTTGTGTGGGGACTTAAGAACTTCCAGCCCACAGATTATGAAGTGATGACAAGCTCTGTATCCGCTCTTGTAGATGGTATCAAAGTTGCGTTTCTGACTTCCATTTATGGAGTTGCACTTTCTGTTGTGTACACATTTGGGATGAAAAGCGGATATTCTGCGATGTCCCAGGCGATGCAGGATTTTCTGGATCGTTTTCACGCACTGGTGCTCCCTACTGCGGAGAATGAGTCCTGGAATCTCCTTGTTTCCAGCCAGAAGACGCAGACAGAAGCCATGAAACAGATGGCGGAACAGTTTTCTGTGCAGATGGCAGATAGCTTTGAGAAAGTGATCACACCTACTTTTCAGAAGATGAATGATTCTCTGGACGTTCTTACCGCATCTGTGACAAAAGGGCAGCAGGATGCGATCCGGGAGATCCTGGATACGTTTTTAAGCGAGATGCATGGTTCCTTTCAGATGCAGTTTGAAGATTTTAATGATGCTCTGGCAGAACTTAAGAAGGTGCAGAAGGAGAATACAGAATATACATCAGAATTGTACAAGACCATGAGCAGTCAGCTGAGTGAAACTTTTACGAAGCAGGAACGTGCCATGAAGGATGCCATTAAGGAAATCGATGAGATGCAGAGCAGTTATATGAAGACTGCAGACCGTATTATCCGGGATAATCAGATGATCCAGCAGCTGCAGAAACAGGATTACGAAAAGTTTGCCCGGCATATGCATGAAAATGAAAAAGAATCCGCAGATCTCTGGAAAAACTGCAATGCATCTATGCGTCAGTATGTGGACAGTGCTGCAGAAGGGATGAAAGCAGTTGCGGATTCCAATAGGATCAGCGAGGAGCTTCTTCGTGAAGATAAGAAGATGATCGAAGATTTTGAAGCCAGAGTGAAAGAATTTACCGAGAGCCAGAAGATGGTCAATAGTGTTCTGGATGAGGTACGCAGCTTCTTTCTGAGATCAAGACGGCAAAAAATAACCGTGATATCCATCTGATCGCCGGACAGCCCTGGGGCTATGGAGCAATGCCGGTATCCAGGAACTTAAGGATAAGCTGACGGGTCTGGAGGATCTTCTGGAAGGACAGGGTGCAAGACAGGAAGCGCTGCTGGATGAGATCGAGCGCAGTATCCGTGAGGCAACGAAGGCAGCACAGAAAAGCCGTTTTGGTTTATTTAAATAAGAGAGGAATTGTCAATGCGCAAAAAAAGAAAGCCGGAGGAGCATGGGTTTAATGTCTGGCGTTCTTATTCGGATATGATGGCAGGAGTTTTGCTGCTTTTTGTTCTGATCATGTGTGTGACACTTTTTCAGGCACAGAAGAGCTATCAGGACAGTCTGAAGGAACGGGATGAAAAAATCGCTCTTCAGGAAAAATATACAGAAGAGCTTCTGGAAAAACAGAATGCGCTGGATGAGCAGGCAGGAACATTAAAGAGCCAGGATGAGCAGATCAAGTCCAAGGACAAGCAGATCAAATCTCAGGATGAAGAACTGTCTTCTCTGGCGGAGAAGCTTGCCAAACATCAGGAAACGCTTGAGGCGCAGCAGAAAAAGCTGGCCTCTCAGAAAAAGAAGCTTTCCAGCCAGCAGGATACATTGAAAGAGCAGCAGTCTGCGCTGGATGAAAAAACAGAGCTTCTGGAAGAGCAACAGGAGAAGATTGACAAGATCATCGGCGTGAAAGCTGAGGTTGTGGAAGCTTTGCAGAAGGAATTTGAAAAAAAAGAACCTCAATGTGGATATTGATCCACAGACAGGTGCGCTGACGCTGAATGCCAATGTTATGTTTGATTATGATCAGGCAGAGCTTACCGATTCCGGTAAGATGACATTGTCTATGGTGCTGCCGACATATTGTAAGGTGTTGCTGGATGATTCCTACAAGAAATATCTTGGCGAGATCATTATTGATGGTTATACGGATACAGACGGAGATTACAGTTATAACCTGGAGCTGTCACAGAAGAGGTCTCTGGCGGTAGCGCAGTATCTTTTGGATATTAAGAGTGATTTTCTGAAGGATTCACAGGTTCAGGAACTGAAGGATTGTCTGACAGTGAATGGGCATTCCATGTCAGATCCGGTTCTGGATGCAGATGGAAATGTAGATAAGGATGCGTCCAGACGTGTAGAAGTAAAATTCCGTTTGAAGGATGAAGAGATGATCCAGGAACTGAATAAGATTATGCAGGGAGATTCTGCAGGGTCCGACGGTACTGCTCAGAAAAAAGAAAAAATCAGGAAGAAAATCAGGATAATAAGCAGTAATAAAATATGGTTGTTTTATATTGGGCAGGGGATTATCTGATGAATTTTCTGACATTGGTTACGGTTGGAAGGGATTGCCTTGACAGACTGAGTTATCGGTTCTGGGCGGATTTTTCTATGAATTATGAAGCTTGTATTTCGGGATGTAAGTCTAATGCAGTGTATGGGAAGTGAATGAGGTTTAACTGAATCAAGTAAATCCGTTGCGGGTCTACGAAAAGCGATGAGCTGTTATTCGGTTATGAGCAAGTAGCGAAGTGGATTGTGAATATCCGCTTGACATTTGTTCTTTTTTCTCTGGTGTCTGGTAGTGTTGTATTTGCTGGGCACCGGGGATTTTTTGTTTTGTTGGAGATATAGAGGGACGCTAGAGAAAGATGGATCGGTCTGTGTGGGGGATGGAGAGAGGGACGCCAGAGGAAGGTGGCATCGGTCCGGGGTTAGATGCAGTCGTGGATGCTGTTGAGGTTTTGTGGGTGGATGGAGAGAGGTACGCCAGAGAAAGGTGGCATCGGTCCGGGAGTGGATGCAGTCGTGGATGCTGTTGAGGTTTTGTAGGGTGGAGTGTGGACGAGGCGCCAGAGGAGGTGGCATCGACCCGGGCAGGGACTCCGTCGGGGGATACTACTAGGACTCCGTGAGACGGCTAAAAGCATTGCGCAGGGTCAGAACTCGCCTTCGGCTCAGACAGCAGACCCTGCCGCAATAACGCCGCCTCCCGCAGTCCAAGTAGTAATCACCCCTCCTCCGCAGCAGCCCGGCCCGATGCCACCTTCCTTTGGCTGATGCTTCCAGCCGACAGGAAAAAAACAGAACAGGTGACGGAAGCGGACTGGGCGTCCTGTCCTGAAATGTCAGAGTGGTACAGAATATTCCTATAAATACCGAAGAATCCCCGGAACCAGATCGGCGCAGTGTACCACTGTAAGTACCGAAGAATACAGAAACGAGATCGGCCCAGCGTACCACCATAAGTACCGAAGAATACAGAAACCAGATCGGCACAACGTTCCACATCCAATACCGAAGCATACACAAAAGTCAAACAACGCAGTACATACAACAACGCAGAACTCCTTCCGTGCCCAAGAGGGTGGGGGTGCAGGGGGAGGGCCTTCGGGCCGTACGGAACTCTGAGATGGCCTTCCCCCTGCATATTCCCGCATTGAAATG
>ENA-OQBT01000099-OQBT01000099.1-human-gut-metagenome-genome-assembly--contig:-NODE-99-length-57058-cov-4.635998_pt1 | contig 57058 bp, 86 predicted proteins | sample MGYA00242749_ERZ504557 | MGnify/ENA primary metagenome ERZ504557 (study PRJEB26092, sample SAMD00036243) | human gut metagenome | host: Homo sapiens | study: EMG produced TPA metagenomics assembly of...
CCTTTAGGGATACGTGACGAGTGAAATGCACAGTGGCTTGAACAAAGTGAAAGCCAGCGCCTTGAGACGCTGGCTTTCAGCAACAAAGGCTTATAGCCGTCAGCCGAGCCACCCGTTTTACGGGTGGGGGCGACTTGTTAGTGGCTAGCAGTTAGTTGTTAGCGGATGGCTTTAAATTTGAAGGTTTTCTCTGCAAACCGCCCTTTGGGACGGCCCCTGAGGAGCGACATCTTTGATGTCGCGGTGGCCTGCGATTCCTGAAGGGAATCGCCATCCATGCACTTTGTGAAAAATAGAAGTATCTCCTATGATGTAAGTTCATAACGTCACATACACCTATGAGGCAATTGTATTGAATAATGCGGAGAAGTAATTTGACTTCTTGATTATTGCATAAAATGCATGCCATAAATGTGAAAAATTGAAAAAAGTGCCGTTTTTTAGTGGATTTTTTTGGGAAGTGTGGTATACTATCAGTGTAAGCAGTGAATCTTATTTAGAACGTGCGTGATTTTTTTTAGAGAAATCTAGTGAAAAAAATCACGCGACGAAGGAGGAGTTAAACATGAGTAAAGTAATGGTTATTGGTGCAGGTACAATGGGTTCGGGCATTGCCCAGGTTTTCGCTACGCACGGCTGGGACGTCGTCTTGAACGATATTAAAGACGAATTCATCGCTGGCGGCAAAGCTAAAATCGAAAAACAGCTGACCAAACAGGTCTCCAAAGGCAAAATGACCCAGGAAGACAAAGACGCAACGATGGCTCGCGTTTCTGGCTTCGTAACCCGTACGGCTGATAACATGAAAGACATCGACCTCGTCGTTGAAGCAGCTATCGAAGACTTGAAGATTAAATCGGCTATCTTCAAAGAACTCGACGAACTCTGCCCGGAACACACGATCCTCGCATCCAACACTTCGTCCCTGGCTATCACTCAGATCGGCGCAGCTACGAAACGCCCGGACAAAGTCATCGGCATGCACTTCTTCAACCCGGCTCCTGTCATGAAATTGATCGAAGTCATCAACGGCATCGCTACTTCCGAAGAAACGTACGACAAGATCGACAAACTCTCGAAAGACCTCGGCAAAACGCCGGTTAAAGTCAACGACTTCCCGGGCTTCGCTGGCAACCGTATCGTCATCCCGATGCTGAACGAAGCTATCCAGGCTTTGATGGAAGGTGTTGCTTCCAAAGAAGATATCGATAACGTCTGCAAACTCGGCTTCAACCATCCGATGGGACCTCTGGCTCTCTGCGACCTTATCGGTAACGACGTCGTTCTCCATGTCATGGAAGTCCTCTATGATGCTTCGGCGATCCGAAATATCGTCCTTGCGCATTGCTCAAGAAATATGTCCAGGCAGGTTACCTCGGCCGTAAGACTGGCAAAGGCTTCTACGATTACACGAAATAAGTTAGCAATCTGCTAATCGAATACGGGGCGTGACTTTCACACCCCGTATTATTTTTAGAATCTCATACGCGTATCGGCAGTACGTCTGTCCCAGCCGACAGGGGCGGTCTGGAAGCTGGGTCCCATGGGGGAGGGGCGTCCTGTTATACATACTATTTCTATACTATACTATTATATGTTTTAGGAGGTTTTTCTCATGGATTACCAGAACATTATTTTTGCTGTAGAAGATGGTATTGCAACGATTACGATCAATCGTCCGAAAGCACTGAACGCTTTGAACCAGGCTACGGTCAGCGAATTGAAAGATGTCGTTGAAAAGATTGCAGCTGATAAAGCTATCAAAGTCGTCATCATCACCGGTGCAGGCGCTAAATCCTTCGTGGCAGGCGCTGATATCAAAGAAATGGCTTCCAAGAACGCTGCTGAAGGCCGCGAATGGGGCCAGTTCGGTCAGAACGTCTTCACGGAAATCGAAAACTTGCCGCAGCCTGTCATCGCAGCTATCAACGGCTTCGCTCTCGGCGGCGGCTGCGAACTCTCCTGCGCTTGCGATATCCGCTATGCAGCTGAAAACGCTAAATTCGGCCAGCCGGAAGTCGGCTTGGGCATCACTCCGGGCTTTGGCGGCACGCAGCGCCTGACCCGTGTCGTAGGCCGCGGCCACGCGAAAGAACTCATCTACACGGGCGGCATGATCGACGCTGAAAAAGCAAAAGCTATCGGCTTGGTCAATGAAGTCTTCCCGCAGGAAGAACTGATGCCGGCTGCTGTTAAATTGGCTAAGAAGATCGCTAAGAACGCTCCGATTGCAGTACAGCTCTCCAAAGCCGCCATCAACCGCGGTATCAACTGCGACGTCGTAACGGGTATCGCTTATGAAGCTGAAGTCTTCGGCCTCTGCTTCTCCACGGCCGACCAGAAGGAAGGCATGGCTGCTTTCTGCGAAAAACGCAAAGCAACGTTTGAAGGTAAATAATTCCATTGTTTGACTCCTAATAGAAAAAGGGCCTGTCGCTGTGCGGCAGGTCCTTTTCCGTTGTCCGTAGCTAGGGGAACCACGAGCCACGAGTCTCCATCAAATTGTGTCACAACGGCCACAGGAAGGCTAACCGGGCGTGGTATAATGAATTGCAAAAAAATTTCAATTCGAGGTGACCTCTTTATGAAAGGTAAACAGATTCCCGCGCTGGCTGTATTGTGCTGCGCCCTCAGTTTGACGGCCCCTGTCTGGGCGGCACCGGCAGTTGAAGCTTGAGTCCGTCCGCTGTGACGGCGACGGCAGCCGTGCCAGCAGCGCAGTCTTCTATTCGCGATGTGACGGCTTTGAGCACGGTCTATGGCGATGGCGAAAGCGTCTCGGCTGTGGCCCTCCATTATCCCAAGCCGATAGATGCCAGCCGCCTGAAGACGTCGGACTTCACCGTCGCCGGCAAGACCATTGACAAGGTCTACACCAACGATGTACCAGAAACGGCGCAGACCGGGAAGACAGGTGATTACGTCATCGTCAGCCTGGTCCATCCGGCTACGCCGTTGCCGACGGCAGCTTCCCAGAACAAGCCCAAAGATGACAAAGGCGATAAGAAAAAAGAAGGGGCGAATGCCTGAACGGCGGCGATGCGCTATGTATTCGGACCGTAAGGCACCGGATCTGAGCGTCTCCGTCAGCCAGGCCGGGACGGTCTATGCCACAGACGGCACGGCATACGGTCCGACGACGGCTGCGCTGACAGCAGATAAGACAGTCGATGCCGTCAAGGACGCTTTTCAGACTTATCTATATAAGGACCGGCTACGGGCTATGAAATGCCTTATAATCTGTACTTGCCGAAAGGCTACGACGCTGACAAGACCAAAACGTATCCTATGGTCGTCTTTATTGCCGATGCCAGTGCCAATATCAATGACCCTAAGGCGGTCCTTTATCAGGGCAACGGGGCTATCGTCTGGGCGACGCCGGAAGAACAGGCTAAGCATCCGGCCATTGTCTTGGCACCGCAGTATACGGAAGACCTTATCCGCTCGATCGGCATGATGACGACGGATACGCACCAGTGGACGAAAGGGCTGACGCTGGTGACGGACCTTATCCTCGATGTATCCCACAAGTACCGTGTCGACAAGGACCGCATCTACGGGACCGGCCAGTCCCAGGGCGGCATGGCCAACATTGCCATTAGCGACGCGTATCCGGACCTCTTTGCTGGTCAGTATCTCGTCGCCTGCCAGTGGGATACGCAGGAAATGGAAAAACTGAAGGACAAGAATCTTTGGATTACGGTCTGCCAAGGCGATACGAAAGCCTTCCCCGGCATGAATGAAGCGACGGCCTTGTGGGAAAAGGATGGCGCTGTCGTCGCCCGCAGCCGTATGTGGGACAGCACGGGCGGGACGCCTGTCTTTGAACAGATGATGCGGGTCATGGAAGATCAGCAGGCACCGATTAACTATACGGTCTTCCAAGGCGGCAGCCATATGTACACGTGGTCCTTTGCCTACAATATCGAAGGCATCCGGGATTGGCTCTTTGCTCAGACAAAAGCCAAAGATGTCCTGAAACAGACGGCTCCGGCCCAGGGGGCAGCCTAGCAGGGCGAAAAGGGCCATGGTCCTAAGGGGAACCCGGCCGGACGAGCCCTGCTCAATACGGGCTTGCCTACTTGTACGGCCAGGATGGCGCGACAGACTACGATGTCGCCCGCCAATGCTTCCAGAAAGCCTGGGCCGACGGCAATATGAAAGCCGGCCGCTACTTAGGCTCATGGCGGCCCATGCTGGGGCGTCAAGCAGAGCGATGCCCAGGCGGCTCAATGGTATACTAAAGCGCAGGAACAAGGCGATATTACCAGCATGTATCTCCTGGGCCAGTGCTACGAACAGGGGAAAGGCGTCAAACAGGATTATGCCAAAGCTAAGAGCCTCTATGAAAAGGCGGCACAGCGGACCGATCACGTCGCGCGCCGGCCATGGTCTACTTAGCGATATGTACGCCAAAGGCCTGGGTGTAGCTGCCGATACGGCCAAGGCCAAAGCGTGGTATCAAAAAGCCGCTGCCACAGGCAATCTCGACGCCATCGAAGCGTTGAAAGCGATGGGTTAATCCTTTCTAATTCCATACGACGAAGAATCGACGTAAAAGGGCGCTGTCTTTATGGGACAGCGTCTTTTTTTGCAATTAATTTGACTTTTTGACTTATATTCTCTTGACAAAACATATTCTCCATGCTATCTTATATATAGTCTTAGAGGTCAAATAGTCAGACTGCTAAGAATAGTCAAATGAGCAGAAGGTGAGTACGATGGATTTGGATGCACGAAAACAAAAAATACTGCAGGCCATTATTCAGGATTACATCTCCTCTGCCGAACCTGTCGGGTCGAGAACGATTGCCCGCAAGTATGACTTAGGCGTCAGTGCCGCGACGATTCGCAACGAAATGTTCGATTTGGAAATGATGGGCTACCTGGAACAGCCTCACACGTCGTCTGGCCGCATCCCGTCGCTGAAGGGATACCGCTTTTACGTCGACTGCCTGCTCAAGCCGACGAAGATCACGGACGCAGAAAAGCAATTCGTCCGGGCCTGGTTCCAGGATAAAGTGAGCAGCGTCGACCAGATCTTTCAGTCGACGGCCAAGTTACTGGCCAGGATCACCCACAACGTTACCCTGGTCATGGCGTCACAGCGGCTCAATTCCAAGCTGAAGTACATCCGCTTCTTACCGCTTGATGACCGCCGGGCCATCATGATCGTCGTCACCGATACGGGGCAGGTAGAGAACTGCCTTTACCCCAGACCGGCCGGTGCCAGCCTGGACGATTTGAACATCATCGCCCAGCGGCTGACCAATTACCTGGCCGGCATGGCCATAGACCATATCGATGAAAAGGCCATCGAAGCCTTTCACGAGACCATCGTCGATGATGTCGAATTATACCGCCTGGCATTCCGGTCCATGGGACGGGCCTTCCACAAGGGACAGCAGTTCTATAAAGGCGGGACCATGGAACTTCTGAATAAACCGGAATTTAAAGATGTCGACAAGGCCAAGAGCCTCTTTACCATGCTGGAAGAACAGGATGTCGTCGCCAATCTCCTTCACGACGAAGGCGAAGGCGAGGCCGTTACGGTCCGCATCGGCGAAGAAGCGAAGTTATCGCCTATCAATGATTGCAGTATCATTGAAGCGACCTTTACCGACCATGATGTAGTCCTCGGCAAGCTGGCCGTCTTGGGACCAGCCCGTATGGAGTATGCTAAGATTATCGGTCTCTTGGATTTCATGAAACAGCATGTGACACATATGCTGGCGCATTACCACGACGATAAGTAGGGAGGGGTACACAGACATGAGTAATAAAGAAAATAAAGAAGAAAAAGACACAGTGTTGAAAGACGACGCAGAAAAAGTCGTCGAAGACGCTGCCAAAGAAAAGGCAGACGAAGCCAAGGAAGCTGCGGCAGATGAAAGTGCCGATCAAAAGGCACCGGATGCCAAAGACGAAGCTGCCAGCGCAGACGCCGAAAAGGCCGCCAAGCTCCAGCAGCAGTTCGTCCGGCTCCAGGCAGATTTTGCCAACTATAAAAAGCGCACAGCTGCTGAAAAGCTCCAGATTTCAGAAGTCGTCAAGATGGACGTCATCAGTAGCATCCTGCCGGTCATCGATAATTTCGAACGGGCCTTGCAGGTCCCGCAGGACCAGGTGGCAGATGATGTGAAATCCTTCATCGACGGCTATGAAATGATTTATAAACAGCTCCTGGGCGTCCTGGAAAAGGAAGGGGTCACCAAGATCGATGCCGTCGGCAAACCTTTCGACCCCAATTATCATCAGGCCGTCATGCGCGTGCCCAGTGATGAATACGATGACGATGTCGTCGTAGAAGTCCTCCAGGAAGGCTATCTCCTGGGTGACAAGACATTGCGTCCGGCCATGGTAAAAGTTGCATTCAACGGTTAACCATCGTTTTAAATAAGATTGGAGGAATCTTTTATGAGTAAAGTTATTGGTATTGACTTAGGTACAACGAACTCCGTAGTAGCTGTCATGGAAGGCGGCGAACCTACGGTCATCACGAATACGGAAGGCTCTCGCCTCACACCGTCTGTCGTAGGCTTCTCCAAGACGGGCGAACGCCTCGTCGGTCAGTTGGCAAAACGCCAGGCCGTATCCAACCCGGAAAACACCATTTCGTCCATCAAACGTCACATGGGTGAAAATTACACCGTAGACATTCAGGGCAAGAAATATACACCGCAGGAAATCTCGGCAATGATTCTTCAGAAATTGAAGGAAGACGCTGAAAGCTACCTCGGCGAAAAAGTCACGCAGGCTGTCATCACCGTTCCGGCATACTTCAACGACGGCCAGCGCCAGGCTACGAAAGATGCTGGCAAGATCGCCGGCCTCGACGTTCTCCGTATCGTCAACGAACCGACGGCAGCTGCCCTCGCTTACGCCTTGATAAAGGCGGCGACGGCAAGATCCTCGTCTTCGACTCGGCGGCGGCACTTTCGATGTTTCCATCCTCGAACTCGGCGATGGCGTCTTTGAAGTAAAGGCTACCAACGGCAACACCCACCTCGGCGGCGATGACTTCGATAACAAAGTCATGGAATGGATGATCAGCGAATTTAAGAAAGAAACGGGTATCGACCTCTCGCAGGATAAGATGGCTGAACAGCGCCTCAAAGAAGCTGCTGAAAAAGCAAGATCGAATTGTCCACGGTCCTCTCGACCAACATCAACCTGCCGTTCATCACGGCCGATGCTACGGGCCCGAAACACCTCGATTTGACCTTGACCCGTGCTAAATTCAACGAATTGACGGAAGACCTCGTCCAGGCTACGATGGAACCGACCAAGAAAGCGATTGCTGACTCGGGCTTCACCATCGACGAAATCGACAAGATCATCCTCGTCGGCGGTTCCAGCCGTATCCCGGCTGTCCAGGAAGCTATCAAATCCATCCTCGGCAAAGAACCGAGCAAAGGCGTCAACCCCGATGAATGTGTTGCTATCGGCGCAGCTATCCAGGCCGGTGTCCTCGTCGGCGATGTCAAAGACGTCCTGCTCCTCGATGTCACTCCGCTTTCCCTGGGCATTGAAACCCTCGGCGGCGTCTTCACCAAGATCATCGACCGCAACACGACCATCCCGACATCCGGCAGCCAGTCTTCTCGACGGCTGTCGATAACCAGCCGTCCGTTGACGTCCACGTCCTCCAGGGCGAACGTGAAATGGCTGCTGACAACAAGACCCTCGGCCGTTTCGAACTGACAGGTATCCCGGCTGCTCCCCGTGGAGTACCTCGTATCGAAGTCACCTTCAACATCGATGCTAACGGTATCGTAAACGTTTCGGCCAAAGACCTCGGTACGGGCAAGGAACAGAAAATCACCATCAAATCTTCGTCGGGCCTCGATAAGAGCGAAATCGACCGCATGGTCAAAGAAGCTGCAGCTCACGAAGCGGAAGACAAGAAACGTAAAGAAGGCATCGAAGCCAAGAACAACGCGGACTCCCTCATTTACCAGGCCGAAAAGACCATCAAGGATATGGCGACAAAGCCGATGCTTCTAAAGTTTCGGAAATCAAAGATAAGATCGCTGCCTTGAAAGAAGCCATGAAGACCGACGATACGGATAAGATCAAAGCCGCTTCCGAAGCCTTGACCAAACCGCTCTATGACCTGACCAGCGAAATGTACAAGAACGCTGACGCTGCCCAGCAGGCTCAGCAGCAGGCAGGTGCCCAGGCCGGTGCACAGCAGGCTCAGAGCGACGGCCAGAAAGATGAAAAAGTAGTCGATGCCGATTACACCGTAGTCGACGACGACAAGAAGTAAGATAGATAAGAGGGGCTGCCCACCATGAGTAAAAGAGATTATTATGAAGTCCTTGGCGTTCCCAAAGACGCCAGCGACGCAGAAATCAAAAAAGCGTTCAAGAAATTAGCGCTCAAATACCATCCGGACCGCAACCCGGACAACCCGAAGGCAGCCGAAGAAAAATTCAAGGAAATCAACGAAGCGTACAGCGTCCTGTCGAATAAACAGAAACGCGCCCAGTACGACCAGTTCGGTCCGGCAGCATTCCAGAACGGCAATGCTGCCGGTTCCGGTGCCGGTTTCGGCCAGGGCGGCTTCGGAGGGTTTGGCGGCTTTGGCGGATTCGGCCAGGGCGGTCAGGGCTTCGGTGGCTTCGAAGATATCTTTGATTCCTTCTTTGGCGGCCAGGGCAGCCGTCAGTCGGCCAATGGCCCGCAGCGCGGTGCCGATTTGCGCTTCGACGTAGATATCACCTTCAAACAGGCTGCCTTTGGTACGGAAATGGAGATCCAGGTCCCCAAGGAAGAAACGTGTGACCACTGTCACGGCAACGGTGCCGAACCGGGCAGCAAAGTCGATACTTGCCCGGACTGCCACGGCACCGGCCAGCAGCGCGTCGTACAGAACACGCCTTTCGGCCAGATGGTCAATGTCCGCACCTGTTCCCGCTGCGGCGGCACAGGCAAGATCATCCATGATAAGTGCAAGAAATGCCATGGCACGGGGACGGTCAAGGTCCGCAAGAAATTGAAGATCAAGATCCCTGCCGGTGTCGATGACGGCGCACGCCTGCGCGTAGCCGGAGAAGGCGAACCGGGCGTCCGCGGCGGCGGTCACGGCGACTTGTACGTCTACATCTTCGTCCGCCGCGATCCCAAGTTCAGCCGTGAAGGCAACGATATCTTGTCCCAGGAAACGATTTCCTTTGCCCAGGCTGCCCTGGGTGCGAAGATTCCCGTCGAAACCCTGGATGGCAAGATCGAACTGACCATCCCGGCCGGCACCCAGACGGGTACGGTCTTCCGCATCCGCGGCAAAGGCGTCCCTGTCCTGGGGTCCAAGAACCGCCGCGGCGACCACCACGTCCAGGTCACGGTCTCCGTACCGAAAGACCTCAATGCCAAACAGAAGGAACTCCTTCGGGAATTTGCCTATGCTGGCGGCGAAACGTGGGTGGGGGAGCCAAAGCCGGCTGAACAACCGGCCGACGGTGACGCCACAGACGCGAAGAGCGACAAGAAAGATACCAAGAAGTCTAAGAAGGGCTTTTGGAGTAAGTTAAAAGAAGATCTGGAAAGATAAAGGGAGAATGAACGATGCAATGGAATGAAGTAGATTTGCTCGTTTCCCCAACGGCCACCGATTTGGTGGCCCTTCTTGTTTTTGAATGTGGAAGCAATGGATCGGTCATCGATGACGAACACCCGGACCACAAAGGACGCATCCGCATTACGGCGTATTTCCCGCTGGCACAGGAAGGTCTTGTGGAAACGATACGAGAAAAGATGGGCGCCCTGGAAAGCCGGGGTGTGGATTTGGGTGACTGGAAGGTCGTCGAAAAGAAAGCCGATGACAAGGACTGGCTCTTTGCCTGGCAGGAACATTTCCATCCCAAGAAGATTTCCCGCCATTTCTGGGCGGCACCGGCATGGGAACCGGCCCGGCCGGCGGACGGCGAGGACGTCCTCTCCATCAATCCGGGCCTGGCCTTTGGCAGCGGCTTCCACGATACGACGTGTATGTGCGTCCAGTACCTGGAAGACACAGTGAAGCCCGGCGATACGGCCTTTGACATCGGCACGGGCACGGGCATCCTGGCCATTGCCGCCGCCAAACTGGGCGCGTCCCGCGTGACGGCTGTCGATTTCGATGCCGTCGCCGTCAAGCAGGCGGCCGTCAACGCCAAACTGAACGGCGTCGAAGAGCGATTGACTATCGCCAACAGCGACCTCCTGGCGGCCATCCCGCAAGGGGAACAGGCCGACGTCGTCGTAGCCAACCTGGTGACCAACGCCGTCCTGGCCCTGCTGCCGACACTGCCGCCGTACCTTAAGGAAGGCGGTACGCTCATCGCCAGCGGCATCATCGACGAACGCATCGACGAAGTGCGCCGCGCGGCGGCTGCCGTCGGCTTCACCTGGGTCGATGAACAGTTCCGGAGCGGCTGGTATGCCGTTTTGATGAAGAGGTGAGACTATGCGTAAGATTTTCACGGATTTCCCCATTTGCGGGACTTTTGAACTGTCTGCCGACGATGCCCATCACGTCGTCGTCGTCCTGCGCCATACCGTCGGCGACACGCTGAACGTCACGGACTGCACCGGCGCGACCTATGAATGTTTCATCACCCGCATGGAAGGCCATTCGGCGTACCTTACGCCGGCGCGCAAGCTGTCCGACGGGCCGTCAGCGAACGGCAAGGTCATCCTGCAGCGGGCCTTCTCAAAGGTGACAAGTTCGACTGGGTCGTCCAGAAGGCGACGGAACTCGGTGCCGGGCGGATTGTTCCTGTACAAATGGAACATTGTGTAGTAAAATTAGATGATAAACGGCGGCAGGCCCGGCTCGGACGGTGGCAGCGCCTGGCCCTGGAAGCGGCCAAGCAATGCGGCCGCGACGACGTGCCGGAGGTAGCGCCGGTCATGAGCTTTACGGAGCTCGTCGACGCCTATGCCGACACGCGCTTCATCATCCCTTATGAACAGGAAACGGCGCCCTTGTCGGAAGCCTGCCACGACGTGCGGACCGGCGACGCCGTCATCGCCATCGGCCTGAAGGGGCTATGCCGAAAAAGAAATCGCCTATGCCACGCAGCATCTGGCGTGGTGCCGCACGGTCTCTCTCGGGCCCCGCATCCTGCGCGCTGAAACGGCGTCGCTGGCGGCCCTGTCTATCATTATGTACGAAAGAGGATTCAAGTAATGCCAACTATCGCTTTTGCCACTCTTGGCTGCCGTGTCAACCAGTACGATACGGACAGTATGCGCGGCCTCTTCCTGGCTGCAGGCTTCACGGAAGCCGATTTCGACGGCCCGGCCGACGTCTATGTCATCAATACCTGCTCGGTCACCCAGGTGGGCGAGAAGAAATCGCGCCAGCTCATCCGCCGGACGAAGAAGCGCAACGAGGCCGCCAAGGTCATCGTCACCGGCTGTTATGCCCAGCTCGACCCGGAGCTCCTGACGTCCATGCCCGAAGTCGATGCCGTCGTCGGGACCAATGAACGCAAGCGCATCGTTTCCATCGTCCGCGAGCTCCTGCACGACGGGGAAGACGAAGCCATCACAGCCGTCCACGACGTGCGCCGTCATGACGAATTTGAGGAGATCCCCCTCTATCCGTCGGCTGTAGAACATACGCGGGCCGATTTGAAGATACAGGAAGGGTGCAATAATTTCTGCTCCTATTGTATCATCCCTATACGCGGGGCGCCTGAAATCGCGCCGTCCCGATGCCATCGTCGCCGAAGCGCAGCGCCTCGTCGCCGCGGGATTCAAGGAAGTCGTCCTGACCGGCATCCATCTCGGCGCCTACGGCCGCGACCTCGACGATCATCCGACGCTGGCCCATATCCTGGACCGCCTGGTCAAGGAAACCGACGTGGCCCGCATCCGCCTGGGCTCCATCGAGTCCCTGGAAATCGGCGACGACATGATTGCCGTCATGAACAGTTCGGACCGCATCTGCCCGCATCTGCACCTGCCCCTCCAGTCCGGGTCGGACACGATCTTAAAGGCCATGAACCGCCATTATACCGTGGCTGAATATGAAGACTCATCGCCCGCCTGCGCAGCCGCATCGACGGCCTGACCGTGTCGACAGACTCATCCTGGGCTTTCCCGGCGAAACGGAAGCCCTCTTTGACGAAACCATGGCGGCCCTGGAACGGCTCCGGTTCTCCCATATCCACGCCTTCCCGTACTCCCAGCGCAGGGGGACGCCGGCTGCGGATATGAAGGACCAAGTCGATACGGCCGAAAAGAAGCGGCGCGTCGAACTCGTCAATGAACTGTCGGCCCGGCAGAAAGAAGCGCTCCTGACGTCCCTGGTCGGACAGAAGGCCGCCGTCCTCATCGAAAAACAGGACGGCACGACCGGCGAAGGCTTCACGGAAAACTACGAACGGGCCGTCGTCGGGAACCTGCCGGATGATGCCGCAGGCACCATCGTCGAAGTCACCCTCACCGGTACCGACGGACAGAAGCTGGAAGCTCGTTGTTAGTGGCTCGTGGTTTCGGCCTGCTAACCACTAACCACTAGCCACTAACCACTAGTTTCCGACACGAAACGGGTAGGGGCTCGCACGTGGCGCGCCTTATACAACAAAGGAGGAATTTATCATGGAAGACTGCATTTTCTGCAAGATCGTTGCCGGGGAAATCCCGAGCACCAAAGTTTGGGAAGACGATGATTTCTTCGCCTTCAAGGACATCAACCCGGTCGCCCCGGTCCACGTCCTGGTCATCCCTAAGAAGCATATCCAGAGCATCGCGGCCCTGACGCCGGACGATGCCGATGTCGCCGGCAAGATGCTCTTCGCCATCCAGAAAGTTGCCCAGGTCATGGGTCTCGACAAGGACGGCTTCCGCGTCGTCTTCAACACCGGTGAAAAGGCCGGCCAGACGGTCCATCACATGCACGCCCATATCTTAGGCGGCAAGGAAATGGCTTGGCCCGGCGTATGAGTACGCAGCGGGGACAGAAGCCCCGGCGCCAGGTGACGATGACGCCGGCCGTCCTGACCCGCATCATCGCTATCGTCCTGCTCATCGGTATCGTCGCGTTCCTGATGATTCACAAAATTTAATCTTCTTCTCAGAAAAAAAGGCCCGGAAGGTCTTTTTTATGTATTTTTAATCTTTCTCCGCTACTATGGGGGTAATTGGAATCAAGAGAGAAGGGGGACCCGCCATGGAGAAGAAAGCATTAGGTTATTATGGAGAACAGGCGGCGCTGGCTTATGTGCGCCACGAGAAGGGCTATCACGTGCGCTGCTGCAATTACCGCAACCGCCTGGGGGAAATCGACCTTATCGCCGAAGACGGCCATACCTTGGTCTTCATCGAGGTCAAGACGCGGACGACGGCCGCTTACGGCCTGCCCTGTGAGGCTGTGGAACGGAACAAGCGCCGCAAGATCACCCGCGTTGCCTCGGCCTACCTGGCCCAGTTCGATCTTTGGGAGCGGCCGTGCCGGTTCGATGTCATCGAGGTCTGGCCCGATGACCAGGGGAAACCCGTTATCCGCCACCTCGTCCACGCCTTCCAGGCAGAAAGGCGGTGAGGCTGTGTTCGCGCGTATCTACGGGGCGGCGACGTTGGGCCTGAACGGCCATGTCATCGCCGTCGAGACGGACATCTCCAACGGTCTGCCGTCGTTCGACCTGGTCGGTTTGGCCGCGACGTCGGTGAAAGAGGCCAAAGAGCGGGTCCGGGCAGCCGTCAAGAACAGCGGCTATGAATTTCCCATGCGCCGCCTGACGGTCAACCTGGCGCCGGCCGACCTCAAGAAGGATACGGCCGGTCTCGACCTGAGCCTGGCCGTGGCCATCCTCGTGTCGAGCGGCCAGATTCCCGAAGAGGCCTGCGAAAACTGCCTCTTCCTGGGTGAACTGGCCCTGGACGGTCGCATCCGCCCGGTGAACGGCATCCTGCCCATGGTCCTGGAAGGGGCGGCCCAGGGGATGAAGACGGTCTTCGTCAGCCGGGACAATGCCGCCGAAGCCCTGCTCTGCCCGGACCTTACGGTCGTATGGCGTCGGGACTCTCTGGCGACGTCGCCGGCCATTTGACGGGCGAGAAGGCGCTGGAGGCCGCCCGGGCCGCACTGCCGGACCCGGACCTGCCCGATTACGACGTCGATTTTTCCGAAGTCCAGGGCCAGGCCGAAGCTAAACGGTCCTGGAAATCGCCGCGGCCGGCGGCCATAACGTCCTCATGATCGGACCGCCCGGGAGCGGCAAGACCATGCTGGCCAAGCGCATCCCGACGATCCTCCGCCCATGAATGAAGCCGAGCCCTGGAAGTGACCAAAATCTACAAGCGTCGCCGGTCTCCTCGGGAAGGGACGCCTCCTGCAGCAGCGGCCCTTCCGCAGCCCGCATCATACCATTTCCATGGCCGGCCTCGTCGGCGGCGGGTCCATCCCCAAGCCGGGCGAAGTGACCCTCAGTCATCACGGCGTTCTCTTCCTCGACGAACTGCCGGAATTTCCCCGGTCGGTCCTGGAAGTCCTGCGCCAGCCCCTGGAAGACGGTGTCGTCCATATCGCCCGTGTCCAGGCGGCTCTGTCCTATCCGTCGCGCTTCGTCCTGGTAGCCGCCATGAATCCCTGTCCCTGCGGCCATTACGGCTTCGATGAAGCTGTATTTGTTCAGAAAGCGAGATACGCCGCTACACCCATAAGATTTCCGGCCCCCTGTTGGACCGCATCGACCTCCACGTCCGCGTCGAGCGGCCGGCGTACCAGGAACTGATAACCCGGCGGAAAGCCGAATCGTCGGCAGCCATCCGCTCGCGGGTCCTGTCGGCGCGCCATCGCCAGCAGGAGCGCCTGGCGCCCTATGCTGCACCTGCAACGCCCACATGGCCACCGGGAGATACGGCGACGTGCCAATTGACCGAAGCAGCCCAGCAGCTGCTGCGCGAAGCCTTCGACGTCCTGCGCCTCAGCGCCCGCAGCTACGATCGGATCATCAAAGTGTCCCAGACCATCGCCGACCTGGCCAAAGAGCCGGTCATCGCCAAGGAACACGTCGCCGAAGCCATCAGTTACCGCAATAAGATGCAGCAGCCATGAAGGAGGGAAGACTGTGAACCAGGAAACGATGTACGCCGCGGCCCTCCAGTCCCTCAAGGCTGCGGCAGCCGCCGCCTACAGGCCCTCCTCGACGTCTGCCGCTCGCCGCGCCGGGCCTGGGAAGCCGTCTGGGATGAGGATTTGCGGCGCCGGACGGGGATCCCGGCCAAGATATTTTCCCAGCTCAGACAAGAACGAAACGTTTTTGACTGGGACCGATTCCAGCATCAGCTGGATTTCTATGGCGTCCGGCCCCTGGCCCTGTGGGATGACGACTATCCGGCGTGGCTGCCCTTCACTGCCCAGCCGCCGCTGGTCCTCTTCTGTCAGGGAACGATGGGCCGCGACAGCAGCAGCCTCGCCATCGTCGGCTCGCGCAAGGCCAGCCCTTACGGCTGAACGCGGCGGAATCACTGGCTGCCGAACTGGCGGCCCAGGGCTTTACCATCATCAGCGGCGGTGCAGGGGTATCGACACGCGGGCCCACCGGGGCGCCCTGAAGGGGAAGGGGCGGACTGTCATCGTCGCTGCCAACGGCCTGGACCGGACCTATCCCAGGGAAAACAAGGCCCTGTTCCGGCAGGTCGTCGACAACGGCGGCGCGTCATTTCTGAATACGCCTTCGGCGTCGAGCCGCTGTCCCGGAATTTCCCGGCCCGGAACCGCATCATCGCCGGCATGGCGGCGGCGACGATCGTCGTCGAAGCGGCCCTGCGCAGCGGCTCCCTGATTACGGCCGACCTGGCCCTCGACGAAGGCGCGACGTCTTTGCCATGCCGGGCAGTGTCTTTTCCGAGACCAGCCGCGGGACGAACCACCTCTTGCAGCTCGGCGCCATTCCCTTGACCTGCGTCGACGATGTAATCCGGGAATTTCGCCGCCGCGGCTGGCAGGGACCGGAAACCGTCGCTGAGGCAGCAGCACCCAGCCTGAGTCCGGCTGAACAGGCCGTCATCGACGTCATCCCCTTCGACCGGGCGGCGCCGGTGAGCGAGCTCCTGGAAAAGACGGGCCTGGCCGTCGCCGACCTGCTGCCCATCCTCCTGGCCCTGCAGATGAAAAAAGCCGCCGAGGAACTGCCTGGCGGCTACATCCGCTGTGCGGCTGCCTTTTCTGTCTTATAAGGCGGTGATATAGGCTTTGGCCTTGTCTACGGAGACGACGTCGATCCAGCCGAAGGGGGTCAGGGCGTGACACACCGCGAAGAGGGTGTGGTGTCTGCGATGAAGCTTTCAGCGCCGTGAAGACCTGGTCGCTGCCTTCGACGCTGCCATAACCGGCGACAGCCGCATCGATGAGGACGTTGTCCGGCCATTCTTCGCGGAAACAGCTGTGCAGGAAGAGGAACAGGTCCAGGACCGGTGCCGGCGCGTCGACGAATTTCTTTTCGTTTTCCCAATCGAGGAGGGTAATCGTCCCGTCTTCCCGGTCGTAGGCGATGTCCCGCAGGGCCGGCCGGCCGTGGTGCAGTCCGGCGGCGTGGAGACGGGCCAGGCCCTGGCCGGCTTTTTCAAAGGCCTCCTGGCGGACGTCGGCATATTCTGCTTCTTTGGCGACGCCTGCAGGGTATTGCCGGCCGCTTCCATGACGAAGAAGTCTTCATCCAGGAGGACCAGTTTCGGCGCCAGGCGCAGGCGGGCGTTGACGGTCATGATCTTATAGGCTTCGCACCAGACGCGGCAGACGGGTTCTGTTTGGCAAAGGCATTGCGGCCGTTGCCCCTGCGGCGTTTGATGAAATACTTTTTATTTTCAAATGAAAGCGATAAAACCCGCTTGTCCGGGTGTTCGGCAATGGCAGACTGAACGGATTTTAAGAGAGACTTGTTGAACAAGAAAGTCACACCTTTCAAAATATTAAGATATAATTTCATAATTTACAGCTTCTATACCTGGAAGTATTCCCATATTATAGCAAATTTGGACGGAAAAATAAATGGGGGAGCCCGATAGCATCGCGGAATCATGGGATATAGGATGACATTGCGTTTGCGATGATAATAAAATGGGTTAATGAAATTGATAAGTACTATTGACACGTGAAGAAAAGCACTTTATAATAATAACTGTAAATGAATATCAATATTTAAAAGGGAGATGTGTCGTATGTTTCAGAATACAGATTTTTGGATTGGCTTAGGTATCGGTGTCGTCGCCGGCGTCTTCGGTTACAAATTGATGTCTGAACGGGAACAGCAGCTCATGGCTCTGCAGCAGCCGGCTGCCGGTGCTATGACCGCGTCGGTTCCCCTGGCTGAATTGCAGCGTCAGAAAGAAGAATTGGAAGACATGATTGCAGCCCAGGAAGCCGCACAGGCGAAATAAGTTTGTAGTGAAGGCCTTTGCGTTTTCACTTGCTGAAAACTAAAAACTACAAACTTCAAACTCAAGAAGAGGCCGTCTTGGATGACGGCTTCTTTTTTTTAGGAAAAAAACAGGAAGGATTGCTTGTATGATTATTCCGACGTCGAAATGGGACCTCATCATGAGATCTGTTACTATTTCGTCTTACTTGCCGGGCCGTATCCGCCTGTACAGCAAGAAACTCGTCGGCAATGCTGATTTGGGCCGCAAGGTCTATGCCTACATTGCCAGCTATAAAGAAATCGATGAAGTCGATATCAATGTCCTCACCGGTTCCGTATTGATCATCTACCGGCCGCAGGTCCTGCGGACCAACCGTGAACTCGTCCGGTTAGAAAATTATATCATGAGCCACGTTGAAAGGAGAAGGTAATTATGTCTTATGCCTCAGGTTTTATGGTGGGCACGTCGATTGGCAAAGCCGTATACGATATGTTCCACAATAAGAAGGGCAAAGCGGCTGCCGCAGCTGCGCCCGCCGGCCCGATCCGGTCTCAGGCCCGGGCGGCAAAACCAGCATCTGATGTACCCAGTTTGCCTGCGTTTCCGTCTTGAAGGGACGCCGCCGTTACCGTGCGGCCGCCCTCGTCGGCAATCAGGAATTGGCTGAATTGATCGAAGAAAAAGTCAGCACCCTGCCGGATGTCCAGTTCGTCCAGGTCAGCGCCGTTACGGGCAGCATCTTGGTCTTCGCCCATAGCGAAGGGACCTTGGATAAATTGGAAAACTTTTTCCGCTTCCGCCTCTTTCCGAATGCCGTAGAAGGCATTGTCGGTGCCGTCTGCGATGCCGGACAGGCTGAAGCCGGGAAAGCGGAATCGGCGACGTATTTGAAGGCTGTCCAGGATACGGCCGACGTCTTCAGTCAGGCTATTTTTCGGAAAAGCAAGGCCTTCCTGGATTTGCGGACCCTGATCGCCGTAGTCCTGACCCTTCGCGGCCTGCGGAAGACCGTATTCCTGGGTCAACGCCCGACAGGACCGCAGATGCTGTGGTGGGCCCTGTCTTTATTGAGGAGGCGTTAAGTCATGTACATGCGCAATACGATCTTCCTGAACAGCGAGCTCCCCAGCCGCCTGCGGCCTGTCCTGAGCGTCAAGCTCCGCCAGGTCCGGGGCATCGTCTCGGCTGTTGTCGAAGAAAAGAAGGTCACTGTCTACTATATGGGACGGCTGGACCTGCGGGCGCTCCAGCTCTTCGTCCGCGCTTTTGAAGAGAAATATGGCCGCAAGAAAGAAGCCAAGAACGACGATATGGACGTCGCCACGTACCGCCGGGAAGCGATTATCTCCGTCGGCGGCTTCATCGCCATGAACATCCTGCGCAAGGTCAATCCGGAATTTTACGGGTCGATCCTCTTGTTTCGCCGATTATTTACCTTATATATTGCACGCCGTTACATTAAGAATGGCATCCTGGGCCTCGTAAAAGACCATCAGGCCAATGCCGACACGCTGACGGCGACGGCTGTCGCTGCGTCCGTCCTGGCCGGCAAGCCCGAATCGAGCCTGACCCTCCTGGCCCTGTCGAACGGCGCCGAAATGATGACCGAATACGCCGCCGAAAAGGCACGCCGTCAGATTTCGGGCCTGCTCAAACTAGACCAGCGCGACGTCTGGCTCGTCGAAAACGGCCATGAACGAAAAGTCCCCGTCGAATCGCTGAAGCGGGGCGACCTCATCGCCGTCCACCTGGGCGAAAAGATCTGTGTCGACGGCAGCGTCGTCAGCGGCAATGCCGCCGTCAACCAGGCGTCCATTACGGGCGAATCGAACCCGGCCATCAAGCAGGAAAAATCGCCGGTCTATGCCGCAGCGTCATCGAAGCGGGCGACCTGGTCATCCGCGTCGAGAAGGTCGGCGCCGATACGTCCCTTGCCCAGATCATCCACCTCGTCGAAGAAGCCCAGACCCGCCGGGCACCGGTCCAAAACTTTGCCGATAAGATGGCCAATCTCCTGGTTCCTATCTCCTTCATCGGCGCAGCCATCGTCTACGGGGCGACCAAGGACTGGCAGCGCGTCCTCAATCTCTTGTTCATCGACTTCTCGTGCGGCCTGAAATTGTCGACGGCAACGGCCATCTCGGCCGCCATCGGCGTGGCAGCCGCAAGGGGATCCTCATCAAGGGCGGCAACTACATCGAAAACCTGGCCGATATCGACACGGTCGTCCTCGACAAAACCGGGACCATCACCATGGGCGTCCCGCAGATCGACCACATTGAGACGGTCGAAGCGTCGACCATAAGGAAATGATCCTCCTGGCCGCGTCGGCTGAAATGCACTCGGTCCATCCCCTGGCCGTAGCCGTCCAGAAATACGTCAATGCCCAGGCTGGCAGACGCCGCCGCACGCTTCGTCGGAAACGGTCGTCGCCCGCGGCATGAAAGCTGCCGTGCCGGACTTTGAAGGCTACGAAGGCGGGGACGTCCTCGTCGGCAGCTGCCGCTTCATGACCGAGGAAGGCGTAGAAGGCATGCCGGCCACGGACAACAAGACGTGGGGCAAGAATCTCTTATACATCGCCCGCAATGGCCGGTATCTCGGCTTTTTGGTCATCCAGGACCCGGTCCGTCCGGGCATGAAGAAGACCTTGAACCGCATGCGCCGCCTGGGCATCGACGAAGTCGTCATGCTCACGGGGGATTCCAAGGACGTCGCCGCCGAAGTCGCCCGTGACATGGATATCGACTCGTATCATGCCGAAATCCTGCCGGAAGACAAGGCCAATTACGTCATGAAAATGCAGAAGCGGGGCAACGTCATGATGGTCGGCGACGGCATCAACGATGCGCCGGCCCTGGCCTTTGCCGATATCGGCGTCAGCCTCGGCGGCAACAAGACGGACATCGCCGCTGAATCGGCAGCCATCACCATCCGCTCTGAAGACCCGTCGAAACTGTACGATGCCCTGTACATCGGGCGGGAAACGATGCGGGCCATCAACCAGAACTTTACGGCTACCATCGTAGTCAACTCGGCAGCCATGCTCTTCGGCGCCTTAGGGAAAATCAGCCCCCTCTGGGCCGCTGTCATCCATAACACAGCCACCCTGGCCGTCGTCCTCAACAGCGTCCGCATCCTGAAACCGGCGCGGACCATCCGCCGTTCCGCATAGTAAGGGCTTGCTCATGCCCATGATTTGTAGGGGCTCGCATGTGGCGAGCCCGTCAGGTATATGTAAGCTGTCTGTGAACGGATTGGCGTGAACGGGCGCCCCTAAAAAGGGACTTGTCGCAAAACGACAAGTCCCTTTTTATAAATGAATTTCAATAACATCTATTGACAGACTATGTGAAAAAATATATAATGTTTTTGGTAATGAAATATATTATCATAAAAGAAGGGATGTGTGAGTATTATTTACGGAGCTGAAAGGAGCGAGGTAAATGAGTGTCGTCATCGTAGGTGGAAATGATTGTATGGTTTGTCGTTATAAGCGTATCTGCAAAGAATACGATTATAAGGCCAAAGTCTTTACACAAGTACCGAGCGATTTCAAGTCGAAAATCGGATCGCCGGATCTTGTCGTGTTATTTACCAGTACCGTGAGCCACAGTATGGTCCGCTGCGCCATCAAGGAAGCGCAGCGCAAGAACGTCGAAGTCGTCCGTTCCCATACGAGCAGCTCGAACGCGCTGAAGAGCATATTAGCCGCCCGGACGGAAGAAGCCGTCTGAGGGCCAGAAAAGGGGAGTTAGTCATGAAAATTGTTTCATTAGCCGACATGAAAGTCGGCCAGTCGGGCGTCGTCGAAGCCTTAGAAGGGCGGGGGAACATCCAGCACCGCCTCGTCGACATGGGCGTCGTCAAGGGCTCGCACATTACGGTCTTCAAAAAGGCCCCGCTTGGAGACCCTGTCGAAGTCAAAGTCAAAGGGTGCGCACTGGCATTGCGTATGAATGAAGCGGCCATGATTTCCGTCGCTGTTGAATCATAAAGGGGGTACATAGTAGTCATGGAAAATGCAGCAAAAATCAAGATTGCCCTGGCCGGCAATCCGAACTGCGGTAAAACGACGATTTTTAACAACATTACCGGCGCCAAACAGCACGTCGGCAACTATCCTGGCGTTACTGTTGAAAAGAAAGAAGGCCATCGCACCTTCAACGGCAAGGACCTGCTCTTCGTCGACCTGCCGGGTACATACAGCCTGACGGCGCGGTCCCTGGACGAAGTCGTCGCCCGTAACGTCATCATCAATGAAAAACCGGACATCATCGTCAACGTCCTCGATGCGTCCAACCTGGAACGTAACTTATATCTGGCGGCACAGCTTGTCGAACTGGGCCGGCCCATGGTCATCGCCCTGAACATGATGGACATTGCCGACCGCATGGGCATCAAAATCGACTTCAAGAAACTGGGACAGCAGCTCGGCGCCGTCGTCGTGCCCCTTGTCGGCAGCAAGAACATCGGCACGAAAGAATTGCTCGACGCCATTTCCGGCACGCAGACGAAGGACCTGGTCAATGCCAAAGTCGATTATGGTCCCGACGTCGAACCGGCTATCGCCAATTTGACCGATGCCATCGAAAAAATGGGCATCATCAAATATCCGGTCCGCTGGCTGGCTGTCAAGCTCTTGGAAAATGACTCCGACGCGATTGCGAAAGTCCGCGCTATGGAAGGGACTAACTCCATCCTGGCTCTGGCTTCGACGCTGCGTGATTCCCTGGCTAACAAGATTGATTTGGACTTCTATTTCGCTCAATGTCGATATCAGTTCGCAACGGATGTATTCAATAAATCGATTATCAATGTCGGTTCGAGCGACTCCTTGTCCGATAAGATCGACAGTGTCTTGACCCATCGCTATTTAGGGATTCCTATTTTCCTGGCCCTCATGTGGCTCATGTTTGTCGTCGTCATCAACGTTGGCGCTTATCCGCAGGGATGGCTCGATACGGGCTTTTCCATGCTCGGTGACTGGTGCAGTGATGTCATCGAAGATGACCAGCTCCGGTCCCTCGTCGTCGACGGTGTCATTGGCGGTGTCGGTTCCGTTCTTTCTTTCGTTCCCCTTATTGTTCTCTTGTATTTATTCATCAGCCTTCTCGAAGATACAGGGTATATGGCCCGTGCTGCTTTCCTTATCGACCGCGCTATGCGCGCCCTGGGGTTGCACGGCAAGTCCTTTATCCCGATGATCCTCGGCTTTGGCTGCAACGTACCGGGTATCATGGCTGCGCGTACCTTGGACAATGAAAAAGACCGTCTGGTTACGATCTTAGCTTGCCCGTTCATGAGCTGCGGTGCCCGCCTGCCGGTATATACCTTGCTCATTGCCGCCTTCTTCGGTGCTTCCGGTCACGGTGGTACGGTCCTCTTCGGGGTCTACCTCTTAGGCATCATCATTTCTGTTTGCGTCGCCTTGGTCCTCCGTCATACGACGTTCAAAGGGGAACAGGAACCGTTCGTCATGGAAATGCCGCCGTACCATATTCCGACCTTGAAAGGCGTACTCATGCACATGTGGGAACGCACGGTCTTGTACCTCAAGAAAGCCGGTACGTTCATCCTCGGCGCATCTATCCTCGTCTGGTTCCTCACGGCATATCCGATGGATGTCGAATATTCTCAGGACTTCGATGCGGCGAAAGATCAGGTCACGGCTGAAATGGAACAGAAACAGGCTGACATTCTCCAGTCCTATGGCCTCAGCGCGATCGAAGACAACGATGAATTGAATACGATGTATGAATCTATGGTCGCCGCTGCCGATGAAGCTGCTGACGAAGAAGATGAAGACGAAGCCGATACGGGCAACGCTTGAACCCGGCTGCTGCTTTGAGTTCCGTTGAAGACCAGGTCAAGAATTCTGAAGAAGAAGAAGACAACCTGTTCATGGGCAAATACCCGCAGAGCTTCGCCGATCTCCAGGAACAGAATCCGGCCGTCTTCGCTCAGGCTCTGCCTCTCTTCGATGCCAAAGCCGATGCGGACGACGAATCGTCTAAACTCGATGACCAGCAGACGGCTGAAAAATTGCAGCAGTCCTATGCGGCCCGCCTTGGTAAATTTGTAGAACCGGTCATTGCACCGCTTGGCTTTGACTGGAAAATCGGTGTAGGCCTTATCGCTTGCACAGCAGCTAAAGAAGTCATGGTCTCCACGTTGGGCACCATTTACAGTGTTGGCGGTGACGACACGCACGAATCGGGCATCGTCGCTTACCTTAGAGATGACCCGGACTTCAATCAGCCGTTGCTCTCTCGCTCATGGTATTCGTCTTGCTCTACATGCCTTGCGTAGCGGCTATGGCTGTTATCAAACGTGAAACTGGCTCGTGGAAAATGCTTCTCGCCTGCGATGCTATGTGCCTCGTCCTCTCGTATGTCCTGGCTTTCATCACGTATCACCTGGCTCTCATGGCCGGCCTCGGTGCGTAACCTTGAAAGCAACTCTCTCATACCGTATAATATAGTAGGGCCGCCCAAAGGGCGGCCCGTATGAGGTTCAATCATTCATCATCTCTGCAAAGGAGGTATATCTATGAGTCCTGCAACCATCATCGTCGCTATCGTCGTCATCATCGCCGTAGCGTACTTCATTCACCATATCCGCGGCTTGTTCAACGGAACGGCCAGCTGTTGCAGCAACTGCTCAGGCAGCTGCTCATCCAGTAGCAAAAACAAAAAAGGGGGCAACTCGAAACTGCCTCCGTGCTGCCAGAAGTAGCATAAGAAAAGGAGCTGTCGCATTGCGATAGCTCCTTTTCCATTGTTAGGCTTTAGTCGATGTTTTTAAATAGGAATCGAAGAAGGCCGTGATGATGTCGAGTACGTCTTTTTGGTTCCAGTAGATACCGCCGTGGGCTGCTCCTTCTACCAGATAGCGCTTCGAAGGGATGTTATGTTTCTGAAGGGCCTGGAAGAGCAGGTCTGTCTGACTGGGAGAGACGACGGTGTCCTTCGTACCGTGCATGAGCAGCATAGGCGCACTGGTTTTGGAAATGTACGTGATGGGATTGGCCTTTTTGGCACCTTCTGGATTGGCCAGGATGCCGCCGTCGTGGCCACCGAATACGGCCGATCCGTTTACCCAGAGGCTTCCGTAGCGCCAGGCGATTGGTGGGCCTTTTTCACGGCATCACTGTAATCATCGCCGATGCGGGTCAGGTCAGAAAGGCCGTACAGGTCTACGGCGCTTTTACGTCGCTGCCGACTTGGAGATTATCGCCCTTGTCAAAGGTCGTCGTGCCGCTCGTCGTCGCCGCCATCGCCGTGAGATAGCCGCCGGCACTGCCGCCGATGATGCCGATTCGTTCCGGGTCGATGCCGAATTGGTCTGCATGGCTTTCAAATAGCGGATAGAGGCCTTCACATCTTCCAGGGGTTCCGGGAAGCGGGCCGTCGGTGCGACACGGTACTGGATGGAAGCGACGACATAGCCCGCTTCGGCCAGGTGCATTCGGAGCTGGATGCCATTGTCCTTATTGGCGTTGATGAAGCCGCCGCCTGTGACATAAACGATGGCAGGCAGTTTCGCAGCTGATTTCGGCTGAAGGATGTCCATCTTCATGGCCACGTTGGGGTAGCCCCGCATGGGGACTTGTTCATATACGACATCGGAAATCTGATTGATGACCGGTGTCTTTACCGGCACGGATAGCCTCGTGCTTTCTACTTTTCCCGGCATGTCTTTCGTCGCCGAGTCGACGTTTACCTGGGTGCCATGGCATTGCCTCCTATACACATCAACCCCATCAAAGCCAGGGTTAGCAGCTGTTTTTTAGATTTTTCCTTGCCTTTGAATATTTGCATGCATATTTCTCCTTACATCTTTCTTCATTATAGCATATTATTTTTCATTTGTTAGCAGGATTTTGGCAGACCGGTGTCGAAATTTATAAAATAAAGCAAATTCCGAAAGATAGGGGGCTCGTTATGAGACGATGGAAAGAATGTATCTTAGCCGGGCTGATTTCATGCTTTTTGGCCGTTCCCTGCCTGTCCCTGGCTAACGATGAGAAGATACCGGAAGGCGCGGGCGGAGGAGCCATCGCCTTGCAGACCGATGGGAAAAGCGACCTGTTGCAGGCCGTCCGGGCCAAGGATTATGATAAGGCCCTGCAGATCGTCAACGGCCAGATCGAAGCCCATCCCGGCGATGCCGATGCTACGACCGCCGCAGCGCCATTTACGCCCTTTTGGGACGCTATGACCAGGCCCTGGCCGATTGTGACAAGGCCATTTCCCTGGAACCGGGCGCAGCTTCCATTATTTCAACCGCGGCGCTATCTATGAACAGCGTAAAGAATACCAGCTGGCTGTCAACGATTATACCAAGGCCTTGTCCCTGAGCCAGAACGGGGATCACCTGCAGGGACTGATGTATTTCAATCGGGCCCGGGCCTATACGGCCATAGAAGCCTACGACAAAGCCCTGGCCGACCTCAAGCAGGGTGAAAAGCTGGCGCCGGCCTTCCCGCATAATTATTTCCTCGAAAGCCTGGTCTATGAAAAGAAAGGCGATAAGAAATTGGCCGATCGGAGCCGCCATGTCGGCGTCATGTACGAACTCATGCACCGCGGCGATTACTTCCTGGCCGGGTCCGTCGCCGAAGAAGCCGGTTTCTATGACCAGTCCCTGGCCCTGCTCCAGGAAGCGGTGAAACGCCATCCCGACGACAGCCGGGTCTATTCCGAACGGGGCCTGGTCTATGCCAAGATGGGTCAGGATGAGCTGGCCATTGCCGACTTGACCAGAGCCCTGGCACTGAAGGAAACGGCTATGGATTACAACAACCGCGGCGAATGTTACCGCCACTTGAAACAATTCGACCTGGCCAAACGGGACTACGACCAGTCCATCCGCCTGGCGACAGATGATGACGATAAGCTGGCCGTCTACGACAGTCTGGGCCAACTGGCCATAGACCAGGGCGACTACCGGCGGGCGGTGCAGTACCTGAGCCAGGCCCTGGCCATCAAGCCTATGAAGACGGCTATCGCCTGCGCAGCCAGGTCTGGCGCAAGTTAGGCGATACGAAGAGAGCTGACCAGGATGAAGCAGCGGCCCAGGAAATCGAGCAGCGCGAGCTCCTGGGTTCGTAACTGGACTTTTCAAATTCCCCTGAATATGATATAATTGAAATGTTGTTCGTGAAAACAAGTAAATGTCATACACATAATTTCAGTATTTTAAGGGGGAATTTAATGAAGAAGTCTATCATTACCATTCTGTTTCTCTGCTGTCTTATGGGAACCGTCACGGCTTCGGCTGCACAGGTCAAAGATGCGGAAACCGTATCTCCGGCCGTCGCTGCCATGGCTCAGGTACAGGCACAGGACAAAGCCAAAAAGAAAGATAAAACCACTGAAAATAAAAACTCCGATAAGATCGGTGACCGCCTTCGGGACCGCGTCCACGCCCTGATTCCGGCATCGGCCTTTTCTAATATCGACAACCCCGGGACGATTACGCCCGACACTGTCAAGTACCACTATGCCGAATCGCAGCACATGGCTACGCCGGTCACGGCCTGGAACCGTCAGAAATATGAAGACCAGTACCAGTATCAGTACCAGCATGACTCGTATGATGCGGCCATTGCCGACGCCTATGCGTACCGCCGTGATTTCGGCAAGAGCAACCTGCGCAAGTGGAGCAGCACTGAAGGCATGGATACGCCGTGGGACAGCAACTGGACGACCGATACGGCTCATTTCCAGAGCTCGACTATCGCCTTCCTGGACCGTCTGAATACGGAAGCCCGCCAGGCCGGCATTTCCTTCGTCATTACCGGCGGTGCCGAAAGCGGTTACCACGCCAGCGGTATCTATTCCCATGAAAATGGTTATAAAGTCGACATCTCCATGATGGCATCTACCAGGGCACCAAAGCCTACGAAGTCCTCATCAACGCCTTGTCGCCGTATAAACACCAGATTACCCACGAATGGGACAAGAACCACTACGACATCACGATCTATCCGGAAAATTATAAAGGGTAAGAAACAACTTCAAACTCAAAAAGGGCTTGTCGTACGACGACAAGTCCTTTTTTGCACCCGAAAGGAGCTATTATGAAGCGAAGGGATTGGGATGGCTATTTTGCCTCCCTTATTGGCGACAGCGGGACTGCGTGCCCGGCCTGGCCGTCCTGGCCTATGCCGGCGGCCGTGAGGTCTACCACTTTGCCGGCGGTATCCGCCGCATGGCCGGGGCACAGACCTGGCCCATGACGGAAGACAGCCGTTTCCGCATGGCGTCCGTCTCCAAGATGTTCACGGTCTTTACGATTATGCAGCTCGCCGAAGTAGGGAAGCTGTCCCTCGACGAGGATGTCGGCGAGTACCTCGGCTTTCGCCTGCGCCATCCGTCGTATCCCGACATGCCCATTACGCTCCGCAGCCTGGCTTCTCATACGTCGGGCCTGCGCGACGGCAAAGTCTACAGTATCCCGCCATCCGTCAGCGTCCGGGCCTTCTTTACGCCAGGCAGTCCCTATTGGGAAGGCGGCGCCCATTTCGCGCCGGCCGGACAGGCACCGGGCGCCTATTTCACCTATTGCAACCTCAACTACGGCCTCTTGGGGACGGTCATCGAAGCCGTGACGGGCCAGCGTTTCGACCAGTATCAGAAGACCCATATCCTGAAGGACCTGGCATGCCGGGCTGATTACGTGCCGGGCAACCTGGAAGCGCCTGAGTTCGCCCGCTTAGGGACGATTTACCGCAAGCAGGATAGACAGGGCCGGTGGGAGGAAAAAGGCCCCTGGCAGGGGATTATGGACGATTTTGGTGGTGTCCAGCCGCCAAGGGAGGCCCTGTCCTTGCAGAATCCTTATGCCCAGGACGTCTGTCAGACTTACGACCTGGCCGGTTATCAGCCTGGGACCAATGCGACGATTTTTTCTCCCCAAGGCGGCCTGCGCCTGTCCCTGGAAGAATTGGGCCACGTCCTGGCGATGCTTCTTCACGACGGTCGTTACGCCGGGCGGCAGGTCCTCCGGCCCGCTTCGCTCCAGGCCATGTTCAGCCCGCAATGGACCTATGACGGCCACAATGGCGATACGTGCGGCCAGACCCTGCTGACCTATGGCCTGGGCGAGTTCTTCGTCGACGGCAGAGGCCGGCCCGCTGCTGCCGTACCAAGCCATCGATTTATGGGCCATACAGCCAGGCCTTTGGCCTCTTATCGGGCCTTTCATCCGTCCCGGGACGGGAAGCGGCTTTGCTTATGTCATGAATGGGGAGGCCCTGGCCGAAGACGACGACCCGCGCAGTGCCGGTCAGTTCAGCCGCAATTATATTTGGGAAGAAAAGGTCATGGACGGCCTGTGCCGGTTGATTGACGGCTATAAGGGCTGTGCTATGATAGTGAAATGTAAATGACATTCCCTATAGGAAGGCGATAACGATGAATGCATATGAAAGTACCATGAATTTTACGCGCCGCGCCGTCTGGGCCCAGATTGACCTGGACGCAGCCGCTCACAATATGCGCCAGATCCGCAAACACGTCGGTCCTGACGTCAAGATTGCCGCCGTCGTCAAGGCTAATGCCTACGGTCACGGCAGCGTCGAACTGGCCAAGACCTTTGCCGAAAACGGCGCCGATTGTTTTGCCGTATCCAGCCTGGACGAAGCCGTCGAACTTCGCCGCTACGCGCATATCGACAAGGAAATCTTCATCCTCGGCCATACCGATGCCCGGCGGACGGAAGAACTCCTGACCTATGACATCGAACCGGCCGTCTTCAACTTGAAGAACGCTGAATTTTTCTCGCAGGAAGCCCAGCGCCTGGGCAAGACCTTGCGCGTCCACATCGCCGTCGATACGGGCATGAGCCGCGTCGGTTTCCAGGTCAATGAATTTAGCGTCTCTGAAATCAAGGCCATCGCCGCCCTGCCCAATATCGAGATCCGCGGCATGTTCACTCATTTTGCCGTCTCCGATATCAAGGACAAGACCTTTACGCGCGAACAGTACGGCCACTTCCGCTGGATGTGCAAGCGCATGGAAGAAGAAGGCATCCACATCGCTCTGCGCCACTGCTGCAACAGTGCGGCTGTCCTGGAACTGCCGGAATACTATTGTGACATGGTCCGGCCGGGCATCATCATGTACGGCTGCGAACCGTCGCCGGATGTCGATATCAAGCCCTATGACCTGCGGCCGGTCATGTCCCTGCGTTGCTGCATTGCCCATGTCAAACTCATCGACGCCGGGGCGACGGTCAGCTATGGCCGCCATTATACGGCACCGTCGCGCCGGAAAATCGCGACCCTGCCTGTCGGTTATGCCGATGGCTATTCGCGTATCCTGTCGGGGAAAGTTGACGTCCTCTATCATGGCCACCGCGTCCCCCAGGTCGGCGCCATCTGCATGGACCAATGCATGATCGATGTCAGCGGCGAAGCCAATGTTCATGCCGGTGACGAAGTCGTTCTCTTCGGCCGCCAGGGAGACAGCTTCATCCCTATCGAAGAAATCGCCGCCGCCTGCGGCACCATCAACTACGAAATCATGTGCAACATCTCGCGCCGCGTCCCCCGCGTCTACATGAAGAACGGCAAAGTCGTCGGCCGCGAAGAATATTTATTTGATAAACCGTAAGAAATCGTTCATCGTAGGCGTTCATCGATGTAGGGGCCGCCATAGTCGGCGGCCCGCCTGAATCCTGTGAATAGCCTTATTCAGTATTTGTGTGAATCTTCGACAAACGATGAACGACAAACGAACCACGAAAAAGGATTGCTGCGTCAGCAGCAATCCTTTTTTTATCCCTTCCATGATTTTGTTGCAAGTGGTATACTGTATATAAGATACACGCATACATAAATGCAAAATAATCATAAAGAAGGCGGTGTTGTATTATGGATTGGAATAACAAAACAGCGGCTAATGTCAAAGCCATCAAACCCTCGGGGATCCGCAAGTTCTTCGATATTGCGGCTCAAGTCAAAGGGGTCTTGTCCCTGAGTATCGGTGAACCGGATTTTGCCGCACCAGACAAGGTCCTGGACGCCATGAAGGCCAGCCTCGATGCCAAGGAAACGAGTTATACCGGCAATTCAGGCATGATGGAACTCCGTGAAGCCATTAGCCAGCACTTTGAAAAGCGCTATGGCGTCCATTATGACCCAAAAGACGAAATCCTGGTCACCGTTGGCGTCTCCGAAGGCCTGGCCATGGCTCTCTTGGCCATTACCGAGCCGGGCGATGAAGTCATCATCCCCGACCCGGCCTATGTCGCCTATCCGGCGTCTGTCGAACTGGCCGGCGGGACGCCGGTCTTCGTGCCGACCTATCCGGAACACGACTTCAAATTGACCGTCGAAGCCTTGGAAAAGGTCATCACGCCGAAGACGAAAGCCATCGTCATCGGCTATCCCAACAACCCGACAGGGACGGTCATGTCTGCTGAAGAACTGATGCCCATTGCCAAATTTGCCGAAGAACACGACCTCATCGTCTTGTCCGATGAAATCTATTGTGAACTCATGTACGGCGATGCCAAATTCACATCCTTTGCCAAATTGCCGGGCATGCGCGAACGGACGGTCATTTTCAACGGCTTTTCCAAGGCCTATGCCATGACCGGTATGCGCCTGGGCTATGTCTGTGCCCCGCGGGAAGGCCTGGCGCCTATTTTGAAGCTCCATCAGTACGCCATCATGTGTGCCAATACGACGGCCCAGGTCGGCGGCATCACGGCCTCAAGGAATGTGATGATGACGTCGAAGCCATGCGCCAGGAATACGACCGCCGCCGCAAAGTCATCTATAAAGGCCTGTGCGATATGGGACTGCCCGTCTTTGAACCGAAAGGGGCTTTCTACATCTTCCCGGATATCCGCTGCACGGGTATGACGTCGGCTGAATTTTGTGAAAAACTGGTCCAAGAAGAAAAAGTCGCCGTCGTCCCAGGTACGGCCTTCGGCGACCAGGGCGAAGGCTTCGTCCGCATCTCCTACGCCGCCAGCATGGACACCATCCAGGAAGCCCTGAAACGCATGGCCCGCTTCGTGGAGAAATATAGAAGTTGTTAGTGGTTCGTGGCTCGTGGCTAGTCACGAACCACGAACCACTAACCACTAAAAAAAAGCGCTGTCGTAAAGACAGCGCTTTTTTTCTAGAAAAATCGTCCGATAAGGGGCATTTTGGCAGCGTCTTCTTTGGTGACGCCTCCGTTGAGGACCATGCAGCCGATGTAGATGGCCGACCCGACGATGCAGGTCAGGAAGAGGTCCAGGAAGAGTCCCAGGTAGGGGAAGAGGAAAGCGTACATGAAATACATGGCGACGCCCATGATGGCGGCGGAGACGATGTTTTTCAAGACGACTTTGACGTCGATGACGTAGCCGATTTTACGGTAAATGAAGAACATGTTGAGGACGGCGGCGACGCCGATGTCGGCCACCGTCGCATAGGAAGCCCCGGTGATGCCCAAGGTCGGGATGGCGACCAGGAACCAGTTGCACAGGACCTTGGCGACACAGGCGACAGCCATGTTGATGACCGGGATCTTCGGCTTCTTCAGCCCCTGGAGGATGGCCGTCGAAATCTGGTGCAGCCCCAGGAAGCAGATGGCGATGGCCACAGCCCGCGTCGCTTCCGTCGCGGCCGGTGCATTGTAGATGAAGGTGACAATCGGTTCGGCCATGACGTAGAGGATGACGCTGAACGGAATGGTGACCAGGAAGGAAATGCGCATGGACGTCGCCGTCCGTTCGCGGATTTCATCGTATTCCTTCAACGTGAAGCTGTGGCTGATGGCCGGTACCAGGCTCATGGCCATGGCAGCCGTCAGGATGGTAGCCAGATTGATGAGCGGTACGGACATGCCCGTTAAGTAGCCGAACAGTTCCGTGGCCTGATGGGTCGAATAGCCGGCCACTTCCAGCCGCCGCGGGACGATGAGCAGGTCCAGGTTGGATACGACGGGGAGCATGATGCTCGACAGGGAAATGGGGATGGCCAGGATGACCAGGCGCTTCAAGATGTGTTTGATGCTTTCCTGTTCGAACGTCGGCCCGCCGACGGGGAGGGACCGCTTCAGTTTATAGTAGTAATAGACCAGGACCAGCCAGGCCGCAAACCCGCCGGCGCCGGCACCGAGACTGGCACCGCCGGCAGCATAATCGAGGCCGTACGGCAGGAGGAGGGCGGCGAAGCGAGCATGACGACGACGCGGACCAGCTGTTCGACGATCTGGGAAATCGCCGTCGGCGTCATCTGCTGCCAGCCCTGCAAGTAGCCGCGGTAACCGGCGATGATCGTCGTGAAGAAGATGGCCGGTGCCAGGGCGATGAGCGAATAATAGGCCCGGCTTTCGCGGATGATGTGTTCATCGATGAGGAAGCTGGAGCCGAAGAACATGAGGATGCTCAAAAAGAGCGCCGTCGTACACAGCATGGACAGGGACACGTGGAAAATGCGCTGGGCGCCGAAATAGTCCTGTTTCGCTACTTTTTCAGCTGTGATGATGGAAATTGCGATCGGCAGGCCGGCACTGGAAATATCGAGTGCCAGCAGGTAAATCGGGAAGGCCATCTGGTAGATGCCGATGCCTTCACCGCCGAGAATACGGGACAAGATGATCCAGTTGATACTGCCAATGGCTTTGACGACAAAGCCTGACAAGGTCAGGATCAATGTGCCGGAGATAAACTTGTTTGCCATGATAACCCCTTAACTCTATAGAATTTTTACCAACATAACAACTAATTTTAGCACATTTGCCAGAGGTTGTATATAGGAAAAGGGATTGTGCACGAAGGCTTCTGTCATCATGCATAATCCCTTTTCTTATATTGTTTGATGTTGCGGGTTTGATGTTTGATGTGAATGCTTTAAATTTATAGCCAGCCACTTCAAACATCAAACATCAAACTTTGTACTTCCCCAAAATGTCCATGAATTCTTTGCCCGTAATCGTTTCTTTTTCGTAGAGGTACTTGGCCAGGGCATCTAGGGCCGGACGGTGGTCTTCCAGGATTTTCTTGGCCTTGGCGTGTTGTTCCTTGACGACGGAGACGACTTTGGCGTCGATGTATTTCTGCGTTTCCGGCGCGCAGGCCAGGGCCGTATCGCCGCCGAGGTATTTATTGGTGACCGTTTCCATAGCGACCATGTCAAATTCGTCGGTCATGCCGTAGCGGGTGATCATGCCCGGGCCAGCTTGGTCGCCTGTTCGATGTCGTTGGACGCCCCCGTCGTGACCTGGTGGAAGACGACTTCTTCGGCAGCCCGGCCGCCAGTGAGGGTAGCAATCTTATTTTCCAGTTCTTCCCGGGACAGGATGTATTTATCCTGCTGGTCGACTTGCATGGTGTAGCCCAGGGCGCCTGACGTGCGGGGATGATGGTGATTTTTTGGACCGGTGCCGAATGGGTCTGGAGGGCAGCGACCAGAGCATGGCCGATTTCGTGGTAAGCGACGGTCCTCTTTTCATCGTCCGACAAGATGGCGTTCTTCTTCTGATAGCCGGCGATGACGACTTCAATGCTTTCTTCCAGGTCAGCCTGGCTGACGGCATCGCGGTGGTCGCGGACGGCGCGCAGAGCCGCTTCATTGACGATATTGGCCAGTTCGGCGCCGGAAGCGCCGGCGGCATGCGGGCGATGGTGTGGAATCGACGTCGTCGCGAGGACGACTTTCTTGGCATGGGCCTGGAGGATGGCTTCACGGCCTGCCAGGTCCGGCAGTTCGACAGGGACGCGACGGTCGAAACGGCCTGGCCGCAGCAGGGCCGGGTCCAGCGATTCCGGCCGGTTCGTCGCGGCCAGGATAACGACGTTGTCGTCGGCGTTGAAACCGTCCATTTCCGTCAGCAGCTGGTTCAGCGTCTGTTCCCGTTCGCTGTTGCCCATGGCATTGCCCGTGCGCTTCTGGCCGATGGCATCGATTTCGTCGATGAAGATGATGCACGCGCTTTCTGCTTGGCCTGCTGGAAGAGGTCGCGGACCTTGGAAGCCCCATGCCGACGAACATTTCCACGAATTCCGACCCGGCAATGGGGAAGAAGGGTACACCGGCTTCGCCAGCGACGGCTTTGGCCAGCATGGTCTTGCCGGTGCCCGGCGGGCCGACGAGGAGGACGCCTTTCGGCATCTTGGCCCCGATTTTGGCGTATTTATCGGGATGGTGGAGAAAATCGACAATTTCCGACAGGTTTTCCTTGGCTTCATCTTCACCGGCGACGTCATCGAAATGGATGCCGTTAGCCGACGGGACATAGACCTTGACCTGGTTCTTGGCGCCGAACATGAGGGAATTGCCGCCGCCGCGGTTCATGAGCCTGCGGTTGAAATAGTGGCCGATGCCGAAGAAAATCAGGATCGGCAGGATCCAAGCGATGAGGAAGTCCGTAAAGGGCGAATCCTTTTCCTTGATGACTTCATTAAAGGAGACCTTGGCCTTGTGCAGTCGTTCCGTCAGCTGCGGGTCGTTGACGACGCCCGTGCGGTATTCTTTGCCGTCTTTGTCCTTGAAGAGAATCTGGTTTTCTTCAATCTGGACGTCGGCAATCTGTTCGTCTTCGGTCATGTTCATGAACGTCCCGTAGTCGACCTGTTTCACGCTCTGCGAGTCGTAGTACGGCCGGGCAATGGCGTTGAATATGAAAATGACAGCCAAAGCGACGATATAGTAGAATAAAATCGGCTTTTTCTTTTCTTTGACTTCTTTCACGATCCGTCACATCCTTTTGTGTTTTATCTATTCTTTATATTGTACACCCGTGGGGGCTGTTGGCAAGGGGAAAGCCTCCCTTAATAGGGGAGGTGGCCCAGAGGGCCGGAGGGGTTGCTCTTAGGGTTTGATGTTTGACGTTTGATGTGATGTGTGCTAGGGTAGAAGAAAATCCACCAAGAAAGTGATGAAACATATAATGAATATATTGACAGTAGAACATGTAAAGAAATCTTACGGCCTGCGGGTCCTTTTCGACGACGTGACCTTTGCCATCGACGGCGGCCAGAAGATGGGCCTCATCGGCCTCAACGGGGCAGGCAAGACAACGCTCCTGAAAATCATCGCCGGCCTGACCGACACGGACAGCGGCACGATTTGGCGCAATCCCAAGGCGCGCATCCATTACCTGCCGCAGGAACCGCAGTTCGTCGCGGGCCATACGGTCCTGGAAAGCGTCCTCGACGGCGACCTGCCGGTCATGAAGCTCCTCCAGCGCTACGAAGAAGCGGTCCAGCGCGATGATGATGCGGCTGTCGTCGCCCTCAGCGCCGAAATGGACGAACAGCAGGCGTGGGAACTGGAAGCCCATGCCAAGATCATTCTCAGTAAATTGGGCATTTCCAACTTTTCCCAGTCCGTCGACGAATTATCCGGCGGCCAGCGCAAACGCCTGGGCCTGGCCCGGGCCCTGATCATGCCCTGCGACCTGCTCATTATGGACGAACCGACGAACCATCTCGACGACAAGACCATCCTGTGGCTGGAAGAATACCTGCGCGACAGCAAGGCGGCCATCCTCCTCAGCACGCATGACCGCTACTTCCTGGACTGCGTCGCCGATTCCATGATCGAACTCGACCGGGGCCACGTCTATACCTACGTCGGCAATTACGGCCAGTACCTGGAACAGCGCCAGGCCCGGCTGGAACGGGAAGAAGCGAGCGAAGCCAAACGGCGAAACCTCATCCGCCGGGAAAAAGCCTGGATCCAGCGCGGCGCCCAGGCCCGGTCCACCAAGCAGAAGGCCCGTAAGGAACGGTATGAACAGCTCTGCGCCATCGAAGCGGGCAAACCCATTGGCGAAGTAGAAATGTTCGATACGTCTGTCCGCCTGGGCAAGACTATCATCGACATCGACGACATGGCCTTTGGCTACGACCCGGCCCGCCCGCTGTTCCAGCACGTGACCTACCACTCGTCAAACACGACCGCATCGGCATCATCGGCGAGAACGGCGTCGGCAAGTCGACGCTGCTCCAGGTCCTGGCCGGCCAGCTGGCGCCGACAGCCGGGACGGTCACCATCGGCCAGACCGTGCGCTTTGGCTTCTTTACTCAGCAGCTGCCCCAGTTCGACGAAGGCATGCGGGTCATCGATTACGTCCAGGAACACGGACATTTCGTGACCAATCAGTTCGGCCAGCGCATCTCGGCGACGCGCCTGTTGGACCAGTTCCTGTTCACCGAAGAGATGCAGTACACCTACATCGCCAAGCTGAGCGGCGGCGAACGGCGGCGCCTGTACCTGCTGCGCCTGCTCATGGACCAGCCCAACGTCCTCCTCCTGGACGAACCGACGAACGACCTGGACATCCCGACACTGACCGTCCTCGAACGCTACCTCGACACCTTCCAGGGCGTGGTCCTCGTCGTATCGCATGACCGCTACTTCCTGGACCGGGTGGTTGATAAACTTTTCACATTAGAAAAGGAGACCTGGGACCGCTTTTATGGTGACTATAGCGAATACTTGGAGGAAAAATACAGCCATCACCAGGAAAAGAAAGGTGAAAAGGCCACTGCACCTTCTATTACTAAAACGAATATTACGCCAGCCAAAACAAAAGCCGGCCTGACGTCGCGGCAGGAAGAAGAACTGCGGCGCATCACGGAAGAACTGCCGCGCTACGAAGCCATGCTCAAGGGCCTCAATGCGGCCATTGCCGCGGCGGGGAGCAATTATGAAGAAGTGGAGTCGCTGCTGTCGGAACAGAAGGAAACCCAGGAGAAAGTCGATGCGCTGACAGAAAGATGGTGTGAATTAGAGGACTTAAAGGCATAGGCGATGACAAATTTACCTATATATTACAAAAAAGCATAGAATATATGGCAAAAAGGGTAGATGAATTACACAAAAGTAATGGAAATCTATGGCACTTTGTATTATCCTATAGGTAATGAAGTTTGTGATAAAATGTTACATAGTTACTGTTAGTTACACTTACTGAATTTCTGACCGAAAAGGAGTATCTGCATATGCCTGAATTTCATTCCCGTTTTGAAAAAATTGACCGTCGTGTTCCCATTGATGAACACAACTGTGCCGTTCAATTTGACGTAACGAAGTGTAAGAACTGCACCTTATGTCGCCGGGCCTGTGCCGACACACAGACTGTGTTGGACTACTACTCCCTGTCCAGTACAGGGGACATGCCCATCTGCGTACATTGCGGCCAGTGTTCGTCTGCCTGCCCCTTTGGTGCCATCGTCGAAGTCAACGATGTGACAAAGTCAAGGCGGCCCTGAAAGACCCTGAAAAGATCGTCATCTTCCAGACGGCTCCGGCTGTCCGCGTCGGCTTAGGCGAAGCTTCGGCATGGACCCCGGTACGTTCGTCGAAGGAAAGATGGTCGCAGCCCTGCGTACACTCGGTGCGGACTATGTCTTCGATACCGATTTCGGTGCCGACCTGACCATCATGGAAGAAGCGACGGAACTCCTGCACCGCCTGCAATCGGAAGAAATCCCTATTCCGCAGTTCACCAGCTGCTGCCCGGCATGGGTCGAATTTGCGGAAACCTTCTATCCGGACCTGCTCCAGCATCTGTCTTCGACGAAGAGCCCCATCAGTATCCTCAGCCCGGTCATCAAGACCTATTTCGCCCAGCAGAAGAACATCGACCCCAAGAAGATCGTCAACGTCTGCGTCACGCCGTGCACGGCGAAGAAAGCCGAAATCCGCCGTCCTGAACTGAGCGCTTCCGGCCTCTTCTGGGATGAACCGGAAATCCGCGATACCGATATCTGCATCACGACGCGGGAACTGGCCCAGTGGATCCAGGACGAAAACATCGACTTTGCCAGCCTCGAAGATAGCAAGTTCGACAAGGCTTTTGGCGAAGCCTCCGGCGGCGGCCGTATCTTCGGCAACTCCGGCGGTGTCATGGAAGCGGCTATCCGCACGGCATACCACATGTTCACAGGCCGTCCGGCCCCGAAGGACTTCATCCCCTTCGAACCGGTCCGCGGTCTCCAGGGCGTCAAGAAAGCGACGGTCATCTTCGGCCACTTCGTCCTTCACGTCGCTGCCATCAGCGGCCTGGGCAACGCCCGCGCCTTCATCGACGACCTCATTAAGAATGACGCCTTTGAAGACTACTCCTTCATCGAAGTCATGGCCTGCCCCGGTGGCTGCATCGGCGGCGGCGGTCAGCCGAAAGTCAAGCTGCCGCAGGTCAAGAAAGTCCAGGAAGCCCGCACGGCATCGATTTATAAGAGCGATGAAGAAACCGATATCAAAGCCAGCTGGCAGAACCCGGAAATCGAAACACTCTACGAAGCTTTCCTCGATGAACCGCTGTCAGAAATGGCCGAATTTACCTTGCACACCTACTTCTCCGACAAGAGCGACCAGCTGGGCCGCATGAAGAACCTCACGCCCCAGACCAACCCCATGTCGCCGAAGTACAAACCCCCGACAGAAGAATAGCCTCCCTTGTTAGGAGGTGGCCCAAAGGGCCGGAGAGGCTGTCTTAATGTGACAGCCTCTTTTTTTGCTTCCAAACACGATATTGACAACTAATATCATAAAATGTATAATAACTACGTACTTATTGGAACAAGCCATGTGACAAAGGGAAGCATATAGGCGGAATCCTTATATGATGCGAGAGGAAACTAGGTACACTCGACCGCAGCGGATAGGAGAGGCCTTTATGATTTCCCTGTCACAGGCTTATACACAGAGAAAGAAGGTCATATTGATGAAAAAGAAAATCGTTACCTCCTTAGCCGCTATGATGGCTGTCGGCGCTGCCTGCGCCTTTGCTGCCAATCCCTTTGTCGACGTACCGTCTGACAGCTGGCTTACAAATCCGTCGTCGAACTGGCTGACGCCGGCATCATTCAGGGTGTCGATGGACAGTATTTCCAGGGCAACCGCAACATCACCCGTTATGAAGCCGCTGAAATGGTTGCCAAAGCCATGGCTCACATGGACAAGGCGTCCGTCGAACAGCGTGCCCTCATCAACAAACTGGCTGACGAATACGCTGACGAACTGAACAACCTCGGCGTCCGCGTCAGTGCCCTGGAAAACCGCGTAGGTAACGTCAAACTCAGCGGCGATGCCCGTATCCGTTTCCAGCACCAGGATTCCAGCGAATCGAACGCTGGCTATAAGAATGATGCTTCTTGGGATTACCGCGTCCGCGTCCGCGCCAACGCCAAAGTCAACGACCGCACGACCGTAACATACGGCATCAGCACGGATGACATCAGCTTCGCCGATAATGGCGCAGCGAGCGACAACAAAAACATCTTCACCGATGACGCTAAAGTCGACTACAACTTCGGCGGCGACCACTGGAACCTCAGCGTCGGCCGTACCGATACGTATGTCCTGGGCGGTGAAAACGCCTACGGATTCCAGTACGGTGATGTCTTTGACCGGGCTGAATTGAAATACACGAACGACCACTTCGCAGCTACGGCTGGCTATGGTAAATTCAAAGCCGGCGACCTCCTCGCTGGTACAGAGGACATGGATGGCGTCAAGACCGGTTATGGCGAATTAGAAGGTTTCTTCGGCGGCGGCCGCGCAGCCGGTTCGGCAGTCGGCGTCTATTATAATGACTTCACCGTAGCTGGCGGCGAAGGTGACGAACAGTATGGCGACGGCTTCCGTGCGGATGACCTCTGGGGTGCTTATGCCAGCGTCAACTTCGGCAAATGGAACGCTTTGGCTAACTATGAAAAAATCAACAGCAACAATAGCTACCTCGATGCAGGGAATACGAAAGATCCGGAAGTATGGATCGGCAAACTGACTTACGGTTCCGCTGACAGCGACGCTCGTGGCTCTTGGGATGCCTGGGTTGAATACCTCAACTCCGATAAAGGCGCTCTTCTCGGTGGTGCGACCAACTCCTGGCGTGATGACAGCGTCCTGGACAACGTCAAATCCTGGGGCGTCGGCATCGACTACACCTTGGCTAAGAACGTCATCCTCACGCAGCTCAGACCTTTGGTACACAGACCAAACACGGCAATGCCGCTGACCCTGACGAATTCACCGATGTAGAAATCAACTTCCTGTTCTAAAAGGCTCGCCTCATAGGAGAGCTGGCCGCTGAAAGCGGTCTGAGAGGTTGTCTCATAAAAGTTGTTTTATAGGGACTGTCTCATGAAGGCATCTGTCATCATGGGCGGTCCCTTTTGCTTTACATTATGTTTTTTTGTAGGGGCTCGCACGTGGCGAGCCGCCGGGTACATGTGAAATACTGGTGAACCAAATTTGCGTGAACGGGCGCCCCACGTGGTCGCTCCTACAGAAAACGATTGCCAATTACGCCGGTTTAGTTGTATAATAAATAAGTTGAAAAAGATTAGGATCGCAAAGGAGAAGATAAGCGTGTTGAAAAAAATATGGATACTTCCGCTTTTACTGCTCGTGTGCCTCATACCTTTCGTATCGGCCCAGGCAGCTTCCAAACCGGAAATCACCAATGTGCGTACGGCTACGCGGACGGATGCCAATACACCTTTCGTCCGGACCGTCCTCGATGTCAATGGCAAGGCCAATCCCAAGCTGTACATCGACAACTCCGGTGAGTACGTTTTCGTTACTTTGCCCAATACCGGCGTAGGCAAGAACGTGGCCAAGAGCTATAAGCCCAACAGCAACGTCATTTCCCGCGTCACCTTATCGCCCCGTTCGTCGAGTACGGACGTGACCATCAAGGTTCCCCGGGCCGTCACCAAGAATGACGTCAAAGTCTTTACCTTGCCGGGCGCTACCAACAGCAAAGCGTCGAGCCGTGTCGTCATCGACATCAACGATAAGTCGGGCAAGCTCAAGCAGTGGAGCCATTGGGGCGATACCAATATCGGCATCAAAGGGGCGACCAAGCCGACTCAAAGCTGGAAACCGTCGGCCACCAAACAGCCGGCTGCCAATGTCCCGGCCTATAGCAGCAGCAAGACTTACAGCCTGACCAAGGGCCTCCAGGGCAAGACCATCGCCATCGACCCGCCACGGCGGTTCAGACTCCGGTGCTGTCGGCGCCTATTCCAAGGAAAAGACATTACCTTGGCCATTTCCAAGAAAGTCGCTTCCTTATTGAGTGCTGCCGGTGCCAATGTCATCATGACCCGTACGACCGACGTCGACGTCTATGCGCCTTATGACGGCGCTGTCGAAGAATTGCAGGCCCGCTGCAACATTGCCAATGCAGCCAAAGCCGACGTCTTCGTCTGCATCCATATCGATTCCTTCGATTCCCCGTCGGCAGGTGGTGTCACCGCTTACTACAACAGCAAGACACCTTATGATTACGGCCTGGCAACTACATCCACCTTCAGAACATGAAGGCCACCAACTTCCCGGACCGCGGCGTCAAGACGGCCAACTTCTACGTCCTCTTGCACACCAATATGCCGGCCACCTTATTGGAACTGGGCTTCATCTCCAACCCGAGTGAAGAAAAAGCCCTCAACTCCGATGCCCAGCAGCAGAACTTCGCTGAAAGCATCGTCAAAGGCCTGGCCGATTACTTCAACCATAACGGGAACTAAGAAAATACTTTGCAGTAAAAAGGGGCTGTCGCATGAAGGTTTCTGCCATCATGCGAGGCCCCGTTTACTTTATAGTTTGTAGCACAGAGTTTGTAGTTTGCAGAGAAAAACTTCAAATTTAAAGCCATCCGCTAACCACTAACTGCTAGCTACTAACAACTTTGAAGGGCTTGTCGTCATGCGACAAGCCCTTTTTTCGGACTCAGCTGTGTGAAATGAACGCAGTTCGTAAAATACACGGCCCCTGGCCTTGTACATAGGGGCTCGCACGTGGCGAGCCCGCTAGGGAGATTTCATCACAGCCCATGCTGGTATAATGGCAGGTTTTTATGCACCATGGACAACGAGCTATCTGTCGAGTTTCCGGCTATACACAGGATTCGCTGCGGCCTTTTTGGGCCCGTCAAGTGCCGACCAACAGAAGGATGCGTAGGGGCCGCCTGGGTAAGGCGGCCCGCCGTGATATTACGTCACAGCCTATTCGGGTATGGTGGTATGTTTTTACGAGTCACGGCTTTTCCGCGGACTCAGATGCGGCTACGCCGCGACAGACTCAAACTGACAACGACGCTTCGGGAAACCCTCAGCGCGTAGCGGGCCGCCCGCTGCCGTTATCTGTTCGGGTAATGTTCTATACCTGACGGGTTCCCAAGGGCTTTGGGCGGCCCCTACGAAATCGCATACAGGCGATGAAGGGAATACCGTTCATCAGGTATCACAAAAATACACGGCCCCTGGCCTTGTGCGTAGGGGCTCGCACGTGGCGAGCCCGCTAGGGAGATTTCATCACAGCCCATGCTGGTATAATGGCAGGCTTTTATGCACCACGGACAACGAGCTATCTGTCGAGTTTCCGGCTATACACAGGATTCGCTGCGGCCTTTTTGGCCCGTCAAGTGCCGACCAACGTAAGGATGCGTAGGGGCCGCTGGGTAAGGCGGCCCGCCGTGAGATTTAACCACGACCCATTCGAGTATAGTGGCGGCTTTTACGAGCCACGGGTCACGGTGTTCCGGGGATGTACACAGGATTCACGCGGGCCGCCAGGCCCCAAAATTCGATGAACGACGAACAGCTTTATGCCTGGCCGCCAGGCCCTACGAACCACGAACCACGAGCCACGAGCCACGAGCCACTAAAAAAACTTGACATCGCCCCTTATTTATGATATATTAGGGAAGTCGTAGCATAAGTGGCTATGGATAAGCCGCGTGGAGAGGCTCGCAAGTTCCCGCAAGGGACGCCGTATTCAGCGAGTATATTGATGAGGAGGTGTCACTCATGTACGCTATTATCAAAACAGGTGGAAAACAGTATCGTGTCCAGGAAGCGACAGCATTTTCGTCGAAAAACTGAATGCCGATGTTGATTCCAACGTAGTATTCGACCAGGTATTGGCAGTCGTTAACGACGGTGATGTTAAAGTAGGTACTCCCGTTGTTGAAGGCGCTAAAGTAACTGCAAAAGTATTGGCTCAGGGCAAAGAAAAGAAAGTCCTCGTTTTCAAATACAAAGCAAAATCCAACTACCGTCGTCGTCAGGGCCATCGTCAGCCGTTCACGAAAGTTGCAATCGAAAAGATTGAAGGCTAATGATTACCATTACGATGCATCGCGATAAGAAACATCGCTATACGGGTTTTACCATAAGCGGCCATGCCGATTATGACGAAGCCGGCAGCGATATCGTCTGTGCCGCCGTTTCGGCCTTGTCGCAGACTGCCTTGTTGGGTCTCATGCAGTACGCTTCGCAAGACGTACCGTATGAAGTAAACGATGGCTTCTTATCCGTCCAGGTCCCAAAGCCCTGCGAAGCGTCGCAGATCATCTTAGGGACTATGGTAGCAGGTTTGGAACAAATTGTACGGCAGTATGGAGAATACGTCGTACTCGACTCATAGACGTCAGGAGGTGGACGGAATGTTCAATTTCAACTTACAGCTTTTCGCTCATAAAAAAGGGACAGGCTCCACGCGTAACGGCCGTGATAGCGAATCCAAACGCCTTGGTGTAAAATGCCATGACGGCGTCATCGTTAAAGCCGGCAACATCATCGTTCGCCAGCGTGGTACGCACTTCCATCCGGGCACGAACGTAGGCATCGGCAAAGACGATACCTTGTTCGCAACGGCTGCAGGTAAAGTTGCTTTCGAACGCGCTGGTAAATACAACCGCAAAGTTAGCGTATACCCTGTAGAAGCATAATTCGCTTATAGCATGAAGTTTGTAAAAACTACAAACTGAAAACTAAAAACTCAAAAAGGACTTGCCATTACGCGGCAAGTCCTTTTTTATGCAAAAAAAACCTTGTCGTCTTCTCAAAATCCTGTATAATAGAGGATGTATGTACTTTGATTAAACTCAAGCGGAGGTGTACGCCATGCGCGTTAGTGTAAATGGAGAAAACCGTGAACTCCACGTCTATGACCGCTCTACGGGAGTAGATTATGCCAAACAGATTCTCTGTTCCCAGGAACAGCTGGTGACGGATATGTACGGTGAATTTGTCCTGACTGAAGAAGAATACAATCATTGGACGGAACTGCTGGCTATCCAGCAGGAATCGGAAGACCTGCTCTTTGAACTGAAAGATGTCCTGGTCAAACAGGAACTGGATGATTACATGTATGAAGAAACGAAATACATGACGACGACCATCGAAACGATCCATATGGAAAATATCTGTATCAAAGAGCTGAAAGAAGCTTTGGAAAAAGGCGATGAAAAATGGCTGACTGAGAACCATTTCGTCAAGACCCTGAAAAACGTAACAAAATAAAGGAAGTCTTATGGTGAAAAAAATATGCTCGTGGATCATCGGCGTCATCCTTACCGTCCTGGTCCTCCTCATCGGTATCTTTGCTTTTTGGTATTTCGGGTCGACGAACTATCATCTGACAGGCGTCCCGGTCCTGAATTATCATCAAGTCAATAATAAATTCAATACTGTGCTGACCATGAAGCCAGCCAATTTTGACGAACAGATGAAATATCTGCACGACAACGACTACCATTCCATTACCTTGGAACAATTCGATGCCTACATGCGCGGCGAAGGCGATTTGCCGGACCGGCCGGTCCTCATCACCTTTGATGACGGCTACGTCGACAATTACGAAGAAGCCTATCCCATCCTGAAGAAATATAACATGCGCGGCACGATATTCCTGATCATCAACCTCATGGATACGCCGGGCTACCTGACCTGGGACCAGGTCAAGGAAATGGCTGCCGACGGCATGGAATTTGGGTCCCATACCATCAGTCATAAACCCCTGACCAGCTTCGACCGGGCCGGAGTCCGTCATGAACTGCAGGACTCGAAAGACATCATCGAAAAAATGACGGGCAAGCCCTGTCATTTCATCGCCTTCCCGGAAGGCAAATATAACGATATGGTCATGGAAGAAACGAGAGGCGCCGGCTACCGCTACGCCTTTACCGTAGATACAGGCCGCGACTTCCCTTGGGACGATCCGTATGACCTGGACCGCGTCCCCATGTTTGAAGGCCCGATAAGCTTCAAACACTTCCGGTTCCGCCTGACCTTCAGCGCCTTCAGCGCGCTCCTGTGGAAGACCCACAAATACTTTGAACACATAGAAATGACCAAAGACCTGGCTCAGCATATCCCGCAGCCGTAAAAAAAGGGGCTGTCGCATGAAGGTTTCTTCCGTCATGCGAGGCCCCATTTACGTTATAGTTTGTAGCACAGAGTTTGTAGTTTGCAGAGAAAACTTTCAAATTTAAAGCCATCCGCTAACAACTAACTGCTAGCTACTAACAACTTTAAAGGGCTTGTCGTCGTGCGACAGGCCCGCTTTTATTTTGGTATTACGACCTCGTGCCACTCGTCATAAATTCCGGCTGTGCCCAGGATTTACGGCGGGACGACCTTTAACCTCTCAGACCGCCTTTGGCGGCCAGCTCCCCTATAAAGGGAGCCTTGTGCGGCCCGTTGCGAGATTTCATCACAGCCTTTTCGAGTATAGTGGCGGGCTTTTACGAGCCACGAACCACGAACCACGAGCCACGATTTTTTTCACGAGCCGAGGGGTACTCGAGGCGATGTCGTCAATTTGAATCTGTTGCCGCGCAGCGGCATTTGAATCCGAGGCGGCCTGCGAACTGCGGTCTGCGGGGCCATCGGCCCCTTACTCTATTTTTTCTTTCCAGCAGAGGAAGATTTCGATGGCCAGGGCGGCGAACCAGATGTTTCGGGCCAGGACGTTGATGATACAGTACCAGCCGGATTTCCCCAGGTCATGGTAACGGCGTATCATGTAGGAAAAGTCGACGGGGATGAGGAGAACGGCGATGAGGCACGAGGCGATGGTGTATTCCAGGGCCGCCGGGCCGCCCTGCGAGGCCAGGTGCTGGAGCCAGATGATGAGGCAGATGGGCAGGATGCTGAACAGGCGGAAGTGCAGGTAGCGTTTACGGCTGACCTTGCCTTTGAAATCTAAATGGTTGCGGATGAGTACGCGAATAGGCGCGTCTTCGGCTATGATCAAGAGAAGGACCTCCTTTGATGAATCAGGGATTTTTCTCTAGTGTAGCACGAAAGACGCGCCTATTTCGATAGGACGGGCAAAGTGGCAAAAGCTGGCACGAAATGCCGGAAAAGTCAAAATTCTCCGGCCGCTGCCGCTTCCTTGAGAAGGGCCACGTTGTCCGTATCATATTCAATTTGTTCCGACCAGCGGCGCACGGCTTCAGGCAGATTGCCCGTTACGGCAGCGGCAAGGCCGATGAAGTCCGTGTTACGTGCAGCATAGGTGGCGAGGACGTCAGAAGGGACGTCTGCAAAGGACTCGAGCTGCCGGTAAAAGAGATAGTCGTACACGCGCTGATACCGTTTGGCCTGTTCCGGATCCGGAGCTGCGACCTTTTCCGTCGATGCTATCCGGGCCTGTAAGGCTTTTAGACCAGCCGTCCAGGCATCGTCAATCGGTTCGGTCCGGGACAGGACGGCCAGGAGGCGTTCATGGCCTTTTTTCGTCGTGTCGGGCTGATAAACGAGACCCGCCGATGGCGCCGGATAATCCAGGCATCCAGGAGCTGTGCCAGCGTCCCCAGGGACTGGCCCCTTTCATCATCATAGAAGGTGAGGGGAGAGGGGCTGTTCAGCAAGAGCCCGGCCGCGGCTTCACAGCAGAGGCCGACACCGCCGAGTTCCCTGTCCTGACCGCTCTTGTCGGTAACGACCTGGAAGAACCGCGGATGGAGGGCGCAGATATCGCAGAGGATGTCGTCGCCGCCTTCACGGATGAGACGGCATAAGCCATCGGGCCGCAGGAAGGGACAGTTCCCGTCGGCAGTGAGGCAGAAATGCCAGCCTCCGGCCCTTCGGCGATATACTGGCGGATTGCCTCACCTAAGGACCATCGAGGTGCTGATAAACGTCGGCCGTCACGTCGTCGATGTCGATCTCCCAGCCCCGGCAGCACGTATGCTGGCAGGCGCCGGCTTTGCACTGGAAGCGGTCGTAGAAATCAGGAAGGATCATGATCAGAATTCATACGTTGTCCCCGGGTCGACGACCTGGACGGGGATATTGTATTTCGTTTCCGTGAGCTTCTTGTATTCCTGAGGGTCTGCTTCGACAATGGGCCAGGTCTTGTAGTGGACGGGGATGACGAAGCGCGGCTGGATCCAAAGGGCGGCCAGGGCTGCGTCGTCGATGCCCATGGTGAAGTTATCGCCAATAGGCAGGATGGCGCAGTCGATCGGCCCGAAGCGATCGAGGATTTTCATGTCCGAGAAGAGGCCTGTGTCGCCGGCGAAATAAACGCGCTTGCCGCCAAATTCGACGATGACGCCGCATGCCAGCCTCCGGCAATGCCCGAACCGTGGAACGCCGGTGTCAGGCGTACTTTGCCAAAGGGGAAATCCGCACTGCCGCCGACATGCATGGCATGGGCCTTGCAGCCTGCTTCGCCCGCTTTGCCAGCGACTTCGGCCGTGCTGATGACCGTAGCGTCATTGGCTTTGGCAATGGCTTCGGTATCGCCATAATGGTCGCCGTGGCAGTGAGTGACGATGATGTACTGGCAGTGGATGTCTGTCGGACAGACCTGGGTCCAGGGATTTTCCGTAATGAACGGATCAAACAGGATAGTCGTCACATCATCGGAAAGAGTGAATGCGGAATGACCGTAATAATTGAATTTCATAGTCCGCTGCTCCTTAAAGACAATCAGTCTTTTTCAGTACTGTTCAAACTCCATTTCTTCCATTCTTCGAACCAGCTCTTGACGTGTTCCTGCGGGAGGGAGCCGCAAAAAGTGTTCTTCAAGGTCTTGCGGAGTTCGCCTTCTTTTTCGCCTAACGGATAGACGTCTTTATATTCGTCATAGACGTTCCAGAAGTCGCGCATGTGCAGGTTGGCATAGGTTTCACCGTAAATCTTGTAGCACGTGTCGCACAGGGTGATGAAGACGGCTTCGTCGTTGTGCTGGTTGGCGTCGTCGAGGCCGCAGCAGCGCGTATACAGTTTGATTTTGCTGCCGAAGAGTTTGCGAAGGTAATCGTAGACGTCGGAAACCATCTGAGGCTGCAGCTGCAGCAATTTACAGCCGGGAGCGAAATACATGGGATACTGGGCAATGTTATCAAAGTTATCCATAATTGACACCTCTTTCTGAAATCAATAGAAACTTTACCTTTCTATTAAATAATAACTATTATTTATAAGTGTACCATAAAAAGGCCGGAAACGCAATGTTCCTCTTGTACTTCCTGCATAAATCCTGTACAATATCCCTTGGAGAGTGATATAAGTATGCATATCGTAATGGTAGAGCCGGAAATCCCCGGCAATACGGGCAATGTCGCCCGCTTATGCGCAGCCAATCATATTACGCTGCATTTGGTCAAGCCCCTGGGCTTTTCCATCGATGACAAGCATTTGAAACGGGCCGGCCTCGATTACTGGTCGCTCGTCGATGTCCAGATCCATGAAAATTTTCAGGAAGTCCTGGACAAATACAAAGACCACCGTTTTTTCTATTTGACGACCAAATCGGAACAGTGTTACGCCGATATCCAGTTCCAATACGATGATATGCTCGTATTCGGCAAGGAAACGAAAGGCCTTCCGGAAGACCTCCTGAAAGCCAATCCGGAACGCTGCTTCCGCGTACCGATGGTCGAACAGGCGCGCAGCCTGAACCTGTCCAATACCGTCGCTATCGTGTCTTATGAAGCGATGCGCCAGCTTGGCTTCCCGGGTATGGCCAAGAGCGGTATCGGTATCAAGAATCTTTAATTACAGAAATGATGAGGTGTAGAACGTGGAAATTTACGATAAAGCCCATGAATTAGAGGCTGCCATCAAAGAATGTCAGGAATACAAGGACCTCGTCGCAGCCGGTCAGGAACTGGCCAAAGACGAAAAGACCAAGCATCTGGTCCGCGATTTTCTCATGCTCCAGGCCCAGCTGGCCTATGCCCAGTCCATGGGGGACAAGCCGATCCGCAAGAAGATCGACCATTTGAACCAGATGGCCGAACTCATTAAAAACAATCAGACTGCCGTGGAATATTTGAACCATTATAATAAATGGCAGACCATGGCCGGTGAAGTGTTCCAGATTATTCAAAATGCAATGGCAGAAGGAATGAGCATCCTTGATCAATAAATATGCACTGACGACTTTCGTCTCCGAATTAAGTAACTCTGTTCCCATGGAACGGATCCTGCTCGACGAACCCATGAGCGAGCACACGACCTTTGCTGTCGGCGGCCCGGCCGACGTCCTGATCCTGCCGGAATCGGTCAAGGAAATGTCCCTGGCCATCCGGGCAGCACGGCGGCTGGAACTGCCAGTGACGGTCCTCGGCGGCGGCTCCAACGTCCTCGTCCGCGATGGCGGCATCCGGGGCGTCGTCATCCAGTTGAATACGATGACTAAAGTATTGGCCTGCCACGACCGCAAGATCCTGGCCAGTGCCGGTTACATGTTGAAAGATGTCTGCCAATTTGCCCAGGAAAACAGCCTGACCGGCATCGAATTTGCCTGTGGCATCCCCGGTACCCTGGGCGGCGCCGTCTTCATGAACGCCGGGGCTTACGACGGGGAAATGAGCCATGTCGTATCCCGCGTCCGCACGGTCAACAGCGAAGGCGGTGTCCATACGTATGATGCGCCGAACCTCGGTTTTTCCTATCGCCAGAGCCGCTTCCAGAAATCCCAGGAATTCGTCGTCGAAGTCGAACTGACCTTGCGTAGCGGCGACCCCAAGGAAATCCAGGCCCGTATGGACGATCTCATGAACCGCCGCCGCAGCAAGCAGCCTTTGGAAATGCACAGCGCCGGCAGCACTTTCAAGCGTCCGCCGGGATACTTTGCCGGGACCCTCATCGACCAGACCGGCCTCAAAGGCCTTTCCTGCGGCGATGCCCAGGTCTCGATGAAACACGCCGGCTTCGTCGTCAACACGGGCCACGCGTCGGCACGGGATGTCCTCAACGTCATCCACGAAGTCCAGAAACGCGTCGAAAAAGCACACGGCGTCCACTTGGAACCGGAAGTCCGCATCATCGGCGAAGACTAAAATTTAAATCCATCCGCTAGCCACTAACTACTAGCCACTAACCCCTTAAAAGGAACTGTCGCACCTGTGACAGTTCCTTTTACTATATTGTTTTCTCATAAGAATCATGCTATGATGATATTAGAAAAGTACGTGATACGATTTACGTTATAATACCTATCTTAATGAGAGAAAGCAGGGATTGTCATGGATAAACGAGCTATGTGGAACGAAATGATCGGCGTCATCAAACAAGATGTGACACCGGCGACGGGGTGTACGGAACCGATTGCCCTGGCCTATGCCGCGGCGACGGCAGCCCGGGAACTGGGCGAACCGGTGCGCTTCGTCGACGGCTGGGTCTCGGCCAACCTGATGAAGAACGGCATGGGCGTCACCGTGCCGGGGACAGGGGTGCCAGGCCTTTACATTGCCGCAGCTGTCGGCGCTCTCGGCGGCGATGCCGATGCGGGCTTGCAGGTCCTCAAGGCCTTGACGCCAGACGTCGTCGCCCTGGGCAAACAGTACGTCGCTGACGGCAAGATTACCGTGTCTGTCCGGGAAGATACACCGCATGTCCTCTATGCCGAAGCCGTCGTCTATGGCGAAAACCACCGTGTCCGCGTCTCATCACCGATGACCATACGAACATCGTCTTTATCGAAAAAGACGGCAAAGTCCTTCGAGACCAGCGCGTTGACGGGGGTAGCGGCGAAGACCCGAAAATCGCCTTTCTCCATACGCTGACCTTGGCAGATATCGTCGATTTCGCTGAGCAAGTGCCGCTCGAAGACCTTGCTTTCCTGAAGGAAGCGGAACGGCTCAACGACCACTTGTCTCAGGAGGGCTTGACCGGGAAATACGGCTTGAAAATCGGTTATACCCTGCAGCAGTTAGTCGAAAAGGGCGTCTTAGCAGACGATTTGTCCCATCGCATCCAGATCCGTACCGTCGCCGCGTCTGATGCCCGCATGGGCGGTGCCGCCTTTCCAGCCATGACCAATTCCGGATCAGGCAATCAGGGTATCGCCGCGACGGAGCCGGTGACAGTCGTCGCCGATTTCCTCGACGTCACGCCGGAAAAACGGCTGCGGGCCCTGGCCTTATCCAGTATGGTCGCCATCTACGCCCACGGTTATCTGCCGAAACTGTCGGCCTTCTGTGCTACCGTCACGGCTTCTATGGGGGCTGCCGCAGGGATGGCTTGGCTGCTGGCTGATGGAGAACCGTTGCCCGTCATCGAACGGGCCTTGGCCACCATGTCCGGTTCCATCGTTGGCATGGTCTGTGACGGTGCAGCCAACAGCTGTTCCATGAAGGTCTCGGCCTCGGTCCATGCGGCTTATGAAGCAGTCCTCCTGGCCTCAATGACGTGCGCGTCCAGGGAACGGATGGTTTGGTCGCCCATTCGGCCGAAGAATGTCTGAAGAATGTCGGCTCCTGGCCTCGCGGGGGATGCAGCAGACCGACGAAGAAGTCCTGCGTATCATGCTCCATAAAAATAAAGCCTGATTTTTTCGGAAAGGGTGTTGCCTCATGGCTAAAAAAGTTCTCATCTTATCTTCCAGTCTCCGTCCGGACAGCAATTCCGAGCAGCTGGCCCGGGAAGCCGGCCGCGGGGCCCTCGAAGCGGGCCACGATGTAGAAGTCCTCAGTCTGGCCGGCCGGGATATCCGCTATTGTGAAGGCTGCATGGCCTGCCACCGCCTGCTCTACTGTCCCATCCAGGACGACGCCAACGACCTCATCAAGAAGGTCCAGGAAGCAGACTCCGTCGTCTTTGCTTCGCCTATCTACTATTATGACATCTGCGGCCAGCTGAAGACCTTCCTCGATAGGACCAATCCGCTCTACGGCCAGCCCTACCGCTTCCGCGACATCTATCTCATCACCGTCTCGGCCGACGACGCGCCGGACACGGCGAAACGGGCCCTATCGACCCTCGATGGCTGGATCTGCTGCTTCGACAAAGCCCATTATGCCGGAGCTTCAACGCCGGCGGCATGAGCGAAGCCAATGCTGTAGGAAATCACCCGCAATGGTTGCAGAAAGCCTATGAATTAGGAAAATATATCTGATATTTTACCGCCTGTTGACAATAAATTCAGCAGGCGGCTTTGCATTTCTGCGCAATCCATGCTATACTAATCTAGTTACATACAATCTAATATTTGTTAATGAGAGAGAGGACATTAGATGGAACGCAAAGATATTCGTAATATTGCAATTATTGCCCACGTTGACCATGGCAAAACGACACTGGTCGACGCCATGCTCAAACAGAGCCATGTTTTCCGTTCTAACGAAAAAGTAGAAGAACGTGTCATGGACTCTGGAGATATTGAACGTGAACGCGGCATTACAATCTTGTCCAAAAATACATCTGTCATGCACGAAGCGTCAAGATCAACATCGTCGACACCCCGGGGCATGCTGACTTCGGCGGCGAAGTAGAACGTGTACTGAACATGGTAGACGGCGTACTGCTCCTCGTCGATGCTTTTGAAGGCCCGATGCCGCAGACGAAATACGTTTTGCGCAAGGCTTTGGAACAGAAATTGAAACCAATCGTCGTCATCAATAAAATCGACAAACCCGGTGCCCGCGTCGCCGAAGTCGAAGACGAAGTTCTCGAATTGTTCATGGAACTCGATGCTACGGACGAACAGCTCGACTTCCCGGTCTCTATGCCAACGGCCGCGATGCATTGCCAAATATTCCATGGACGACGACAGCGATAACCTTGAACCGCTGTTCAAGACCATCATCAAATACTGCCCGTGCCCGAAAGGCGATGCCGAAGGCCCGCTGCAGTTCATGGTCACGACGTTGGACTACGACGATTATGTCGGTAAAATCGCTATCGGCCGTATTGTCCGCGGCAAAATGCATCCGAACCAGAACGTCGTCGTCACCGACGGCGAAGGCCAGCGCAAAGCCAAAATCGGCCGCGTCTATACCTATGAAGGCTTGAAACGAGTCGAACAGGATGAAGCCGCTATGGGCGAAATCGCCTGCATCGTCGGTATTCCGGACCTCAAGATCGGCGAAACCGTTACGGACCCGCAGAATCCGGAAGCCCTGCCGAAAATCAACATCGACGAACCGACGCTGTCCATGATTTTCTACGTCAACGACAGCCCCTTTGCCGGCCAGGAAGGGGAATACGTCACCAGCCGTCATCTCCGCGACCGCTTGTTCCGCGAAGTCCAGACCAACGTATCCCTGCGCGTCGAAGAAACAGACAGCGCCGATGCCTTCAAAGTATCGGGCCGTGGCGAACTCCACATCGCTGTCCTCATCGAAGAAATGCGCCGTCAAGGTTATGAACTTCAGATCGGCAAACCGAGCGTCATCACCAAAGAAATCAATGGCCAGAAATGCGAACCGTTGGAAGCGCTCACCATCGACGTTCCGCCTGAATTCATGGGCGCTGTCATGGAAAAACTCGGTACCCGCAAAGCCGAAATGGTCAACATGACCGATATCTCCGGCTACACCCGCCTGGAATTCATCATCCCGGCCCGTGGCTCATCGGCTTCCGCAGCGAATTTCTCACAGCTACCAAAGGGAATGGTATCATGTACCACGTCTTCCACGGCTATGCTCCCTGGAAAGGCGAAATCCCGGGCCGTACCCGCGGCAGCTTAGTTGCCTTTGAATCGGGCACGACTACCGGCTACGGCATCTTCAACCTGCAGGACCGCGGCACGATGTTCATCAAACCGGGCGAAGAAATCTACCTCGGCCAGGTCGTCGGTGAAAGCAACCGCGACGTCGACATCGATGTCAACCCGTGCAAGAAGAAACACTTGACCAACACTCGTTCCTCCGCCTCGGACGAAGCACTCCGCCTCACGCCGCCGCAGGAAATGGGCCTGGAAAAATCCCTGGAATGGATCAACGACGACGAACTCGTAGAAGTTACGCCGAAGAGCATCCGTATCCGCAAAGCCATCCTCGACAAACACGACCGCAAAAAAGCAATGCGCCGTGCACAGCAGTAAGCTTTTCACTAAAAACTACAACTTACAAACTTAATATTCAAAAAGGGGCTGTCGCACGAAGATTTTCATCATGCGCAGTCCCTTTTCCTTTATAGTTTGTAACATAGAGTTTGTAATTTGCAGAGAAAACTTTAAATTTAAAGCCATCCGCTAACAACTAACTGCTAGCCACTAACAACTTAAAAGGGTTTGTCGCATAACGACAAACCCTTTTTTTGATGCTTGCGTAGTAAATACTTTACAAGGTGTGATATACTTATTTATAATAAGTTAATATCACCTATAGTGAGTAAGAATGTATGTAAGGAGATGAATGTCATGAATTTATCTGATTCTGCCAAAGTAATCAAGGTACCTGTTGAAAGAAAAATTCTTACCAGCAAAGGAAATCAAGAAATAAAAGAAAAAATCCGTAAGGCCTCTCAGCTCATGTTTCAACGCAATGAAAAAGCCTATAGGGACTTAGAAAATCGATGAAACACGAGCAAATATTGATAGAAATTATCCTAGAAGATGTACTTGCTTTTCATGAAGAGATGGAGCAGAGATATGTTATGGATAAAGGCATTCATGATATGAATTTGCTGGAATCTGCCGTAAATACTCCGTTTCAGTCATTTGCTGGGGAAGAACTTTATCCTACTATTTTAGATAAAGCAGCTAGATTATGTTATGGCCTTACAAAAAATCACCCATTTCGCGATGGTAATAAACGCTCTGCTATCCATAGCATGTTGGTATTTCTTTATATCAATGGGATTGATTTAGATTATACACAACAAGAATTAGAAGATATGGTGGTTGATGTTGCTGCTGATAATTTGGATAGTGATGGAATCAAACAATGGTTATTGAAACATAAGAAAATGGAAACATAGAAAAAGCGCACTGATAAGTTCCATGAATGGCTTATCAGTGCGCTTTCGATTTGGCGGAGCGGGTGGGATTCGAACCCACGAGACCTTGCGGCCTAACTGATTTCGAGTCAGCCCCGTTATGACCACTTCGATACCGCTCCATAAGGTACTTTGCTAGTATATCATGGTATGCGCTATCCGTCAAGTTTTTTTGCATATCGATTTTTTACATCTTGGTTATGAGTAAATAGTTGACTTAGAGCGTACTTCAGGTGGTACAATGAAGGTAACTTGTTTTAGGAGGGAATACTTATGGAAAAAGCAAAGGTATATTTTACGGACTTCCGCTGTCGTCCGGGCAAGAATAATTTACAGAAACTGCAGAAGCTTTGCAAGAAAGCTGGCATTGAACAGATTAATTTTGAAGGGAAATTCGTTGCCATCAAGATGCATTTCGGTGAATTGGGCTGTTTGGCTTCGCTGCGCCCGCAGTATGTCAAGGCCGTTGCCGATTTGGTCAAGGAATTGGGCGGCCGCCCGTTCCTGACGGACTGCAATACGCTGTATCCGGGCAGCCGTAAGCACGCACTGGAACACTTGGACTGTGCCAACCTCAATGGCTATAACACGGTTACGACAGGCTGTCAGATTATCATCGGCGACGGCTTGCGTGGCACCGATGAAGTAGAAGTGCCTGTCAAGAACGGTGAATACGTTGAAAAAGCGAAAATCGGCCGGGCCATTATGGATGCGGACGTCTTCATCAGCCTGGCTCACTTCAAAGGCCACGAAATGACGGGCTTCGGCGGTGCCATTAAGAATATCGGCATGGGCTGCGGCAGCCGTGCCGGCAAGATGGAACAACATTCGTCGGGCAAACCGAAAGTCGATGAAAGTAAGTGCAAGAACTGTCATCGCTGCGCGCAGGAATGTGGTTCTGACGCCATTACCTATGAAAATAATGTCGCCCACATCCACGAAGACCTGTGCAAAGGCTGCGGCCGCTGCATCGGCGCCTGTGCCTTCGATGCCATTGAAACCGTCGAATGGGATGCCAATGAAAAACTGGACCGCAAGATGGCCGAATACGCCCAGGCTGTCTGCCAGAATCGCCCGTGTTTCCACATCAATCTGGTCATGGACGTTTCGCCGAACTGTGACTGCCATGCTGAAAACGATGCGCCCATCCTGCCGGATATCGGCATGTTCGCTTCCTTTGACCCGGTCGCCCTCGACCAGGCCTGTGCCGATGCCTGCATGAAAGCAGCGCCTATGCCCAACAGCCAGTTGTCGGATAACCTGGCCAAACCTGATTGGCACCACTATCATGACCACTTCCTCGACAGCAACCCCAACGTCGATTGGAAGACGACACTGGAACACGCTGAAAAAATCGGCTTAGGCACACGGGAATACGAACTCGTCCGTGTACGCTGATATATTGGCTTTGTAACGCTATACATATGCTGTGAACGTACTCCCGCCTATAGAGGCGGGAGCTTCCTGCTTCAACGAGAACAGCGCCACTGACTCCAAAGAGTTGCGGCGTCTTACACTCTCTCCACAGGCGTAGATTCCCGTGCGACCCACGGTATTTTATGGATTACGTCAGGCTGATATTCGCCTGGCTTCTTCTCGGATATTTATGGCTGCGTTTTTATCCCTGTCATGATAACTGCCACATTTGGGACAATTCCATTCCCGTACAGACAAATCTTTAGTTTCACTAGTTCGGTAGCCACATACGTGACACAGCTGGCTGCTCGGATACCACTTGTCTATCTTGATAAGCTGTTTGCCT
>ENA-OQBT01000100-OQBT01000100.1-human-gut-metagenome-genome-assembly--contig:-NODE-100-length-57017-cov-5.990367_pt1 | contig 57017 bp, 56 predicted proteins | sample MGYA00242749_ERZ504557 | MGnify/ENA primary metagenome ERZ504557 (study PRJEB26092, sample SAMD00036243) | human gut metagenome | host: Homo sapiens | study: EMG produced TPA metagenomics assembly of...
GTCTAAATTTCTTATTTCCGCGTTGTCGTCGGTCGCCGTAGCCACCGCTACGCCTCCTTCCTCCGCCTTGAAATAAAAAAATTTATCCTGCAAGATTGTTTCAAGAATCAACTTGTCGGCACACTAGAGGTATGTATAGAACTGCTATCAGTCAAAATTATTCGGGTTCAGCCATGAGCCTGTGAATAAAAAGATTGATAATAACAGATATGGAAAAGGGATACCTGACAGACTATAAAAAGTAGTCTGCCAGGTATTTTTGTATGTTTTTATTGAAAAATGTACAAAAATATCGAAAAATATATAAAAAACTGGTAAAATCATATTATGAAAATACAGAACAGAAAATGAGGTGACTGTATGGCAAAGAAGAGAAAAAAACCGAAGATGGAATTCCGTTATTATCAGATGCCTGCCGGAAGTCCGATCCTGGCTCTTCTGGGACAGAAGTGGGTTCAGAATTATGGAAATGATGTGGATTATCTTCATTTTCATAATTATCTGGAGATTGGTTTCTGTTACGAAGGGGATGGAGTTATGGCGTTTGGTGAGGCTAAAATGCGGTTTTCGGGAAGAGAATTTACGGTGATTCCACCCAATTATGCTCATACGACTAACAGTGATCTGGGTACGGTCAGTAAATGGGAGTATCTTTTCATAGATGTGGAAGGCTTTATGAAAAAATTTCTGAACAATCCGGTAAAGGCTGAAAAAATGATTCAGAGAATATATTCTAAGGCTTTATTTCTGAAAGAGAATGAGTCCCCCTCTATAGCTGCAAAAATTCTTAAGATCATGAATATCATGCGTGAGGGAGAAGAATTTTATATTGAAGAATCCAGTGGAGTTCTTGCGGCATTACTAGTAGAAATTGCCAGACTGAACCGGGCTTCACCGGAAGACAGGGTGGAAGAGGAAACAGGGAAACTTACAAATATGATCACCCGCGTACTGGATTTTGTTTCTTATCACTATATGGAGGATATCCGGATAGAGGATCTGGCGAAGATCTGCCATATCAGTGAAACTCATTTCAGAAGAGTGTTTACATCGCATATGAAGGTAAGTCCTCTGGAGTATATTAATTCTGTGCGGATTCATACTGCCTGTGAATTTCTGCAGAAAACAGATACACCGGTGGCAGATATTGCGCACAAATGTGGTTTCACGACCAATTCAACGTTTAACAGGAACTTCAGACAGATAATGGGAGTGACTCCGGTTGAATGGAGAAAACGGCCGGAGAATTATGAACAGCAGCTTTTGGATTTCGATATTCATTCAGAGGAAGGATGGTAAAAAAGTTATGAACTATAAGATTGTGGAGCAGGTATCAAGAAAGAAAAAGAGTATGTCCGGAGTCCTGCGTGTGGTAATGATTATTTTTGCAGTGCTTTTTGTGGTTATGGGAATCACGATTTCCCAGGCATTTATGCTTCCGGGATTTCTGCTTGCGGGGCTGTATTTTGTCTTTGATATATTCAGTCAGAAGGATTATGAATACATGATGGAAAACGGTCAGTTTGAAATAGATGTGATCTATGGCAAGAAGTATCGCAAAACAGCTCATATACTGGAACTGAGTAATCTGGAGACAGTGGCACCGCACTGGCATGAAAGTGTTGCAAGGTACAAAAAGAATGGTGGAACGGAGAAGCTGAAAAAATACGATTATACCTCTTATGATGAAGATACTCCTTATTATACAATGATCATCCGGGAAGACGGGCACAAAATAAAACTGCTTCTTGATCTTAATGAGGAACTGCTTCATGCGATGAAAACACAATATCCTGAAAAAGTCTATTTTGCATAAAATGAATTAAAAACTGTAAAATATGTACAAAAATTGAACGGAAAATTTATGAAATAATAACAAAGGTCATTTTTAAAGACAAAAATATATATTTTTTTGTCCATGAAAGTGGCCTTTGTTATTAAAATTACATAGTAAAAACATAGTAAATGAGAAAGTGAACAAAAAATATATTTTTAAATATTTTTAATAGTGCAAAATACATAAAATGGTCGAAATTGCACATTATGTGTGCGGTTATGCAAACTATACCTGAAAATCGGATGCTATAATCAACTTACAAGCGATTCGGAAGAAAGAATAAGCTTAATAAAGGAGGATATAAATATGAGAAAAAAATTACTCGCAGTATTAATGACCGGTGCTATGGTAGCATCCTTTGCAGGATCAGCTACAGCTGTTTTTGCGAAATCTGATGATGACAACAAGTTAACTGTATGGCGTGGGATCAGAACTTCAACATCAAATCCATGCAGATCGCAGCAGATCAGTATGCAAAAGATCATGAGGGATTTTCTGTAGATATCGTAGAGACATCTTCTGATGACTGCCAGACTAAACTGACAACAGCAGCAAATGCAGGCGATTACAGCACACTTCCTGATATCGTTCTTATGCAGGACAACAGCTATCAGAAATATCTGAAGAGCTATCCGGATGCATTCACAGATCTGAAAGATATCAACATTAACTGGGATGATTTTGGTAAACTGAAACAGTCCTATTCCATGGTAGATGATACACACTATGGTGTTCCGTTTGATAATGGTGCTGTTATTGCATGCTATCGTACAGATATCCTTGACGAGGCAGGATATACTATTGATGATCTGACAGATATCACATGGTCCAAGTTCATGGAAATCGGTAAAGATGTTCATGAAAAAACCGGAAAATATCTTCTTACAAGTGAAGCTACAGGCGGCGATACTCTGATGATGATGATGCAGTCCTGCGGAGCTAACTTCGTAAACGAAGATGGCGAAGCTACATCGTAGGCAATGAAGTTGCAGAGAAATGCATCAATCTTTATGTAGATCTGGTTAAGAATGACGTTGTTAAACTTGTAAATAACTGGGATGAATATATCGCTACTATTACAGGCGGTGAGGCAGCAGGTATTGTAAATGGTAACTGGATCACAGCTACTCTGATGTCTACAGAAGATCAGAAGGGTCTGTGGCAGATCACAACAATGCCTAAAGTAGACGATGTTGATACAGCTACAAACTATGCAAACAATGGTGGATCTTCCTGGTATGTTACATCCAACTGCCAGAATGTAGAACTTGCAGAAGATTTCCTTGCAAGTACATTTGGTTCCAGCACAGAGTTCTATGATACAATCCTTCCGGAAGCAGGTGCAATCTCCTGTTATCTGCCGGCAGGTGAATCTAAGGTTTACAACGAGCCAAATGAATTCTTTGGTGGACAGCCAATCTTCTCCACAATTGTAGAATACTCTTCTCATATTCCGGAGTTCACAAAAACACCGTATCATTATGAATCAAGAGAATGCGTCAACACAGCAGTTGTAAATATCGTAAACGGCACACCTGTAGAAGATGCCCTTCAGGAAGCTCAGGATACTCTGGCATTCAAGATGACTGAATAAATTCTGATCGCAGGATCAGATGATGTCAGGATTGCGGGAACAGTGAAACTGTGAAGCAATCTGTAGACAGTGATTAAGTGAATGAAAACAGGTAAGTGCGGGGGACTGCCAGCAGTCCCCCATCTTACTGCAAAGAGTTGGTAATTGTCCGGCAAAATGCTGAACAGTTACAGAGTTTTTTGAAAGGAGGAGTTCACGTGAATTCTAAGAAAAAAGGTATGTCTCTGCTTGGCAAGCAGAGGGCAGCAGGATGGACGTTCCTGGCTCCTGCAACTATCATGATCGCGATCATGAGCTTTTATCCAATGATACGTGCATTTATCATTTCCCTGCAGACCGGAGCCGGAGCAAATATGAGATTTGCAGATCCGATCTTCAGCAACTATAAACGTATTCTGGCAGACAAGGTATTTCAGCAGTCTATTGTAAATACATTCCTGTATCTGATCATTCAGGTGCCGATCATGCTGGTACTGGCAATTCTTCTGGCGCAGCTTCTGAATAACAAAGATTTGAAATTTAAGGGATTTTTCCGTACTTGTGTATTTCTGCCATGTGCAACATCCCTAGTATCCTATTCATTGATCTTCCGTTCCATGTTTGCTACAGATGGTCTGATCAACAGTATTCTGATCAAACTTGGAATCTTATCTACCGGCTATAATTTCCTGGGGAATTCCGCCAGTGCCAAGATTGTAATTATCCTTGCGCTGATCTGGAGATGGACCGGATATAACATGGTATTCTATCTGGCAGGACTTCAGAATATTGAATATTCTGTATATGAAGCAGCCAAGATTGATGGCGCCAATGGCTGGAAGACTTTCTGGAAGATTACTGTTCCGCTTCTGAAACCGACAATTATCATGACATTCATCATGTCAATTAATGGTACACTGCAGTTGTTCGATGAGTCTGTCAACCTGACAAAGGGTGGACCGGCAAACTCAACAATCACAATGTCCCACTATATTTACAATACATGTTTTATTAACGTACCAAACTTTGGATATGCAGCAGCAATGTCATTTATCATATTCATTATGGTAGCTGTACTTGCATTTATTAATTTGAAAGTAGGTGATACACGTGACTAAGAAAAACAAATCAGCCATTCAGAGAAGATTGATTCCAACCTATATTTTTCTGATCATCGTGTCATTTATTTCAGTATTCCCGTTATACTGGATGATTTCAGCTGCAACTAATACATCCACAGATGTATCACGTGGACGAATTATTCCGGGAAGCCATTTTATGGAAAACTTCCGTAATCTTACATCCCAGCAGCCACTGTGGAGAGCACTTGGAAACTCTTTCTTTTATGCAATCCTTACTACAGTGATCTGTCTTCTGATCTGCTCTATCGCAGGTTACGGATTTGAAGTTTACCATGATAAGTGGAAAGACAGAGTATTTTCAATCCTGCTTCTGGCTATGATGGTTCCGCAGGTTGCAACTATGGTTCCGTTATTCAAAATGTTCTCCAAGGCAGGACTTTTGAATACAGCAGTAGGTTTTATCCTTCCGATTATTTCCACGCCGTTTATGATCATGATGTTCCGTCAGAATGCCAGATCATTCCCGGTTGATATTATTGAAGCTGCACGTATTGACGGACTCAGCGAAGTAAGGATTTTCTTCCAGATGTTCATTCCTACAATGAAATCTACATATGCGGCAGCTGCTGTTATTACCTTTATGAATGCATGGAACTCTTATCTGTGGCCAAAGGTAATCATGACAGACAACAAGGCAATGACCATGCCAATGCTGATCGCCAACCTGATCACAGGTTATGTGACAGATTATGGTATGCTGATGTGCGGTGTATTGTTCTGTTCTATTCCTACAATGATCGTATTCTTTGTATTACAGAAACAGTTTGCAGAAGGTATTACCGGAGCAGTCAAATAAAAAAATTGAAAAAGAGAACACCCGGCAGATTACGAAAAGTAATTTTGCCGGGTATTTTTTTGCCTGTTTATAAATAAATACATTCAAATTTGAGTAGGCATACAGGAAAAAGTAGGGTAAAATAATGCATATGCTGAAAGAATGGGAGAAAAGATATGAGCATTGAATTAAATATTCTGGACTGGTTCCAGACTCTACACACGCCGTTTCTGGACAAATTGATGGTGTTTATTACGAGCTTGGGGAATGCAGGGATTATATGGATCGTGATGACGATAGTATTTCTTCTGATTCCTAAAATGAGAAAAACAGGTGCAGTTATGACAGCTGCTTTGATAATAGATTTATTACTTTGCAATGTAATATTAAAAAATCTGGTGGCAAGGACAAGACCTTATGATGTAAATACGGGAGTGCAGCTTCTGGTATCCAGACTTCATGATTATTCTTTTCCGTCAGGACATACAGCGGCGGCATTTGCTTCGGTAACTGCTTTATATCTGGCAGGAGAAAAGAAGCTGTGGAAACCGGTTCTGGTTCTTGCCTGTCTGATAGGAATATCAAGATTGTATTTGTATGTGCATTATCCACAGATGTTCTTGGCGGAGCCCTGGCAGGCGCTATATCAGGATATCTGGGATATCGGTTCATCCAGACCATTTTTTACAGAATAAAACAAAAGAGGGAGGGCTGTGCCAAAAGTGAAGAATAAGAAAAAGAAATCCAGTATTATTCAGGTCAGTATCGGTGTTCTGGTAGTTATTCTGGCTATCCTTATTATTATAATGATGGGAATTGTTTCTGATATTCAGGGAACGGCCCGTATTGTAAATTATACCGGTTTAGTCCGTGGAGAGACACAGAGGATCATCAAGCTGGAGGTTACCGGGGAACAGGACGATGCAATGATCCAGGAAGTAAAGTCTTTCATTGATGGTCTGCGCAATGGAAATACGAAACTGAATCTGGTATATCTGAAGGATAGGGATTTTCAGAATAAAATGCAGGAACTGGACGAAGGCTTTTCTGGTCTGTATAACGAAATCTGTTTAGGGAGATCTGAAGGATATGAAAAAACAGATATTATATCCAGAAGTGAGGATTTCTTTGTGATCTGTGATGAAGCAACAGGTCTGGCCGAAAAATATTCGCAGAAAAAAGCCACATCCTTATCATTGCTTGAAAAATATATTACAGCAGATATTGTTGTATTGATGCTGCTGATCGCATATGAGTTCATCAAAGCAATACAATATGCTGCAATGAACCGTTTGCTGCAGCAAAAGGTATATCTGGATGATGCAACGGGACTTCCGAACAAAAATAAATGTGAAGAATTGCTGAGTGAGACAGAACCGGATGCAGATACCGGTGTCTGCAGTTTTGATCTTAATAATCTCCGGCGTATTAATGACAGCAGAGGTCATGAAGCCGGTGATGCCTATATCCGTAGATTTGCCATCTGTCTGCGGGCTTCCATGCCGGCCGAGCAGTTTGTGGGAAGAGCCGGTGGAGATGAATTTCTTGCAGTTACCCATGGACTGGACAGGGAACAGATGATACAGTGCCTTGAAAAGGTGCGCAGGGATATGACAGAGGAATCCAGAGTGTATCCGGATACTCCCCTAAGCTATGCGGTGGGATTTGCACTGGCCGGCGATTTTCCCGGAAGTACAATGAGAGAACTGTTTAATTGCGCAGACAAAAACATGTATATCAATAAGAATCATGTGAAACGGGAAGAGGCTGCAGCAGAAAAGAATCAGGGATATCAGCTGTTAAAGCTGCTTAATCAGCATGGCAGTAATTTTTCAGACTGTCTGTATTGTGATGCCAGGATGGATACCTATCGGGCAATTCGTTCCAGTGAAAATTTTTTCCTGGCCTCTGATGGTGCATATTCCGGAGCAGTGGAACAGATCATAGAGGAACAGATTGAAAAGTCCTGTCAGGCAGATATCCGTGAAGGACTGCAGATTTCGGAGCTTCAAAAGAAGATGCATACGAAGGAAGACGTGCTGGAATATGAGTATAATATCGGGAAACAGGGGGCATATAACCGCCTGACACTGATTCCGGTGGACTGGGATGAGGACAAAAAGCTGCATCATTTTCTTCTGGCATTTGAAACCATCCGAAAGACTTCTGAAGGTCAGACAGGTGCAAAAGAGCAGCTTCAGCTCTATTATGAACAACTGAAACAGTCAATCCTGGAAAATGACAGCTATGTGGATGCGCTTCTGGAATTGTCAGATGTGATCTATACAGTAAATCTGACAAAGGATGCTCTGGAAAGAAGGATCGTACTGAATGGAAAAGAACAGAAGAGTCGGGAACTTTTTATGGACTATCCGCTTCCATGTTCTTATCGGGATTATTGCTGGGAATATGAGAAAAAAATCACCCAGGAAACAATTGCCGGTTACTGTATGACAGATAATTGTGAAAAGCTTCGTAAGAGGTTTGAGAACGGAGAAACCAATATGTCTGTGGAATATTGTGCCCGCGAAGACGATGGAAGTATCCGCTGGGTACAGAAAACAGTTCTTATGACTAGGATGGTAGTGTTTGATACAGAAATCCTTGCTGAGGTGCCTATGATTTATGCGATCATTCTGCTGCAGGATACCACACAGAGACATGAACGGGATGAGCAGGAACAGGCACGCCTTCAGGCAGCATTCAATGAGATGCGTGCCGAGAGCAGGGCAAAAACCAATTTCCTCAGCCGTATGAGCATGATATCAGGACACCTCTGAATGGTATTATTGGTCTGTTAAAGATTGACGAGACTCATTTTGAGGATAAGGAACTGATACAGGAAAATCATAAAAAGATGAAGATAGCAGCGGATTATTTGCTCTCCCTTATCAATGATGTTCTGCAGATGAGTAAAATAGAGGAAGGTCATATTGTTCTGACTCATGAATATATCTGTCTCAAAGATCTGGTCTATGAGATTGAGAGTATTATCACTCACAAGGCAGCAGATGAGGATATTCAGTGGATTTATGAGAAAAATAAGGAGAATATCCCTTATCCTTATGTCTATGGAAGCTCACTGCATCTTCGCCAGATTTTTCTGAACATCTATGGAAACTGTATTAAGTATAACCGGCCGGGAGGAAAGATTACTACGGTAATGGAGGCTGCAGATGTACAGGATGGGATCTGTACATACAGATGGACGATTTCTGATACAGGTATAGGGATGAGTCCGGAGTTTCTGAGCCGCATTTTTGATCCGTTTTCACAGGAAAAAACAGATGCTCGGAGTGTTTATCAGGGAACCGGTCTGGGAATGGCGATCACTAAGGGATTGATTGAGCAGATGAATGGAAGTATTGAAGTGACAAGTCAGGTGGGAGTTGGGTCTGTGTTTGTCATTACCATTCCATTTGAGATTGCCCGGGAACAGAAAAAGGATAAGGAAATTGCAGAGAAATATGATATTCGTGGACTGCATCTGCTGGCAGCCGAGGATAATGAGCTTAATGCGGAAATCATAGAAATGCTGCTGACAGATGACGGTGCCAAGGTTACAGTTGCAAAAAACGGCAGACAGGCGGTGGAGTGCTTCGAAAATAATCCTCCAGGAACCTTTGATGCCATATTGATGGATGTTATGATGCCTGTTATGGATGGCATTGCAGCAACAAAAGCCATACGTGCCATGGACCGGCCAGATGCAAAAACAATTCCGATCATTGCAATGACTGCAAACGCATTTGAGGAAGATGCCAAAAGATGTCTCGCAGCCGGTATGACTGCACATCTGGCAAAACCTTTCCAGATAGAAGATATGGAAAAAGCCATTGTGGAGTGCTGTGGAAAGTGATGCCATCTGTAAGATCTGTTGCCATCAGTAAATTATCATAAGCAGAGTTAAAAGTCTGGATGACGAAAATATAAGTAGAGAAAGGCGTGAGTCACAGAAATGTGGGTTGCGTCTTTTTTGAGTAAAGGTAAAAAAATGTATATGTTTTGTCATAATCTGACGTATGGAAAAAGGAGGCAGAGGTTGGTATTATATTGTTAACAAAAGAAGTACTTCTAAAATAACAAAAGGACAAAGCAGGTAAAAGAAAGGAGTTTTTATGAGGAAAAAGATGATTAGCCTGATGATGACAGTCGCTATGGGGACAGTCATGATTAGTGGAGCAACAGTTGTAAAAGCGGATTCAGACGAAAAAGAAACCGTTAAATTAGCGGTGTGGTCTTCTGGAGCAGCAGATAATTTTCAGAAAGGTGCAGATGAATTTAATAAGCGCCAGGATAAAATTAATTTTGTAGTTGAAATGCAATCAGGAGATTATAGTCAATATCTTGGAGCAAAGGTGGCATCTAATGATCTTCCGGATATGTTTTTCCTGAATCCATATACACAGGTGCAGCAGTTTGCAGCAACAGACAGAATTGTGGATTTGAGCGAGGAAGGATTTGCAACAAAGATTTATGATTCTGTAAAAGATGCATGCAGCTATGATGGAAAAATTTATGCGTATCCAATGAATCTGGAAATGCTGGGAGTTTATTATAATCAGGAGTTATTTGAAAAGGCTGGAATTACAGAAGTACCGAAAACATTCTCACAAATGAAAGAAGTATGTGAAAAACTTCAGGCAAGTGGTATTACACCATTTGCAGCCACCTATAAAGAGACATGGACATTGAATCATTTATTTAGCTGTCTGCAGGGAGCAGCAGTTGGAGATTATGAGTCATGGGTTGCAGATATGAATGCAGGAAAAGGAAGTTTCAGGAATGATAATTCTTCACTTGAATTTGAGTTTATGGATATGATGAAAGAAAATTCCGGTGGAAATTATATGGATGCAGATTCCACATCAGGCTTTAATGCATTTGCATCAGGTGAAGCAGCTATGATTGTGACAGGAGAATTTTCTCTTCTGAATGCACAAAGTATTAATCCGGATTTACAGGTTGGTCTGTTTGGAGTACCACTTACAGAAAATGAGGAAGATGCAAAACTTGATGTAGATGTAGGAATTTGTATTGCAGTAAATAAGAATACTCCACATCTGGATGCAGTGCGTGAGGTTTTGAATTATCTGAGTGATAACACAGATGAAAATGGATGGATGCATTATAGTGCTGATTCGATGGGCGCAGCACCACCTGCAATGGATTTTACAATGTCAACAGAATATCAGTATTTCAAAGATTATAAGAATTATATGTCAAATAACCAGACAAGACCATGGGTATACTCACAGCTTGTGTCCGGCGCTGGTGATATGATCGGGCCAGTAATTCAGGGATATTTTGCCGGAACAACGGATATGGATACTACTTTAGATCAGTTAGATTCGAAATTTTCAGAGCTTCTTGAGTAAAGTAAAATCGGGAAAGGTATAAGTGGTAACAGAAGCTTCTGCAGAAATGTTGCAGAAGCTTTTGTTATCAGAAAGGAAGATAATTTTATGTTGGATTGTTGTAAAAAAAATAAATGGTTTTATTTTGGTCTTACGATTCCGTCGATGTTATTATACGTTCTTGCACTTGCAGGTCCATTACTTTTAGGAACACTTCCGGCGTCTTTTTATAATTGGAATTTGATAAAAGGAAATAAAGATTTTGTCGGTCTGGGAAATTACACTAAGCTTCTTGGAGACGAGACATTTATTCATTCTGTGGTATTTACTTTAATTTTGGCGGTAATATCAATTTTAATGTCAAACTTAATAGGCTTTGTAATAGCATATTTTTTAGATTCAAATGTACGGTGTAAAGGCGTAATACGTTCTTTATTTTTTATTCCTAATATTATCAGTGGTGTAATGGTTTCTTTTGTATGGTCTTTTATTTTTACAGGAGCCATTCCAAATCTGGCCAAAATTTTGCACATAGATGCATTGGCTAATATCAGCTGGTTTGGAAATGCAGGTACTGCGGCTTTTACAGTTATTTTAGTAACAACATGGCAGTCTACCGGTTTTCTTATGATGTTATACATTACAGGATTGCAGACAATACAAAAAGATGTGTTGGAAGCAGCTGTTCTGGATGGATGTACAGGAATTAAGAAAATTATTTATATCCAATTGCCATTGTTAATGCCGACAATTACAATTAATCTCTTTGTATCAATTGCAGGAGCTTTCAAAGCATTTGACATTCCGTTATCACTGACTAGTGGAGGTCCGGCAAATAGTACACAGACAATTGCACTGAATATATATAATGATGCATTTGGTTCGTTTAAAATGGGATATGGCTCTGCAAAATCTATAATACTGTTTTTACTGGTAGGTATTATTGCATTGATTCAGCTTAAGATTACTAGAAAAAGGGAGGTACAGATGTAAAGTGGAAAAAGAAGGAATGAATAAAACAGTAGTTTTTAAAAGTATTTTGTGGCTGTGCCTTGGAATTATCTTTATACTTCCGGTTTTTCTTATTATCATGAATGCGTTTAAACCGAATAATGATATTTTAACCTCGTTTATCTCATTTCCAAAAAGTTTATATCTGGAAAATTTTTCTGAAGCAATGCGGATTATGAACTTTTGGACAGTATTTCGCAATACGCTGTTTGTGACGGTATGTACTGTCATAGTTGCCAGTGCCGTGTCTTTTATGAGTGCATATGGAATTTCACATCTTCCTCAAAAGAAAGGTGACAAATTATACACATTGTTTGTAGTAGGACAGATTATTCCGTTTCATGCAGTTATGATTGCAATTTCTATGTTATCTACAAAACTGGGACTGACTAATACGCATTTAGGACTGATTATATTTTATAGTGGGTTTTATACATCATTTGGTGTTATGACATATGTTGGTTTTCTGAAGAGTGTGCCAAGAGAGTTGGAAGAGGCTGCTGCAATTGACGGTGCGGGACCTTTCAGAACAATGGTGCAGATTATTTTGCCACTGGTAAAATCCACAACAGTGACAATTGGCATTTTGTTTTTCCTTTGGACATGGAATGATCTGTTACTTCCAAGTATTATGATCAGCGATGTGAACCTTCGTACAATTACAGTCAATTTATATATGTTTAAATCTTCTACTAATGCTCAATGGAACCTTTTGATTGCAGGATTGGTTGTAAGTATGATACCAATTATAATTATTTATATTGTAGGACAGAAACATATTACAAGCGGTTTAACAGCGGGTGCAGTAAAATAAAAAAGACAGGAGAAGTAAAGATGAGCACATTTTATGAAGATAATATGAACATAAAAAAGATAAACGGTTTTACACTTCAGCAGGTATCAAGGGATGTATGGGCAATTGATGAGTTTGGCATAGATATTATGTATTTGATTATTGGAACGGAAAGAGCTCTATTGATTGATACTGGTATTGGAATAGGAAATATACGGTCAGTAGTAGAAACAATGACTCATCTGCCTTATGATGTAGTAAATACGCATCATCATTATGATCATGTGGGTGGAAATGGGCGCTTTTCAATGGTTTATGCACATAAAAAAGCAATTCCGGTTATTCAGGAACAGAATAATCTGCAGTCACGTAAGGAATTTTTCCGTTCACAGGAAGCCCGTCCAGAATACAATTATGAAGCAAGCCTGGAATTTGATGCATCAATTATGGGTGACTTTGAGATGAAAGGAATAGAAGAAGGATTTGTTTTCCATCTTGGAAATAGAGATTTGGAGGTTTTGGATACACCAGGACATACTAAAGATGGAATCTGTTTATTAGACAGAAAATACAGATTGCTATTTTCCGGAGATACTGTTGTAAGTACGCCAGTATTGATGTTTGATACGTTTTCTGATACAATGAGTACATATCTGGAATCATTGAAAAAATTAGCTCAATTAAGAAATTCATATGAACTTATTTTTCCGGGGCATTATCTCCGACCGATCGGAAGCATCTATATAGATGACCAGATTGCCTGTATTCAGGAAATATTAGAAAAGCATTTGCTTGGAGAAAAAGAAGAGTGTGGCATGACAAAAAGCGAAGTGTATTTTTACCAAAAGGCTTTAGCTTCTGTGTTATATACAGAAGATAGAATCTGCTGAATCAATCTCCGGTATAGACGTATGATATATGCGCTATACCGGGGATTCCTGTTTGTAAGAGAGGTACTAAAAAGAGATGAAAGAAAAAAAAGGACGATTATATAAGTTTTATGGAAAATTAACGATTCGAAATAAATTACTTATTTTATGTCTCCCATTTGTTGTTTTAGGGTATTTTTTGATTTTTTATAGTACTACAGTTATTATGTTTGATCAGATGAAGCAGATGGTATATGATCAGACAGAACAAAATGTTATGGAAAAAAAGAAGCTGGTTAATACATTATTAGATAATTATAATCAGGCTACCATAAAATTTTTATATTATACAGATAAAGTGCAGGAATATTTAAATACCCGTCAGAGTGTATTAAGTGTTGAAGAGCAGGAAAAACTGACTGATATGATTTCTTATCAGATAGGATCTCTTATTACAAATAATCAGGATGCGTTAATGAATGTGTGTATTTATAATAAGTTTAACGAATTATATATTAATAATGCAATTTATTATAATACAATAGAACAGACAAATGATTTTGCAGAAATACTGAAAGAAGCAGCAGAAGAAAACCATGGAAAGCCAGTGCTTCGTATAAATCCCGTGCGGAAAAATATGATTACTTTTGCAAGAAATATCTACGTTCCCAAAATAGAAAAAAAGTGATGAAAAAATCGGATTTCTGATGATGGATATTGACAAAACGGGTATGGAAAAAATCATACAGACAGGAGAGGATAGAGATGTGAACGCTATTCTCATATTGGATTCAGAAAATAATATCCTGGTTAATGGTTCAAATTTATCTGATGATAAATGTAAAACCATTTTGAAAGAACCATCCGGAAATTATAAAATTGTCAGATATAATCTTCAATATGATGGGTGTAGTCTTGTAGGAATTTTGGATAAAAATCTGCTTTTTAAGAGTGTGTATAAAATTTTCTTCAAAGAAATGTTGATGATTTTGGCTGCAATTTCAATTATTGCAATTGCACTATTCATAGCTGCGGCTAAAATTGCAGAACAGATTCAGAAATTTATTGTAAAATTACGTCAGACTACAGAGATAAATTCCAGTTCGTATGTTGAGGTTGATTCCAATGACGAATTTAGAGAACTGGCAAATGTTTATAATGCAATGTTGGAAAGAATTGATTTGTTGATTCAGCAGGTATATAAACAGCAGTTGTTAATGAAAGATGCCCAGATTGAATCTCTTCAGGCTCAGATTAACCCACACTTTCTATATAATACATTAGACTGTATTAATAGTCTTGCTGATATGGGGAAGATTGTGGAAGTTAAAAAGACGGTAACATCTCTTGGAAGCATTATGAGAATGTCCATTAAAGGGGCACAGTTTTTAAAGATTGAAGAAGAATTAAAGTATGTAAATCAATATTTGTACATTCAGAAAATGCGCTTTCAGGAACATATTATCTGTCTGGTAGAAATACCGGAACAATTATATGAATATTACATTCCGAAGCTGATGATACAGCCGCTTTTGGAAAATGCAATTGTCCATGGGGTTTCAGAATTGAAAGAAACAGGAATGATAGCAGTAACCGGGAAGGAAACGGAAGATGCAATTTATATTACTGTAAAAGATAATGGAAATGGGATGCCGGAAACTATTATCAGACAGCTGGAAGAAATAAGAGAAAATGGAATACTGAAAGAGAAGGAACACATTGGTATCTTTAATATTCAGCAAAGACTTTTGCTACTGTATGGAAAAGAATATGGTTTGACTGTGGAACGTTTGAAGCCATCGGGGACAGCAGTAACCATCTGTATTCCCAAAACAAAGGGGGAAAAAGGATATGAAAGTGGTAATTATAGATGATGAACCATTGATATCAGACAAATTAAAAAGAATCATGGAAACGGGATTACGGGGTATGCATACGGTTTGTGCTTTTACAGATGCACAGACAGCATTGGATTATATTGAACAGGAAAAACCTGGGGTTATTTTGACAGATATTCGTATGCCGGGCATCACTGGAATCGATCTGGCAAAGCAGATTAATCAAATGGATTATGGAGCAAAAATTGTTTTTCTGACTGGATATGCAGAGTTTGAATATGCCAGATATGGAATAGAGTATAAAGTTTTTGACTATCTTTTAAAGCCCGTAGATGAACAGGAAGCAATCAAGTGCATAAATCGAGCGATCAGTGCATTTCATGCAGAACAAAAACATACGGAAATGTATCAGATTTTCCAGGATTATTTTGTTAAAAATCAGGAGCTGATCAGACAACAATTTGTGGAAAAACTCTTTTTTCAACCTGTAATTTTTTCAGAAAAACAGATGGAACTGCAAAAACAAAAGCTGCGGATTGCAATAAACGGATATAGAGTGGTGGCTGTTACATATGACAGGAGTCGTATGCCTTTGGAAGAAGAGAGCTATTACAGTTATATAATCCATGAATTTTTCTGAAAAAATTTAAAGAGATACTGGCACTGGAACATGGCGGTATCTTTTATATGATCTGGCCAACAGAAGAAAAGACACTGTGGAAATTCTGCAGTAAATTAGAGCTGATTAGAAGAGAACTGGCCCAGTTGCAGCCACTGGATTGTATGATAGCTGTCAGCCATTATTCTGAAAATCTGTCTGATATTCAACAGATGAAAAAGGAAGTGTTGAAATGTCTGGAATACGGAAAAGATACAGGATGTACGCAGTTGCTTTCATATCAGGATTTACCGATGGAATATAAGGAAAATGACTTTTTCGATGTTACAGAAGCAATTACAGAACTGATCAGATATCTTCGCTCTGGTAATAAGAAAAATATTCGAACAGATGCAGAAGATCATCGATGAGACAGAGAAAGAGACAGAAAAATATTTTAACAATATCATAGAGTTGATAGGTGCCAATATATTTTTATTTCTTTCAGGAATTCCATTGGATAAGGAAAGCAAAGATAAGATTACGGAATCATTTGAGCAGCAGATTCATGTACAATCGGAAAGAAAGACAAAAGCAGACTATATGAAGTATTGGCTGGAGTATATTGCAGATAATATTCAAAGTATGCATAATAATGACCAAAATCAGCTAATACAGCAAATTTATAAATATCTGAATGATAATTTTTCACAACCAATCGGTCTGACAAATGTTTCAGAACATGTAAACAGAAATCCCTCGTATATCAGTCGTTTTATCAAACAGGCTACCGGAAGAAAATTTTCTGAAATTCTTGCAGAACTGCGCTTGGAGGAGGCAAAAAAATTATTACGTTCTTCTAATTTAAAGATTACTCAGATAGCAGAACAGGTAGGATATCCCAATCTACAATATTTTACCCGGGTTTTTACTGGCCAGATGAATATGACACCGGCAGAGTATCGGAAAATTACAACTTATTTTTAAATATTATTATGTTGCAACTTTATACAGTATTTTATAAGTATAAGGACAGTCGACTCTATAATGGCGATTTTGCAACGCTACATACAAATAAATGTAAAGGCAAATGCAGCCTCTATATCTGTAAGCAGGAAAAAAGAGATATAGGGGTTGCATTTATTTTTTTATTGAATCAAATAAGACTTTGCGTGATTGCGAAAAGCAATGAGCAGTGAGTGGGGACTTAACGTATAGAAATAAAGGTAGTTAAGAAAAGTAGTTCACATTTTTATATAAAAACGTGAAAATATTATAAATAAAAGCTCATAAAACGTGAATAATAGATTGACAAAAGCTCATAAAACGTGATAACTTTGAAAAAAGGAGGGGGTTTTATGTATTTAAAAAGAAAGATAGATGAGTACCTGCTGGAGTGGAAAAAAAATGAAGAAAGACTTCCGTTAATTATAAAAGGTGCAAGGCAGGTTGGAAAAACGGAATCTATTAATCATTTTGCAGAACAAAATTACAGTAATATTGTGAGTATTAATTTTGTTCTGGAACCTAAATATAAAACAATATTAAGTGACGGATATGCTGTTGAAGATATTATAAAAAATATTTCTATGATAGATACATCAAAAAGATTTATAGCAGGTGACACTGTGATTATTTTTGATGAATTACAGGAGTTTCCGGATATTGCAACTGCTCTGAAGTCATTCAGGATAGATGGAAGATTTGATGTCATATGCAGTGGTTCTTTGCTTGGAATCCATTACAGAAAAATTCATAGTAACAGTGTGGGATATAAAACAGATTATGAAATGTTTTCGATGGATTTTGAAGAATTTCTGTGGGCAAAAGGATATTCAGAGAAGCACATTGAAGATATCCTGAAACATATGCAGACAGGAACTCCATTTTCAGAAACCGAATTATCAGTTTATAAGAAATTGTTTTTGGAATATTGTGTACTTGGCGGTATGCTGCAGTAGTAAAAGTATATATTGAAAAAAATCTTTTTACAGATACTCTGGAAATCCAGAGACAGATCCAGATGGATTATGAAGAGGATATCAGAAAATACGCTGAAGGTCTGGATCAGACTAAAATTGTAAGTGTCTATCGGAACGTACCTGTACAGCTTGCAAAAGAAAATAAAAAATTTCAATTAAGTAAAATAGACAAAAAAGCCAGAAGTCGAGAATATATGGGATGTATAACCTGGCTCGAAGATGCAGGTGTGATTTCTGTATGTTATTGTCTACAGTATCCGGAGCTTCCATTAAAGGGAAACTATGATGACTCAAAATTCAAAATCTATTATCCAGATACAGGATTGTTGATTGCTTCATTAGATGAGGAAGCACAAGAAGATCTTCGGGCGAATAAAAATCTTGGAGTATACAAAGGGGCTTTATATGTAAATTTTGTAGCAGAGGCGTTTGTGAAACAGGGGCTTGGACTATATTACTATAAAAAAGAAAATGCTACCTTGGAAGAAGATTTTTTTGTAAGAACAAAGGATGAGCTGGTTCCGGTAGAAGTGAAGGCGAACAGGAACCGGTCTAAGTCATTGAGGCAATTGATATCCGGTGATTCTTATAGAGATATTCACTGGGGAATAAAACTTGCAGACAGTAATATTGGAATAGAAGACGGGATTTATACATTTCCATATTTCTGTACGTTCTTATTAAAACGATATCTCAAGGGAAAATGATAGCGTTAACATCAAACATTTCAGAATGCCCCGTGGACTGATCCTCCATGGGGCGTTGTATTAGCTTGGAATGGAAGTGTAACACAAATTGGAAAAGTGTACAATGAAGATTTCACAAGGTTCACAAATTCTTCACAAAAAAATTAGCACTCACCTCTTGACAGTGCTAATAATAAGTGTTATATTACAGCTAGAACAAAGGAAGGGGAACAAAAAGAGAACAAAGAAATAAGTTCTATGAGATTCCTGATAACCTAAGTTCCAAAGAAACAAGGTAAAGATGCATAACTGAGAGTCCATCATATACAGATGGACGGTATAGAAAAGGAGAGATGACTTATGTTGATGCCTAGTATTTTTGGAGAAAATTTATTTGATGACTTTTTTGGAGATTTTCCATTTTATTATGATGACAGAGCAATGAAAGATACAGAGAAGAAACTTTACGGACGCAGAGCCAGCCATATAATGAAAACCGATATCAAGGAAACTGATAAAGGCTATGAACTGGTCGTAGATCTTCCGGGATTTACCAAAGATGAAGTAAAGGCTGACCTGGAGAATGGTTATCTGACTATCAGTGCAGAGAAAGGTCTGGATAAAGATGAGCAGGAGAAAGAGACAGGACGTTATATCCGTAAGGAACGTTACGCAGGTGCCTGCAGTCGTAGCTTCTATGTAGGTAAAGAAGTTGAGAAAGAAGACATTAAAGCAGAATTCAAACATGGTATCCTCACATTATTTGTACCAAAGAAAGAAGCAAAACCAGCAGTAGAACAGAAGAAAACAATTGCCATTGAAGGCTGATGAATAAATATTCTGACTGACCCGTTAAGGGTCAGCCAGAGATTAAAAACAGATATAAAAATAAAAGCTTACACTAAAAGATTGAAGATAAAAGGTTAAAAAAACCTGTAAAGATAGATTTGGAAAGTAAATCTGGCGAACAGATTTGACATATATAAAATATATTAGAAAAGGAGATATGACTTATGTTAATGCCTAGTATTTTTGGAGAAAATTTATTTGATGACTTTTTTGGAGATTTCCCATTCTATTATGATGACAGAGCAATGAAGGATGCAGAGAAGAAACTTTATGGACATAAAGCAAATCATGTAATGAAAACTGATATCAAGGAAATGAATAACGGATACGAACTGATTGTAGATCTTCCAGGATTTAAGAAAGATGAAGTCCACGCAGCACTGGAAAATGGTTATTTGACCATCAGTGCAGAGAAAGGCCTGGATAAAGACGAGAAAGAAAAAGAGACAGGACGTTATATCCGCAGAGAACGTTATGCAGGTGCCTGCAGTCGTAGCTTCTATGTAGGCAAGGAAGTACATCAGGACGACATCAAAGCAGAATTCAAACATGGTATCCTGACATTATTTGTTCCGAAGAAAGAAGCAAAGCCAGCAGTGGAACAGAAGCACAGCATCTCCATTGAAGGATAATAGATGTTAAGTTACAGCAACGGGAGGTCAAATCTTTTGGCTTCCCGTTGTTTGCATAATGAGGATTGCAGAAATATGAAGTCAGGAATGATTGCGTTAGAATGTGTTTATGAGGGAAGGTGATGATATTGAAAAGAGATTACTATGAAGTTCTTGGCGTGAACAAAAACGCAGATGCAGCAACGATTAAGAAAGCATACAGAAAACTGGCAAAGAAATATCATCCGGACAGTAATGAGGGAAATGCTTCGGCAGCAGAGCATTTTAAGGAAGTAAATGAAGCCTATGATGTTCTGAGTGATGAGAAGAAACGTAAACTGTATGATCAGTTTGGCCACGCTGCTTTTGAAGAAGGTGCCGGTAATTATGGAAACGCACAGGGAAGTCCTTTTGGCAGTGGCTTTGGCGGAGCACAGGGCAATCCTTTTGGCGGCGGTTTCCATGGCTCGTACAGTGATGGCAATGGTTATCATGAATATCATTTTGAGAATGGCGAAGATATGGATGATATCCTGAAGAACATCTTTGGTGGTGGATTTAAGAAGAGTAAATCATCCAGTGGTTTTGGAAGCAGCGGTTTCGGTGGCAGTGGATTTCATGGAAGGGGGTTTGGCGGATTCGGAAGCAATGGAACTGATGGTTTCGGCGGTGGCTTTGGTACAGGCGGAAGTGATTTCCACAGTCAGGGCTTTGGCGGTTCTTACAGCAGTAAAGGTGAGGATCTTCATGCAGAGGTTACTGTCAGCTTTGATGAAGCTGCTTTTGGCGGTAAGAAGGTTATCCGCCTGCAGAGCAGCAACGGTGGCGTCCAGAATTACGAAGTCAATATTCCGGCAGGTATTGAATCCGGTAAATCTATCAGACTTAAAGGAAAAGGATATCCGGGAGTCGGCGGAGGTGAAGCCGGTGACCTGCTTCTGAAAGTAAACGTTCAGGATAAACCGGATATAAACGGGAAGGCAGAGATGTTTACACAACTGTAAATATCCCATTTACAACAGCAGTATTTGGTGGTGAGGCGAAGGTTCACACTATTTACGGTGACGTTCTCTGTAACATTAAACCAGGTACTCAGTCCGGAACGAAGATACGTCTGAGAGGCAAAGGTATCGTTGCAATGAATAATCCGTCGGTACACGGTGATGAATATGCAACTGTACAGATTGAAGTTCCGACAAATCTGACACCGGAAGCAAGACGGAAACTGAAAGAATTTGAGCAGGAATGTAATGGAAGCCGCAGAAGCCGTGGATTTGGCAGCGGGAGTGCGGCGTGAAGAGTAATCAGAAATATTTTTGAGAATATAGTGAAGCAATTTTACAGAGAAACGAAAAGGATACATGCACAGTAACATTACCGTGTATGTATCCTTTTAGCATAATAGGAAAAAATATTCTATGAGCTTTTTCTGATATAGAATATTGTTTATCTGGGTTCTTTTCCATCACGGAAGAGCATCATCATTTCCTTGGTCAGGCTGATATTATTGCCCTGATCCGGGATTTTGTCACGTTCTACACTGTGCCATGGAGAGCTCTTCATGGTCAACAGTCAGGGTATCATCACCGTCTACATCACAGAAGAATCCAAACAGCAGAGAGCTGCTGAAGGACCATGGCTGGCTCTTGTAGTAGCGGAGATTTTTGACTTTCAGACCTACTTCTTCCATTACTTCACGGTGTACGGTTTCTTCGATGGTTTCCCCGATTTCTGCGAAACCTGCAATCAAAGCATAGCGTTTGAAGCTGCGTCCCTCATATTTGGAGAGGATGATCTTATCTCCATTTGTAATCCCCACAATAACAGCAGGGCACAGAACCGGATATTCGTGATTGTCGCAGGAAGGGCATTCCATCATACGTTCTTTCTGGCTGTGAATCATTGGTTTTCCGCAACAGCCACAATGCTGACGATTGCTGTACCACTGGAACAATTGATGTCCTGTAATCCCTGCAAATGCCAGATGTTGCGGATGTGCAGTACGCAGGACACGTACATCCTGAAATTCATAGTCAGGAAGAAGTGCAGTATCCAGATGTGGGATCAGATAAAAGCGCTGGTCATCGATGGAGAAGAGGTAGATATAGTTCACATAAAGATTATCGAGCCTTCCCTCTAATTCCTGGAAACGTGGAAATGTAATCGCCTCTTCACGATCCTGCTGGGGAAGAAGAATTCTGCCATTTTCATAGGTGAGGATGAAGCTGTCTTTATCCGGGGCAGAGGGTTTGTATTCGTTATGGTAAATATGTGGTGCGATGTCTTGAATCATAATGTAATAGTCCTTTTCTGAAAAATATGAGGAGATAATGAGAATACCTGAAAGGTACAGACTGTTTAACGGTCGGTTTATTATCTGCTCATAGTATATTCCTGAGCTTTTATAAAAGCAAGAGACAAAAATATCTGATTATAAAAAGATATTTTCCAAAACAGTAAGCTCTGAAAAAAATAAAATAGCGTATTGCACTTTGAAAAAGCAAGTGGTATAATCAACTTAAAAAATTGGTAATACCAAAAAGAAAACGAGTAATACTTCAAGGAGGGCTTTTACAGTTATGGGTTACGTGAAATGGAGTTATGACACATTAAATACTTTTTGCCACGACGTATTTCGGAAGTTTGGTTTCAATGAGGAACAGACCAATATTATTAAAGATGTTTTGCTTACCGCAGACTTGTACGGGATTGAGAGTCACGGAATGCAGAGAATGGTAAGATATGATAAAGGAATTGAGAAAGGTACAATTCATCCGGATGCGGAACCGGAGGTTGTATTTGAGACGCCTGTATCAGCAGTGATCGACGGACATGATGGAATGGGACAGCTGATCAGTCATTTTGCAATGGAGAAAGCAATTGAGAAAGCGAAAACAACAGGTGTTGGTTTTGTTTCAGTAAGAAATTCCAATCATTTTGGTATTGCAGGATATTATGCGGAAATGGCTTCTAAACAGGGACTGCTTGGAATGGCATGTACTAACTCAGAAGCGATTATGGTACCTACCTTTGGACGTAAGGCAATGTTAGGCTCCAACCCGATCGCAGTAGCAATGCCTGCAGAACCTTATCCTTTCCTTTTTGACTGCTCTACAACAGTTGTAACCAGGGGAAAACTGGAAATGTATAATAAATCAGGCAAACAGCTTCCTGAGGGCTGGGCTCTCGGAGCAGACGGACATGAAAGTACGGATGCACCGGCTGTACTTGCAAACATTGTCGGCAAGAAAGGCGGCGGAATTATGCCACTTGGCGGCAACAAAGAGGTAAACGGAAGCCATAAAGGTTATGGATATGGAATGCTCTGTGAGATTTTCAGTTCTATTCTTTCTATGGGTGTTACTTCTGATAAATGCTGCACATTTAAAGACAAGACAGGTATCTGCCATGGATTTGCAGCAATCGATCCTGCAATCTTCGGAAATGCAGATGATATCAAGGCGCATTTTTCAGAATATCTGGAAACTCTTCGTCAGAGTCCGAAGGCCGAGGGTGCAGAGCAGATTTATACTCATGGTGAGAAAGAAATTATGGCAGAAAAAGAACGCAGGGAAAATGGCATTCCAGTAAATGACAATACTATGGTTGAACTGGCTAATCTCTGCAATTATCTGAAGATAGATTTTGGAGCTTATTTTAAAGATTATGAGCTGCCAAAAGACAGTAAGTTTTTCAGCGGAAATTATTAAACATAAATTATTAAACAGAAACCATCTTACTGATAATATTAACTATAAAATATTTTAAATATACCTTTTTTTGAGACAACTGTTTATCAGTATGTGGAAATAAAAAAGACTGCATAGTTTGGTGCTATTTATAAAAATTACAGATAGTACCGGGTATGCAGTCTTTTTGTTGCTGTTTACGTCAATCCGCATGCAGTCATCCAACGAAGTGTGTTTCTGTTCACTTCGTGTTCTATAATGTTTACTGGTAATGTCTTATGGAGTACATGGCTAAATATACAGTAAACTTTAGTGCGTTTCTGCGTCTTTATTTTTATGTGAGTTCATGTCATCGTTGTCGGTCATGAGATATTTGCGGATGCCGAAAAGAATCGCAATACTGATCACGCCGAGAAGTGTCTCATTTGGACCAAGATGTTCAACGACCATCTGACGTGCAGTGGCGAACATCAGGACTTCGACAACAGTCTGTGCGGAATGCTGGCAGAGCATTTTTACAAACTCTACACCGACTACCAGGGACAATGCCTGGGACAGGAAGCTGGTGAAGAATTCTGTATCCATATCAGGAACAGCGGTGCCTGCGACTTCCATGATCAGACGGATTCCGGCCAATGCGATCACTACAAGGATAATGATGGATAACATGATTTCTGTGTAGCGGGAAATGTTGTAGATAATACCGTTAAAATGTTTACGAATGTTGTGGTTTACCTGTCTTTTAGGATTCATACTTAATGGAGTCCTTTCTATAATTAATTTAACCGAATCAAACAAATAGCGAAAGCGGATTGACAATATCCGCCTGGTTTGTGCATATTCTTGAAAGATTGACAAAATTATACCGTGTTTTATAAGGCATGACAAGTAGAAGCACAAACAAAAAATATATTGACAGACTACCCGGGGGGGATATTATGAAAATTGAATTAAAATAGTTGACCAAGTATTTCTGGTAGAGTTTTATCGGGTGGTCAAAAGGAGGAAAATATGGCAAAGAGAAAGACATCAGCAGCACTGGCATGGATGCTGACTGCAGCGATGGCAATTAATTCTGGAAGCGTTGTATGGGCTGCAGAGGATGGTATGATTTCTGTGGAACGTATTGATGCAGGCGAGACAGCGGAGTTTTCGGATTCTTCCGAAGAAATTAGCAGTCTGGTAAATGAAGCAGGAGAAAATGTTACAGAAAATGAAGATACAGTGACATTCTCTTCAGGGGAGTCTGTAAGTGCGTTGGCAGATGGAGACGAAGAAACTACAATTACCGGTGTAACTGTAAGCAATCCGGAAAGTATTCCGAGCGTTTTTTACAAACAGTTTCTGGATCAGTCATTTGGAGATACCGGTGAATTGGATTTGAAAAATGCAGTAAAAAATACCACGTTTAATATTAACCTGTCAAATGGTGAAAGTAAAACAGTAACAGGTTTGGGCGAAGTAGAAGGATATGGAACAGTTTCTATTGATAATCCATACGATGACTATAGAAATTATCCGGAAGGTTCTCATCCTCTGAGCTTAAAGATTGGTGCAGGAAAATATGATACAGATTATAATTATTCTGTTCAGGATGTAAAAAATATGCCTGAGGATTATAAGGTATCTGTTCAGTCCGATGATGCATTTATTCCTATAAAATCAGTTGCGGATGGATTAAATATTAAGAGATTTTATTTCGAAAATACATCTGATACGAAAAAGACTTTTCAGATTAAATTTAACAGCCAATATGTCATTGATAGTGCATTGGTTTCTATAGATGGAAATAGAGCGGAACGTATGCAAAGCGTAACCAGTGCAGAGCCCTTTTTAGTTGAACTGGAAGCAGGTGGTAAAGCATATGTTGAATATAGTGGTTTAGCTGATGAAGTTAATATTAAAGAGAAGAATCTGGTTATTAAGAGTGTACGGTTATTAACTTCACAAATGTTTAAGGATCTTGGTGATGAAGATGGAAAGTATTTATTTAATAATTTCCATAATGTAATTGTGCGTGTAGAAGCTGAGATTGATGGAAAAACTGATTACTTTGTAGGAAATAATGTTTCACAGCTTGGTGGAATAAACTATACAATAAAAGGTGCTACTACAGGAACAATATGGGATTTACCAGAAGGAGAATACTCATTAACATGTAGTTTTGGTTCTCTGCCAGGACAAGTGTTTGATGTAGATAATAAACTGAAACTGGTAAGCTATCATAATTACTACAAAGGAAATGAAAACCCGGTAGGAGAAGAAAATAATAGCCTTACAGTGGAATTCGATAAGGGAAAACCATATAGTGATTCTATGTGTGTCGGTGCTACAATTAAGACAGCAGGAACCTATGTAGTGCAGATTAATTATAAAGATACAGTAAATATAAGAGAGAATGAATTTAAGGCTTGCCAATGGGGAGAGCATTCATATAATGATATGGGTGGCGTGATGAAGCTTACATATAATGTAAGAAAATTTTCACCAGGACCATTGCTTGTATGGGCTAAAAATGCGAAAAGTTTTACAGTTACAAAGGTAAGCAAAGAAGAATTAGAAAAATTATGTGAGAAATGTGCAAAGCTTAACAAGTCTGATTATACGGGAGAAAGCTGGGCGCAGTTAGAAGCACAGTTAAAAAATGCCCAAGAACTTTTAGCACAAACGGATATTTCAGAAAATCAGATGGCAAAGGCGATTGTAGATTTGAATGAAGCTATAGAAGCATTACAGAAGTCTTCAGAACCAATAGTAACACCAAGTCCGGATCCAGAACCAACAGTAACACCGAGCCCAGATCCAGAACCAACAGTAACACCGAGCCCGGATCCGGAACCAACAGTAACACCGAGCCCGAATCCAGAACCAGACACTCCATCCCAGCCTACTCCGGCACCAGTACCAGAGGGATATCCAGACGGAACAAAATCTGATGTGAACGGAAACTTTACAACTCCGAATGGTACAGTTATTAAGAATGACGGAAGCATCACTCTTCCGGATGGTAGTGTACTCAAGGCTGATGATCAGGGTAAGAAGCCTTCTATTGATAAGGAAGGAACTGTCACAGATACAAATGGAACAACTGTAGATGTAAATGGAAATATTACGCTTCCGGGTGCAGGTTTAAATGATTCAACCGATAATATTGCTGTTACTACAGGCAAGGATGGCGTCAGACCACAGTATATACAGAGTGAAGGTGCTGTTATCACAGCAGAAGGCAGTGTGATCAGCAGACCTGGCCTTGAAGATGTTGAAGCCGGAGCCGGCTGGAAAGTAACCAAAGAGGGTATTGCAACTGATACAGAAGGCAATGTATATGATGTTGATGGCAGTGTCAGAACCAGTGAAGGAACCTATACAAAACCTGCAAAAGCAGTTGTAAATGAAACACAGGATTCCGGAAATACCGCAAAAGTCAAAATGACAGAGTGCAAGGGAGCACAAGGTTATGATTATGTTATTGGAAAATCTGCTGATCTGCTTCAGACAAGGGAATATGAAAAGGTTATAAAAAATCAGTCTTCAGCAGAAGCATCATTCCGATATACAGATAAGGGTACCTGGTATGTAGCATGCCATGCATGGACTCGAGATGCTGATGGAAAGAAAGTATTTGGTCAGTGGTCTGAGGTTCAGAAGTTAGAAGTAACAGCTATTACACCAGAGATACCGAAGATTGAGAAAGTAGTCACAAAAGGTTCTAAGATAACAGTAACTTATACTGCATGTGAAGATGCAGAGGGATATGATGTTGTGCTTGGAACAAAATACATGAAAGCAAATGGTGAAAAGCGTCCAACTGATTACGGTAAGTATGTAAAGAAGGTGAAGGGAAACAAGGTAACTGTAACCTTTACAAATGTAAAAGCAGGTACTTACTATATTGGCTTACATGCATGGAATCGTACATCAGAAGATGAGACCAAGGTATTTAGCCAATGGTCAGAGACTGTCAAAACTAAGAAGAAATAGTTTGTATTATAATTAAAAATTGTAACTATAATGAATGAGACTGTAGCGTTTCAATGATATCTATTATTTATGGATAATGTTGAAACTACAGTCTCTTTTTATATCTTTGAATGTTTAGTGGTCATTTACTGAGCAGTACTGAAATGTGATATATGAAAACAGAGTTTATAGAGTAGTAAGTTTCAATGATAGTTCATACAAATTGTAGGAATCCGGATGGAAAAATTCCACATATCTGCTTATATATTTTGGAGTATACAAATGATACAATAAAATCATCGAAAACAAGATAAAGAGCGACAATTTAACTAAATAAATATGGAAATGTGGGGGCGTTTCCTGAATCATATGAGGAGGTAGATCGTATGTTAACACCAAAACAGAATATGCTTGAAGTAATAAAAGGCGGTAATCCTGACAGATTTGTCAATCAGTATGAAGCAGTGCAGCTTCTGTTTCATCCATTTATGTTTGCTAACCCGCTTCTTGAGCCGGGACAGGAAAATGTGGTAAATGCATGGGGCGTAACAAATACTTTCCCGAAAGGAGTTCCGGGTTCTTTCCCTGTACATACTCCTGATAAGATCGTAGTAAAAGATATCGAAGACTGGCAAGATTATGTTCATGCACCGTCTCTGAAATTTACTCAGGATCAGTGGGATATGGTGAAAGCCCAGTATGATGCAGTTGATGGTGAGCAGGCTTTTAAAGCAGCTTTCGTAGCACCGGGATTATTTGAGCAGACGCATCATCTCTGTGAGATCAGCAATGCGCTGGTTTACTATATTACCAATCCTGATGAAATGCATGATCTGATCAAGTATCTGACAGAATGGGAGCTGGAGCTGGCAGAAGGTATCTGTTCTAATCTTCATCCAGATGCAATTTTCCATCATGATGACTGGGGCGGATTGGACAGCACATTTATGAGTCCGGCAATGTTTGATGAATTTTTACTTGAGCCATATAAAGAGATTTATGGATATTATCACAGCCATGGAGTTGAACTGGTTATCCATCATTCTGACAGCTATGCTGCAACACTGGTTCCGTCTATGATCGAGATGGGAATCGATGTATGGCAGGGATGTATGGGGACAAATAATCTTCCGGAACTGATTAAGAAATATGGTGGCAAGATCAGTTTCATGGGTGGTATTGAGAATCGCGCAGTAGACTTCGAAAGCTGGACAGATGAGAATTGTGATGCAGTTGTACGTCGTGTATGTGAGGAATGCGGTAATAAATACTTTATTCCTTGTATTGCGCAGGGTGGTCCTGGTTCTGTTTATCCGGGAGTTTACAAATCCCTTTGTGATTCTATTGATAAGCTGAATGAAGAGAAGTTTGGTATTAAGGCTTCTGAGTCTACAAGACTTCCATGGCAGATTATGTTTTAACTGAATCAAGCAAGTCCCCCTGCTTCAATTGCGAGGTGCAATAAGCAGCGGGTGGGGACTATTAAATAAATGGACTGATTTTTAGTCTGGCAAGAGTTGAAAGAGACAGCTGGAGGTGTTTGCAAAATGATTATTATTGGTGAGAAAATTAATGGTTCTATTCCGTCAGTAGCAGAAGCAATCGCGAAAAGAGACGCAGAGTTTATCAAAGCGAGAGCAAAACTTCAGGCGGATAGTGGAGCTACATATATTGACTGTTGTGCTTCTGTTCCGGAGGCAGAGGAAGTGGAAACCCTGAAATGGATGATCGATTGTATTCAGGAGGTTACAGATCTTCCGATTTCTATCGACAGTCCAAGCCCGGATGTTCTGGCACAGGCTTATAAGTTTTGTAAGAAACCTGGAATTTTTAATTCTGTATCAGGAGAGGGACATAAGATTGATACGATTTTCCCGATTATGGCAGAGCGGGAAATGAGGATGGCAGGTAATTGCGCTGCTGAGTGACAATACAGGTATTCCGAAATGTGCAGCAGACCGTTTGAAAGTTTTTGACAAGATCATGGCGAAAGCGAAAGAGTACGGAATTGCTCCGAACAGGATTCACATTGATCCGCTGGTTGAGATGCTTTGTACTTCTGAGGATGGTATTGCAACGAATATTGAGACGATCACAAGTGTACGTGAGCAATATCCGACCATTCATATTACGGCAGCGATCAGTAATATTTCCTTTAATCTGCCGGTTCGTAAGCTGATTAATTACGGGTTCCTGGTACTGGCAATGAATGCAGGACTGGACAGCGGAATTATGGATCCAACAAATAAGGATATGCTTGGCCTTGTCTATGCAACGGAGGCACTGCTTGGTCTGGATGATTATTGTATGGAATATATCGGGGCTTACAGGGAAGGCCTGATTGGTACAGCGAAGAAGAAATAAGCTGAATCTGAAGAAGCTGTGTAAATGAATTAAGTGGTTAGAATCTGAAATTAAGAAATAACAGGAGGATTTGATTATGTCTAAGATAAATGAAGTTGCGGAATTAGTTGAAAAAGGGAAAGCGAAATTAGTAGGACCGGCTGTACAGGAAGCTATTGATGAGGGTGATGATCCGGTTGCGATTCTCAATGATGGTATGATCAGTGCGATGTCTGTAGTTGGCGAGAAATTCAAAAATGGTGAGATTTTTGTTCCGGAGATGTTGGTTGCAGCTCGTGCAATGAAGAAAGGTGTTGAGGTTCTGAAACCGCATCTGGCATCTGGTTCTACAGGTGCACTTGGTAAGGTTATCATTGCTACGGTTTCCGGTGACCTTCATGATATTGGTAAGAACCTGGTTGCCATGATGATTGAGAGTGCCGGATTTGAGGTGATCGATCTTGGGGTTGATGTTCCGGCGGCTAAGATTATTGAGTGCTATAAAGAGAATCCGGATGTTAAGATCATTGCGCTTTCTGCACTGCTGACTACTACTATGCCGGCTCTGAAGGAGACTGTTGAGGCGTTGAATGCGGCGGATTTCAGAGGTAATATTAAGGTTATGGTTGGCGGAGCGCCAATTACTGAGGAGTTTGCTGAGGAGATTGGGCTGATGGTTATTCAGATGATGCGGCCAGTGCGGCTTCTCTGGCTAAGAAGTTGGCGGCTGATCTGATTGGTTTATGCAGGTATTAGTATAAAATGAAAATATTATGAGGGGACTGCTCTGTGGAGTGGTCCCTTTGTGTTATGGAGTGGTATAATATTGTTGGTTGTTGTGATGCTTGGATTGGAAATGTGGGAGGTTTTTATGGCTTGGGTTAAGTTTGTGCGTGAAGGGATTGAGATAGAAGTGAATGCCGGGAGGTCTGTGTTAGAGGCGGAGATTCAGGCGGGACTGAGACCGGATGCGCCTTGTGGCGGTTTGGGGAAATGTGGGAAGTGTCTGGTTAAGATTAATGGTGAAGTGGTTAAAGCGTGTCAGGTGCGGATTGGTGAAGGTGAGACTTGTGTAGTGGAGACATTGGACAGGGCTGGTAATGAGAAGATTTTGACGAATGGATTTAACAGAGAAGTTGTGCTTGAACCGGGACTACGGATGGCGCAGGTTGAGCTGGAGAAGGCGAAAACAGGGGAAAAGCGGTCGGACTGGCAGAGGCTGCTGGATACGCTGGCGGAGACAGATGGTGAGGTTGAGCCGGGGCAGATGGAGGTGGATCTGAAGCTGGCGGGTGAATTGTATGGGATGCGCAGGGATTCTGATGAATGGTATGTGATTTACAGTAGACGGCGGATTCTGGAAATGAGGAAGGAAGCTGGTCGGAGGTGTCTGGCAGCGTTTGATATTGGGACGACTACCATTGCAGGGTATTTGCTGGATGGTGTGGATGGGAGGACTTTGTCAGTTGAGAGCAGGATGAATCCGCAGGCACAGTATGGTGCGGATGTGATCATGCGGGCGAATTATGGGCTGGAGCATGGAACAGAAGCGTTGAGTATGTGTGTTCAGGAAGCGGTTAATGAGATGTTGGGAAGTCTGGCAGAGGATGCAGGGATAAGGAGAGAGGATATTTTTCAGGTGTGTGTTGTGGGAAATACCTGTATGCATCATCTGTTTCTGGGAATTTCTCCGGCTTCGCTGGTGCATGCACCGTATACTCCGGCTGTGAGTGAGAGGCTTGTGCTGAATGCGGGGGATTACGGTCTGTTTGTGCAGGAGCGTGCAGAGTTGCTCATGCTTCCGGATATTGCAGGATATGTGGGAGCGGATACCTGTGGATGCCTGCTGGCGATCAGGCAGGATCTGAGGGAGGAGATTTCTCTGATGATCGATATTGGAACGAATGGTGAAATGGTTCTGGGAAACAGGGAGCGGATGGTGACCTGTTCTACTGCGGCCGGGCCTGCTTTTGAGGGTGCGAAAATTGAGTGTGGAATGCGTGGCGCGGCGGGGGCTGTGGATCATGTGAAGTATGAGGATGGGAAGTGGAGCTATACGACTGTGGGAAATAAGCCGGCTGTTGGTTTGTGTGGTTCGGGATTGATCGATCTGGTGGCAGGTCTTCTGGATGCGGGAATGTTGGATGAGAATGGTGTGTTGAGCAGCGGACAGGGGAAGAAAGATGTGTTTATGCTGGTACCGCCAGAGTGGGCCGGAAACGGGAGAGGGGTTTATCTGACTCAGAAGGATCTCGGAGAGGTTCAGCTTGCGAAGGCTGCGATTGCTGCAGGGATTCGGATGCTTATGGAGAGGCTTGGGATTACAGAAGATGACATCGGTTCGGTATATATTGCAGGTGCTTTTGGCAACTATATGGATTCGGTCAGTGCAGGGAAGATTGGTTTGCTTCCGGCGACGCTTGTGAAGAAAGTGAAGCCAGTGGGAAATGCTGCTGGTGAGGGTGCGAAGATTGCACTTGTGAATGAGAAGGAAATGCTGGAGATGGATGAGCTGGTGAGAAAGATTGAATTCGTTGAGTTGGCTGCTTCGGCTGATTTTCAGGATCATTTTATTGATGAGCTGGGGTTTGAGACAGGTGAATGATTTTATCCGCCTGACGAGGTTGCTATAGATTATACAAGAGAGTAAGGGATTAGATTATGGATATAAAAAAAATAGAGCAAATGGGAATGGAACAGGGTTTTTCACATGTGGTATTGCTGGATTGTGATACGATTGAGCTGAGGCCGGAGGTGCGTCAGATGTGCGCATCGGATACCTGCCATAAGTATGATAAGTGCTGGAGCTGTCCTCCGGGATGTGGCTCTCTTGAGGAATGTGAAGCGAAAGTCCGACAGTATAAGTATGGGATTATTGTTCAGACAGTTGGCGAATTGGAAGATGCTCTTGATGGCGAGGGAATGATGGAAACAGAAGCCAGACATAAGGAGTATTTTGTGGAATTTGAGAAGAAACTTCGGGAGATTTATCCGGATATGCTGGCGATTGGTGCGGGATGCTGTACGAAATGTAAGGTCTGTACTTATCCGGATGCTCCATGCAGATTTCCGAAACAGGCTTTCTCATCGATGGAGGCTTATGGGATGCTGGTAACACAGGTCTGCCAGGCCAATGATCTACAGTATTATTATGGGGATTGTACGATTGCTTATACGAGCTGTTACCTTCTGGAATGAATTTTGGCTACTTTACTGAGAACGGAATGAACAGTAATGTCCTCTGTGGAGGCTACGGAAAGGGAAGTCAGTTTTCGTTGTAAATAACAGTGAGCTATGATAAAATACAGATATTGAAAGCGTAGAGCGTGTTTGAAAAATCAAAAAATCCTTCGCCGCAGGGCGGGGGATTTTTGGCAGAAGGTATTAAGGGTGGCTTGAGGATATGACAGTACTGGAACAGTTAAGAAAAACAATTGAAGACGGACATCCGGGGGAGACAGAGAAGTTGGTGAGGGAGGCATTGAAGCAGCATATTCCTGCAGGGCGGATTGTGGAAGAGGCCATGACTCCGGCTATGCGAACAGTGGGGAGAATTACAAATCCAATGGAGCGGATATTATTAAAATTCTGGCAGCAGCCCGAAGTGTGCGCAAGGGTTTTGAATTGTTGGAGGAACAGGACTCGCAGTTTGGCAGGAGGAATATCGGAACTGTAATCCTTGGAACGGTGGAAGGTGATCTGCATGATGTAGGTAAGAATCTGGTTGCGATCATGTTTCGTAGTGCCGGATTTAAGGTGATCGATCTGGGAGTGGATATTTCTGAGAAGCAGTTTCTGCGTGCAGTGAAACAGAATCCGGATGTGTCGATCGTGTGTATCTCCTCGCTTCTGAGTACTTCAATCCCGGAGATGGAGCAGGTGGTAAAGTCTCTGAAACGAAGCAGCAGTAAGCATAAATTTAAGATTATGGTTGGTGGAGGTGCAGTAACGGAGCAGCTGGCGAAGAATATGGGAGCAGATGCCTATACAGAGAACTGTATTGAGGCTGTGGAAGTTGCGAAGACGTTTATTGTGTGAGAACCGGGCTGACAGGTGCGTATGAGAAAGACATAGTGTGAGTTAAATTGCTATAGAATTGACTGGTAAAATAGGTGCTTCAATTATGTGACAGGAGGATTGTAGACTTGCAGCTGTCATCAGTTTATTTATATGAAAAAATAAAAGAGAAATATGAAATTACGGAAAGGGGAACTTTATCCGGTTCAGACGGATATCTGCGCCCCTTTTTGTGTTATGAAAAAAAGAAACATTTCGACATGGGCATGTTTATGTGGTACAGAGATATGACAAAGAGTGGGAATCGGCAGTTCTGACTGCTGAAAATATACTCTGGGTATTTTGTGGGAGAGAGGAAATTGATGCTGCATCAGAAGAGCTTCAGCAGATTCCGTATATTCATATTGCACTTGATAGTCTGGAAGAAATAGCAGAATTTATGAATGATGTGCAGGAGATTTTTGATGCGGCTGATGAATGGGAACGGAAGATTCATGATCTGATGTTAGAACATGCCGGAATGGACAGGCTTTTGCAGGTGACATCGGAATTTCTGCAGAATCCGATGACTGTAACAGGACTGGATTTTACCTTTGTGGCGGAAGCGGGAAGCGAGTATCTGCCGCCGAGGGCGCGGCTGTATACAGATGACGGGTTGAATATGGAATATGTAAATGCACTTTTGCAGAATGAGACTTATCGAGATATGGCAGATACGCATGAATATGTGATGTTTCCGGCTTACATCAGTGGATGTCGTTCGATGAACAGAAATCTGTTTGTGGATGGGAAAGCAACTCACAGGCTGGTTTTGACTGAGTGCAGATCAGAGATTACACTGAGAGTTATCTGTGTACTGGATATTCTGGTGGAGAAATTGGAGTATCTGCTTGCGCATGAAGCGGAGGAAGAAGATCCGGACAGGGATATGGAGCAGATTTTTGTGAGAATTCTGTCGGACAGGACTGCGGATTATATGCAAGTGAGCAGAGAACTGAGTGAACTGGGATGGAGCGGAAATCATGAATATATGTGCCTGATCCTGCAGATTACCTATCTGAATCAGCAGAATCTTTCCACAAAGGCAATCTGCCGATATATTAAGAAGAAATTTGAGGATTCTGTGAGTTTTCTTTATCAGGATGAAATTGTGGCATTTTTTGACCTTACCAGACTTGGAAAAAGCCAGGAGGAAGTAGCCGGAAAACTGGTTTATTTTATCAGGGATACTTATCTGAAAGCCGGATACAGCAGGGTGATGACAGGACATATGAATCTGAGACGGCAGTATGTGCAGGCGAAGACGGCTCTGGATGTAGGAAGCCGTAAGAAGCCTTATCTGTGGATTCATTATTTCGGTCAGGTGGCACTGACTTATATTCTGGAACAGGCAACAAGAAGATTGCCGGGAACAATGATCTGTCATGAAGGGCTGCTGGAATTGAAGAAGCATGATGAGGAGAATCAGACTCAGTATATGGAGACATTGAGAGTGTATCTGGAGCAGCATCTCAGTGCAACTCAGGCGGCAAGGGAATTGTTTATCCACCGCAGTACGTTTCTTTACAGGCTGGACAGGATTAAGGAAATCCTGCAGTCTGAGCTGGATGATCCGGAGGAAATTTTTTATCTGGAATTGTCATTCAGGCTGCTGGAGCAGGAGCAAGAGAAAGAATAGTACGGGAACAGAATAGTGCAGATATCTGGAAAGGTCAATTATTTGTGGAGAGATGTTTTGATAAAAAAATTCAGGTACGCCTCTGGGCGTACCTGAATAAATATTAAAAGAGATATTATGTTATTTAGCTTCTTCTTCGGCAGCAGCCTCTTCTTCAGCTTCCAGAGCCGGGTCTACATGAACGGCGGCTACGGATACAACTGCAGCTTCAAGGTCTGTCTTTAAGTCTACATCTTTGTCCTGGGCGATGGCGAGGTCTTTGACTTTGATTACGTCACCGACTTTCATGTCACCGACATCTACCATAATTTTGTCTACCAGTGCTGATGGGAGAGCTCTGAAGGAGATTTCTTCCAGATGCTGCTGTAATACACCGGCTTCCAGTTTGTCGTGGTTTACAAGTACGATCTCTGCTACGGAATGTACTTTCTCGTTGCTTACCAGTGCCTGGAAATCTATTTCATCCACCTGTCCTTTTAACGGATTGAACTGGATCTCTTTGATCAGTACGTCATATGACTGACCATCTACATCCAGCATAATCTGGCTTCCTTTGTTACTTGTCTTGAGAAGTTTCTCGACAGCAGATTTCTCGATTTTAACAGGAAGAGAACCTTCCATCTCTCTGCCAAATACGTTACCTGTAACGTAGCCTTCTCTTCTTAATCTTTTGGCCTTTGTGTCCATTGTTCTTTTTTCAGCTTTTAAAGTATTCATTTGACTTTTCCTCCATTTTACAGCTGAGGTGACACGCTTGACACTATCTTTAATTTATGAGCATCCGAAATGCTCCAGGTGGTGTTAAGTATTTTTGAGTATTCAGTTGTTTGTTCTTTATCTTTGTTACAGCTGTATTATAACACGCTAGAAATAAAATGCAAGAGGAAAATGTGAAGAGTTTGTGAAATTTAAGTAAACACAAACAAAGCCCCCGAAAGTGACCACTTCCGGGGGGCTTTGCATTTAATCTAATTAATCATTAATTACAGAGTATCATTTCTTCTGATATAACCAGGCTGTTCAGCCGGGGAAACGATTTCTTTTTTATGAACGAGTTTCGCCCATTTGTCGACTACTTCATTCTCTACGTGAACACCCTCACCTACAGTAACTTCAGCGAGAACAACACTGTTTCTTACAACAGCACCTTTTTTAATGACACATCCACGACCGATTACGGAATTCTCAACAGTACCTTCAATCTGGCAACCGTTGGAGATTACGGAATTCGTCACATCTGCAGTATTGAAATACTGAGTCGGGCAGGAATCATTGGTACGTGTATAGATTGGCCAGTTATCATGGAAAAGTTCCTGAGCTGACTTGTAATTAAGGAGAGCCATGTTTGCAGCATAGTAACTTGGGAAGTCTGTAATGCTTGCAAAGAATCCCTTGTGTGCAACGCCGCGGATGTCCAGAGTTTCGCATTTATCATTCAGGATATCTGCCAGTGTATACATGGAAGAAAGATTCTTGGCTTCTTTGATCAGGCTGATGAAAAGCTCTGTTTTCATAACACAGGTATCCATATAAACATACTGATTCTTCTTATTACCATGATTCGGTTCGATGGATTCCACACCTTTCTGGCGGTTCAGTCCAGAACATTACAGGTAAGATAAGCCTCTTTTGCATTATCAACAGCGTGATAAAGGAGAGTAACATCTGCACCGGACTCAATGTGTGTATGTAAAAACTGGTCAAAATCAATTGAATAAACCATATAGCTCGGGGCAATGACAACATACGGATGATTCATTCTGCTGAGGGACTCCATGTTGTCCAGATAGCAGGAGATATCGGTGTTATAGATATCATTGTCATTATTGTGCTCTGAGAAGAGAAGCTGAAGTTTGCCGCTCTTGGAGTTGATATTGTAATGACGTCCTGTTCCAAGATGTTCTACAACAGAACGGGGTTTATTATTGATATAGACCTGAATACGTTCAATGTTGCTGTTGGTCATATTGGAGATAGGGAAGTCAATGACTCTGTATCTGCCAAGGAAAGAAAACGCACCGATTGGGCGATAATCCTGCATACCATCTACATAAATATTTCTCCCGGAAGAGCTTACGATTCCAAATGCCTTATACATATTATTCTGCCCCCTTTACGCGTTTCGCTACAAGCTCAATGTGCTCACTGTCTGCGGCACCGACAACTGCACCTTTACCGATGCGGACACCGTCAGCTACAAGTGCACGCTGAACAACGGCACCCTCTTCTACAACAACACCCGGCATCAGTACACTGTCGATAATTCTGGCACCTGCACCAATCTTAACACCTGTAAAGAGAACGGAATGCTTAACTTCGCCCTGAACAACACAGCCCTGTGTGATATATGCATCTTTAACATCTGCTTCTGCGCTGATGTACTGTGGAAGTGCGGTAACATCTTCTGTATAAATCTTCCATGACGGATCACCCAGATCCAGTTCATTCTTGGAACTTAACAGATCCATGTTTGCTTCCCAGAGAGAGTCGATGGTACCAACATCTTTCCAGTATCCTTCAAATTTATATGCATAAAGAGTTCTGTTATCGTTAAGCATAGTAGGGATGATATCCTTACCGAAGTCATGGCTGGAATCTGGATTCTTGATATCAGCCATCAGCATCTTGCGGAGGAGTTTCCAGGTGAAGATATAGATACCCATGGATGCAAGGTTGCTCTTCGGATGCTCAGGTTTCTCTTCGAATTCTACGATACGTCCGGATTCATCAGTATTCATGATACCAAAACGGCTTGCCTCTTTCATCGGAACTCCGATAACTGCGATGGTTGCATCTGCCTTTGCTTCTTTGTGGGCTGCAAGCATCTTGTCATAGTTCATTTTATAAATATGGTCACCGGAAAGAACAAGAACGTATTCAGGATCAAATTTATCAATGAAATCAATATTCTGGGAGATTGCATCTGCAGTTCCGCGATATACATTCAGATTCTCATCTGCTTTCTCACGTGGAGGAAGAACGTAAACACCGCTGTTTTTAGCATCAAGACCCCAACGTCCGCCGGCTGCCACATAACTGTTCAGCTGGATTGATTCATACTGTGTAAGTACACCTACAACATCAACGCCACTGTTGGCGCAGTTGCTTAAAGGAAAGTCTACGATACGATATTTACCGCCGTATGAAACGGCCGGCTTTGCCACTTTATTGGTAAGATCATGCAGACGGCTGCCACGACCGCCGGCCAGGATCATGGCCAACATACTATTTTGTTTCATAATAGTGAACCCTCGCTTTCATTTGTTAGGTAATATTATACATTTTTTCCTGACATTTTTCCATAGGTTTCTGAAAAAAATATGTAAAAACTTTGCTATAAACTAAGTAAAATCGACGAAAAATTATACATTATATACAAATATCGAGACGAATCGCATGACAGGGGATTAAAGATATTTGTAAATTATGCTTATAACGTACCAAAATTCATTCCAGATTGCCTGCGGCAATGGAATTTTGGCCTGTATGTCTCGGGATTTTGGCATATTCATGCCAAAACACCTCGCGGAATAATGCTGTGTGAACAGTAACATTTGTTCACAAATTTAAGTGAAACGGGTGGACGTATAATAGTTCTTACGCTATAATAGGTAGGAATTTATAGAAGAAACGCGTAACTGTGAAACACTGAACAGTTACAGAGAAACAGAGGTTATCACGTGAGTAAAAGAGAAGATTATAAACGATTTATCGTATTTTGTCTGGCGAGTCTGGTGGTTCTGGCACAGGCGGCGGTCTTTGCATGGGTGTGGTATTCCGTTTACAGAGGACAGATCGACGAGCTTTCTGGCGCAAAGGTAACTGGTACTGATCGCAATCTACGGTCTGATGTTTGCCCTGTTTGCCAAATTGTACGGAGGACTTAAGGTTGGATATCTTAAGAGGATTGATGTATTTTATTCGCTGACACTGGCACTTTTGTGTACCAATGTGGTGGAATATCTGGAGATCACCCTGATCAACAGATGGTTCCTGAGCGTATGGCCTATGATCGAGATGACAGGAATACAGCTGGTGCTGATCATTATCTGGATATTTGGTTCAAGGTATATCTATTCCGGACTTTACCGCGCACGCCGGCTTCTGGTCATTTACGGTGACCGGGATCCGGGGGACGACCTGATCCATAAGATGAATTCCCGAAAGGACAAATATGACATCAGCGGCAAGGTACACATCAGTGTGGGAGAAGAAAAAATCCATCAGATGATGCAGGATTATGATGGCGTGATCATCTGGGATCTGCATTCAACAGAGAGAAACCGTTATCTGAAATACTGTTTTGCACATTCTGTCCGATGCTATGTGAGTCCGAAGATTTCGGACATCATTCTTATGGGAAGTGAACGCATCCATCTTTTTGACACACCGCTTCTGGTATCCAGAAATATGGGACTGGCAGTAGACCAGCGTGCTGCAAAGAGAGTTATGGATATTCTGATCTCAGGGATCGGCATTATAATCACTTCACCGATCATGCTGATCATAGCGACTGCGGTAAAAGCATACGACAGAGGTCCGGTGTTTTATTTCCAGGACCGTCTGACATTGGGTGGAAAGCCCTTTAAGATCTGTAAATTCCGCAGTATGTGCGTAGATTCAGAGAAAAACGGTGCAAGACTGGCATCCAAGCATGATTCCCGTATCACACCGGTAGGTCATGTGCTGAGAAATCTTCATCTGGACGAGCTTCCCCAGCTTTTTAATGTATTTAAGGGAGATATGTCTCTGGTAGGTCCGCGCCCGGAACGTGAAAGTATCATGCTTGAGTATGAGAAAGAGCTTCCGGAATTCTATTATCGTCTGAAAGTTAAAGCAGGTCTTACCGGATATGCGCAGGTCTATGGTAAGTATAATACAACGCCTTATGACAAATTAAAGCTGGATCTGTTTTATATTGAGAATTATTCCTTCCTGCTGGATATCAAGCTGATCTTTATGACAGTCAAAATCTTTTTCCAGAAAGAAGTATCTGAGGGAGTAGATGACAGACAGGTAAATGCGTTGAAGGATTCCGGGAAAAACGCCGGAGTGTCAGAGAATAAAACGGAGGAATGACCATGAATAAACCGCTGGTATCTGTGATCATGCCGGTTTACAACGGAGAGAAATATATTAGAAAGGCTGTGGAATCTGTCTATGAACAGGAAGTTTCGCTGGAACTTCTGGTGATCGATGACGGTTCCACAGACCATACAGAGGAAGTCCTGTCTGCCTATGAGGGCAGAGAGGACTTTCGATATATTAAGAATCAACAGAATATGGGAGCTGCAGGCTCCAGAAACAGAGGAGTCGGGCTGGCACAGGGAACCTACATTGCTTTTCTGGATGCAGATGACTGGTGGGAGCCAGGCAAGCTGAAAGAACAGCTGAAACGTCTGGAAGAGACAGGATACGTGCTGTGTTCTACAGGGCGGGAACTGATGAAAGCAGACGGAAGCAGTACAGGACGGACAATCCCTGTAAAAGAGAAGATCACCTACAGAGAACTTCTGAAACATAACAGCATCAACTGTTCTTCTGTGATACTCAGAAGGGATGTGGCGCGAGAGTTTCCCATGGAGCATGACGACAGCCATGAGGATTATATCACCTGGCTGAAAATCCTGCGAAAATACGGCTGTGCTGCCGGAATCAACAAACCATATCTGAAATATCGTCTCAGCGAAGGCGGCAAATCCAGAAACAAACTGAAATCAGCAGCCATGACTTACAATGTCTACAGATACGCCGGTTACGGCAGGATCAGAAGCTGTATTTTTTCTGTTCTTATGCTGTACATGGAATATGGAAATATTGTCACTGTTCACAGTAGAGAAATATTTCCATTGACCGAAATGTTAAGTTTCTATTCCATAAATCGTAAAAATATGTTATGCTTGTTGCAGTAAATATGACTTTGCGGTTAATTGCCCGTTACATTGCTGTGCGTTTTTTTGTCTGCCGGTCATCTGAAGAATCTGGCAGAATGGGGTTGTATGTTCACACAGCAGAAGTCAGAAATATGATTAGAGGATAGTACTTAAACATGAAAATAAAAAAAGAGAGAGCGGCGGTGCCGTACTCCTGCCTGATTGATAACATTAAAGTTTTGCTTATCTTTCTGGTAGTATTTAACCATATTATTGCATTTAACCTTGTAAAGGTAGACACTGTAGTGAGATATGTGTGGTATGCGATTACGATTTTTCACATGCCTGCATTTGTTTTTATTTCAGGATACCTGTCAAAGAAACCTCAGAATGTGCTGAAGAATTTTAAGAACCTGCTGATCCCTTATGTTCTGGGATATACCTTAACCTGGTATTCACAGATATGGCTGGGCAGATCTGTAGATTATGAGATACTGCGTCCTACCGGAAGTGTCATGTGGTATATACTGGCACTGTTTATTTACCGCCTTACCATTGAGGCCCTGGGTAAGATCAGATTTATTGTTCTGCTCAGTATCCTGTTCGCATTATGGGCAGGAACCAGACCGGAATTTACCACATTCCTGTCATCATCAAGAATCGTGGTATTTTTCCCGTTCTTTGTTGCGGGGTATCTCTGGAAGAGTGAATATATCACAGCGATCCGTAAATTTAAGGGAAAATGGATCCTGGTGGCAATCTCCGGAGTCCTTTTGTGGGCGATACCGAATTATATGATCCCAAATGAAATGGGAATTGCTATTTTCCGAGGTAATCATGGATATCAGCTCTGTGGCCTGACGGATCCTCAGGGAGTGATCCTCAGACTGCTGATGTATCTGGTATCTTTCGTAGTTGTCTATACGATGCTTGCGTTAGTGCCGGACATCAAACTGCCACTCACCTATGTGGGACGACATACAATGGGAATTTATTTCTTCCATTATCCGATCATGATCATTATGAATGGTTTATACATCCTGATGCTTCCTGCAATGAACAATGTATGGGTGCTTCTGGGAGTATCACTGGTATTTGTACTTGTACTGGGAAGTCTGCCTGTGGATCTGCTTTATACGGGTGTTCTGAATCTGATCGCATTTATCCTGATCAAGAAGGATAAGACAGTCAGAGATGAAGGTCTGGAAGAAGAGTATGACAGCGAATATGATGAATATGAACTTCTCAGAAGAAAGAAAGCCATCGCAGAGCTTGCGGCAACGCTTGATTCAGAGAGTGAGCAGGACGGACATGTGGAGAAAGTAAATATGGACGAGGATACACCGGATCATACTTCTTCCGACAATCATGAAGCTTTAGCAATGTGGCCGGCATGGAGCTGGAGATTGAAGAAGATAATCTGGATGATATCCCTGATGAACTGATCAAAGGGGAAGAGGAGCTTTCGCTGGAAGACCTGATCCAGGAACTGGAAGCTACTACCAGAACGATGGACGACAATAAAGAACCATAAACACAAAGGAAGAGTTTTGAGATACAAAAACAGTATTTCAAAACTCTTCTTTTTGTAAAGTTAACGCGAATTTAACATTTTTGTAACGGACAGGTGACGGAAGTTGGGAAGTATGATATAATCAAAGTATCTATCGTATGGAGGTTACTGTGAACGTAGTGAACAGTAACGTATGGAGCAGGAAAACTGTTCGGCAAAATAAGAATATTTTTTTCAGGGGAGTTATGACGAAAGAATGAAGAGAGTAATCACATATGGCACTTTTGATCTTTTTCATAAAGGCCACTACAATATTATCAAAAGAGCAAAAGCACTTGGTGATTATCTGATCGTAGGTGTCACAAGTGAGAGCTTTGACATTGAGCGGGGCAAACTCAATGTGCGGGACAGCCTCATTAAGAGAATCGAGAATGTGCGAAGGACGGGGCTGGCAGATGAGATCATCATTGAAGAATATCAGGGACAGAAGGTCAATGACATCATTAAGTATGATATTGATGTCCTGGTGGTAGGATCTGACTGGAGAGGGAAATTCGATTACCTTAAGAACTACTGTGATGTAGTTTATCTGGAAAGGACCAAGAATATTTCCAGTACAAAGCTTCGCAGTGAAGGTGTTATCTTTAATATGGGAATCGTGACGGATGACATCCGGGATAATGATTTTGTGGAGGAATCCAAATATGTCAGCGGAGTTCATGTGGAACGTGTATTCAGCGAGGATCACGAGACTGCACAGAGATTCTGTGATAAATATGAGTTAGGTTCCTGCTGGAGCAGCTATGATGAATTTCTGGCAGATGTAGATATTGTTTATATCAAGACATCGCTGAACCGGAGAGCAGAATATATTGAGCGAGCGCTGAAAAAAGGAAAATATGTGATCAGTGATTCGCCCATGACACTTTCCTCAGAGAAACTGCGCTACCTGTTTCAGGTGGCAAGGGAGAACAATGTGGTTCTCATTGAACGGACCACACTGGTCTACCTACGGGCGTTTAATCAGCTGGTATGGCTGGTACACAGTAACCTGGTGGGAGATCTGGTAAGTGTCAAATGTGCAATCTCCAGGATGATTTCGAGGGCGGCAGGACTTTTAATGAGACGGTCTGCACAGCTATCTGCGCAGTACTGAAACTGCTGGGAAAAAAATGCCAGGATATCAACACCAATGCGGTCCGCAATCAGGAAGGCCGTTTTGTATATGATATGATTTCCATGAAATACGCCGGTGCACTGGCGACTATTGAGATCGGAACAACGGTTGACATTGAGAATGAACTTGTGATCATCGGAAGCAACGGCAGGGTAACTATCCCTAATGACTGGTGGAACACCGGATACTTTGAAGCCAATATTTCAGGAAAAGAATTTCTGAAAAGGTACAGCTTTAACTTCGAGGGAAATGGTTTCCGCTATCTGCTGCAGGAGCTGATGATTATGATCAGAGACAAACGGACAGAATGTACCCGGCTTTTCTATGATGAGTCGGTAAGAATAATAGAAATTTTGGAAACAATCAACAGAAAGGACAATTCATGACGGAGAAACAGAAATACCTCCTGAAGCTTTTCAGGGAGGTTGATGAAATCTGCAGAGAACATAACCTCAGATACGTGCTGGCAGGAGGCTCCTGATCGGAGCTCTCAGACATGAGGGATTTGTTCCCTGGGATGATGATGTAGACCTTTATATGCCACGTCCGGACTGGGAGAAATTCATAGAGATATGCAAAACAGAACTCCCGCCTGACAGAGAGATACAGTGTTCGGAGGTGGACAGAAACTATACAAATTCATTTCCGCGCTACGCATCCACCAATACCTGTGCCATCCATAAGAGCCAGATTATCGGGAAGGACTGTGGCGGAGAAATCATAGACATTCTTACACTGGATCCTGTTCCGGCTGACGACAAAGAATACGAGAAATATAGAACACACATGATGATCTACTCAGATCTTATCAATATTTCCGTAGGTTACAGTGACCGCTGGGAGATACCTGCATCCATGTATCTGAAGTATCTTCTTTCTTATATTTTTCTTGGTAAAAAAAGAACACTGGCAAAGCTTGAGAAGATCATGTTCTCTTATAAAGAAGAGGAATGTGACCGTTATGCCATGCGTTGGGGCGGCTGCCCATTTCTTTTTGATAAGGATATGATGTTCCCTGTAAAGGATGGCATCTTTGAGGGAAAAAAGGCAATGATCCCAAATAAGTGCAGTGACTATCTGATCTGGCATTATGGAGACGAGTGGTCATATATGCTCCTCATGATAAGAGGGAGGGTCATGTAGCAGTGTGTGTAGATGATCTTCCTTATCAGGAGCTACGTGAAGAATACATGCCGAAGATCAATAAGGAAAGATTGCGCTGGGACAGTGTGTTCCGAAAGTTCTATAATATGTGCATTGCGAAAAAAAGCCATAAGGTCCGCCAGGATGGGCTTGCAATGAAAGCCCGCGCTGTTGCACTGGACCTGCAGAGAGCAATCGATGAATCAGGACTTAAGATCAGTGAGCTGGTGGAAAGCAGATCTTTCCGTAAGCTGAGTGCACTTTTTGGCTCTTATTATAAGAATCAGCTTAGTGCTGACTTTATCGGAAGAGAAGACTATACCAACATTTATGCTTTTTATCATCCAACACTTGTGGAGATACCTGACGATGTATTCTATGCGGCAATGCTTACTCTGTTTTATACAGAACGTGTGTCAAAGGCATATCGGATGATGCAGGTCCGTCAGCAGCTTGACCATCTGAGTCCTGAGATGGAGGGACTGAAAGAAGATATTGAGTTTTTCAGGAAAGCTGCGGATCATTATGAATTCCATCGGATAAAGGAGGCAGAACAGATCGTCAATGAGCTTCTGAAGAAATATCCGGGACATCCGGGATTTATGAAATTTAAGTGCAGGTTCCTGATGGAGGATGCGGGAGAGAACCGGATCGAAGCAGAACGTTTTCTTGATAAGGCTCTTAAAATGTTTCCTGAGGATGGTTATTTCCTGAAATATAAGGCAGATATCCTCTGGATGGATGGCGAGATGCAGAAAGCGGCAGAGCTTTATCTTCAGGTAAAGAATAAGACAACTAACGGAATTGTATGGATGGAGATGGACAGATTCTTCAGAGGATACAAATCTGAAATCCTGAAAAGCTGTGAAGAGCTTATTGCAAACCACAACAAGAAGGAGGCTCTCGCATTGATGGAGCTGTGGAGTCGTCTGATACCTGAGGATGATGATATCCAGGGAGCATTATATCTGGCAAAAACAGTGTGTGCACGTAGCAGAGCGAGATAGAGAAAGAAATCGGTGAAATCCGGCTGTGATCGGCACACAGATGATCACGCCAGTCAGTGTGGAGAAAAATCCGGGAAAAAGCAGAAAACAGATAAAATCAGATAGAACATCAGATGAAACATCGGCTGATGATGTGAATAAAAAAGTATCAGATCCGTCAGCAGAAACTGAAGAAGTTAAAGCGCCGGCGGATATACAGGTTAAAGTTTCAGAAGAACATAAGATGTACAGGAAAGCTCTTACAAGAGCATGGAAGCGGCTGGGGTATTCCGATGAGCTTGCAGAACTGCGCACCCAGATCATCTGTACAGGTGAGGAGAGCGAACTGGAGTGGCTTGCAGAACAGGTACGAAACCGTCAGTTCCGCAGAGAAGAGAAAGCCTGCGCTTATAAGCTGGTGGGTGATGTCAGGATGAAACAGGGACAGACCAGGGAGGCTTTTGCAAATTATAGGAAAGCACTGGAATATGAGATGCCTTCTTATGTAAGAACAGAGCTGTACCGTATTTTTATCAATGATCTGAACGATGGCAGCAGACAGGCGAAAAGCTTTGGAAAGAAGACGGATATTACAGTTGTGCTTGATAAATGGCTTGATAAATATGAAAGTATTGAAGATATTAAGAAGATCGTGCAGACTGTAACTGTTAAGTGACATCAATAGAAATGGAGTAAAGAGTTGAACAAAAAACAAAAGGTGATTTTATCATTATTACAGGAAATCGATGAAATATGCCGCCGGAATAAAATAGAATATTACCTCTCTCCACGACTGACACTCTGCGCAGTGGAAGGGCATCCTTTCCCACAGAATCCCATGTTTGGAGTTGTGCTGATGAAAACAGCGGATATGGAACGGTTCCGTCTGGCTGTGGATGAAGATCCAAGGGAAAAGAGAGCGCTGGAATCCATGAAGAGCCACAAATGGTTCTCAGGATTTTATCTGAGATACACCAATACAGATACTCTGTGCCTGAATCTGGACAACACCAGAGACTACGCATTCCCGGGAATAGGAGTCAATATTTTTCCGCTCAGAACGCCGGCAGCTTCTGTAAAAGCAGAACGCAGATTATCCAGAGATGAGAATGCATGGACAGAGCTCTGTCATATCAACTATGCAGATAGAAATTTCAGGAGCAGGGTGAACCGTACAATTATGCGGCTGCAGTGCATGATAACCGGGCGCCAGGGACAGGCTGCACATTTGTATGACAGACTTGCCAGATCCTGCCAGCAGCCCGGAGCAAATAAATATATCCTCAAAAGAAGAAAACAGACTACCGTTTTCCCTGCAGAAATTTTTGCGCAGAGTAAACGTGTCACTCTAGAAGGTGCAGAACTCCAGGTTCCGGCAAAAACCGCAGAGTATCTTACCATAAGCTATGGAAAGAATTATAAAGATGCAAAGGAACCCCGCTATGTGACACCCATTGCGTTGGTGGTCAGTGCGAGAGTAAGCTATACACAGTTCTGGAAAGAATCCGGAAACTTTGAGAAATACTGTAAAGAGCGAATGAAAAATGCCCGCAAACTTGCCAGAAGCAGGCGGCACAAAGACTACTTCAATGAATGCTGGGATTATGTAGAGTTCTGTGGGGAGCGCATGAATCTGAGTGTTTCCTATGAGAAGCAGAAAGACTACATTAAGAACTTGTATAAGAATGAAGATTATATGACACTTGAGAGGGTATTTCGTCCCTATTTCAAGATGATGCAGAAGAGTCTGCAGAAGAATGAACTCTTTGCAGAGGACGAAGAGATTTTTGACATTTATGTAGACGTACTGGAGAAAACAGGAAAGACAGTACAGAGAAGTAAGATCGGCACGCTGATCTGACGGGAGGGAACATGAAACTTTCAGATTATATTGTTACGTTTTTGCAGAAAAAAGGAATCCGCCATTTCTTCGGCTATCAGGGAACCATGATCGCACATCTGGTAGACTCCATTGAGAGAAATCCGGAGACAGAGAATCATTCCGGTTACAATGAACAGGGGGCAGCTTTCGCAGCCTGCGGATACGCACAGGCGAAGGAAGAATGTGCCTGCGCCTATGCTACCAGCGGACCGGGAGCCATCAACCTTCTGAGTGGTGTGGCAGATGCCTATTATGATTCCCTGCCTGTGATCTTTCTCACAGGACAGCTGAACACTTATGAGTATTCAGGGATTAAGGGGCTGCGTCAGCAGGGATTTCAGGAGACAGATATTGTGGCAATGGCGAAACCGATCACCAAATATGCTGTCCAGATACGAAACCCTGAGGACATTGTGGAGGAATTAAATAAAGCATACCATATTGCAACCACAGGACGCAGAGGACCGGTGCTCATCGATCTTCCCATGAATATCCAGAGAAGTGAAGTGGAGAATCCGTCTATGACATGACTTTTGAGGACAAACATACAGATGCAGCTGCAGCACAGCAGGCGGCAGATACGATTCTGGAAGCACTGGAACAGGCAAAACGTCCGGTGATCATGCTGGGCCATGGCGTGGACAGCAGCTTCAGCCAGCAGAAACTGATCCGCTTTGCACAGAAGAGACAGATTCCGATCATCACCAGCGTTTTGGCGAAATCAGTTCTGGGATACGACCATCCGCTGAATTTCGGGTGTATCGGCGGTGCCTATGGACACCGTTATGCAAATATGATCGCCAATGCAAAAAGCGATCTGCTTCTCTGTTTTGGCATTTCTTTGTGTACCAGACAGATCGGAACCAAAGTACATGAATTTGCCAGAGGTGCAAAGATCATACGTATAGATATTGATCCATACAATCTTCAGAGAGATATCCATGAGAATGGTGAGAATGAGGTAAAGCTTCAGGCAGAGACAGGAGCAGTGATTGATTGTCTTGCAAAAGTGGATGATCCTGATATAGAGGGTGTAAGTGACTGGTTGAATGTCTGCACAGAGATTAAAGAAAATCTTCAGGCAGTTGATGATGCCACACCAGAAAGATATCCGAACCGTATGATCGCAGACCTCAGTGATATGCTGGAGGATACCTCCGCGATCGCAGTGGATGTAGGACAGCATATGGTATGGAGTTACCAGTCATTCAAGAATCATGAAGGACAGAAGCTTCTTTTCTCCGGCGGTCATGGCGCTATGGCTATGGACTTCCGGCTGCAATAGGAGCCTATTATGCAACAGGAAAACCAACTGCCTGTATTTGTGGAGATGGTGCACTCCAGATGAATATCCAGGAACTGGAGTGGGTGAAGAGAGAGAATCTTCCTGTTAAGATCATGGTTATGAATAATGAAGCACTTGGCATGATCCGTCACCTGCAGAGAGATTATTTTGACTGCTTGTTCGCAGGAACCACAGACGGCTGCGGTTTTGCTTCCTGTAATTTCGCAGAGGTGGCAAAGGCTTACGGCATTCCCGCACTGAGAATGCTCTGCGATGCAGTCAGAGAAGAAGCACCGGAATTTCTGGAAGGGGAAGGCCCGAAACTTCTGGAAGTTATGCTGGAGCATGGAACTTTTGCATATCCCAAGACCTGTCTGGGTGAACCGATCCATAATCAGCAGCCATATGCACCGAAGGAAGTTTATGACAGACTGATGGAATTGTAGGAGTGAAGAATATATTTCGGTAATGTGGAATATATAATATAGAAGGAATTTTTTTGCAGGCAGTCTGTTTTATGGAAGTGGGGAGACTCCCGCATGACAGAGAACAGATCTGTCTGTATTATAGATGAATAAAAAGAGGGAATACAAAATGAGCAAGGTAACAGTGATCACAGGCGGCACCTCCGGAATCGGACGCGGTATTGTGGAGAAGATACTGGCAAACTCAGCAGAAGATGATCTGATCTTTGCCACTTACGCTCACAATGCATATAAAGCCAATGAATTCTGGGACAGCCTGAAACCGGAAGACCAGGAGAAGCTTATTATTCTGAAAGCGGACATGTCTTCCTATGACGATATGATGAATTTCGTCGGAGAAGTAAAAGAGAAAGCAGGACATGTAGACTGGCTGATCAGCAATGCGGGAATCAGCACTTACGATAAATTTCAGGATTACACTTTCGAGGAATGGAATAAGATCGTAAATACCAACCTGTCTGTACCTGTATTTATGATCAAAGAATTTATGCCTGTTATGACAGAAGGCGGAAGAGTACTCTTCATGGGTTCCTATGCAGGGCAGCAGGCATACTCCTCCTCTTTGGTATACGGCGTGACCAAGGCTGCCATCCACTTCCTTACCAAATCGCTGGTAAAGGAATTTGAGCCAAAAGGCATCACAGTCAATGCCATTGCCCCCGGTTTCATCCAGACGCCCTGGCATGAGAACCGCACACCGGAAAGCTACGAACGCATCAACCGCAAGATCGCATTGCACAGATTCGGTGAGATCAAAGACGTGGCAGATATGGCGTACAGTATACTTACCAATAACTACATGAATGGGAGTATTGTAGATATCCATGGAGGATATGATTACTTCTGATAAAGTTCAACAGAAGAAAAGGGTATGGGTATTTTCAGAAGAAATACCATACGGCGTCGGATAGCTGCGTTTCCTGTAAAAAATATGCGATGAAATATAGGCATAAATAATAAGAAAAGACTTGACTTAGGCATGCCATGTGTGATAAACTTGACAAGCGACATGGAAGTTAGGTCTTTTTTTTATGCCCGAAAAGATGACGGATACATCGTCCGGCATGAGGAAAATGACCATGCAAATGAAAACACTGGAGGTGGAAGTTGTGCGCGTTAAGATTACATTAGCATGTACCGAGTGCAAGCAGCGTAACTACAATATGACTAAGGAGAAAAAGAACCATCCTGAGAGAATGGAAACTCAGAAATATTGTAAGTTCTGCCGCAAACACACTCTGCATAAGGAAACAAAGTAATCCAAGGTAACTGGACGAAACAGTTACTCACAGAGAATTGTGAGGTCAGGCTATGCAAGGAAATGAAAAATCTGCTGGCAAGAGCCAGAAGAAGAGTTGGTTTCAGGGACTTCAGTCAGAATTCAGGAAGATTGTCTGGACAGACCGCAATGAACTGATTAAGCAGACTATCGTGGTAGTTTGCGTGTCGATCGTGCTTTGCGTACTGATCAGCGTCATGGATTCATTTATTCTCGAAGGCATTAATCTTTTAATGAAATAAGGATAAGGTGATTGTATGTCAGAAGCGAAATGGTATGTTGTTCATACTTATTCCGGGTATGAGAACAAAGTAAAAGTCGATATTGAAAAAACCATCGAAAACAGACACCTGGAAGACCAGATCCTTGAAGTTCGTGTTCCGCTGCAGGAAGTGGCTGAGCTGAAAAACGGGGCTCTGAAACAGGTTCAGAAGAAAATGTTTCCTGGCTATGTACTTCTCAACATGGTTATGAATGACGATACATGGTATGTTGTCCGTAACACCAGAGGTGTGACAGGCTTCGTTGGACCAGGGTCCAAGCCGGTACCGTTGACCGAGGAAGAGATGCTTCCTCTTGGTATCAAGAAAGAGGAAATTCAGGTCGATTTCGCAGAGGGTGATACAGTTGTTGTCACAGGCGGTGCCTGGAAAGATACCGTTGGTGTTATCACTGCCCTTAATGTGCAGAAACAGACAGCAACGATCAATGTTGAACTTTTCGGCCGCGAAACGCCGGTAGAAATTAGTTTCGCAGAAATCAAACAGATGTAACAAGCAAAGGTAACAATATCGTGGGAGGGACCATAAACCCCCGCCAATACCACATAGGAGGTGCCGAAAAATGGCAAAGAAAGTAACAGGATATATCAAATTACAGATTCCGGCTGGTAAAGCAACTCCAGCACCACCTGTAGGTCCAGCTCTTGGACAGCACGGTGTAAATATCGTTCAGTTCACAAAAGAGTTCAATGCAAGAACAGCAGATCAGGGAGACTTAATCATTCCTGTAGTTATCACTGTTTATGCAGACAGAAGTTTCAGCTTCATAACCAAAACTCCGCCGGCTGCAGTTCTTCTTAAGAAAGCTGCTAAGATCAAATCCGGTTCCGGCGTACCGAACAAGACAAAAGTTGCTAAGGTTACTAAAGCTCAGGTTCAGGAAATCGCTGAACTTAAGATGAAAGACTTAAATGCAGCATCCCTCGAAGCAGCTATGAGCATGATCGCTGGTACTGCAAGAAGTATGGGAATCGAAGTAGTTGATTAATTTTAATATTAAATAGTAAGTGGGAGGGCGTTCCCCGCAAATACCACAGGAGGTTATAGAAATGAAACGAGGAAAGAAATACGTGGAAGCTGCTAAAGCAGTAGACCGCGCTACATTATATGATACCGCAGAAGCTATCAGCTTAGTTAAAAAAGCTGCAGTTGCTAAATTTGACGAAACTATCGAAGTTCATATCCGTACAGGCTGCGATGGACGTCATGCAGACCAGCAGATCCGTGGTGCAGTAGTTCTGCCACATGGTACTGGTAAAAAAGTTCGCGTTTTAGTCTTCGCTAAAGATGCTAAAGCTGAAGAAGCAAAAGCAGCAGGTGCTGAATTCGTAGGAGCTGAGGACCTTATTCCGAAGATCCAGAACGAAGGATGGTTAGACTTTGACGTTGTTGTTGCAACTCCAGATATGATGGGTGTTGTAGGTCGTCTTGGTCGTGTACTTGGACCGAAAGGTTTAATGCCAAACCCGAAAGCTGGTACAGTAACAATGGACGTTACTAAAGCAGTTCACGATATCAAAGCAGGTAAGATTGAGTACCGTCTTGATAAAACCAACATCATTCATGTTCCGGTTGGTAAAGCATCCTTTACAGAGGAACAGTTAAGCGACAACTTCCAGACGCTGATCGATGCTATCGTTAAGGCTAGACCAAGCACACTGAAAGGTCAGTATTTAAAGAGCGTTGTTATTGCTCCGACAATGGGACCTGGTGTGAAGATCAACCCGATGAAATTAGCATAATAGATTTTAGCAATTTAAGACTCCCGGGGAGATTCTCCGGGGGTCTTTTTGCGCTTCTTTTTGGTGTGGCGGGTATGGGGACGCACAGGAAAATATTTGTTTTCTGATACGGCTGCGGAGACAGGAATACTAAGCTTCCGGAAATTTGCTAAAACCATGCCGGAAAAATTCAAACTCGCTTCGCTCAGACAGTGAATTTTTCCAGCATAACGCAAATTCCCGGAAGCTAAGTATTGCTACACCTCCTGTAGATGTATCAGAAAACAAATATTTTCCTGTGCTGTACAATGGTTTCGCGGGCGGGGGAAAACGGAAAGGTATTGGATATAGGGAGAAAGATGCAATGTATGGGTGTGCAGGAATGGAAGATTACAGGATTTGGTAAGGGTGTGTTATAGTAGGGGGATGAATTAGAGATTTGTTAGATATATTTTTTCTGAGCAATGTTATAGAGGCAGACAGGAGGCGTTATTGTGGCTGGCAGGAGACGGAAAAAGAGCGGTGGAAGAAGTTATGCATGGAGATATCGGGGCAGGATTGTGGCTTGTGTGTTTGTTGAGGTGATCATTATCTGTGCGCTGGTTATCATGATCGGATGGAATAAGGGCGTGAAGGAGTGGTTTGAGCAGTTTGAACAGCCGGTTCTGAAGGAAGTGGATATCAGTGGTATCAACAGTCCGAATGCGATCCTGATGCAGGCCAGGGGAGGTAAGATTCTGGGTGAGATTAACGGGGAGGCTCAGATTTATCCGGCTTCTATGACGAAGATTATGACTGTGATATTGGGGATTGAGAATTTTGATGATCTGGATGAGAAGATTACTCTGACGGATGAGATGTTCTCCGGATTGTATGAGCAGGATGCTACGCAGGCAGGTTTTCAGCCGGGGGAAGAGGTCCGGGTGATTGATCTTCTCTATGGTGCGATGTTGCCTTCGGGGGCAGAGTGCTGTATTGCGCTGGCAGATACGATCAGTGGTTCAGAGGCGGATTTTGCGGAGCTGATGAATAAGAAAGCAAGGAAGCTTGGAATGGAGAATACTCATTTCTGTGATTCTACAGGACTGCATAACCCGGATCATTACAGTACGGTTAAGGATATTGCTGTTTTGATGAAGTATTGCATTAAGAATGATACGTTTCGTGAGATTGTGGAGACCTCCAGACATTCTACCGGAGTTACAAATATCCACCCGGATGGAATTACTTACTACAGTACAATGTTTAAAAATCTGTCTGATCCGACAGTCACAGGTGGAAAAATCCTCGGTGGCAAGACCGGCTATACCAGTGAGGCAGGGCACTGTCTGGTGAGTTTTGCGGAGATTGAGGGCAGGGAATATATCTTTGTTTCCGCAGGTGCTTCAGGAGCAGATGGAAATACGATTCCGCATATTCAGGATGCTGTGACTGTTTATAACAGGGTTGGTGCGGCGATTGAGGAGAAGATGAATGATAATAATAAATAAAATCTCCCACAAATTGTGACGCACATCTTGTGGGGAGCATTTTCGTTACTGTTCACTGGTAATATCCCGCGAGGTGTTTTTTTGTGAGCAAAGATCACAGAAAACCCGAGACATACCGCGCGAATTTATGCGATCAGCATAAATTCTGTGCATCGCGAAGCGTGTTACTGAGAACGGAGTGAACAGTAACGCATTTTCCAAATACACTCTAATGTTTATAGATTTTTATAGACATATTTTTATGTATGTGATATAATCAATCACATACAAAAGAACGATACGGGCTACAGAGGAGGTGAAAGTGGTGACAGACAGACAAATACTGGAAGCTGTTTTGACAGAGGTCAGAGGATTTGGGACGCGAATGGATAAATTCGAAAGTCGAATGGATGGATTCGAAAGCCAAATGGATAAATTCGAAAGCCAGATGGACCGAATGGAAGAGCGTCAGAAGTGTTTTGAAGAAGAGACCAGAAATAACTTTGCAGATATCAGACTGCATTTGGAGAACATAACGGATAGGAATATTTCTATCCTTGCAGAGAATCATCTGAATCTTATCAATAAGATGGATGTGTCGGCTACCTGGATGAACCGGATTATGATTAATGAGGTTAAGATGAATGCTTTGACAGATCAGGTTGCCAGACTTCAGGCGAAATCCAGTTAAGCTTCCAATGATGAAAATACGAACGGATAAAAAGGGAGAACCATTGAGGTTCTCCCTTTAAAAGGTTTATTTTATGCGATTTTCCGATAGAATTATTCTCCGAAGTATCTCTTAAGAAGACCAGCGAATGCTTTTCCATGTCTTGCTTCATCTCTTGCCATTTCATGAACTGTATCATGGATAGCGTCAAGGTTAGCAGCTTTTGCACGTTTAGCGAGGTCTGTTTTACCAGCTGTAGCACCGTTCTCGGCTTCTACACGCATCTGAAGGTTTTTCTTTGTGCTGTCTGTTACAACTTCACCTAATAATTCAGCGAATTTAGCAGCATGTTCTGCTTCTTCATAAGCTGCTTTTTCATAGTATAAACCGATTTCCGGATATCCTTCTCTGTGAGCAACTCTTGCCATTGCAAGATACATACCAACTTCAGAGCATTCACCCTGGAAGTTTGCTCTTAAATCAGCCATGATGTCTTCGCTGGATCCCTGAGCAACACCTACAACGTGTTCAGCAGCCCATGACATTTCGCCATCCTGCTTTACGAATTTATCAGCCGGTGCCTTACATACAGGACAGGCTTCCGGAGCTTTCTCACCTTCATAAACATAACCACATACACTACATACCCATTTTGTCATAATTAAAATCTCCTTTTCTTTTTAATGAATTTATTAGGGATGCCAGAAAATAAATTGATTATCTCAGCATCGTTTAGTTCTTACTGCTTTCCGTCTGTGCGGCAGAAAAAGTAATTTTTAATAATAGTAATTATTACTATTTTCTGTGACTTTAGATTACCATACTTGATTGAAAAAGTCAAGTTTAATTTTAGCTTTTTTGCAACTTTTTATCATTAGTTGTTATTCCCAATTTGGCCACTAATGATGTAAGCAAAACTACTTTGAACTATCAGAGTTGCCTTCTGTCTCTTTCAGGCAGTCCTCACACAGGCCGAAGAATCTGGCACTGTAATCAGTAATCTTTCCTTTGAAGTTCTCACCTGCAAGATCCATAATGTGGTGAATTCCCTCGCTCTCAAGGTCGATGATCCGCTCACATCTGATACACATGAAGTGGCAGTGCCTCTCGGTCCGCCCGTCAAAGTGATCCGCTCCGGCGAAAGAGGAAAGCTTCTTAATCTCTCCCAGATCAGCCAGCAGAGATAAGTTGCGATATACCGTACCGAGGCTGATATTCGGATAGATGAGCTTCATATTCTCATATACCACATCGGCAGTAGGATGATCTGTTCTGGTTCTTAGAAACTCTTTGATCGATTCCCTCTGACGGCTGTATTTCAGTGTCGCCATGGTATTCCTCCCTTCCCTGTTTACTCGCAAATGATTTATCATAACTGTTCAGGATAGTTGCAGTTATAATCTGTTCAATAACAATAATCATTACTGATATTGATACTATACAATATTGGATTGAAATTGTCAAGATATAAAATTATTATTTTATAGAATTGTTATAGTTTGGTTACTGTTTACACAACACTGTCCCGCGAGGTGTTTTGGCATGAATATGCCAAAATCCCGAGACATACAAGCCAAAATTCCATTGCCGCAGGCAATCTGGAATGAATTTTGGCTACGTTACTGTGAACGGAGTGAACAGTAAC
>ENA-OQBT01000101-OQBT01000101.1-human-gut-metagenome-genome-assembly--contig:-NODE-101-length-56997-cov-4.597222_pt1 | contig 56997 bp, 67 predicted proteins | sample MGYA00242749_ERZ504557 | MGnify/ENA primary metagenome ERZ504557 (study PRJEB26092, sample SAMD00036243) | human gut metagenome | host: Homo sapiens | study: EMG produced TPA metagenomics assembly of...
CGGTCTGCCCCACAGGCCCGGGCCGTTTCCCGCAGGATGCGGTAACGTTCCCGCCGCCCTACGGCTTCTTCCGAAGCCTTTTCTTTCCGGGCCAGGGCCGGCACGTCGACATACTGCCAGGCAAAACCACAGTGGCGGCGCAGGGCTTCCTGCCGAACCAGGGCGACTTCGTCGTCGGCAGCCCGGCGGATGCCGTGATGGACGTAACAGCCGTCAGGCTTAGCCTATATAACGGGGCCAGGCGGTTCAGTATATCCAGCAGGGCCAGCGAATCGGGCCCACCGGAGCAGGCGACGACCAGGGCCCTTCCCGGCTGCCACAGGTCGTGCTGCCTGCCGTAAGCGTCTACGCGTTCGACGAGGTTCACGGCTGGCGGTCCCGGGAATTCCAGGCCGCATCATGGAAAGAATGGCGGAAAAAGACGCCTTCCATGAGGTCCCGTTCACTGACGGTAATCGCCGGGATCTGATACCGCTGAAGAAAGGACTTGGCGATGAGCAGGCCGGCGATGATGATATCGCTGCGCTTGGGCTGAAGCCCGGCACATGGCGCCGTTCTTCCGGCGTCATGGCCTGGAGCCGTTCGATATGACCGCACAGGGCTTCATAAGAAATGCAGTGCCTCGACTTTTTCCGCATTCGTAGACGGCCAGCTGCAGATCCATGGCGGCCAGCGTCGTCAGCGTCCCACCGACGCCGATGACAGATCCGGCCGTATCTTCATGGGCAGCCATTCCTGATAGCAATGGCGCTCCAGATGAGCCACATCCTGATGGCTCATGACCTCGCCCCGCGTAAAGCGCACCGCACCCATGGGATAACTGTGGGACCAGCACAGGTCCCCGCCCCGGCCGGCAGCGACTTCACTGCTGCCGCCGCCGATGTCGATGACGGCAGCCGTCACGTCGGGATTGAGGGAAGCCGTAGCTCCCGTAAAGCTGAGCGACGCTTCTTCCAGGCCGGAAATCGCCCGGCAGTGCCAGCCAAAGCGGGCCCGCACTTCTGCCAGGAAAGCCTGGCCGTCAACGGCTTCGCGGACGGCACTGGTAGCCACGGCACAGACGGGGATCCCCGTCAGCTGCCCTTTCCAGCGTTCCATGGCCGCAAAGGACGCTCCATCCCTGCCGGCGACAAGTGGTGTGTTTCATCGATATCTTTTCCCAGCCGCGTCGTCGCCAGTTCTTTCGGCGAAAAAATCCACGTACCCGGGACTTCCTGCCAGCCCGTCATGAGGCGCAGGGAGTTGGAGCCGATATCGATGACTGCATACTTCTGATACTCCATAGTTGCTCCTTTCCGATTTCGTCCATCCCCACGGCCGGTTCTCTCAAACGACCCTGGGGAAAACGTAAAAAGGCGCTGTCTTCGTGCGACAGCACCCCTTTCTTACCATCTGCTATTCAATACTTACTCAATCAGCATGGCGTGCACCGCGGCCGCCGCGTTTCGATTCCGTATTGCGTTTTAAATCCATCAGGCGTTCATCGCTTTCCTTGAGGAACTTGCTGAGTCGGTCTTCAAAAGAAAGAGAACCCGACGAACGGCGCGAATCAAAGCCATTATGCTGGCGAAATTCATGTTTCTGGCGAAAATCGCGTTTCGGGCGAAATTCCTTCTTTTCCGGCGCCGGCTGGGTCTGTTTGATAGACAGGGCGATCTTTCCCTTATCGTCTACAGACAACACTTTGACGTTGACCTTATCTCGCACTTTCAAAAAATCATTTACATCTTTGACATACTCATTAGCGACTTCAGAAATATGTACGAGACCCACTTTCTTATCCGGAAGTTCTACGAATGCGCCAAACTTTGTGATTCCTGTAACGGTACCTTCCATCACACTGCCTACTTCGATTGTCATGCTGTTTCAATTTCCTCCTTGTAATATCAGCATTATTGCTAAACGTATACAGCCATTATACTCATAATCACTAAAAAATTCAATCATCAAAATACAAAATATAGCGATTACGGCTTATAAGGAATTTCATCGGGCTTGGCCAATCCAAACTGTTCTCGCGCTTCCTTGGCGATTTCATCGGGATCATTCAGCTCGTCACGCCGCTCCCGGAGCCGGAGGTTCTCATCCCGCAAGGTCTGTTCCTGCTGCAAAGTCTGATTCATGTCCTCATGGATTTCCCACAACCGGTAAAGGCGGATGCCGATGAGATAGAACCCGGCAATGATGATGGCCATGAGAAAAAGATTGTACCAGCTCAATTGCCGAAGCCGGATGAGCAGGCCAGGACGGCGCTTCCGGCGAACCTTGCGGCGCTTCTTCCGGCGCCCAGGCTGGCGATACTGCTTGGTTTCCACCCAATCACCCTTTCTAAGAACAAGAGACTGAAAAAGTCTTACCTTATAGTATACCGTGCTTTAAGCACAAGATAAAGTTTTTTTTGCAAAATTCCTTTTAAAATGGGCAGAGGTTATATATAATAGAGGCACGACATTTTGTATCTTATTCCGAGGGGGAACACTTATGCATTACGAAAAAATCACGACAGAAATCCTGGAAAAATTAAAGGCCATCGTCGGCCCGAAGAACGTCGTCACCGACGCCGATGCCATGCAGCCTTACTCCCATGACGAAGTGACCGATCCGGCTTATCACCACATGCCGGAAGCCGTCGTCTTTGCCGAAACGGCACAGCAGGTCAGTGCCATCATCAAATTGGCCAACGCCTGCCACTTCCCTGTCGTCCCCCGCGGGGCCGGCACAGGCCTGGCTTGCGGGGCTGTCCCGGAATACGGCGGCCTCGTCTTGTCACTGGAAAAGATGAATAAGATCCTGGAAATCAATGAAAACGGACTCTATGCCGTCGTCGAACCGGGCGTGCGCACGTCAGACCTGCAGGAAGCAGCCGAAAAGAAAGGCCTCTTCTATGCCGGCGACCCGTGCAGCGGCGATTCATGCTTCATCGGCGGCAACATCGCCACCAACGCCGGTGGCAATAGGGCTGTCAAATACGGGACGACGCGCCACCAGGTCTACAGCGTAGAAGTCGTCAATCCGACAGGGCGCATCGTCAACCTCGGCGCGCGGCTGGCAGAAACAGTCGACAGGCTATTCCCTGGACCAGCTGGTCATCGGCTCGGAAGGACCCTGGGCATCATCACCAAGGCCACGCTGAAACTCCTGCCCAAGCCGAAATACGCCTTGGATCTGCTGGCCATCTTCGACGACCGCCGCCAGGCATGGGCGTCGTCACCAAGATCATCAAAGCCGGCATCACGCGACGTGCGTTGAATTTATGGACAACATCACCATCAAGTCCGTCGAAAAGTACCTCAATGAAAACCTCCAGGGCAGCAACAACGGCAACTACGTCATCGTCGAAGTCGAAGGGACCAGCGAAGACGACCTGGACGACAAAGCCGTCGTCCTCGACGAAGTCTGCACGGAAAATGGCGCTTCGTCAGTTCTCGTCGCCGACCACAACAAGATTTGGCAGGCCCGCAAGGCCTTTGCCGAAGCCGTCCGTGCCGAAAGCCTCATCATCTGCAAAGAAGACGTCGTCGTCCCTGTCGACCAGGAAGCAGCCCTCCTCGATGAAATCCTTCGCCTGGCCCAGAAATATAACTTGGTCACGCGCATCGCCAGCCATGCCGGCGACGGCAATATCCACTTGAACATCCTCAAGAACGAAGATGCCACCTATGAAGACTGGGACCAGCGGGTCAAGGCCAACCAGCAGGAACTGTACAAGTTCATCTATGCCCACGGCGGCCGCCTGTCCGGCGAACACGGCATCGGCTATAAGCGCAAGCACTTGATGGAGGAATTTACCGATCCTGGCGAACTGGAAATGATGAAAGCCATCAAGAAGGCCCTCGATCCCAACGACATCCTCAACCCGGGGAAAATCTTCGACGTCGAGTAACTTGCAAAAATGGCGGCTACCGTGTATAATACATAACAGAACTGAATAAGACATATATCTTCAGGGCAGGGTGAAATTCCCGATCGGCGGTATAGTCCGCGAACGCTACGGCGTAGGAGCCACTGGCTCGTGATTTGGTGCAATTCCAAAACCGACAGTATAGTCTGGATGGAAGAAGATGTGGCGTGCTGCGCTTGCAGCCTGCCTTTCCTTGCATGTCAAAGCCCTGTGCACTGGCCAGGGCTTTTTTGATACCATTCATAAAACTGATAAACAGACTTTAAGGAGGTCTTTATTTTGACTACAGAAAAACGTAAATTCAACACCATCGAAGAAGCACTGGAAGAATTGCAGGCCGGCCATATCATCATCGTCACCGATGACCCGGACCGCGAAAACGAAGGCGACTTCATCTGCGCCGCCCAGTACTGCACGACGGAAAACATGAACTTCATGGCCAGCCACGGCAAGGGCTGATCTGCATGCCTATGAGCATCGAATATGCCCATAAACTCGGCCTGCCCCAGATGGTCAGTGAAAATACAGACAACCATGAAACAGCCTTCACCGTTTCCATCGACCACGTCGACACGACGACGGGCATTTCCGCTGTCGAACGCGCCCTGACGGCCCGCAAATGTGTCGAAGAATCGGCTCGTCCCGAAGATTTCCGCCGTCCTGGCCACAACTTCCCGCTCATCGCCAAACGCGGAGGCGTCCTGACCCGCAATGGCCACACAGAAGCCACGGTCGACCTCATGCGCCTGGCAGGCTCAAACAAGTCGGCCTGTGCTGTGAAATCATGGCCGATGACGGCACGATGATGCGCACGCCGGACCTCTGGAAAATCGCCGATAAATACGGCCTGAAATTCATCACCATCCACGACCTCCAGAACTACTGCCGCCGCCACGACAAACACGTCATCCGCGAAGCCGTCGCCAAGATGCCGACGAAGTTCGGCGAATTCAAGATCTACGGCTACATCAACGACCTGACCGGCGAACACCACGTCGCCCTGGTCAAAGGCGAAATCGGCGATGGCAAGAACCTCTTGTGCCGTGTCCACTCCGAATGCCTCACAGGCGACGTCTTCGGCTCCCGCCGCTGCGACTGCGGCGAACAGCTGGCAGCTGCCCTGACGCAGATCAACGCCGAAGGCCGGGGCATCCTCCTCTACATGCGCCAGGAAGGCCGCGGCATCGGCCTCATCAATAAACTCAAGGCCTATGTCCTTCAGGAACAGGGCTACGACACGGTCGAAGCCAATGAAAAACTCGGCTTCGCACCGGACCTTCGTGAATACTGGATTGGTGCCCAGATTCTCCAGGACATGGGCGCCAAAGAAATCCGCCTGCTCACGAACAACCCGGAAAAAGTCTACGGCCTCGAAGGCTTCGGAGTCGAAATCGTAGAACGGGTCCCCATTGAAATGAAACCGCAGAAATTCGACGAATTTTACTTGGAAACGAAAAAGAATAAAATGGGCCACATCCTCCCCCATCTGCATTAAGAGCGAGGAAAAAAGGCGCTGTCCCATGAAGACAGCGCCTTTTTTAGTGGTTCGTGGTTCGTGGCTCGTGGCTCGTGGTTCTCCTTATAGGAGAGCTGTCAGCGAAGCTGACTGAGAGGTTGCTCTTTCAGCATGTGGTTCGAAGTTTGCAGAGCTTGCCACGTGCAAGCCTCTACAGATGTGACGCCTCGGGAATTTCTACAAACTCCGTACTACAAACTATAAAGTAAAAGGAACCTAGCATGATGGCAGAAACCTTCATACAACACACTCTCCTATTGCAGCAAAGTGAATTTATCCTTTCGGTAATCGATGAGGCCTTCTTTCTTCATTTTGCTCAGTTCGGCCGATAAGGCGCTGCGGTCTACGGAAAGGAAGTCGGCCATCTGCTGGCGGTTGAAGGGCAGGCTGAACGTGGCCTTGCCTTTCTTGCGGGCCAGGTCGGACAAATAGAGGACGATTTTCTGGCGCGTCGACCGCTGGGTCAGGTAGCGTATCTTTTCGGTCAGGAGACGGTTCTTTTCGGCCATCAGGGCCAGGAGGTTGCTCATGAAGCGGGCCTGGGCCGGCGTCAGCACCTGGCCGGCATGGAGGACGTTATCGACGTGGACCTGCATGATGACCGTATCCGACGCGGCCACGACGTCGACCGTAGCCAGTGACTCAGGCAGACAGGCAAAGCTTCGCCAAAGAAGAAGCCCGCCGGGATCTGGGACAGGATATTGCGATTGCCCCAGTAATCTTCCTGGATGATATGACGGCGCCGTCCAGGACCAATCCGATATAGGGGACAGTATCACCGGAATAAAAGAGAAATTCCCCTTTCTGATACTTTTTTTTTGCGCACCCTCAAGTGCTCCAGGAGCGGCAGGACATCGGCTTCAGTAATACCACAAAAAAGCGGTGATTTTTTGATAAGGGAAAGATAGGGTTCCATTGGAAGACCTCCCGAAAAAAGATAATAGTTGGAAAAACAACAGCTTATTCCTCCTCCATGAGATATACTGAGACCATAAAAGGTCCAAGATTATTGATTCATCATCACTGCGGAGGAAACTATGATACGTAAAATTATACAGATTGATTCAGAAAAATGCAATGGCTGCGGCGCCTGCGCCACGGCCTGTCACGAAGGAGCCATCGCCATGGTCGACGGTAAAGCCCGTCTCATGCGCGACGACTACTGCGACGGCTTAGGCGACTGCCTGCCTCACTGCCCGACAAATGCCATCACCTTTATCGAACGCGAAGCCGTCGCCTACGACGAAGAAGCCGTCAAGAAGCACATGGCCGCCCAGGGAAGGGTCTACCGTGGCCGCTGCCCGGGCAGCCAGGCACGCAGCCTCGAACCGGCAGAAACAGTGCCGGCAAGCACGCCCGACATGCCATCGCGCCTGAGCCAGTGGCCGGTCCAGCTGAAGCTGGTCCCGCCCCATGCGCCTTACTTCAACGGCGCCAGCCTGCTCATCGCCGCCGACTGCACGGCCTATGCCTACGCCCGTTTCCATGAAGACTTCATCAAAGGGCGCATCACCCTCATCGGCTGTCCCAAACTCGACGACATCGATTACGCCGAAAAATTGACAGAAATCATCCGTCAGAACGATATCCAGGACCTCACCCTGGTCCGCATGGAAGTCCCGTGCTGCGGCGGGCTGGAAATGGCCGCCAAAAGAGCCCTCCAGCAAAGCGGCAAGGCGATTCCCATGAACGTATACACCATCAGTTTGGATGGGAAAATAAAGGCATAGGAAAAGGAGCTGCTCTTATAAGGCAGCTCCTTTCCGTGGTCCGTTTGGCGTGGTTCGTTTACTGAAGAAATCCCACATTTAGCGACAAACGAGCCACGACCCACGGCAAACGAAAAAGCTGTCCACAAGGACAGCTTTTTTCATTTTACACGTTCCATTCTTCTTTGAGTGTCGACAGGCACATGAAGGTCTGCGACGAGGCGACGGTCGGGATTTCGTTCAGGACCTGCATGAGGAAGTGTTCCAGGTCATCTGGCGTCTTGACCAGGACTTTCAATAAGTAGTCAAAGGCGCCGACGACGTGATGGCATTCCAATACTTCCGGGTACTGGACGATTTTCGAGCGAAATTCTTCGACATCGCCAGACCGTTCGAGGTTGACCATGATGAAAGCCGTCACGTTATAGCCGGTCTTGCGGCGGCTTATCTTGCACCGTAGCCTTCAATGATGCCGTTGTGCTCCATCTTGCGGATACGTTCGGCAACAGCCGGGATGGACAGGCCGACGACCTTGCTGATTTCCGTAGCCGAAGCCTTGCCATTGTGTTTGAGTATCGTTAAAATTTTGTCATCAATATGATCCATATGTAGATACTACCCTCCATAGTTCTTAAATTTTACATATCTATTATCTTACAAACGAATGAAAAAGTAAATAGACTTAAAGATATTAATTTTTCTTCTGCTATACTTTTTACTTCTATGGAGTCGGGTTTATTCTGAAAAATGAAAATCACCGTTCAGATCGGAAAAATTATCCTTGAATCCCTGAGTCATATAGACGGCATTATCAGTGCCCGTGATTTCACAGTCGACGCCTTCCATGCTGTTCACCAGTTCCATCCCTTTCTGCGGCCCCAGGACGAAGACGATGGTCGTCATCATGTCGCTGAGCATGCCGGCATGGGGTACCGAGCCGTCGATGATGATGGAATCGCTCATGACGCCGGACCGGGCCGGATAACCCGTGCGGGGATCGAAGATGTGGTGGTAGCGGACGCCATCCTGGATGAAATAGCGTTCGTAGTCGCCTGACGTGGACAGGGCCTGGTTCTCGATGGATACGATGCCCAGGAAAGCCTTATCATCGTCAGACCGGGGATGCTTGATGCCGATGCGCCAGGGCTTGCCTTTACTCGTCTTGCCGACGGCATACATCGAGCTGGCGCCGAGATTGATGAGACCGCTTTCAATGTGGTGCTTTTCATAGATCTTACGGATTTCGTCGACCGCATAGCCTTTGGCGACACCGCCCAAGTCGATGGCCATACCCGCTTTCGCCAGCATGACGCTGTGGTCTTCCGGCCGCAGGAGGATGTCCTTATAGTTGACCTTCATCAAGGCCCGGGAAATCTCATCGGCTGACGGCACGTGCTGGTCGTCGTTGCCGATGCGCCACAAATTGGTCATGACGCCGACCGTGATGTCCCATTCGCCCTGGCTCTTGGCAGAATAATCCTTAGCATATTCGATCATTTCATAAACAGCCGGGTCGACCTGGACGTATTCCCTGCCGGCAGCCGCATTGATACGGCTCACATCGCTGTCTTCATTCTGTCCGGCCAGTTTATCCAGCTGATCCAGGCGGTCGAAACCTTCGTCGACTGCTTCTTTGGCTTCTTTCCCCGACGCCCGCAGGGACACCGTCGTGTCCATGGCGACGCCACTCCTATCAAAAGAAGACTCCGGATGCAGAGTGCATCCGGAGCAACTAAAGATGATGAGGAACGCCATGGTGAGAAGAACCCATACATACCGTTTCTTATCCATGTATTAACCTACGTTTTCTTCTTTCTTGAAAGAACCTTTGATCATTTCGTTGATGGCACCGGTCGGGCACTTGGTCAGGCAGGTTGCATTGTCACAGTTGTGGCAGATGTCCTGGTTGACGACAGCCAGATGGTCGATGATCTTGATAGCTCCTTCTTCCTGGTGCGAGCAGTTACGCATGCAGGAACCGCAGCCGAGGCACAGGGCCTTGCAGTTCTTCATAGCCGGAGCGCCGAAATCTTTGGAGCTACAGCTGATGCTGACTTTGGCACTGACCGGCAGGAGTTCGATGACGTGGTTCGGGCAAACAGAAGCGCATTTGCCGCAGCCCGTGCAGAGCGTCTTGTTGACGACAGGCAGGCCATTTTCACCCATGCTCATAGCGCCGAACGGGCAGGCACGCGTGCAGTTGCCGAAGCCAAGACAGCCGAACTTACAGAATTTCGGCCCCTGCTGGACGATTTTAGCAGCCGCGCAGTCATGAATACCTTTGTATTCATAAGCCAGTTTGGCAATGCCATTGCCGCCGCGGCATTTGATGTGAGCATATTTCGGTTCCGTAGCTTCAGCGACTTTGCCTGTCAATTTAGCGACGACAGCAGCGACTTCAGCTTTACCAGGAACACAGAGGTTAGGCGGAACGTTCGGGTCGAGGACGACGGCTTCCGCATATTTTGCACAACCGGCGAAACCGCAGGCACCGCACTGGCCCTGAGGAAGTGCTTCTTTTACTTCGCCGATGAGCGGGTTTTCTTCCATGGCAAACTTCTTATCAGCACTTGCAAGGATAAAGCCGAAGACGATACCGATGCAGGCCATGATAACGACAGCATGATTGCAATGAACGAGTAATCCATAATTTAATTCCAACTCCTTTGCCTTAAATCATACCGGAGAAGCCGAGGAATGCCAGGGACATCATGCCGGCGATGATGAAAGCGATCGGTGTGCCTTTCATAGCATGAGGAACATCGGCATAGTCCAATTTTTCACGCAGCTTGCCATGAGAATCAGAGCCAGGGCGAAACCGAGGCCTGCGCCAACGGCGAAGACGATGTTTTCCAGGAAGTTATAACCGCTGGTGACACTGATGACCGGGACGGACAATACGATACAGTTCGTAGCAATCAGCATGAGGTAAATGCCCCACATGTTATACAATGTCGGCGATTCTTTCTTGATGACGATTTCCAGTAACTGTACGAAACTTGCGATCAAGATAACGAAGGAAATCGTCCGCAAGAAGGTCAGGTTAAGCGGTACGAGGACCCAGTTGTAAAGGCACCATGCCAGGATAGTACTCAAAGTGATGACGGCAGTGACGGCGAAGCCCATGCCGACAGAGGCGTTCAGGTTCTTGGAAACGCCGAAGAAGATACACAAACCGAGGAACTTGGTCAATACGAAGTTGTTAATCAAGACAGCCCGATGAACAGCGTAAAGTATTCCATTATCCTTCACTCCCTTTCAGTTGTCTCTGTCTTTCAACATGTTCATTCCAGATCTTGAAGCCGGCCATGATGAAACCGATGAGCATGAAGGCTCCAGGCGGCAATGCATGATCAGAGCAGGCTGATAGGACGGACCGAAGACTTCCATGCCAAAGAAAGTACCGTTGCCGAGGATTTCACGGACGAAGGAAATCATGAACATAGCAATGGTGAAGCCAATGCCCATGCCCATGCCGTCGAGGAAGGAAACGACGACGCCGTTTTTCGATGCAACCGATTCAGCACGAGCCAGGATGATAGCAAATACGACGACCAGGTCGAGGTATACGCCCAAGGCTTTGTACAAATCCGGAGCATAGGCCTGTAAGAACAGCTGTACGCAGGTTACGATGGTAGCGATACAGGTGATGTAAACAGGGATACGGACTTTTTTGTTGATCAACTTGTGGATGATGGAAACGACTGTGTTGTTAGCCGTGATAACGAACCATACTGTACAGCCCATGGTCAGACCATTGATGACGCTTGTCGTGACGGCAAGGCCAGGGCACAGGCTCAGGGCCAGGACGAAGTACGGGTTTTCTTCAATAATGCCTCTAGTAAATACTTTCCAAAGATTCATTATTATTTACCCCCTAACTGTGCTGCTTTTTCAACAGCCTGCTTAACGCCCAAAGTGAAAGCACGGGAAGAAATGGTAGCACCGGTCATGGCCTGGATCTTATCCTTTACGCCATGGTCTTTAGTGACTTCCAGGTTTTCCAGTTTCTTGCCTTTGAACTGATCTTTAAACGGAGATTTAGCACCTCTGTCACCGAGGCCCGGAGTTTCGTTGGCTTCGAGGACCGTGTAGTCCAGGACTTTGCCGTCCATGGAAACAGCCGTCAGCATCTTGATGGGGCCGCCGTAGCCTTTCGGAGCCGTCGGAATGATATAAGCAACTTTTTTGCCGCCCTGTTCAGCGATGAAGGTATCTTTTTCGCCCTGGACGGGAACGAATTTTTCAGCCTGCGGAACGAGTGATTTCATGGAATCCTGTTTCATCTGTTCTGCTTTAGCCGTAGCGGTCGGGCCGGTAATGAAGAAGACAGCGCCGATGATACAGCCGGAAACCAGGCAGGTGAGGACAAGGTTCATCGCAACCTTGAAGATCCCGCTTTCGTTTTTGTCTGCCATTTTATTTAGCCCCCTTTTTTACTGCGCCAAAGACGGTCGGTTTGACCAGACGGTCAATGAGCGGAGTCAAGGTATTCATGAGCAAGATGGAGTAGCAAACCCCTTCAGGATAGCCGCCGAGTGTACGGATGAGGACCGTAATGAGGCCGCAGCCCAGAGCGAAGATCATCTGGCCTTTGAGGGTAATCGGAGCGGTGACCATATCGGTTGCCATGAAGAAAGCACCGATGATGAGCCGCCAGCCATCATTTCAAAGAGTGCAACGTTGGCACTGCCATAGATGGCACCCATGAGGATACCGACAGTAGCGATCATGATGACCGGAACCTGCCAGTTGATGTAACCTTTGTAGATCAGCCACAAACCGCCGAGGATGAGGAGGACCGTAGAGGTTTCACCAAGGGAGCCGTTGCGGAACCCGAAGAACAGGCTCTGATAAATGGTGCCCCAATCGTTCGTGCCGAAGAGATTGAAGAGAGCGTCTGTGCCGCCGTGTTTGAAGACGTTCAGCGGCGTAGCACCAGCGACACCGTCGACGACGGTCCCGTTGAGCTGGGTCCAGGTCGTCATGGCAATCGGCCAGGAAACCATCAAGCCAGCACGGCCGACGTGAGCCGGGTTGAAGATGTTGTAGCCAAGCGCCCATGGCCTGTTTACAAACGACGATTGCAGGAAGGAACCGACGATGCTCATCCACCAGGGAAGGCTCGGCGGGCAGCACATAGCCAGGAGAAGGCCCGTGATGACGGCAGAACCATCTGTGATGGTGACGCGTTTGTGCATCAGTTTTTCCCATAAAAATTCGAATACAACTGCCGAGACAATTGCGACGATGATATTGACGAGAGCATTAACACCGAAATAGTAGACGCCGAACGCAGCAGCCGGTACAAGGGCGGCGACGACATTCCACATGATTTTAGGAATGGTTTCGTTACAGCGAACATGCGGTGAAGATGCTACGGTAAGTTTAAATTCCTGCATGTCTTTAGCATCCTTTCCATTTGTTTGTCCTTTAGCTTCTGGACTCATGATATCCCTTCTTCCAATTAGTTCTTGCTTTCTGTGCTTCAGCTTTAGCCTGCGCTGCGCGCTGGATAGCTTTGCACTGGCCTTTCGCATTGCGGATATACTGGACAATGTTACGTTTTGCCGGGCAGGTGTAGACACAGCTGCCACATTCGACACAGTTCATGACGCCGTATTCCATGCATTTATCCCATGCCTGGCAGGACGAGAAGATGCTGAGCTGGCTCGGAATGAGGCCCATCGGACATGCTTCTACGCAGCGGCCGCAGCGGATGCACGGAGATTCTTCGCCGACCTGGCATTTTTCCGGAGAGAGAGCCAGGATACCGGAAGCCCCTTTGGTGATCGGTACATCGAGCTGATACTGGGCCAGACCCATCATCGGGCCGCCGGCGATCAGGCGATCCGGCTGTTTGGAGAAGCCGCCGCAGTAATCGATGGCTTCCTGGAAAGTCGTGCCAATGCGGAGACGGAGGTTCTTCGGTTCTTTGATGCAGTCACCGGTGACGGTCGTAAGACGTTCGATGAAAGGGATGCCCTGACAGACAGCATCGGTGATGGCAATGACCGTACCGACGTTGCTGACGACGCAGCGACGTTCATAGGAAGTCCGCCCGGTTCGACCTGACGGCCTGTGCAAGCTCGATCATCATCTTTTCAGCGCCCTGAGGGTACTTCGTCTTGCAAGCGAGAACAGTAACTTCAGGAATATCTTTGAAAGCTTCGGTCAGGTTCTGGATGGCTTCGGGCTTGTTGTCTTCGATGCCGATGAATGCTTTCTTGACGCCGAGGACTTTCATGCAGATCTGGACGCCCGTGACGAGTTTGTCCGTCGTTTCCTTTTCAACCATGGCGCGATAGTCGCAGGTCAGGTACGGTTCACATTCAGCACCGTTGACGATGAACGTATCGACCGGTTTGTTCGGAGCCAGTTTGACATGAGCCGGGAAGGTAGCACCGCCGCAGCCGACGACGCCGGCCTTCTTGATGAGTTCCAAGATTTCCTTGCTGTCGAGCTGTTTCCAGTCGTGAGCCTGAGGAATCCCTTCTGCCCATTCATCTTTGCCATCTGCTTCGATGACGACAGCCATGCACTTAACCATCATGTTGTGCGGCATAGGCGCAACTTTGATGACTTTGCCGGACGTAGATGCATGGATGTCGGCATGCAAGAATGCGTCACTCGTCCCGATAAGCTGGCCTTTCTTGACCAGGTCACCGACTTTGACGGTCGGCGTACAAGGCGCACCAAAGTGCTGGCTCATGGGAATGACGACTTGAGCCGGTACTGCCGGGGTTTCTATGGCTTTGTCTTTTGCATAGATCTTGCATCGTCAGGATGGACCCCACCTCTTTTAAAGGTATTCAACATCAAAAATCACCTCATTATTATATAATGAAAAATAATAAAAACATGAATCATGCTTTCAATCGCTTACATTATATCATTATGTAGCATATTATTCAATGTGAAAATCAGAGCAAAGTTACACATTTAACTCATTTTTATGACCTTCCAGGCGAAGGAAAAAGAAGTCAAAAAAGGTCCAGATACAAAGAGATACTGCAGTTTACATTTTCGTATACATTACCCGTTTTGTATACTATAAAGGGCCGTTTTATCTCATTTTACAAGGATGCATAATAACATAAAATAGTTTATTTTTCTTTTCACAGTAACTAACTTTTATCGTATTTTGCCGAAATAAAGCAACTTGCCATATGTTCAAGAAATCACATATATATGCATCACATATGCATCAAGGGCATAGACGTGAAAAAGGCGCTGTCTTATGACAGCGCCTTTTTGAGTGGCTAGGGGCTAGGGGCTAGGGGCTGACTGCTGACTGCTAACGGCGGGCCGCCCTTTAGGACGGCCCCTACGAGCCAAGAGCTACGAGCCACCAATTATTCCCCTTTTAATTCCAGGCCGTTTTGATCAGCCTTTGAACAGCGGATGAGCGTTGGTCGGACGGGATTTAAATTCCGGATGGAACTGGCAGCCGACGAACCAGGGATGATCTTTGAGTTCGACGATTTCTACCAGGCGGTCGTCCGGCGACGTGCCCGACAGGACCAGGCCGGCATTGACCATTTCCGTACGGTATTTGTTGTTAAATTCCCAGCGATGGCGATGGCGTTCGTAAATGAGGTTTGTCCCATAGACTTCGTGGGCCTTGGTGCCTTCCGTCAATTTGCAGGGATATAGGCCGAGGCGCATCGTGCCGCCTTTATCGGAGATGTCGACCTGGTCCGGCATGAGGTCGATGACCGGGAATTTGGCATCTTCGTGAAATTCCGACGACGTAGCGCCTTCGAGGCCGACGACGTGGCGGGCAAATTCCATGACAGCGCACTGCATGCCCAGGCAAAGACCGAGGTAAGGCACGTTGTTTTCACGGGCATACTGGACGGCGCGGATTTTGCCTTCGACGCCACGGTTGCCGAAGCCGCCGGGAACGACGATGCCGTCGATACCTTTGAAGACTTCTTCCATGGACAGGTTCGGATCTTCCAGGGTTTCCGAATCGATCCAGTGGATGTTGACTTTGGTCTTATAGGCGATGCGGCATGGTTCAAGGCTTCGGCTACGCTGAGGTAAGCATCGTGAAGGGCGACATACTTGCCGACCAGGGCGATTTCCAGGGTCTTTTCCGTATTGTAAATGGCGTGGACCATCTTCTTCCAGTCTTCCATATCGCACGGGCGGTCGGGCAGGTCGAGTTTGTCCAGGACGATGCGGTCCATGCCTTCTTCCGACAAGAGGAGCGGCACTTCATAGATGCTGTTCAAGGTCTTGTTTTCGATGACGGCATCTTTATCGATGTCGCAGAACAGGGCCAGTTTTTCTTTCATTTCATCCGACAAGGGGCGTTCCGTACGGCAGACGATGATGTCCGGCTGGATACCGAGCTGCGCAGTTCCTTGACGCTGTGCTGGGTCGGTTTGGTCTTCAGTTCGCCAGCAGCGCCGATGTACGGCACGAGGGTGACGTGGATGTACAAGACGTCATTGCGGCCGACTTCCTTCTTGATCTGGCGGATGGCTTCCAGGAACGGCAGGCTTTCGATGTCGCCGACAGTGCCGCCGATTTCCGTGATGACGATGTCCGCATTGTCGTCGTCGCCGACTCGATAGACGCGGTTCTTGATTTCATTGGTGATGTGCGGGATGACCTGGACGGTATGGCCCAAATAATCGCCGCGGCGTTCTTTCTGCAGGACAGACCAGTAAATCTTGCCGGTCGTGACGTTGGAGTTCTTGCCGAGGTTAATGTCGATGAAGCGTTCATAATGACCGAGGTCGAGGTCCGTTTCCGTACCGTCGTCGGTGACGAAGACTTCGCCGTGCTGGTACGGGCTCATCGTACCCGGGTCGATGTTGATATAAGGGTCAAACTTCTGGATCGTGACCTTATAGCCGCGGTTCTTCAGCAAACGGCCCAGCGATGCTGCTGTAATGCCTTTCCCTAACGAAGAAACGACGCCGCCTGTGACAAAGATGTATTTAGCCATATTTCCTCCCTGTTGAGCTTCTGCTCATCGAATCAAAAATCAAATCGCTTATTATTTTATTATATTACATTTTTTCAGGAGCAGAAACCCCTAAAATAGCCAAACTGTTTGCAATGGTGATGCGGACTGCCGTGACCAGGGCCAGACGGGCTTTTTCCAAGTCCTTATCTTCCTGGATGATGCGGCAGTGGTTATAGAACGTATGGAACATGCCGGCCAGTTCGTGGACGAAGTGGGCGATGCGGTGCGGCGCCCGTTCGCGGGCTGCACGCTGGACTTCTTCCGGGAAAGCGGCCATCTTCTTGATCAGTTCCAGTTCGTATTCATTGGTCAGCGTATCCCATTTGACGTCGGACCAGTCCATGCTGAGGTTGGCACCGGCTTCCTTGGCCTGACGGTAAATGCTGTAGATACGGGCATGGGCGTACTGGATGTAGTAGACCGGATTTTCGTTGCTGTGGGATTTCGCCAGGTCCAGGTCGAAATCGAGCTGCGTATCCAGGGACCGCATGATGAAGAAGTAGCGGGCTGCATCGGTGCCGACTTCTTCGATGAGTTCGTTCAGCGTAATGGCCTGACCCGTACGCTTGCTCATCTTGACGGGCTTGCCGTCGCGGAAGAGGCTGACCATCTGCAAGAGGAGCACTTCCAGCTGATCGACGTCGTAACCGAGGGCTGCCATGGCCGCTTTGACGCGGGCTACATAGCCGTGGTGGTCGGCGCCCCAGATGTTAATCATCTTCTTGAAGCCCCGGTCATACTTATTCTTATGGTAGGCGATATCGGCTGCCAAATAAGTCGGTACGCCGTTGTCGCGGATGACGACACGGTCTTTGTCGTCGCCGTAGTCCGTCGATTTCAGCCACAGCGCACCGTCTTTTTCATAAATCTTGCCCCGTTCTTCCAGGACCTTGCAGGCTGCCTGGATGGCATCGGATGGAGCGTCCGTTCGCTGAACCAGTTATCGTAATGGACGTTGAAATGAGCCAGGTCCCGTTTGAGGCCTTGAGTTTTTCTGCATAGGCCCGGTCCTTGAACAGTTCCAGCCGTTCTGCTTCCGGCATGTCCAAATATTTATCGCCGTCCTGGTCGATGATGGCCTGGGCCGTTTCGATGATGTCATGGCCGTGATAGCCGTTTTCCGGGATTTCCGCCGGCTTGCCCAGGAGTTCCAGATAACGGGCGTTGACCGACGCAGCCAGGTTGTTCATCTGGTTGCCGGCATCGTTGATGTATATTCAGCCTGGACGTTATAGCCTGCAGCCCGCAGGAGGTTGACCAGGGCACTGCCATAAGCGGCACCGCGGCCGTGGCCGACGTGGAGCGGCCCCGTCGGTTGGCACTGACGTATTCGACCTGGATCGTGTCTTCCTGCCGAAGCGGTGCATGACCATAAGCGTCACCGGCTGCAGGATCTGTTTGAGCGTATCATAGATGACGTCGTTCTTCAAGAAGAAATTGATGAAGCCGGCACCGGCGATTTCAGCATGGTCGAGCCAGGGGTAATCCATGCCGTCGACGATGGCCTGGGCAATGATGCGCGGTGCCTTGTGGGCGACGCGGGCCGACTGCATGGCGATGTTGCTGGCAAAATCACCGAATTCCTTCTGCGGCGGTACTTCCAGGGCGACATCGGGATAGTCGCCAGCGGGAAGCGTGCCGGCTGCAATAGCCTTGTTCAGGCTTCCGTAATGCCCTGCTTCAATAAATCCTTCATTTCCATTACGCTTGATCCTCCTGCACGGTTATGGTTAATTGTGTATAATTGGCGCTGACGCCTTCGATATGGACGTCGTAGCCTAACTGAATCGTACCGGTCCCATCGAGCAGATCGGCACGGCATTCATAGGTCTTCATCTGCACGTCGAACGTGCCGACCGGTGTGTCATACTGGGAGCGCGTCACCTTTCCCTTGCGAAATTCCTGACGCTGGCGGAGCTTCCCGAGGCGCAACAATAAGACGGACTCCGGGTAATACCTTGATGACCGTCGTAACGCCTTTCATTTCCGTCAGCTCGCTCTCTTCGTAGACGATGTACTGCGTCCCGTCTTTGACGTAGTATTTGCCTTCGGAAACGAGCTCCATTTTCAGCTCTTCTCCCTCTTTGTTACGTTGGATACTCTTTACACTTACTAAGACAGGTTTCAATGTATTCCACCTTTCCTATCACAAATCCAATGTTACTATTATATAACAAGTGCCGGGAAAAGAAATACTTTTTTTCACTTCTTTCTCGCTTCATTTCCAAATCGGCCACAGTGAAAAAGGACCTGCCCATGAGGGCAAGTCCTTTTTCCTTACATATGTAATCCTTCGCGCAATTTTTCAAAGATTTTTTGTTCGTCTTCGGTCAGGTCCCGGCCCAGGTCGATGTGGAGTTCTTCCCCATTACTGCGGGCCTTGTCCTGTTCGTGCTTATCGCCGCTCTTGGCGCTATCGTCACGGATGATCACGCTTACACCACCTTAGATCAAAGTTTTCGGATCGGGATATTCTTTAATGCTTTCAACCAGTTTGTCAGCCAATTCGTCGAGTTCACATTCCTGGTCGTCGCGGAGGGACGATTTCATATCCATCGTCGGTTCCAGGAGTTCGCAGCATTTGAACTGATTTTCGACGTAGTCCACCATGGTCTTGTAAGCAGCCGATGCCCAGCTGTGGCAAGCGATGACGCCGATGGTGCGTTTCTGGAACATGAGGGTCTTCAAGTCGTGGAGGAAGTTTTCCATGGGCAGGAAGAGGTTCAGGTTGTACGTCGGAGCTGCCAGGACGAGGTGGCTGTATTCCCAGGCTTTTGCCGTGATGTACGACGAATGGATCTTGGCTACGTCGTAGAGGCGGATGTCCTGGATGCCGCGCTGGCTCAATTTATGGGCCAGGACGCAGGCAGCCCGTTCGGTGTTGCCATAAATGGACGAGAAAGCGATGACGACGCCTTTCTTTTCCGGTACGTATTTAGCCCAGTGGAGATATTTGTCGATGATGTACTTAATCGTAGCCGGCGTGCGGAATACGAAGCCGTGGAGCGGGCAGATGAAGTCGATGGGAAGGCCCGATGCCTTCTTGAGGACGTTGACGACCTGCGGGCCGTATTTACCGACGATGTTGACATAGTAGCGGCGGGCCGAATCGAGGTAGTTTTCTTCAAAGTCGACCTGGTCTGCATAGACGTTGCCGACCGTACCGAACTGGCCAAAGGCGTCGGCACTGAAGAGGACATGATCGGTCAGGTCATAGGACATGATGACTTCCGGCCAGTGGACCATAGGAGCCTTGACGAACTGCAAGGTGTGCTTGCCCAAAGCCAGCTGGTCGCCTTCTTTGACGGCAACGTAGCGGTCCGTCATGGGATGGCGGAAGAACTGTTCAAAGAGTTTGAACGTCTGCGGCTGGCCGATAATCTTGGCATCAGGATATTTTTCCAGGAGCGCCAAGGCGGAGCTGGCATGGTCCGGTTCCATATGCTGGAGGACGAAGTAGTCCAGTTTACGGCCTTTGAGCAAGTATTCTACATCTTCCAGGAATTCGTCGCGGCACGATTTATCCATGGCATCGACGACGCATGTCTTTTCATCATCGATGAAATAGGAGTTGTACGTTACGCTTCGGGAATCGGGAAAATCCGTTCAAACAGTTCGGTACGGAAATCGTTGCATCCCATCCAATAAATACCATTTTTAATTTCTTCTACACAATGCATATTGATATGACCTCCTTAAAAAGTACAAGCAGCAGTCCTGCTGTAATGGCAATTCTCATACCCATATCATACCATTTTTTGGACAAATAGGAAATACTAACAAGAAAAAAAGTTAATTAAAAATCCTTATTGTTTATTTGTTTTGCCTGTATCGCGGTTGTTATCGGACGACTGACGGCTTTTCGACGAATCGGAACTCTTAGTATTCGTCGACTTATCGTCAGACCGGCTGCGAGTCGTACTCTGGGAGCTGGAAGTCGATTCACTGCGCCGTGTTTCCTGAGAAGAGCTGCGGCTCGGCGCGATGCACCGATGGAATCGGCTTCGGCTACGACGTTGTCGATGAGCTGTTCCAGGACCTCGCGGTCGGCCTGGGACAGGTTCGTGCTTTCATTGAGCATATCCTTGGCCTGCTGAGCCAGGCTCTGAGCCTGGGAACGGGCCGAGCTGCGGCTGATGGAGCCGTTGCGGTACTGGACCTTCAGGCTGCGCAGTTCATTGGAAATGTCATTGGCCTTGCTGCGGATACGGGCAGCCACCATTTCGCCGCTACGCTGTTTCCGGGCATCAGCATCCTGCAGGCGCTTGTCTTCTTCCCGGTTTTCCAGCAGTTCTTCCTGCTGCTGTTCGGCCACTTTATCCAGGGACGCCGCCGTCACATGGGTCCCAACGTAGTATTCATAGCCCATGTAGCCCAAGATGATGAGCGGAATACAGAGAAGCATCATTTCGACTTTGCGCATATGGGCGGCCCGCTTCCAGCTGATGACATTCTTGCGGCGGTGTTCCATGATGAGGACGATGATCAGGACGAGGACGACCAGGAACAAGGCGATATAGATGAACAATTTATGCCAGACCGTGGCCTGAAGCTTGATTTCCGTCGGGTTGGAATTGGACAGATTCCACAGATAGGTGCTGCCCTGGTCGTCGGCTTTATCGCTGTTGCTGACGACGCGGGTCCCGGACGGGAAGGAAACGATGTATTCCAGGTCGACGCCGTTTTCCGGCATCGGTGCGCCTAAGCGCAGGCTCTGGATGCTGTCTCCATCAAAATTATAATCGATATAATAAGTCGAACAGATAAGGCCGTCGTGCGTCTTGTGGACGATATGGTCGACAGAGCTCTTGCTGGCCCCGTCTTTGGTGATGGTCTTCATGGCCCGGAAGCCTTCGCCATTATCATTGTTATAATCCATAATGGTATAATTGCGCTTCTGGAATTCATCGGCATCATCTTTCAAGGACTTCTGTCCCTGAGCCGAATCGGACACCTTCAGGACATCCTGTGTTTCGCTGCCATCGTCGTGGATGATGGTCTGCGCCCGGAACCCCGATAAGAGGAAGAACGCTGCCAACAGCATGACCGTCATAGCAATCTTGGCAATTTTCGCGTATGCTTTCATAGTCTCCTCGCTTTCTTTCTGTGCCGTCATTCTTCTTTCGGCGGTACCATTCCGGTATCGACGAGATGAGGCCGGTCAAATAAGGTCTGGGCCTCTTTCTCCTGGCGGGCCTTGGCCATGGCCGCGCCATTGCTGATATCCGCCAAGGGAATCCCATTGACGAAGATGCCCTCGATGACGCCTTCCCCCCGCTTGATGCGGATACTGGCGATGATGTTGTCATCCTGGCGGAGCCATAGATGCCATCGGTCAGTTCCGGAGCCAGGCGGTAGCGGTCAAAGCCGACCTGGAACTGGACGTAGCATCTTGATAGGAAACGACGGTGGCCTGCATATAGTCGCCGCCAACGAAAGGCTTGGATGCCGAAGCCCCCTGGATTTCCATAAGGCCTGAAGCATCCCGTGAAATATAAACATAAATCTGCTGTCCCGTTTCTGGCGGCGTGTCGTCCCGCCACCGGGTCGTATCTTCGGGGAAGACGACGCGGACATAATCCGTCCCGAAAGAAGTTACTTCCAGACGGGGAACGCAGCGCCACTGATAAGGGATCCCATCGACAGCGATGTTATGCCAGCGCCATCCCATATAGGCGACGACGGCGAACTGGATGAGGACGACAAGGATGAAAAAGATCCAGCGATACCGTCCGTCGAGCGAAAAGGAAAGATGGAGTCCCTGCAAAGGCGGTGAAAATTTCATTTTCGATTGCCTCCTTGATGAGACCACGGCGAGTGGGTAAAGTATTTTTTACGTTTCGGAGCCGGCTTCATCGAACTCCACGGCGATTCCGTGATCCGCGGCTTTTCTTCCGGCACAGGTTCCTGAGGAACAGCCATCTGCTGCGGCACGGCCTCCGTCGTTTCGTGGACGGTCTGGCTGACCGGCGCTATAGGCGTTACGTCAGATTTCTCTGTATCGGCAGCCGGAGCCATAAAGGTGAAAGCTGGCGGAGCTTCTGCCGGTTCGGCTGGTACAGGCGGTGCTTTCGGCAAATCGTCTGCCTTTTCTTCCCCAGCCGGTTCCGCAGACAGCCCCAATTCGGCCGGCGATGGGATACGGACGTCCTTCATCCATTCGGCCAGACTGTCGGCATCACTGGCCGCATCCTGGACCTGCCAGGACGGCGTCGCATCCTTAGGCGGCACGTCGGCCTCACGGTCTTCTTTCACCTGGCCGCGGACGCGCGTCGACGAATGGCGAAGGCCGGTCCGCCGAGCTGCGCGCAAAGCCGCCCAGGCCTTAGCTTCCGGGTCCGTTTGAACTGGAAAAGGATCAGTGCCAGGACGACGATTGCCAGCAGCGGTGCCAGCGGTGAGAACTGGGTCCCAAAAATGAAGGCCAGGATCAGACTGACAAAAAGGACGACGCCGAACTTCATATGCAGGCTGTGACCGGGCTTAAAGCCCTGAGACGTTTCAAAGAAACCTAAGACGACCATGTACAGCGACGACAAGACCAGGGGAATCGAAGAATAGAGCCCGGCCCGGACGAGAAGGGTTTCAAAGGCCAGGATGAACGGGACGGCCAAGTACAAGACCGGTCCCCACAAGCGTTTCTTTACGGTCCTGGCCATGAGGGCAATCATCACGGCAAAGAGGACGAGCGTCACCAAAGCCGTCACCCAATGGAACTCATGTACCTGGCAATCCCGTCCCAGGCAGCGGGCAGACAGGAAATGAGCAGGGATCCGGCAGCGGCAAAACGGCCAAACCAGCGGAAAGGGACGCCCCAGGACTGATGGATGTCGATAGAATACCCGATCAGCATGATTGTCACGGCCAGGCTCCCCAATAAGAGGAAGGGGATATAGTCCGTCGCCCGGGCGGACAAGCCAAAGGCGGCGAAGACCGTCATGGTCATGAGCCAGGAAAAACCGGACAGGCGCCGTTCATCGCGCATGGTGATGAGGGTATTATAAAAAGGTACGGCCAGCAGGAGCAGGACCCACAACAGCGCCGTCCCGCCGGGCGTATTCATGGGGCCGCCGGCAGCCGTCCAATACAGGAGAGACAAATCATAGACGACCAGGGCCGCCAGGGACCGCAGCAGGTAGACCACAGGCAGGCAGAGGAGGGCGCAGACGGCGACATAGGCCGTCACATCCCAGCCGATATAAAAAGACTGCTCGGCCATCGCCAGGACGGCAAAGATGCCCAGGCAATGGACCAGGGCCACGCCTTCAGCGACGAGGTTTCCCTGCCGTTCCTGGAACATGGCGGCGCCGACGCCGATCTGGGTAATCAGGAGCAGGACACAGGCCAGTCCCATGCGGACCGTAATCGACACGTAGTACCAGAACTGGGAAACGCCCCAAATCAGGCGATACCGGCCGCAGCCAGGCCGATGACGGCCAGCAGGGCATATAAAGCAGGGTCGTCAAAAGAGATTTCCTTTGTTCGTCCCTGCCATAAGATTTTCGTATTTTTTGCCGGGCTTCTTCGCTGATCCAGCCTTTAGAAACCCAGTCATCGACTTTTCTGTCGAGCCATACATTGGTATTTCGTTCCATAGTTGCCTCCAGGCACTCATTTTTCAAACAGGCAAAAAAGGCATACCTGTGTACCCAGTATACCACAAAAAGAACAATTCCCCTATGGCACGACGTGAAATTTTAAAAAAAAAGAAGCTGTCGCATGTGCGACAGCCTTTTTTTAGTGGTTAGCAGCTAGTGGCTAGGGGTTAGCAATACAGATTGCTTCTCCGCGAACCACTAACTACGAACCACTACTCACTATTTAACGATCAATACAGGGCAGACCGAATGGGTGAGACATAGCTGCTGACGGAACCCATGAACAAGCCTTTCAACGGCCCGAGGCCGCGGCTGCCCATGACGATGAGGTCGGCATTGTATTTCTTGGCCACCGACAAGACGGCCGGACCGGGCGAACCGACTTCAAAGACACTCTTGACTTCGATGTTCTGGGGAATGGATTTCGCAAATTCGTCGAGGATGCCCTTCCCTTCTTCTTCCATGTCCAAAGCGACCTGTTCCGTGACGTAGCCGCTGGCATTGGGGATCTGGTCGAAGTTAGAAATGACCGATACGATGTTGGCGACATAGACCAGCGTAATCGTAGCGCCTAAGGACGAGGCGATGACGACGGCATGTTCCAGCGCGCGTTTTGAGTTAACAGAACCGTCCGTCGGTACGATGATGTTATTATATTTTTTCATATGAATCCCTCCTTATTAAGGCCTGTACTTATCCTTGATATATATATTCGCCATGACTTTTATGGATTCCTTCTTTGTCATCCAAAATTTTTTCAGAAAATGTCCGCTTTTTATTTTTAGAAATCCATCCGGCCTATACTTAAATGACCATGCGAAATCTGAAAAATGAGTATAAACTTTCATGTCTCTATGCTATAATACTGAATATGATTGTAATATTTTTAAGTTTCTCTACAATCAGATAATAAGAAAGGTGGTTTTTATGACACATGAACTCGTAAGTGCGACCTTGCCCGTATGGAGTATCATCCCCTTCGCCGGGATGCTCTTGTCCATCGCCATCGTGCCCCTTGTCCGCCCGGAATGGTGGGAAAAGCACATGCTCGGTGCAGCCATCGCCTGGTCTCTTTTGTTCCTCATCCCCTTCGCCGCAGCTTATGGCGTCGGTGAATCGTGGTTCCGGCTCTTAGAATCGGTCCTCCTCGACTACATTCCCTTCATCGTCCTCCTCTTCGGCCTGTTCGTCGTCGCCGGCGGCATCGCCGTCCGCGGCACCTTAGCCGGTACGACGAAGATCAACTGCCTCCTGCTGTTCATCGGCACGTTCCTGGCCAGCTGGATCGGTACGACCGGCGCTGCCATGCTGCTCATCCGTCCCCTCATCCGGGCCAATGCCTGGCGCAAGAACAAAGTACACCTCATGGTGTTCTTCATCTTCCTCGTCGCCAACATGGGCGGCTGTCTGACACCGCTCGGCGATCCTCCCCTGTTCATGGGCTTCCAGCGCGGCGTCCCCTTTACCTGGACCTTCCATCTCCTGCCCATCCTGGTGCTCAACCTGGTCCTCATGTTCGCCCTCTTCGCCTTCTTGGACAAACACTTCTATAATAAGGAAGTAAAAGAAGGCCGGACTCCGCTCGACTTGATCGATGAAAACGACAAACAGCCCCTTCGCCTGGAAGCGCTCACAACCTCATCTTCATCGCATTGATCATCATCGGCGTCCTGGCCAACGGCTCCTGCCGGATATGTTCCCGGCTTTCGCCAACGGCGCAGGCCTGCACATTTACGATGAAATCGTCTTCCCCTATGCCACCTTGGCAGAAATCGCCATCATCCTCGTCGCGGCCTTCCTGTCCATCAAGACGACGCGGAAATCGACGCGGGACCTCAACGAATTTACGTATGCCCCGATTCTGGAAGTGGCTAAACTGTTCATCGGCATCTTCGTCACCATGATTCCGGCCTTGATCTTGCTCAAAGCCCACGGTGCTGAACTGGGCCTGTCCCATCCGTGGCAGATGTTTTGGGCCACCGGCGCCCTGTCGTCCTTCCTGGACAACACGCCGACGTACCTGGTCTTCCTCCAGACAGCCGGTGCCCTCGGTGCTACCCAGGGTATTACGACGTCCGTCGGGACGGTCTCCCAGATCATGTTGGAAGCCATCTCGGCCGGTGCCGTCTTCATGGGCGCCAATACCTATATCGGCAATGCACCGAACTTCATGGTTAAATCCATTGCAGAAGAAAACAAAATCAAAATGCCGAGCTTCTTCGGTACATGGGCTGGTCCGTAGCCATCCTCATCCCGCTGTTCATCATCGACATGGTCGTCTTCTTCTTGTAATTCGTGGCTAGTGCTAGTGGCTCGTTATGGACTCAGATGCCGCTATGCGGCGATGGATTCAAAGTGACAACGACGCTTCGGGATAACCCTCAGCGCGTATCGGGCCGCCTTATCAGGACGTCCCCTACGAAATCGCATGCAGGCGATAAAAAAACCATTGCGGCTGCAGCCGCAATGGTTTTAATTTTTTAACCATCCACTACAAACACACAAAAAAGCTGTCGCAAATGCGACAGCTTTTTTAACTGGTGATCCATCCGAGATTCGAACTCGGGACACCCTGATTAAAAGTCAGGTGCTCTACCAGCTGAGCTAATGAATCATGGCTGGCAGGGGTAGCTGGATTCGAACCAGCGCATAGCGGAGTCAAAGTCCGGTGCCTTACCACTTGGCTATACCCCTATGGGGCGAGTATAGGGATTCGAACCCTAGCGTAACGGAGCCACAATCCGCCGTGTTAACCACTTCACCATACCCGCCATATGAGATTATCTGCGTCGGCCGCGCTGTATTAGCGCCGTCAACGTAGATAATCTTATCATGAACCCTTCACAAAGTCAAGCACTTTTTCAAACTTTTTTATCTTTCTTTTTCTCCGTATAATAAGTCCTTGACGAAGTTCGGCAGGACGAAGGCGCTCTTCTGGATTCCTTCGTTGTAGTATTTGGTCGGGAAGGTCCGTTTGCGGTTCGGTTCCCATGCCAAGGGATCGTATTTCTTCGAGCCCATGGTGAAGCAGTGCATGCCCGACGGGTAGAGCGGGATGAAGGCCGTGTACAGGCGGGTGATGGGGAAGATGTCCGATACGCAGTCGAAGATGTCCTTGACCAGTTTGCGGTGCATGAAAGGCGATTCGGTCTGCTGGACGAAGAGACCGTCTTCTTTGAGGGCCTTGAAGGTGTCCTTATAGAAATCATACGAGAACAGTCCTTCACCAGGGCCGACGGGGTCCGAGCAGTCGACGATGATGACGTCGTAATAGTTTTCGGCTTCCCGCATGAAGGCGATGCCGTCGCCGACTTTGACGGTCAGTTTGGGATTCTTTTCAAGGATGGCTTTAGAGATTTCCGGGAAATATTTCTTGGACAATTCGATGACCTGGCCATCGATGTCGACCATGGTGACCGATTCGACTTCCGGATGACGGACGGCTTCCCGGGCAGCGCCGCCGTCGCCGCCGCCGATGATGAGGACTTTCTTCGGGTTGGGATGGAGGAACAGGGGGATGTGGACGATGCTTTCGTGATACATAAATTCATCTTTGATAGACGTCTGGAAAACACCGTCCAGGACCAGCATGCGGCCAAATTCCTTGGAATCGGCGACGATGATGTCCTGGAACTGCGAGTGACCGCGATAGAGGATATCCGACACTTCCGTCGTCAAATCCAAATACGGGGACTGGTGTTCGCTTACGAATTTTCTCATGACAGGCTCCTTTATGATAAAAATATAGCTTTCATTAAGACAGGGACACCTTTATTCTATCATATTTGCCAGGATTTGTCGTAACTCATTTTATGGCGCAGCAAAAAATCCTCTCTCCCACCCCCTTACAGAACAAGGGGATTATGGTACAATATAAAGTAGACTTTTTATATACAGTCTTTATAATATAGAAATTTATAAGAAAGAATCGGTTGGTAAACCGATAGGGTGACAAAACATGAAAAATCTCTTACATATCGGCATCGACATCGGTTCGACGACGGTAAAGATTGCCGTCCTCAACCATGCCAAACAATGCCTTCACGCATGCTATGTCCGCCACTATACGGATATACGCCAAAAAGTTTGGGATTTACTCCAAAACGCCTATGAAATCTTTGGCGACCGTCAAATCACCATGGCCATCACCGGCTCTGGCGGCATCGCCCTGGCAGACTACCTGCACATTCCCTTTTTGCAGGAAGTCATTGCCGGTACCAAAGCCGTCCGCACTTATTATCCCCAGTCGGACGTCATCATCGAACTCGGCGGTGAAGATGCGAAGATCACCTACCTGACCGGCGGCAACGAACACCGCATGAACGGCAACTGTGCCGGCGGGACCGGGGCCTTCATCGACCAGATGGCGACCCTCCTCGACACCGATGCCAGCGGCCTCAATGAATTGGCCAAGAAAGCCGACACCATTTATCCCATCGCCGCCCGCTGCGGCGTCTTCGCCAAGACGGACATCCAGGCCCTGCTCAACGAAGGGGCCAGCAAGGAAAATGTCGCCGCTTCCGTCTTCCAGTCCATCGTCTTCCAGACCATCACCGGCCTGGCCTGCGGCCGTCCCATCAAAGGCACGGTCTGCTTCCTCGGCGGTCCGCTGACCTACCTGTCCCAGCTTCGGGAACAATTCGCCAAGGCCCTCCATCTGACGCCGGAACAGGTTATTGCCCCGGAAAACGCTCAGGTCTACGTGCCATCGGCGCCGCCCTGGGCAGCATAGATACGAAGCCCGTTTCCTTCATGAACCTCATGGGCCAGCTGAAGAACGTCGACGAATCGACCTGCCAAATCGGACCGCGTCGAACCGCTGTTCAACAACCAGGCCGAACTCGACGAATTTCGGGCCCGCCACAGCCAGCACACGGTCCCGCAGGCGGACATCACCACCTACAGCGGCCCGTGCTACCTGGGCATCGACGCCGGCTCGACGACCATCAAGGCCGTCGTCCTCAGCGAAGACATGAAGATCCTTTATTCGCACTACCAGAACAATGAAGGCAGCCCTTTGACAGCGGCCAAGAACATCGTCGCCGAAGTCTACCGCCGCCTGCCGGAAAAGGCCTTCATCGCCAAAGCCGGCATCACCGGCTACGGCGAAGCCTGCTCAAGGAAGCGCTGCACCTCGACCTGGGCGAAGTCGAAACCATTGCCCACTATCAGGCAGCGTCCCACTTCTGCCCGGACGTCGACTTCCTCCTTGATATCGGCGGCCAGGACATGAAATGCAGCCGCATCAAGGACGGCCATATCGAAGACATCCTGCTCAATGAAGCCTGCTCGTCGGGCTGCGGTTCCTTCCTGGATACCTTCGCCAAATCCCTGAAAATGTCCATCCAGGACTTCTCTCAGGCCGCCCTCCTGGCCAAGAGCCCCATCGACCTGGGCTCGCGCTGCACGGTCTTCATGAACTCCAAAGTCAAGCAGGCCCAGAAAGAAGGGGCTACACTGGCCGACATCTCGGCAGGCCTCTCTTACTCGGTCATCAAGAATGCCTGTATAAAGTCATCAAGGTCAAAGACCCGGCCAAGCTCGGCAAGCACATCGTCGTCCAGGGCGGCACTTTCTACAACGACGCGTCCTGCGGGCTTTCGAAAAGCTCCTGGGCCGCCAGGTCATCCGTCCGGCCATTTCCGGCCTCATGGGCGCCTTCGGCATGGGCCTCGTCTGCCGCACGGCCTATCACCAGGACCACGCCAAGTCGACCATCGTCAGCCCGAAGGCCCTGGAAGAACTGCAGGTCACGACGTCCATCCGCCACTGCGGCTTGTGCACCAATAACTGCCTGCTGACGGTCAATACCTTCAACGACGGCCGGTCCTTCATCACGGGCAACCGCTGCGAACGCGGCGCCGCCGGCTCGACATCGGCCCGCAAGAAGCCCCTGCCCAATATGTACAAGGTGAAATACAACCTGCTCTTCGGCTACAAGCCCGTAGAAAATGCGCCGCGCGGCACCGTCGGTATCCCGCGGGTCCTCAATATGTACGAAGACTATCCCTTCTGGTTCACGTTCTTCACCAAACTCGGCTATACCGTCGTCCTTTCCGACCCGTCTTCAAAACCCCTCTTTGAAAAGGCGATGGACACGGTCCCGTCGGATTCGGCCTGCTACCCGGCCAAACTGGTCCACGGCCACATCGAAAACCTGTTGGAAAAAGGCGTCGACCGAATCTTCTATCCCTGCATCCAGAACGGCCCCAGCGAAGGCAGCAAAGACAATACCTTCAACTGCCCCATGGTCATGAGCTATCCCGAAGTCATCCGCAACAACATGGGCGAACACCTGGCCGAAACCAATACGCCCTATCTCTGCCCCTTCCTACCGCTCCACGACAAGAAGCGCATCGGCAAGCGCCTGGCGGAAGAACTCAAGGCCTGGAACCTGCCGGCTCACGAAATCAAAGCCGCTGCCGCTGCCGCCTGGGACGAAGAAGAAGCGTATAAACAGAAAATCTATGATTTGACTAAGAAAATCCTGGACAACCTGGAAAAGACCGGTCAGCGGGCCATCGTCCTCTGCGGCCGCCCGTACCATATCGACCCGGAAATCAACCACGGCATACCGGAACTCATCAACAGCCTGGGCCTGGCCGTCCTCACCGAAGACGGCGTGGCACCGCTGGGCCAGTTCCCGGGCCACCTGCGCGTCGTCGACCAGTGGTCGTACCATTCCCGCCTCTACCGGGCGGCCCAGTACATCACGCAGCATCCGAACCTGGAACTGGTAGAACTCAATTCCTTCGGCTGCGGCCTCGACGCCATCGTCGCCGACCAGGTCCAGGACATCCTGGCCCATGGTCACAAAATCCACACCCTGCTCAAGATCGACGAAGGTCCAACCTGGGCGCCATCCGCATCCGCCTCCGTTCGCTGCTGTTCGTCATGAATCACCGGCCCAAAGAAGATTACGTCATCGAACCGTATTCCTACGAAAAGACGAAATTCACCAAGGAAGACGCCAAGCAGAACGTCATCCTGGCCCCGTCGATGACGCCGATCCATTTCCCGCTGTTCATGGCCGCTTTCGAACACGAAGGCTACCGCGTCGAACTCCTGCCCCACCAGGGCCAGAAAGCCATCGATACGGGGCTGGCTTATATCCACAACGACGCCTGCTACCCAGCCATCATGAGCCTGGGCCAGATCATTACGGCCCTCAAGTCGGGCAAATACGACCTGGACCACACGACGGTCATGATTTCCCAGACCGGCGGCTGCTGCCGGGCGACGAATTACATCGGCATGATCCGCAAGGCCTTGAACGACGCCAACATGTCGCAAGTCGCCATCTTGTCGCTGAACCTCAAGGGCATGAACAAGCAGCCCGGCTTCCAGCCCGGCATCGGTTTCTGGCACCGCCTGGTCATGGGCATGATTTACGGTGACGCCCTGCAGCAGGTCCTGTACCGCACACGGCCTTATGAAAAGGTCAAGGGCACGGCCGAAGCCTCTTCCACAAGTGGCAGAAGAAATGTGCCGAACAACTGAAGAAAGCCGATTTCAAATCGTTCAAGAAAAATATCCGCGACCTCGTCGACGAATTCGACCATATCGATATGAGCGAAACCATGAAGCCGCGTATCGGCCTGGTCGGGGAAATCTACGTCAAGTTCCACCCCATCGCCAACAACCACATCGTCCGCATGATTGAAGAAGAAGGCGGCGAAATCATCGTCTCCGGCCTGGCCGATTTCTTTCTCTACGGCCAGCTGGACAGCCAATTCCGGCACAAGTACCTGTCGGGCAGCTGGAAAGACTCCTTCTTCAGCAAGACTGCCGTCCGCCTCTTGGAATGGTACCGCAAGCCTTATGAACAGGCCGTCGCCAAGAGCCGCCACTTCGATTCCATCACATCCATTTACGATATCGCCAACGAGGCGAAAAAATACTTGTCCTTAGGCCATGAAGCCGGTGAAGGCTGGTTCCTCACGGGGGATATGATCGACCTCATCCACCGGGGAGCCAAGAACATCGTCTGCCTCCAGCCTTGGGCCTGCCTGCCGAACCACGTTACGGGCAAAGGCATGATCAAGACCTTGAAGGCTGCCTTCCCGGAAACGAATATCGTCGCTATCGACTATGATCCCAGTGCCAGCTCGGTCAACCAGACAAACCGTCTGAAACTGATGCTGACGACGACCTTTGAAGGCATCCGCGAACCGGTGCAGGAAGATGCGAAACCGGTCCTGCCCTTCATGAGCGGCGTCCGCATCAACAGCTCACTGGAAAAATAGTTCCAATAAAAAGGGGGTATGTATCATGAAAAACATCTTAGTTCCCATTGACGGTTCCCATCCGTCGCACAACGCCTTGCAGCATGCCATCGACATTGCCAACGTCTACAACGCTGAATTGACCATCGTCAATATCACCAATGCCGATGCCGTTCTGGACAGCTTCGATGTCTTCGAAGACATGACGGACGAAAAAGTCAAGGACCTGACCAAGCTGGCCAAGGACAAGAGCGGCTACGTCCTGGAAAAAGCCATGGAAGCCGTTCCGGAAAATCTGATGGTCCACACGGTCCAGCTGGTCAGCACACCGGAAATCGGCATCCTCAGCGAAGCGGAAAAATGCGACGCCGATCTCATCGTCATGGGCCGCCGCGGCAGCCATTCCCTGTCGGAACAGATTCTGGGCAGCGCCAGCACGTATGTCCTGGCCCATGCCAAATGCCCGGTCCTGCTGGCACATAATGAAAAAGAAGGCCCGTATCAGCGCATCCTCGTCCCGGCCGACGGCTCGGAAGAATCGTTGAAAGCCGTCCGCTACGCCGTAGAATTTGCCAAAGCCGACGGCGCATCGGTGACGGTCTTCCACGTCGCCAACATGCGCGACCTCATTGCCGAAGAAACGGCACTGGACCAGAAAAAACACGGCCTGGAAGACCTGACAGACCGCCTGCGCCAGAGCGCCGACCGCGTCTTTGCCCTGTGCAAGGCTGCCGTAGCCGACCATAAAGGCGGCGTGGACATCCACTTCGTCGCCAACATCGGCCGCCCTGGTCCGACAATCCTCAAAAAAGCCGAAAAAGACGGCTCGGACCTGCTCATCATGGGCAGCCGCGGCCGCAGCGGCCTGACCTCGATTCTCCTGGGCAGCGTCAGCCGCTACATCACGACTCATTCGGGCCTGCCCGTCATGATCGTAAAATGATGAGCTCGTGGCTTCGGCCTGCGGCCTAGTGGTTCGTGGTTCGTAGACCGCAAACGGTCCCTGGGCCGTCTGTATGGGCCGTCCTGCTAAGGCGGCCCGCCCTGAATGATGGGGATAACGCAGGCCGTAGTTCTCCGAATACACCCGAATACAGAAAAAGGGGCTATCCCATTAAGCAAAAATACTTAATGGGATAGCCCCTTTCCATTGAAATTTCTGAGAAAAAGCAACCTCTCAGTCAGCGTTGCTGACAGCTCCCCTATAAAGGGAGCCAGGGCAGGCCGTACAGGACGGCGCCTGCATTGCGGAGTGCGACCTGCGGGCGCCCTTACACGAGCCACGAATCACGAGCCACGAGCCACTATTTTTTTCTCATCGCCTTGTAGAGTTTTTCTGCCGTCATGGGCAGGTCGCGCAGCCAGATGCCGGTGGCATTATAGATGGCGTGGGCGATGGCCGGCGCCGGCGAGTCGATGACGAGTTCGCCGATGGACTTTGCCCCGAACGGTCCGTTCGGTTCGTAGCTCGGTTCAAATTCGACGTTGATCTGGCCCAGATCCATACGCGTCGGCATGCGGTACTGCATGAAGGAGTTGTTCTGGATACGGCCTGACGGCGTAAGCTGGATATTTTCGGTCAGGGCCATGCCGATGGCCTGGACGATACCGCCTTCGGTCTGGACTTTGGCCAGGGCCGGATTGATGACCGTGCCGCAGTCGACGACGGCGTCATACTGTACCAGCGAGATATGGCCCGTTTCCGGGTCGACGTCGACGGTAGCGGCACCGGCCATGTACGGCGGCGGACTGGTCGGCGAGTAGCACGATTCCGTCGCTTCCAGGGCGATGTCATTCATGAACATGGCGTCGTTGCCCAGGTCCTTGATGGTGATTTTCTTCCCTGTCGCCAGGTCAGTGATGGCCTGGCCGTCAAATTCCAGATTGTCGATACCGGCCGATCCGAGTTTGACGGCAGCCCGTTCTTTCATGCGCTGTATCAGGCTCTGGCAGGTCTTGACGACGGCATTGCCCGTAAGGTACGTCGTCGACGACGCATAGGAGCCGCTGTCATACGGCGACGTATCCGTATCGACGCCATAGGTGACGATGTTGTCGACCGGGCAGAGAAGACATTCCGCAGCAATCTGGCCAGGATAGTATCACAGCCCGTCCCCATATCGGTAGCGCCGATATTGAGGGAATAGAAGCCGTCGTCATTGACCTTGATGGTGACCGAGGCGACGTCGACGTTGGTAATGCTCGACCCCTGCATGGCCGCAGCGATGCCGATAGCCGGATATGGCCATTGGGCAGGACCTGACGCGGGCAATCATCGTTCCAGCCCGACATCTGGACGACCCGTTCCAGGCACTTGTCGAGGGTACAGCTCAGGGCCGTTTCATTGAAATAAGCCGGCATGACCTGTCCCTGACGGACCAGGTTCTTCAGGCGCAGGGCCACAGGGCTCATGTGCAGGGCTGCTGCCAGTTCATTGACAGCCGTTTCCAGGGCAAACAAGCCCTGGGTCGCACCGTAACCGCGATAGGCACCGGCGGCGATGGTATTGGTATAGACGCAGGTATAACTGAAGCGGAAAGCTTCGGCTGCATTATACAAGGGAATTGATTTATGCCCCGACAACGTGACCGTCGTCGGCGTATGTTCGCCATAAGCACCGGCATTCCACAGGGAATCGACGAAGATGCCGCGGATATGGCCGTCCTTGCTGGCGCCGAGGACGACGCGGATCTGCGATTCATGGCGCGGCGTCGATACGGTCATGGATTCTTCCCGGCTGTAAATCATATACGCCGGTTTTCCCGTCAGCCAGGCAATATACGCCGGATAGACTTCCATGACGGCTGTCTGCTTGGAGCCGAAGCCGCCGCCGATGCGCGGCTTGATGACGCGGATCTTCGATTTCGGGATTTCCAGGGCATTGGCAACGATGCGGCGGACGTGGAACGGAACCTGCGTCGAGCTGACGATGGTCAGGCGGCCGAAGGCGTCCTTATAGGCATAGGCCCGGAACGTTTCCATAGCGCCCTGCTGGTTCTGGCGCGTATGATAAGTCCTGTCGATGAGACATCCGATGAAGCCAGGACGGCATCGATGTCACCGTGTTCATCACAGGCCTGGGCGACGAGATTACGCTTGTTGTCGCCGCCGACGTCGACGAGGGGATTCCAGTTGTCTTCGGGATGGACGACGATATCGTTATCCAAGGCTTTGGTGAAATCCAGGAGCGGTTCCTGGACGTCGTACTCGACTCGGAGGACGCGCAGGCCCTGTCGACGGCTTCTTCACTCGTACCGGCGACGAGGGCGACGGGATCGCCGACGAAGCGGATCTGCTTATCCAGGATGAGGCGGTCATACGGCTCAGTTCCGGATAGGTCTGGCCGGCAATGGTGAACCGCGACTGCGGTACGTCATCGGCCGTGACGATGCAGACGATGCCCGGCACTTTTTCGGCAGCGCTCTTATTCACCTTCTTGACGATGGCTCTGGCATGAGGACTGCGCAGGGCCTTGACGATGAGGCAGTCCTTGGGCCGCAGATCATCTGTATAGACCGGCTGGCCTGTGACCAGGGCTTGGGAATCCTTCTTGGCAACAGTATGGTTGATAACTTTGTATTCCATTATGCCCGGACCTCCTTCCCTTTGGCTTTGAAATAGGCCTTGATGGCCCGCATATGGCTCACGTAGCCCGTGCAGCGGCAGAGATTGCCCGACAAAAATTCCTTGATATCGTCTTCGGTAGGCGCATCGAGCTTGCGGACCATGGCCAGGACATTCATGACGAAACCGGGATTGCAGAAACCGCACTGGTCGGCGCCTTCACGGCCCATATAGAGGGCAAATTCTTTGGCTTCGTCCTGCAAGCCTTCCAGGGTCGTCACATGACAGCCGTCGATGCGGACGGCCAGCATGGCACAGGACAGGACGGGTACGTCATCGACCCAGACCGTACAGAGGCCGCAGTTCGTCGTTTCACAGCCGCATTTGACGCTGTAACAGCCCTGGCTGCGAAGAAATCATAGAGCATCAGGCCCGGCGCGACGTCAGCCGTCGCCTTCTGGCCGTTCAGCCAATACGTAATGGTCATCACTGGTCACCTCCCAGTACTTTCGTCAGTAAGCGACGGCAAAGGACGACCGCCATATCGTGACGATAATCGGCAGAACCGCGCATATTGCTTTCATAACTCAAAGAGCCGGCTATCGACGCAGCGGCCCCTTCCATCCCCTGGGCTGCGCACATCGCTTACGGGCAGGCTGACAACCTGGGCCCGGGCCGGACGGGCGCCGATGGCACAGCGCACATTTTCTGCGTCGGCCGACACGGCTACGGCGATGATCGGGAAATCCGTTTCATTGAGACGCAGTGAAGCGTACGCCGTCTGGCAGGCCTTTTTCGGGATGACCACCTGCGTGACGATATCCGTACCCGGTCCGTTCTGACCGAAGTCTGTCAGGCTGACTGTGCCGCCTTTGTACAATTCGACGCGGGCATCCAAGGCCAGGAACAGCGTCCAGATGTCAGAAAAGCCGAAGCGGCCGCTGATACTGCCGCCGACAGTCGCCATGTTGCGGAACTGGGTCCCGACGATATGGCAGACAGCTTCTTTCATAGCCCCCTGGGTAAAAGCGGCCAGCCCTTCATGACCTTCGAGCTGCCCCAATGTGACCATAGCACCGATGCGGAAACAATCATCTCCTTCTTCGATTTTGTCCAGCCCCAGCCCGGACAAATCGATAGCCTGGGCAATGCGCCGCTGCGGCGACAAGCGGAGCCAGCAGCCGCCGCCGAGGACGACAGCGGCCCGCTTCTGATTGAGCTCCCATGCTTCTTCCAGCGATACCGCTTTCGTATATTGCGCAATATTCATAAAAAACCCTCCTTTGCAGGGTAAAAAATAAACTTCAATGCATAATTTATCAAGTTTATTATACCAGCAAAGAAGGGCGGGCCGCAAGGGCTCGTGGCTCGTGGCGGGCTGCGTTCATTTCCATCGCCTGTATGCGATACCGTAGGGGACGTCCTGAGCAAGGCGTCCCGCTGTGAATCCTGGGTATGACCATTCTGGTATATGAGGCTTTTTTTCACGCATCACCCGTCATACATGTCGTGTACATCACATTTCAGGCGGGCCGCCCTGGCCGGGTCGGCCCCCTACGGGCGGATGACTTGCCGCCTATGGTAACGTCGTTTTTCTTCATACATGTGCTTATCGGCGGCTTGCAGGACAGGAGGCAAGCCTTGGATGGCTTCGGCTACCCAATGATAGCCCAGGGCAATGTTCAAGTTTTGGGACGCGATTTGTCTGCGGATCTGACAGCAAGCCTGATGGAAATCCCGTTCTTCTACATGCTGCCAGATGATGACGAATTCATCGCCGCCGATGCGGAAGACTTCTCCGCCATGGCGGTATTGCTGGAGAATCGACGCCGTATGACAGATGAGCCGGTCGCCGCTGGCATGACCTTCTTCATCGTTCGTCTTCTTGAGGTTATTGATATCGGCAAAGAGGACGCCCATGCTGACCTGGCAGTTGACGTGCTGCTGATAGGCATCGAAGGCATTGCGGTTAGACACGCCGGTCATCTGATCGATGAAACTGTGGTTCCGCATCTGATAGATATGGTCCCGGCCTTTGAGCAGCACCAAAAGGAAGCTGCCTGCCAGGCGGAGTAATTCATCGGCCTGTTCTCTTGCATCGGGATGAATATTTTCCAAGACAATCGCGCCAATCCGGTTGCCCGGCATGAAAAATGCCATCGCCGCTACATTATGGATGTGAGCACGATGCATATTTTCCTTGACAGAAGAATCCAGGTCCGGCCAGTCTGCCGTATCAGCAATGAAGACCGGATGACCCCGACTGGCCAAGTCTTTGAACCAGCTCCGCAGCTTCTGCCGATCTTCGTTCGGGATGACACGATCCGTATCATAAGTCATGCCGTCCGGGGTCCAGCAATAGAAGTGGATAGGCGTATCATCGAAGAGAAACGCTTTTCCAGCGCCTAAAAATGAGCCAATGCGGGCAACAAAGGAAAAGAGGATGTCGTCTGGATCATCATTAGTCATAGCCTGACACACAGCATCCTGCAAAATCGCAATAAGCGTCATCATCTTTTTCTGATTACAGTACATGGAATCCCCCTGTCTGATACACACAAAAAAAACGGCCCCATACTGGCTGTACGGCGGCCGTCATCAGAAACCTGATTCCTTTTTTGCACACAAAAAAGAGAGATTGCAACTGGCTGCCAGCAGAGGCCCTATAGCTTTGCGTCGCCGGGTTTCCCCGGGTTTGCCGAATTTAATGTTTACTTTTTACATCAAGTATTATATACCAGCCTAAATTTGTGTCAATAAACAGCATACAAAAGCATAAATATACTATGGCATCAAGCCAACATAGTATGTCCTGATGTGGTCATTTCCCCCTAGCGCCACAGGAAATGCCGTCGACGCCATGTTCCAATGCCTGCTGTTTCCAAGCCCGGAGGGTCTCACTGTCACCATACCAGCCGGTAACGGCCGTGCCATCGGCCCGATGTCCTTCAAACTGTAAGGCTTGGCTGGACGGTTCGCGCTGGACCTTGGCATGGAGGGATTTAGCCAGCTCCCGGGCTTCTCCTTCCGTGACCATACGCGGGCTCTGTCCGCTTTCCCAGATACAGCCACCAGTAGCAAAGGCGATGCTGTGCGGCCGCGGCAGGCGGTCCACCCGCCCGAGGACGGTGTCTATGAAGGCCGGGTCCGCCTTGGGACCGGCGTCTTTCGTATGCGTACCATAGAGATTATAGCACATGATTACGTATTCCGGCCTTCCGGGAAAATGAGCTTGTTGGCCGGGACAGACGGTTCAAAAATGATGCGCAAAGGCACCTGTTGTTCGTCAGCTGCCGCGGCGATTTCCTGGATGAATTTCACATAACGGAAAGCCACGAGAGGATTCTTCCAAACCTGTTCATAATCGATTTCCAGGCCGTCATAGCCATAGGCTTTCATAGTCCGGAACAAATCGTCAATATGGCCTGACGCGAAGCCTGCGTGGCCAGAATAGTTTCCAGGATTGACGTATCTTTGACCTTGGTCTGCCCCTTCGGGTCCTGCGGGTTGTCATAGACATCGTTGACGACGGTCAGGTACTTCTTGACCGTCACCTTATAGCGGGGCAGTTTCTCTGCCGCGAAATCCTTGGCCGGCCCCAGGACGATGACCTGGCCTTGACGATCGAGTGCCCCGCCGAAATAGCTGACCGAATTGAGCTGGCTGCTAATATCCTTGGCTTCTTTCAGCCTTTGTCGTAATCCCAATAAGCAATCCAGGCATTGTTGTCAAAAGTCGGCTGGGGACGCTGCTTGGCTGCCGACGTCGACGGTACCATGAGCGACACCGCCCCGGCGACGACCAGGATGATGCCGGCTGCGACGGCGCCGGAGAGAATTTTCATGATTCTGCGCATGTTGACTTTCCTCATTTCCTAAAAATGTGCCAAAGCCCAATCGAGGACCTTGCGCCACCAGATATGAACTTTGTATTTCCACTTCTGCCAGCCTGGTAATGAACATCATACAGGACGGCACCTTCACTTTCATTAGCCGTCCATTCGGTGACTTTCAAACCGTCAAAAACGGCATCATAGACGTCATCGGCCAAATTGGTCTGACTGTAGCCATAGCCGGGCCATTGGGCACCGAGGACCAGGCGGCCCGCATCCAGTTCGCTGACGGTTACATTCGCGGCTGCCGGCCGACCATCAATATCGACACTCAGCAAATCGCCGTGGAGTTCGATATTCAGCTGACGATTTCCCCGTTTATGATAGCTCAAGGTGGGCCGGTATTCAGGTGACCCTTCAGCGACAGTGCGGGCATCTTCATTTTCAACTTCTGCCAGACGCCCTAACTGCTTCTGGATCATGTTGACATTGGCGCCGTAGCGGGCCAGGACCTGCCGTTCCGTTGAAGCAACTTCTTTCTTGTCCTCGTCTTCAGACAGATAATTCTGCCCATCGAAGAGCTGTAAATCAACTTTCTTCAATTCCCGATAAGACCCGTCATGACATTCGCCGATGACGAGGTTGTTGTTGACCAGGCCGACGACGATATATGTCGTCAAGTCGCCATTGGCCCGCAGGAAGATTTTCTGCGTCCCATATTGGTTGCCCTTGAGGCGCGTCGATAGGTACAGGTCCTGAAAATCCTCTTTCCCCTTCAGGCTCATCTGTCCCTTGCCCTTTCCCGCTGTCGTCAGGTAAATGGCTTCATCTTTAAATTCAGCAGCCCCGTCTTCGATATCCCATTGTGCATACTGATCCGAATCGCCCTTTTCAAAGCGGATGTCATCGGCACCATCGTCATGGATGCGCATGAGCAGGTGATTGACCGGCCAATAAGCCGCGGTTCCATACGGGTCAGGTCATAGATACTGCTCTTCCGGTCGTTGTGGCTGTCGCCTTCGCGGTTGAAGTTCATCTTGAAGAGCTTGCGGATCCATTTTTCATTGACACGGCTCACATCTTCATGATTGCCGAAACGGCCCGTATTGGCATGCATGAGCGTATAGATTTCCGGCACGTAGCCGATGTCATTCGTATAGGTATCGCGGAGCATCGTATAATCGTCGCTGATGCGGTCCTTCATGACCTGGTATGTTTCAACAGGGAAATTCTTGTCATCGCGGACGTAATCCATGAGGTAGTGATTATAATCACGCCCCAGGACGCCCGTAAGATGGGAGTAGACGACAGGGTTCATATTGCCCAGATAATGATGCCAGCGGTCGAAGACATTGATGTAATACAGACGATACCCATTGGTCCCTAGTTCCCAATAGCCATATTTTGTCAGGTCTTTTAATTCATCAGGCCGCAAAAATTTGCTGTCATTGCCGTTCAAATTATCGGCATACGTCGAAATGGCTGCGTGATAATTATATTTTTCCAGCAGTTTTTCCGCAAAGACGATGGTATCGCGGCGGCCATCTTCAAAATTGAGGAACAACGCATGTTTGGGAAGCGCTTTCCCGCTGTGATAGTAGTCTTGGATATCTTTGCCTGTAAGGGTGACATAGCCGTTCTTATGGAGGCAGCCAAATGTTCATCGAGCAAATCGACACCGATGAGTCATTCGTCCCCGTTCGGTCGACGCCAAAATAAGACAGGGCTACAAAACCGCGGTCCTTATCGGTCGCAACATCGCCGTCATCATACGGTTTATACGTCGAAAAGACAAACAGGGCATCGATGATGATAGCCAGGACTATCAGTAAAAAGGCCCCTTCCCCAATGAAGCGGATACGCTTTCGTTTATCTATCCGGCGGGTCACGTCTTTATCGGCCAGCATGATCATCTGCTCCTTTATCCGTCTTTCTAGTTGCTCCAGTTCATTTTGCTGATGACGTATCGATTTCTGTAAAGCGGCAATCTGAGCACGAAGATCATCATTCATTTCCGCTTTCGGCTGCACCGGCGGCATTTTCTTTTTAGCAGGAACGATTTCATGTTCCCGTGCAGGCGCAGAAACAGCCGATTGGGGAGTCGGAACCGGTTTTCCCGCTTTTTTAGCGGCTTCAGCTACGTCAGCCGGCGTCATCCGCGTGCCCCACGTCGATTTCCAGAAGGTAAACCAGGCAATAGGCATCTGCCACAGAAGGACCATTTCATAATACAGGCAGAACCAAATACCATAGAGCCAGGTCGTACTGCGCCGCAGGAAAAGCTGGCAGGCACTCATGAGGCCGGCCATGAGGAACATCCCCAAAATGAAAGTGAAAGGAAAGACGCGGTGCATGATGGGGATATAAATGAGGTTATAACAGACGATGAACGGTGCAATGATAGGCACTAAGACGCCCATATAGAACATGACCGACATGAACGGTTCTTTTTTCCACATGAAAGTGCTTGCCACCAACGATTCACGGAGCCAGCTCCGCTTCCAGCGCATCTGCTGCTTGAGGAAGACGTCGTAGTCGTTAGGCACGATAGTATAACAAATAGCTGTATCCTGGTAATCCGTCCGGTGATGGCGCAAGATGAAGTTGGTCATGGCCCGGTCGTCGCCGAACGTCGCCTTGTGGCCGAGGAAGCGCTGGTTCAGCCAATCGTCGGCATAGCGCAGAACCAAGTCCTTGCGGTAGCACGACAAAGGGCCGGACAAGCAGGTGACGGCATCGAACAGGCCTTCGGCGGCTTTCATGATGCGAAAGGCAATATAATAGCGGACAGACTGCATCTTGGTCAGCGAGTTGGTATACGTATTGGCTACGTCCGTCCGGCCCGATACGCCGCCGCAGCGGGCGTCCTTGAAAGGCTGGACGATATTGCGGATGGCATAGGGATTGAGGAAACTGTCGGAGTCGACAAACAGGACCAATTCGTGCTTGGCCTCTTTGGCGCCTGCCACCAGGGCTTCCCGCTTCCCCTGATTGACGGGCTGGACGATATAGTGGATGCGCGCTGCTGTTTCCGGCCCTTCCTTGGTCTGGATTTCTTCGATGGTCTGGCGTATCTGCTCGACAGAGTGGTCCGTCGAACAGTCGTCGATGACGATGACTTCCAACTTATCCGGCGGATAAAATTGGTCCATAGCACTCAAAATCGTCCGCCGAATCCACGTCTCTTCATTGAAACAAGGCACGAGAATGGTGACACCTGGCGTATAGTTGGCATCAATCTTGACGGGCCGGTAAAAGGCTCCGAAAATATACTTGATGAGTAAGAACGTACTGGCAATGATACTGTATAGATATAAGTACTTGTTAAACTTGAAGTAAACAATGCTTTCCGTGCGCATGAGGACAATGCACAAGCAGATGACGAAAAGCAGGAACGAGACGAAGGGGACAGCAAAGCGAGAACTGTGACGACTCGAATATTCCAATAAGTTTTCACTGAACTCAAGACCTAGAAACACGGGTTGGTCTTCCCCGTGTTCTGCCAAAAAAGCCGCTAAGTCTTCCGGCGTAGGACGGACACATTTCGCCTGCGTCTTGACTTTCATTTCTAACCCTTCAGGCATGGTCCCCGGTATGATTTCAAAAGCTACCGTCACGACACCATGCTTGACGATATCCCGCGCCGCATCGGCATCGACAGTCAAGCCCATACCGGTGACGGACAAATCTTTCGCTTTTCCTTTATAAGAATGGCCAAATCCTTTGCGGCCCGTCATAATCCGGACGTCGTAGTCGACGAGATAGCGGGCATTGGCATCTTCGCCGTTAGCAAACTTCAAATAGCTGTATTTTGCCACTTCTTCATCAGGCAGGGCACGGCGGTTGTGACCGCTGCGCTGACGACCCGGCACATGAGGCAGGAGACGCCGGTCAGGCCGTTCCTTCATGAGAACGTCTTCTAATATTTCTTCTGGCTTATCTTTCTTTTTTCCTTTCCACATCATGACCACCACTTTATCTTCCTGCGTTCATGCCGGAGTTGTTTTTCTGTCTTGGCCTGTGAATAGTCGCCGTTCAAGTACTGCGATAACTGACCGACGCGGAACTTAGTCGGGTCCCCGTCGGCTTTCTTTTCGTTTTCCGTCAGGATAATATCCAAGGCTGTTGCCGTATACTTGGCTGTCGCGTCATATGCATGACAAAGATAGCTCCCTTGCGTACCTTTCCACGGTAGTATAGGCCGTCGCGGATACGCTTAATTTCCGTCTCCAGATCTGGTGCAGCATAGTCCTCTGTCGAAGTATGGCCGTTGACGATGTATTCAAAGCCATTTTCCAAGATAACCCGCGTCCCCATGTCACTGATAGCCAACGTTGCGGACGCATCATCTTAGTCAGCACAGGGGAGCCGTCCTGCCATTTCAAATCACCAAGCACACTCTCCAATCGCTCATAAGAAGTCTTCACATCGGTGTAGTATTCTTCATAGCTTTCCGTCGGCACTTGCTTTTTGTGTTCATTTTCTGTCGACATGGGCTTATGAAGGTTGGTATGGCTGCCAATATCGTGGCCTTCCATGGCGATAGCTCGTAATAAATTTGGGTTGTAAATCATATTATGGGTCAAAATGAAGAATGTCGCCGGCACATGGTGCTTGCGAAGAACATAGAGCAATTTATTGATAGAATTATCATACCCCCAGTCATCAAAGGTCAAGAAAATAACCGGTTCATCGGTCTTGACATTACCCGTCAAATCGAGTTTTTCAAAATCTTTAGCTTCAAAACCGACAGTACGGTCTTCTTTGACAGTATGTTCACCAATATACCGCTTTGCCAGTACATCGACCAAGGCTTCATGGCTAATATTGGGTGCAATCAGCGGATGCATCGCTAACTGCGGCAAATAACGATCTTTAGGCACAGGATACGTCCAAAGATGCGCCGTATCCGCCAGGATATCGCCGACAGAACGAAGGGCATAGGCCGAATCATTAGCCGGATTGACGCCGCTGACGTCACCGAAAGCATTATAAGCGATATTATCGATTTTCTTGCGTTTGATGTATAGAAAGAGTTCGGCTGCCAAATCAGGCTTGGTGTACCAGTCCATACGGATATTGATGATACCACCGCGAGTAGCCGATAAGGTATTCGCTCCAAAAATTTCCGGCAGGATTTTTTCAGCCGACGGATAATCTTTATGCCGGCTCTGGACTGCATTGATACGAGTACCGATAAGACGGTTTCCTGTAGCTGCCACGGCTTCCTGTGTTTCCTTGCGGACGACACCAGAAAACTGTTTGATCAGCTGTGTATCGACGCCATACTTCGTTTTTAATAATTCCTTGCCACGGATGATATCGGCACAGACGTCCGCCACTGATTCCGTCGGTTTCGGATAAATACAAAGGGCCAGTTCCTGCCCATCCCGAAGGACGTCGCGGACAGCCGCTTCATTTTTGCGCATTTCGCCTTCCGTGACAAAGAAAGTCGCCCGTCCATTTACAGCCTGCAGGGCATCGAGGACGGCATCGACGGACTCACGACGTGAAAATCCTGTAAAGGTAAAAGGGATGGCAGCTTCTGTCGTGTAGATATCCTTTTCTTCTCGTGCCAGAACACCATGATTCTCAGCAATCATTTGCTGGATATCCGCCATATTCACAGTTTTAGGCATTTTGACGACAGGGGATGTCGCCGCCTCATTCTGGACAGCCTGTTTCCCCGGTAAAATAGTTGGTTTTAAGGATTCCGGGACTGATTCTGTTTCAATGGGCAGTTCGACCGGACGAATGACAGGTGCTGTCGCATAGGGCCGTATCTTATTTCCATCCGAAGAGGCTGCGGCGCTGGAATAGTTGGACGGCAAACTGCTTATTTCCGGATAGGTTTTGCCTGTTGCCTGTTGTAATGCTAACTGCTGTTTAGCAATCAATGCCCGCTGTGCTTCAATTAAGTTATTTTGAGCCACTAATAATTCCCGTTCGGCTTTTCGTACAGCCGCTTCCTCTTGGGAGGTATCAACACTTCCAGCAGCCGATACTAGGCTAGGCATGAAACAGGCTCCCTGCAAGAACATGATAGCCGCAATCAACGCCGCTTTGTGCCGGTATTTATGATCCATTAGAGGATCCTCCTTCCCTTATATTCTCTGAAAACGGAACTAATGCGGACACAGGTTCTACTGCATATCCCTGATCCGCTAAGGCATTACATAAAGACTGAACCGCTTCGACGATAGGTACGCTTTGCCCATCGGCAGCCACATCATCTTTAATGGTCGGCTTTTTGTCAATTGCCGGAATATCGGCCTCTTTCTTTTCATAAAAAATAATAGGAACCGGATGGTCTAAGCGGATAGATACGACCATCCCCGGCTGAATCTGCTGCAGCAATTTTTCTACTCCATTGGGTCGGGTAAAATCGCTCTCTTTGATGACAATATCGCTTGCGACGGCATAATCCAGACCGCAGGCTTTGGCAGCTCGAAGCAAAGCCGGTAAATAACGTGTTTCCGGCAGGGCAAAATACGTCGCCGGATGACCGGCTACGAGTGATAAACCTTCTGGGTCTTACAGAATTGTTCGATAAGGCGATCCTTATCCAGCCGTTCCGCTTTGGTGATGCCGACAAAGCCATAATTGCCGATGAGCTGGTCTTCGTCGACGAGTTTCTGCGTCACCTTTTCTTCATGAGCTGCATTGGCCCCTTCGACAAAAAAGGTCCCATGAAAGCCATGCTGGAGCATCGCTTTGACGATGCCTTCCATATTCCCCCGGCTCTCCATGCCATTAAAGGTCAGGTAGACGACTTTTTTATCCGTTCCCGGCGTCCCTTTGACAATACGAGCCATATCTGCTGATTTTTCATAGGCTTCCGTAGCTTCGTTGATTTCCGCTGTCGCGTCGTATTCTTCGCTGATTTCTGTGAAATTTTCGTAAGAAGCTACCTGTTTAGGATGGAAAATATCCGATAAAGCCAAAAAATAGATAAGTCCCAAAATCAGTAATCCTAAACAAATATACATGACGTGTTTTTTAAGATGCATATTACAGGCTCCAATACAAAAATCCCAAGGCTTCCAGGGCATGGCGATCATACATACCTTTGACATCGACAATCACTTTCGGGCGATTTGTTTTTCGGTAAAGTCCCATCAGATGCTCCGGTGTGAGCTGGCCGAATTGCCGATGTTGAACAGCAAATACGAGAACATCCATATCCTGTACTTCTTCCAAAGGAATAAGGCGGTCGCGTAAATCAACTGGCACAACAGCTGGATCAACCCAGGGGTCGACAATTGATAAGTCTACTTCATATTTCAATAAATGCTGAGCAATTTGAATGGCTTTGGAATTGCGCATATCCGGGCAATTTTCCTTAAAAGTCAGACCCAAGAGACAGACTCTGGAATGATGGACCCGCAAATCGGCTCGGATCATTTCGCGAATCGTCGACGTCGCTACGAATTCAGCCATACTGTCGTTGACCAGTCGGCTGGCTGCGGCAGATGGGTCATGTAGCCGGAACGGCGGGCTTCATAGATGAAGTAGTACGGGTCGACGCTGATACAGTGGCCACCGACCAAGCCCGGCGTGAAATGCAGGGCGTTCCACTTGGTATTCATGGCTTGATGACTTCTTTCGTATCGATATTCATATGGTGGAAAGCGCGGGCGACTTCGTTCATGAAGGCGATGTTGACATCACGCTGGCATTTTCGATGAGTTTGGCCGCTTCAGCCACTTCCAAGTTCGGGGCTCTATACACGTCGGCTTCGATGACCATGCCATAGACCTGAGCCACATCCTCCAGGGACGCTTCGTCCATTGCCGATACGATTTTACAGATGTTCTGTAAACGATGGACCTTGTCGCCGGGATTGATGCGTTCCGGTGAATAGGCGACTTTGAAATCTTGGCCGCAGACAAGGCCGGAAGCTTCTTCGAGGATAGGCGCACAGATGCGGCGGGTCACGCCAGGATAGACTGTCGATTCATAACAGACGATGGTCCCCGGGCAGAGATGCTCGCCGACAATACGGCTAGCCGATTTGACAGCCGTCAAATCGGGCATGTCATCTTCCGTAATCGGCGTCGGTACGGCGACAATGATAAAGGCCGCTTGTTCCAGGCTGCCGGGTTAGAGGTAAATTCCAGCGTCGTCTGCTGCACGGCTTCATCACCCGCTTCTTGCGTCGGATCGATACCTTGGCGATAGCGATTTAATTTTTCCTCGTTGATGTCAAAACCGATGGTCCGTACTTTTTTGGCAAAAGCGAGAGCCAAAGGCAGACCTACGTATCCTAAGCCGACAACGACCAAGGCCTTTCCTTGCTGTAATTTCTCCTGCGTATTCATCATTCCCACCTCTGTATGTCAGATTAGAAGTAATAAGTCAAATCGCCCCAGACCGTATTGCCCTTATCGCCTGTCGTCAATTCGCGTAACCGGTAATATTCCAGCGTCAGAACCAGATTTTGCAACAACGTATGATGATAAGCGACATTGAACCCTTTGAATCCATCCATATAATCAGCCAGGCCGGTCATAGTATGAATGACATAGGTCCCTTTTGGCTGATAATAATAGCGGACATCGAATTCATTCGACCCGGGTTCCCAGCTCTGGATATTCCCCCAGACTGCTTTAGCGACGAAACCGTTATGGCGGCCATCCTCGTCGCCTCGACTCGTGCCCAGGTACATTCCCCCAAGCATGAAATGCTTAGTAAAGTAATAATTATAATAGGCATTCCAAATAGTTTCTGTCTTCGTTCCCCAATCATCGGCATCGAAATGATGGATACCGGCTCCGTAATCAGCCTTATCTTCGGTCTTCCGGACGCTGGCACTGGCAATGCCGCCTTTGGCCTTGGTCTTGCCCACCGTTGCTTCATATTCCGGCGAATCGCCCCAGTTGACGGTCACGCCTGTGACGGACGAGTCGAAGATATTCCCTTCGCCCAGCATATAGCCGTAGCGGCCGGCCGTAATCGCCGCATTGCCGAGCATGCCGCGGACGTAAAGGCGCTTATCGTTGAAGACGTCATCTTTTTCACCGTGATCATGGCCGAGGAAATGCTTCGTACTCTCGATCATGCCAAAGGCATGCCAGTTGTCGTTGATGCGGCCTTCCAGGAAGAGGCGGCTGCGCAGTTCGCTGTCGCGCCAACTCCATCGATCATTGCCACTATGTTTGACGTAGTTATAGCGTATTTCACCACTGATTCGATATTTCCGTTCTTCATCTTTTTTTTCATCACTCGCTTCTGAAGAAGGCGATAAATCGGTGAGTAAGGTCGGGTCATCAATCATGCCCTTATTTTGTAAATCTTTATAAAAGAGCTTGCGTAAATAAAGCACATCCTTGACACCCGGTATTCGAGTATCCCGCACACCTGCAATATTGCCGTGTACATCCATATTCAAATGGCTCATGGCCTGCAACGTCAAGATGGTCATTTCATCTCGGGTAAAGTGACCACTGATGACATCTCTGCATCCTACCGGCAGCTTCACTAATCCTAAATCTGCCAAATTTTGCATATGCTGACAAGCGATTTCTGATACAGCCGATGTATCAATGGTACTGCCTTGATTCACCTTTGCGGATACAGGAGAAAAAAAGCCCATTGTAATAACCATTGCCGATGCGATTGTTTTCAGCTTATTCATGACAATCACTCCTGCAATCCTATAATTATGCGATACATTCTATATATTTATGAATAACTATTCTCTTTAACTTTAACTATACTACGTCACTTTTCCATCGTCAAATTCAAAAATATATACATTATTAATACAATTTTAATTATTTAATTAGTTATTTTATATATTTTTATATGTTTTATCTAACTCTTACAATTTATCATCTACATCCCCTATTTATTTTAAATTTTATTGTTTCCAATATTTTTCTTAAAATGTTATTTTACTTAGACAAAAGACGTCCTCTCTCATTGTTTTATACACAGGTATCAACAAAATTTCTTTGAAAAATAGGAAAAATCGTCAAAAATTCCCTTGAAAAATAGGAAATCACATTGAAAATCGGCACATTTTAGGCTATATTTGGAGTATAATATTCATTGGCAAAGGAGGTATTTCATGTTACAACGAAAAATAGAAAGGAAACTGCTGGATTGGAAACGGCAACCCAATCATAAACCGCTCATCATCAAGGGCTGTCGTCAATGCGGAAAGACATACTCTGTTATGCATTTTGCTAAGGTTCATTATAAACAAGTTGTGTATTTCAATTTCTTAGAAAATCCGGATTATAATGATATTTTTTCAGGTTCTCTGGCAGTCGATCATTTAATCATGCTCATGTCCGCTTTATTAGGTCCGGAAGTCCGCTTTATTCCTCATGAAACAGTCCTTATCTTTGATGAAATCCAAGTCTGTCCAGAAGCACGTACGGCTTTAAAATTTTTCAAACTCGACGGCCGTTTTGATGTGCTGGCTACCGCTTCCCTTCTCGGCGTTCATGGCTATGGCAATCAGCCTAAATCTATTCCTGTCGGATATGAAACGGTCCTGGACATGTATCCCTTGGATTTTGAAGAATTCCTATGGGCCAATGGCATCGGTCCAGATTTCATCGACATGCTGCGCCAATACTTGCAACAGGAAACACCGGTTCCCTTAGCCTTGCATAAAAAAATGAGGGATTTGCTCTTACAATATACCGTCGTCGGCGGCATGCCAGAAGTCGTCCAAGCGTATACAGAACGCCATCAATTAAATGAAGTCTTACAGCTGCAACGAGATATTGTCAGGGCTTATGAAGATGATATGGTAAAATATGCCGAAAACAGGGACAAAGCGAAAATCAAACAGTGTTTCCAGTCCATTCCCAAACAGCTCAGCAAGGAAAATAAGAAATTTCAGTATTCTCTCATAAAAAAAGGCTCGAAAGCTTCCCAATACGCAGGCAGCCTACAATGGATCGAAGATGCCGGTATCATCCGCCGCTGCTACAATCTCTCCCTTCCCGAATTACCTTTAGACGGAAATGCCATTGATTCCGTATTCAAGGTCTATATGGTCGATACAGGACTGTTCGTCAGTATGCTGGAAGATGGAACGCAGTTCGACATCCTGCAAGGAAATTTGTATGCCTATAAAGGAGCTATCTATGAAAATCTCGTCGCTGACTTCTTTATCAAAATGGGACGGAAGCTGTACTATTTCCATAAAGACTCTGGCCTTGAAATTAATTTCGTCATCCGCTACCGTGGCCAAGCCACACTTATCGAAGCCAAAGCCGCCACAGGTGATACAAAAAGCACAAAAACGATTTTAAAACATCCCGAAAAGTATCATATTCATCAAGCCATTAAATTAGGCGATTACAATATAGGCCGTACCCAGGATATCCTGACACTTCCGATGTACATGGGATTTCTCTTGGATGAGGCATAAAAAAGAGGCTGTCGCATTAAGACAGCCTCTTACTACAAACTACATACTACCTACTTACCAATAGGATAATCCTGCAAGGCTTCATAGCCTTCTTCGCCAGTACGGATCTTAACGGCATTGTCGATGGTTGAGACGAAGACTTTGCCATCGCCGTATTTGCCGGTGTACAGGACTTTCTTGGCGACATCGATGATCTTCCGTGGCGAGATTTTGGAAACGACCATTTCGACGCGTACTTTCGGAAGGAGTTTAGCCGATACTTTAGCGCCACGATACATTTCCGGACGGCCTTTTTCAATGCCGAAACCCAGGGCCCGGGTAATAGTCATGCCCGTGATGCCGATAGCTTCCATAGCTGCTTTGAGCGGTTCAAAGCGTTTTTCATCCGTAATGATGGTGACATTGTACAGATGATGGCCGTCAGCTGGCATAGACATAACCGTAACGGCCGACGGAGCCGATTCCGGTTTATCCAGGGGAACTTCAACAGCATCAGCCGGAGCTTTGCCTGCATCGATAGCCTGAGTAACCGTATCGGGCGTAATCATGAAGCCGGCATAAGCCGAAGCGATACCGTGTTCTTCGAAATCCAGGCCGTTGATTTCTTCTTCTGCCGTAACGCGCAAGCCCATAGTGGCGTTGAGGATGCGGAAAACGATGTTGATGGCCACGAAGACGTAGAGGGCGACGACACAGACGCCGAGGACCTGAATGAGGAAGAAGTGGGTTTCTCCCGTATAGAGCAAGCCATCTTTGACGCTGAACAATCCCGTCAGGATAGTGCCTAAAGCACCGCAGCCACCGTGAGCGGCAACAGCACCGACAGGGTCATCGATTTTCAATTTCTGGTCGATGAATTCGATGAGGAAAATGATGACAGCCCCGGAAATGACGCCAATGATGAAGGCACCGGTAACGCTGACAGCATCGCAGCCAGCCGTAATGGCGACTAAACCTGCCAAGCCGCCGTTCAAGGTCATGGAAACATCCGGTTTGCCATAGTGGATCCAAGTGACAATCATAGCTGTGCAAGCACCAGCAGCTGCCGCCATGTTGGTCGTAACGAAAATCATCGAAGCCGATACCAGCGTTTCATCGCCGGTCATGGAAACGGTCGAGCAGCCGTTGAACCCGAACCAGCCGAACCAGAGGATGAACATGCCCAAGCAGGCCAACGGCAGGCTGTGACCCGGAATAGCATTGACACTACCATCTTTATTGTATTTGCCAATACGAGGTCCCAAAATCCAGGCACCGACGAGAGCACAGACACCGCCGACCATGTGAACGCAAGTGGAACCGGCAAAATCATGAAAACCTAATTCCTGGAGCCAGCCACCGCCCCAGATCCAGTGACCGGAAATCGGATAAATGAGCAGACTGATTAAGACAGAATAAATACAATAAACAGAGAACTTCGTCCGTTCTGCCATAGCGCCGGAAACAATAGTCGCCGATGTCGCACAGAAGACAGTCTGGAAAATGAGGAAAGCCATGTCCGGGAAACCGGCGTCATCAGCGACGTGGAAGTTCTGGACAAAAGGATCTGGAATCCCGATGATACCGTGAAAATCGGTACCAAACATAAGGCCAAAACCGAGGAACCAAAAGAAAACAGTCCCCAGCGCAAAGTCCATGAAATTCTTCATGACGATATTGCCAGCGTTCTTAGCCCGCGTCAAGCCCGTTTCCAGCATAGCGAAACCAGGCTGCATGAAGAAGACCAAGGCAGCACCGAGAAGAATCCAAATCGTATCGACCGAGGAATACCGGCCCGTTCCAGCATCTGCGGCCAAAGCGGCTAATGGACTGCAAGTCAAAATGGCTGCCAGGCTGCCGCGCTGAAGGATATGTCTGAATTCACTCATAAAACTCCCCTCCTTGCAAAAAGAGACGCCTGACCGTAGAAAACGACCAGGCGCCATTGCCAAACATATTAAATTAAACACAAATAATTTAAAACTTATAAATTTTAAATTTAAATATATTATAAAAACAAACGTTATACTTGTCAAGAAATTTTATAGTAATTTGAAAAGTTTTTCTGTATTTTCCTTAGCATGGGCTATGAGTTCTTCAACAGATACATCCATATACCCAGCCAACGTCCGGGCCACATAGGTAATGTTGTTAGGAACATTCGTCCGAGGCAAGTGGAATCCCCGCGGCGTCAAATAGGGCGCATCCGTTTCGATGAGAACCCGTTCCAAAGGAAGGATAGACACGCATCGCGCAAGGGAGCGGCTCGCCGTTCATCACAAATCCAGCCGGTAATACCGATATAAAAACCCAAGTCGAGCATTTTTGCCAGCGTCTTCTTATCACCCGTATAACAATGGACGACGGATTTCGGACAAATCGCTTCATGCCCTTTAAAACAAGCCAGGAAATCGTCAGCTGCGTCCCTTTCGTGGAGGAACAGGGGCTTGTCCAGCTCTTCTGCCATGGCGATGAGGGCCTTGAAAAAATGGAGCTGGTTCTCTTTCTTAGAATACATGCGGTCGTAATCAAGGCCCGTTTCACCAACGGCAACCACTTTCGGATTCGTCGTGACAATGCGCCGGATTTCTTCCAAATCAGCCTCCGTCGCTTCATCGGCCACGTGAGGATGGATACCGGCCGTACCAAAAGCCGTGTGATTGCGGACAAACTGATTGACCAGACGGTTCTCCCGCGCTTCAGACCCAGTCAGGATGCAACAGATACCGTCAGCCGCCGCATCGGTAATAACTTTTTCCGGCTTAGGAAATGATCGGGTAAATAAATTGAGTCCAATATCATAATACTTTATATCCATGTCAGACACCTCGTGAAAATAAGATTCCACGAATATTGTACCAAAAAAACAATCCCCTGCGTAGCCTTCAAAAAAAGAGCACCCAGGAAAATTTCCTAGGTGCTCTCTGTCCAGTAATCTGGCGGAGTGAGAGAGATTCGAACTCTCGCAAGCTGCTAAATCAATTTATTTTGTTTGGCCAGTTTTTCGATCATGGACAACGATAGTTTGCTATACTTCGCCACTTTATCCAAGGCCATCCCATCCTTTAACAGTTCGAGAGCGAATTCCAATTTTCCTTCGGTTCGGCCTTCCTCTTTACCTTCTTTTCTACCTTCTTCTCTGCCTTCTTTTCTGCCTTTTTCCCATCCTTCTTGCTTGCCTTTCATCAGGCCATCTTCGTATATTCCTTCTCCTAAGTTGCACATGACTGCTAAATCCCCCTCTCCTTCTTGTGTCAAATCAATCCCAAAATCATTATGCAGGGTCGTAATCTTTTCGCTGGCGGTCTTTGACGATTTGAACATTAAATCGAGCAGATTTATCAGCTGGTCTTTAACGTTGCTGTTTCCCAGATAGACAAAGACGATGCCCATGAGGTCATAATTCTGACAAGGTTCTTTATAGCGGTGCAGCAAATGCTGTTCTTTCAGCTGATAGCGGTTGATAGCACTTTTTCCCTGTGGGGCTTCCATGCAAATCCAAATGGTATAGACCTTCTTTATTTTATCGTAGTCGCTATGGATGAATTCGGTCCCTTTTTGCGAAGAAATCAATCGGCTGGCATAATAGACAGCTCTTTTTAATAAAGGATAGGTATCTCCCGTTTTCTTTTTCGGGTTCAATCGTTTTTGTGCTTCCACATTGATAATCAGCGTAATAAGCTCATTCGTTTCCGGTGCCTTCGCCCGGAACAAGATGTCAAAGACGATGCTGCCTTCCGTTATGCTGTTATCCTCATTCTGCGCCCCTTTGATTTTCGGTGTATCTTGTCGCTCTAAGGCATGCCGGACTGCATTCGTTTTATCCTTAGAGACCGGAACCGTACTAACTTCCGGCGTCCCTTCGATATAGATATTGGCAATATCGTCGAGGCTGGCCGATTCAAATTCGGGAACAGTCCTTTTTAAGATATAAGCCAGCACCTTTTTCTGCGACAAAACGCCTTTAGCAGCTTTATCATAGTCTAGCGCCCCTGCCAGTTGTTCCTTTACATCCTGCATTATATCTTCATTCATCGGCCACACCTCCTTTTGACCTCATTGTACCAAATTTTGATTTTTTGTACAATCCACATATTACATCATAAAAAGGGCTTGCCGCACGACGACAAGCCCTTTAAAGCTGTTAGCGAGCAGTTAGTAGTTAGCGGATGGTTTTAAATTTAAAGCCATCTTCCACAAACTCCATACTGCAAACTATAAAATAAAAGGGACTGTCACATGATGGCCGAAACCTTCATGTAACAGTCCCTCTGTCCAGTAATCTGGCGGAGTGAGAGAGATTCGAACTCTCGCAGGCCTTACGACCTCTAACGATTTAGCAAACCGTCCTCTTCAGCCTCTTGAGTATCACTCCATGCGTCAACTGACTATGTCAGTATACTACGATGGAGCGAGATTGTCAAGTTATTTTTTCAATATATCTTCTACGGCCTTGGTCTTATTGTTCATCATATTCGTATATCCCGGCCGGATATCGGCTTTCAAGACGACTTCTGCCCGCAAGCCCTGGTCGGTCAGGTACTGTGTCGCTTTTTTAACGACAGCCATGACATCGTCCCATTCGCCTTCGATTTCGGTGAACATGGAATTGGTCCGGTTCGGCAAGCCCGATTCCCGGATGATCCGCACGATTTCAGCAACATAAGGGGCAAATTCATCGCCCGTACCACAAGGCGCAATAGCTACGGCAATTAATGTGTTCATTGTATTATACCTCCTCTACAATCAACGGGTTCTGGGCAATCGCATCGGGCGTGGTACATAGAGTTCGTCGATGAAGGCCGTCTGGAAGGAGCCTGTCCCACTGGCATGGGCTGCGGCCTTCGTCCCGGCCAGGTTATAGACAGCGGCCCCGGTAATGGCGGCAATGAAAGGGTCGGCTACGGCAGCATAAACGGCCATGACGCCGCCCAGGGAGCAACCCGTCCCGGTAATGCAGGGCATCATTTCTGAACCGCCCTGGGAAAGGACAATCTGTCGACCATCGGTAATTAAATCTTCTTCTCCAGAAACGGCGACAGCACCGCCTGTCCACTGAGCCAGCGCAGCGGCAGCATGAGCTGCGGAGCGGACGGAATCGGTCGAATCGACGCCGCGCACATCCGACGTGTCCGTACCACCTTCTAAGCCCCATAAGCCGGCCAAGGCAATGATTTCCGATGCGTTGCCCCGATGATAGACGGTTTATAGGTTTTAAAGGTCGTCAAAAGGTTGGTCCGCATCTGTCCCATCCCAATAGCTACGGGGTCGAGGACCCATGGCTTGTTTTCTTCATGGAGTACGGCAGCTGTTTTCGGCAGGGTTTCCGCATAAATGGGGAACAAGGTCCCTACGTTGATATACATAGCCGCACCGGCTTTGGCCATGCTGACGCCTTCATCGGGTAAATAAACCATCGCTGCTGAACCGCCGACGGCCAATTGGGCATTGGCGACGAAATTAATCGTCACCGTATTGGTAATGGACGGTGTCAACGGATTCGATGCCTTAGCTAATTTCGCAGCTTCCCGGACGGCATCGCGGATTTCAGATTCAGTCATATTATTACCACCTTTGTCATTTTGCTGTTTCTATTATAGACGTTCTGCTGAGGAAAGGCCAGGGAAATTTAATGGGATTTCCATCGCCTGTATGCGATATCGTAGGGGACGTCCTGATCAGGGCGTCCCGCTGTGAATCGTGGGTATAGTCGGAATTTATGACGAATGACACTCGGTCGTAATACAATCATGAGTTTGTCGCGGCGGAACGCCGCATCTGAATCCGCGAAAAAAGCCGTGGCTCGTGGTTCGTGGTTCGTAAAAGCGCACCATCATTCCGAATGGGCTGTGGTCAAATATCACAGCGGGCCGCCCTTTGGGACGGCCCCTACGAACCACAAACTCATTTCCCCACGAGCTACGAACCACTAACAACGAACAACAAAAAAGCACTAGCCGTCATCCCACCTCTCCTGCCGAATCCAGGACATCTCTGTCTGGCTGTATACCTTCACACCATCAGGTCACGAGATTCGGCATAAGCGACTCACACGGTTTTGCGCGTCGCAAAGCTCCTTTACTTACCATGCATTACGTGTACATCACATTTCAGGCGGGCCGCTTACCAGGTCGGCCCCTACGAGCTACGAACCACTAACAACTAACAACAAAAAAAGCACTAGCATAAGCTAGTGCTTTTTTCTTTAATCAGCGGCTTCCTATCCTCCCAGGGGGCCTCCCCCCAAGTACTTTCGGCGTTTGCGGGCTTAACTGCTGTGTTCGGCATGGGAACAGGT
>ENA-OQBT01000103-OQBT01000103.1-human-gut-metagenome-genome-assembly--contig:-NODE-103-length-56463-cov-16.152993_pt1 | contig 56463 bp, 56 predicted proteins | sample MGYA00242749_ERZ504557 | MGnify/ENA primary metagenome ERZ504557 (study PRJEB26092, sample SAMD00036243) | human gut metagenome | host: Homo sapiens | study: EMG produced TPA metagenomics assembly of...
TGCCGAGACGGTATACGACGACCAGCAATCCTGAAACCAGACCAATGACTATGCCGGCCGCCGCCATCTTCCACTTCAAGTGGTCGAATCGCGGAATCAGCCGGCGGATATCATGTGCCGCGTCGTTGCCAGTCAAGCCGGGAAACTCGTTGCCGACGGTCAGTCGACCAGCGAATTGATCTGGATGATATGGTCGCGCTGCGGGCCGGTGCCGATCACGGAGATACGGCAGCCGGACAGTTCCTCAAGACGCTTGACGTAATCCTGACAGGTCTTCGGCAGATCATTGAAGTCGTGGATTTGGGAAATATCCTCGTCCCAACCCGGCATGGATTCGTAGATCGGCTTCGCTGCCGCGAATTCGGACTGATCAGTAGGCATATCGTCGCGGCGTTCGCCGTTGACATCATAGGCCACGCACAATGGGATTTCCTTCAGGCCGGTAAGCACGTCGAGCTTGGTGAGCACGATGTCGGTCAGGCCGTTGACCTGAGCCGCATAACGATTGACGACCGCATCGAACCAGCCACAACGACGCGGACGGCCGGTGGTCACGCCGTACTCGTGGCCCTGGGCTCGCAGCCATTCGCCCTCCTCGCCGAACAGCTCGGTCGGGAACGGTCCTTCGCCCACGCGGGTCACGTACGCTTTGGAAACGCCGATCACGCGGGTGATCTTGGTCGGGCCGACACCGGTACCGGTGCATGCGCCGCCGGCAGTCGGGTTGGAGGACGTGACAAACGGATATGTGCCGTGATCCACGTCGAGCATAGTGGCCTGGCCGCCTTCGAACAGCACGGTCTTGCCTTCGTCAAGTGCCTTATTGAGCACCAGCGAGGTGTTGGCCACGTACGGCTTCAAACGTTCGCCGAGCTTGAGCAGCTCATCCGTGGTTTCGTTCACATCAATCGGACGACGATTGTACAGCTTCACCAGCATCTGGTTCTTCTGATGCAGCTTGCCTCAACCTTGTCGTGCAAATGCTCAGCATTGAACAGGTCGTGCACGCGGATGCCCACGCGATTAATCTTGTCGGCATACGCAGGTCCGATGCCGCGACCGGTGGTACCGATCTTGTGCTTACCCAGGAAACGTTCCGTCACCTTATCAAGCACACGATGATACGGCGCAATAATGTGCGCACCCTCACTCACCAGCAGTCGGGAGCAGTCCACACCGCGGCTTTCCAAGCCGTCGATCTCTTCGAAAAGCACTTCAGGATCAACAACAACACCGTTGCCGATAACCGGAGTCGCGGTCGGGCTGATGATGCCGGAGGGCAGCAGGTGCAGCGCATACGATTCGTCGCCGACCACCACGGTATGGCCCGCATTGTTGCCGCCGTTGAAGCGGGCAACATAGTCGACCTTCGTGCCGATCAGGTCGGTCGCCTTACCCTTGCCTTCGTCTCCCCACTGGGCACCGATCAAAACAATTCCAGGCATGTTGTTGCACCTCCGCGCGTATGCGATTTCGCCTCAAAGCCTTACCAAGGCCTTACAAAGACTATCCTGCGCCCTCTACCGGATATCTGCCGGATATGCACCGATCGGCCGTTGAAACTAGTCAGTTCCATCGTTTTCGTCTCATACAACGCGACACACCCACCGTGCCGCCACACGCCGCATGCATTACGCGGCGCGTGCGGCATCACACTACTTCAACGCCTTGCCCGCGCTGCCAAGCTGCCTGCAAGCCTCCACCACGCGTGCGGCCATGGCGCTTTCCGCTTCGCGCCCCCACGAACGCGGGTCGTACATCTTCTTGTTGCCCACCTCGCCATCGATTTTGAGCACCGAATCATAGTTGGAGAACATGTGACCGGCCACCGCACGGCTGAATGCGTACTGCGTATCGGTGTCGATGTTCATCTTCACCACGCCGTAGCTCACGGCCTGCGCGATCTCCTCCGGCGCGGAGCCGGAACCACCGTGGAACACCAGGGCGAACGGCTTACCGGGAGCGACATCCAGCGAGTGCGCGGGGTCGGGCATTTCGCCGGCCTTAATCGCGAGCGCGACCGTGGTCTGGATTTCGTCGAGCAGTTCGGGGCGCAGTTTCACCACGCCCGGTTTGTATGCGCCGTGCACGTTGCCGAAGGTGAAGGCTGCCATGTAGCGTCCGTGCTCGCCAAGGCCGAGTCGTTGCGCGACGGCGATGCCTTGCGCGGGCGTGGAATACAGTTTGTCGTTGATTTCGGCGCTGTGCCCGTCTTCTTCGCCGCCGACCGCGCCGATTTCGATTTCCAGCACGGTGTGCGCGGCTTGGGATTTGTCGAGCAGTTCTTCTGCGATGTCGAGGTTTTCACCCAGCGGCACTGTGGAACCGTCCCACATGTGTGACTGGAAGGTCGGTTCCTGACCGTGCTTCACCTGTTCGGCTTCATGGTCGAGCAGGGGGCGCACCCATTCGTCCAGATACTGTTTGGCGCAGTGGTCGGTGTGCAGGGCGATGGTGATGTTGGGGTATTTCGCCGCGACTTCGTGCGCGAAGGCTGCGAAGGCAAGCGAGCCGGTGACGCGGTCGTTGACGCGTTGCCCGGAGAAGTAGCGGCGCCGCCTACGGAGACCTGGATGATGCCATCGGATTCCGCCTCGGCGAAACCCTGGAGTGCGGCGTTCAGGGTCTGTGTGCTGGTCACATTGATCGCGGGATAGGCGTAACCGCCGCGGCGTGCGGCGTCCAGCATTTGCGCATAACGTTCCGGCGTTGCAATAGTCATGCCTCCATTATCGCCCGACCCTATCCCACTTATCATGTGACAACATTCGCCATCTTTCCTTTCCGTTTTCCCGACCGTCCGCTCCATATCCAGGTCGCCCGCCCCACTAGGCCATATGCCGAGCGTTTTCGTCTCATATCCCGACATTTGCGGGACCGACCATTAAACAGGGCGAAACCATTGCGATCGTTCCATCGGAAGTCATAGAATATCCACCGGATCGCGCGACGAAGAGCCCAACCGGGTATTCCCGCACGGGCATGCCGCCGCACGTAGATGTTGCGACCAATACCCGCGAGGAGGCTTGATGCACCAGGTTTTCGCCATCTTCCTTCGAGACGTGAAACGCATTCTGAAGAACCCAGTGGCGCTCGTCGTCACGCTGGGTGTGGCCATCATCCCATCACTGTACGCATGGTGCAACATCCTCGCCAACTGGGACCCGTACGCGAACACGGGCAACATCCAGGTCGCTGTGGCGAACGAGGACAAGGCACAACCTCCACGCTGGTCGGTCATCTCGACGCTGGCCAGCAAACCGTCAACCAGCTTAAGAAGAACCATCAGCTCGGCTGGCGTTTCGTTCCCGAGCAGCAAGCCATCGAAGGCGTGGAATCCGGCAAATACTATGCGGCGATCGTACTGCCGGAAGACTTCAGCTCCAGACTAATCGGCACCGTCACTGGTAAAGGCGACCGACCGTCGATCACGTACTACATCAACGAAAAGCTGAACGCGATCGCGCCGAAAATCACCGATACGGGTGCGACCACGATCGACGAGCAGATCAACACCACTTTCGTTTCCAGCGTGGCCGACGCCGTGGCGAAGGAAGTGAAGGAGGCAGCGGGAGAAACCACCGGCAGCATGAAAAGCGCGCAAAGCGACGTCATCAACGATCTGACCGACACCATCAACCAGCTCGAAACCGTCCAACAGCAGCTGCGCGGCACGCGTTCCACGCTCGACAAGGCCCTCACCACCATCGATTCGGCCAAACAGTCCAACATCGCGCTCGCCTCGGGAATCACCAACTCGCTTGACACCGTCGGCAAGGCGTCCGACTTGCTGAGCGAGACGCGCACACAAACCGAACGATTCTCGAACACGCTGGTCGGAGCGCTCGACAACGGCAGCACGCAACTGTCCGGTCTGCAGGTCAACGTGAGCAATGCCACCGGCACCGTGCTCAGCGGACTGAACACCACGCAGGACGCGCTCAACCAAGTGTCCAGCACCATGCATCACGTCAACACCACCACCGGCAATGTGCTCGACGGCGTGGAGAAGGCGTTGCAGGCCAGCCAGCTGGATCCGAACAACCAAACGTATAAGGATCTTTCCGCGCAACTCGCCGAAGCCCGCAAACAGCTGACGTTCCAGCAGCAGCGCATCGACGCCTTCGATCAGGACACCACGGCTGCGATCAACGCGGGGAAGAACACCGCGAACGGGTTCAACGACGATGTCACCACGCTGGCGAAAAACGGCACGGCGTCGATGGCGAGCGCACGCACGACCATCACCGGCACGGTCATGCCGAATCTCAACACCGGGCTCGATACACTCAGCCTGGCCAATGGGTCGCTGTCCGGCACGCTTACCACGCTGCAAAGCACACTGGAACAGGGCAACGGGCTGCTCGACCAGTTGTCGCGCACCGTGACCCAAACGAACACCACCATTGCTGGCACGCAGACGCAGCTCGCCAATCTCGCCAAACAGCTCAACACCACGCGCACCGATGTGGCCGCGTTGAGCAGTTCGGCGATGTTCCAGCAGCTTTCCCAAGCGCTCGGACTTGACGCGAGCGAGGTCGGCTCGTTCGTGGGCGAGCCGGTGCATTTGGACGAACAGGTCCTCTACCCGGTCAAAAACTATGGTTCCGCGGTCACGCCGTTCTACACGAATCTTGCGCTATGGGTCGGCGGATTCGTGCTCGTCGCGATCTACAAGCTTGAAGTGGACCGCGATGAGAAGATCCGCATGTACACGCCACGCCAAGGCTATATGGGCCGTTGGCTGCTGTTCGTCACGGTCGGATTCCTGCAGGCGATCATCGCCACGATCGGCGATCTCGCGCTGGGCATCCAATGCGAGCATCCGTTCCTGTTCATCCTCGCCGGCATTTTCGCCTCGTTCGTCTACGTGAACATCATTTACGCGCTCGCCGTGGCGTTCCGGCATATCGGCAAGGCCGTCGCCGTGATTCTGGTGATCATCCAGATTCCGGGCGCGGCAGGCCTCTACCCCATCGAGATGATGCCGGAATTCTTCCGCCGTCTGAAACCGTTCCTACCGTTCACCTACGGCATCAACGCGATGCGCGGGCCGATCGGCGGCATGTATGCCAACCATTATTGGATCGACATGCTCTCGCTGTTCTGGTATCTGCCTGTGGCGCTGTTCATCGGCTTGGTCGTCCGCAAGCTGGCGTTGAACCTCAACCGCCTGTTCGACAACCGTCTGGCGGACACTGATCTGATGATCACCGAACATAACGAAGGCACGGTGGAACCGTTGCGGCTCACCGAGACCGCGCAGCAGATCGCCGAGGAGTTCCCCGAACTCGCCCGCAGACGGGCGATTCATTTCTTCCGCCTGTACCCGCGCCTGGTGCGCTGGGGATTCCTCGCGCTGGCGGTACTGCCGTTCGTGTTCCTGCTGTTGCTATTCATCATGCGCATGAAGCTCGCCATGCTGCTCGGTTGGATCATTTCGATCATCGCCATCGACACGTATCTCATCGTGGTGGAGTATCTGCGCGAACGGTATGCGAATTATCTGGGCGAGGAAGCGATGAGTGCGGAAGAGTTCCGCAGCGCGATCCTGCACGAGAACCTGCTATTCCGGCCGGGCATGCATTACAAGCCGATGCATGCCGTACGCACGAGGCTGTATGAGGCTGCGCATGGTGGTTCGGCCGGACATGCGCCTGAACATGCGGCTGAGTATGCGGCTGGAAACACGGACGGAAATGCTGGCAGGAGTCTGCGTGAGGAGGGGAACGAACAGTGAAAATGATCTGGGGCATCTTCAAGCGGGACATGTGCCACGCCACCCGCAACGTGATCGCCGTGATCGTCTCGATGGGCCTGGTGGTGGTACCGGCGCTGTACGCCTGGTTCAACATCGCGGCCAGCTGGAACCCCTACGGCAACACCAAGGCATTGAAGGTCGCCGTGGCCAATAACGACAAGGGTTACAAGTCGGATCTCATACCGGTGCGCGTCAACGTGGGCGAAACCATCATCAGCACACTGCACGCCAACGACCAGCTGGACTGGCAGTTCGTGAAAAGCGACAAGGCAATCGACGGGGTGAAATCCGGCGAATACTATGCGGCGATCGTAATTCCGAAAGGTTTCAGCGCCGACATGATGACGCTGTTCTCCCCCGACATCAAACACGCGCAGCTCAAGTACTATCTGAACGAGAAAATCAACCGATCGCCCCGCATATCACCGATCAGGCGCGACAACCGTGGTCAACACAATCGACAAAACCTTCGCCAAAACGATCGCGCAAGTCGGACTCGACCTGGCCTCAAGCATCCTACACTATTCGCAAAGCCCGCAAATGGCCGAATACATGCGCAACCTCAACGGCAATCTCACCACCATGGCGGATACGTTGAGCGGCGCATCGCAGCAGGTAACGTCGTATTCGCAGCTGCTCGGCTCGGCGAACGACATCGTGGATTCCACGGGCAAACTGCTCGCCTCGGCGACCAAGGCGGGCAAACAGGCCCAGAACGCGTTGAAGCAAGGCAAATCAGGTGCCACGTCGTTCACTTCGGCAGGTGCGAACGTCACCTCCTCAGTGAACACCGCGCTCGACCAGGTGTCAGGCGCGTTCGACCAAGTAGCTGCCAAGGTGAACAAGGCGTTCGACGCGATCGGCAAGGACTCAGACACCGCAGCCAGCCAGTTGACAACGTTGAGCGAACAAGTCTCCAGCAGCGAATCGCTGTACGACACGTACATCACAAGCCTCAACCACATGCACGAATCGGTGGAACAACTACCGGACAGTGATTCCGCGAAACAGGCGCTGCTGGAAGCCATCGACCGGGAGATCACGCTGCTGGAAGCCGCCAAAGGCGATTCGCAGAAGCTCGCGCAGCAGCTGAAAGACGCTTCCACGCAGGTCACGCAGGATACCGCAGCCACGGAACGCTCCCGCAAGGAGATCCTGAACCGCATCACCTCCGCGAAGCAGTCGATCAGCAATGTGCGCGACGATTACGCCACGAACGTCAAGCCGAAAATCGACGCGCTCGCCTCCACAGTCAGCACGCTGATCTCCCAAACCGACAGCATGATCACCCAGCTGAGCGGCACCGCCGACGATCTGGACGATGTGACGGGCGATGTGGGGACGAATGTGACATCCATCCGTTCCACGCTCGGCGCGATCGCGAAGAAACTCGACTCGTCGGCAGCGACGGTGAAGGAGCTGATCACGAAGCTGGAGACGGGCGGGAACGCCGGTGACGGCAACAGCGATGGTGGCGACGGTGACAACGACGCCAGTTCGTCCGATTCGGGTGAATCGGACGAACTACGTGCACTGGCCACCGCCAACGCGTCCACACTGTCCACGCTGATTTCCGCGCCCGTCGCACTGCATCGCGTCTCAGTGTACCCGATCGCGAACTACGGTTCGGCCATGGCGCCGTTCTATACGATCCTGTCAATCTGGGTGGGTGCGATCATCCTGTGCGCCATGCTGAAAGTGACAATTTCGGACCGCGAGAAGGCGCATGTGCTGGGCTTGGGCGACACGCTGCCGCGCGTCGCCGGCCCGTCCGGCCCGGGGAACGCCTCACGTTGGGGACTGCGCCTCGACCACGAGTATTTCGGACGGTACGCAATCTTCGCACTGCTCGCGTTGCTGCAGGGCACACTGGTTTGCCTGGGTGACATGTATTTCCTTGGCGTGCAGGCGAATCATGCGCTGCAGTTCCTTGCCGTGGGGTGGCTTGCCGCACTCGTGTTCTCGAATATCGTGTATACGCTGACCGTGTCGTTCGGCGATATCGGCAAGGCCGTGGCCGTGGTGCTGCTGGTGATGCAGGTCGCCGGTTCGGGCGGTACGTTCCCTATCGAGACACTGCCGAAGTTCTTCCAAATGCTCTACCCGTTCCTACCGTTCCCGCACGCCATCGATGCCATGCACGCCGCGATGGCCGGATCGTACGGCAATGAGTACCTGCTTGACATGGTGTATCTCGCCTTGTTCCTGATTCCTTCGCTGCTGCTGGGATTGGTGTTGCGCAAGCCGGTGATCCGGTTGAACAACTGGGTGAGCCGCAATCTGGAATCCACCAAGGTGATGTGACGAGGTGGATTTGAACGGGCTGGTTTAAGCCGGTTTAGATCGGTTTCGGCTGGCACACATGGACGCGTCATTGGCGACGCATCACCATCACCGCCAACGGCAACACACACCAAATACCAGCCGGCAAAAACCTAAGCTAGCGTGGATGCGTAAGGGCATTGTCTTGCCCGGTCACTTCCCTTACGTACCGCTGCGCCATCCCGGCGCTCCTCTGCGCCGCCACTACCCCACATGTCGCCTCCTCACACACCAACAAGCGTCCGATTCTGCAGAATCGGACAATCAGCGGCGTCGCGCAAACCACACGTTGATCAGCGAGCCGACCACCACCAGCGCGACACCGATCCAGAATGGCATGCCCAACGTCACGCCCAATAGGAGCGTGCTGGAAGCAGTGGAGAACAGCGGCGTCGCATACGAACCGATCGCAAGCGTTTCCATACTGCCATGTAGCATGCCATACCCCCAGCACGCGTAGCCGCCAGCAATCGACGCGGCACATGCGAGCAGCGAAATATAGCCGCCGATGCCAGGCGCTACAGCTGGCAAACCGTCGCCCGAAACGAAATGGATAATCCACAGCACAACAGCAACGCAACAGAAGAAAATCGTCGTACCATCGTAACCATCGGACATCGATGGCGTCACGGTCGCGTAAATCGCCCAAATAAAGGCGCCTGCGAACGCGAGCGCGTACGGCAATGGATTGCTGGCGATATTGGCAACCGCTTCCTGCACGTCAAGGTTTTCACCGCCGACGCCATTGCCACGCCGACGGTGGCTACGATTGCACCCGGCAGCGCTTCGGAGACCGAGCCGCGTTTGTGCGACACGGCGGCGGTCATCAGTACCAGCAGCGTCGGCCACAAATAATTGACGAGGCTGACTTCCACAGATTGCGCGTTCGTTGTGGCCAGACCGATCGACAGCGAGATCGACGTCTCGTATGCAATGAACATGAGTCCGCCTGCGACGAGGTACTTGCGTGGCGCTTGGCTAATCGGTTTCGGCCGTCGCACGATGAGCAGGAGCATGCCGCCGACAGTGTAGATGAGCGCCGAGCCGAGCGTGGCGCCGAACGATTCGGAAACGAGTCGCACGAGGCCGGCCATGAAGCCCCACAGGACGATTGCGAACAGGCCGATGAGTGTCGCCGCGTGTGATATGGCATGACCAAATAGGGGGGTACTGGGGCGTTCGCCTGCGGATTCGGCGGGAAGTTTCTGATCCGTATTCACGGATTCCAGCCTACCTGCCGCCCACCCCGCATGTCCGATTCTGCAGAAACGGACAATTGAACACCGGTTTTGGCACCTTGTGCGTCCGATTCACCAGAAACGGACGCACAAACATTCGGATTCGTATCCCTCACGTCCGATTCACCAGAATCGGACATTCCTGCGACCTGCGATGCCGCAAACCCGATTACCCCCGGAACCGCGCCAACAGCAGCGTCGGCCACCCCAACCGACGCGGCCACACCATCCGTATCAGCAGCCAAGTCCACGCGTCCCGCACCCCCACAGCCCGCCGACGCGCGCACGTCGCCCATGACCAAATCATCCAATGTCACGCCGAACATGTCGCAAAGCATCAGCAGCTTATCCATTTCGGGGTATGCCTTCTCGGACTCCCATTTCGAAATTGCCTGCCGGGAAACGCCCAGCAGCATTGCCAGCCGTTCCTGCGTCATGTTGCGCGAACCGCGCAGATACTGCAGATTCTCTTTGAAACTCATGTCCGCCCTTTCGTCGAGTTTCCATATCGCCTCGACTTGCGATTATTGGCGATTGCCAAGCAACAGCTTGTCATAAACGTCGCGTTCCACGCCACCATCTTTCGGTTGCATTGCGATTCGCAACCAAATTTTGCGACGCAACCGACAGTTGCGCGGCGTGAAGTTGACTTCACGGGTCTTTTACGGTAATAGAAAAACCCTTGGAATTCCAACGATTCCAAGGGTTTCGAATGGAGCGGATGACGGGAGTCGAACCCGCCTTTAAAGCTTGGGAAGCTTTCGTTCTACCGATGAACTACATCCGCAAAAAATGTGCCTTTTGGACACAATCATTTAGTCTAGCATGCATTCGCAGGATTCACGGCCATCAACCGATATTCGATACCGTCACCCACTTGCCAAATCGCATATCAATCAACGCGCAACAACCACAACAGCATTAATGTCATTCATCAGATGACATCAAAATATTCTGCAATGCATCCCCACAGGAAACACACACAATTCGCGTCAGAATCAGCGGAATCCTATGCAATCACGCATGACTTGCGCAACCTGCGCACATTGCAATCGCCGCCGATCAGCGACCATACCCGCCTTGCACGGGATGCTGCGAATAATCTCGCGAATAGCCCCCACCGGAGTATCCCCCTGCACCCGCACCGGCGCCGGCACCAGAGACACCCCCATTCTGCCGACGAATATCCGCCGAAGCATACCCGCTCGTCGCATAACCGCCAGCCAAATAGCCGGACTGCACGCCCCGCGCCTTCATCTCCTGACTCATCTGCATCAACCGGGCAATACGATCCTCAGTCGCCGGATGCGTGGAAAACAAGCGAGAAAAACCTTCCGCAGAGAACGGATTCGCAATCATCATCGCAGCAACCGACTGCGTACCGGCAGTCTTCTGCATCGGCATCGTCTCAGCGCCGTTCGAGATCTTATTCAATGCGGACGCGAGCGCTTCCGGATCTTCCGTAAGTATGGAACCATCTTCGTCGGCATCATATTCTCGCGTACGCGAAATCGCCATCTGAATAAGCGAAGCGGCAATCGGCGCAAGAATCGCGCTCAACAGCACACCCAGCAATCCAAGACCATTAGAAGATGAACCATTGCGATCGTCACGCGAATTGCCGCCGCCGAAATACATGAGCGAATAGCCGAGATACGAAATGACCGTCGCCATTGCGGAAGCGATCGCAGACGTCAGGATATCGTGATTGTACACGTGCATAAGCTCGTGCCCAAGTACGCCGCGAATCTCGCGTTCGTTCAGCATCTGCAGAATACCCTGCGTGCAGCAGACCGCCGCATGACGTTCATTACGTCCCGTCGCGAAAGCATTGGGACTCATGGTCGGAGCGATATAGATACGAGGCATCGGCTTGCCCGCTTTCGCAGACAGCTCGCGCACGATTTTGTACAGTACCGGCGCCTCCTGCTCGCTGACCTCCCGCGCATGCATGGATGCGATCGCAAGTTTGTCGGAAAACCAGTAGGATGCGAACGTTGAGCCAAGTCCGATGAGAATGTAGATGCCAAGCGTACGCTGGCCGCCACCGGTCGCCCACCAAATGAGCATGATGACGCCCCACATCAACGCGAATAACAGCGTTGTCTTCAAGCCATTGCAATGGCCATGCACCCGCAATTTGCCGTTCATGGTCACTAGCGTAGAAACGGAGCCTGAGTTTTTGCTGGATATGTGCTGGAGACTGGACTGCGGAAAGGACTAGGGGGCAGTTGCGGAAGTTCGCATGCTCAGCTTCTCCCCGGATATCCGATTCTGCAGAAACGGACACACATGCACGCTTTTCGTCATACTGTATATCCGATTCACCAGAAACGGACAAGCACAGGATAAAAAATGCGTCTTGGGTGACCGATTCTCCAGAATCGGACATCCAAGACGCATGATAGAAACCTGGGACCTATCAGATCAGATCCCAAACACCCACCTTAAGCGTGAGCCAGGGCGCGCATCTGCTCCGGATCGATGACCTTCTTGTGCTCACGGCCTTCCTTCGCACCCTCGGCACGTTCGAACGCATCGATCTTCTTCCAGCCAGCGAAGTCGATCGGCTTGACACCGCGCGATTCCAGCAGCCGGTCGATGGACTCCGGATCACGATCGGCAGCCACACGACCGCCTTCAGCAGCCTTCGACAAATCCTCCAGCATATTGGTCACGATCAGCAGTGCGTCGGACTTGGTGGAGCCGATCAGGCCAACCGGACCACGCTTCGCCCAACCGGTCGCATACAGACGCTCGCGCACTTCATCCGTGGCTTCAGCGGCCGTAGTGATACGACCGTCACCGTTCGCGTTCGCCAAGTGCGCATGACGCTCGTCGTACGCAATGCCCGGCGCGGTGGCCGGTTTGTAACCGATCGCATGGTACACAGCCTGCACCGGATACTCTTCGAATTCGCCGGTACGGCTCATCTTGCCGTCCGCCGATGTCTCGGTCTTTTCCACACGGATGCCAACGACCTTGCCGTCCTCACCCAACACTTCGACCGGAGCGGAATTGAAGTGCACGTAATATTTGCGGTCAGCCGGATTACCCTCATAATCCACGTCACCGTCATCTTCCATGTCTTCCGCCATCTCACGAATCGTGAACAGCTCTTCGACCATCTGACGAGTCAGCTTGTCTTTGCCGGCCTCTTCAATCGTGTCTTCATCCAAATCGAAATCGTCTTCGTTGATGATCAGCTGCACTCCCGGCAGCTTCTCCATCTCACGCAATTCCTGCACGGAGAACTTGGCCTGCGCCACACCGCGACGGATGAACAAGTGAAGCACACGCGCCTTGTTGGACTTGATGCCCTCATATACGTTGTCCGGAATGTCGGTGCGCTCCTTCAGATCATCGGCATTGCGCATGAGCTCGCGAGCCACGTCCATGGCCACGTTGCCGCCGCCGATCACGGCGACTTCCTCAGCTTCAAGCGGCCATTCGCGAGCGCCGGTCGGATAACCGTCGTACCATTCCACGAACTTGGCTGCGCCGTATACGCCGTCCAGATCGGCGCCCGGCAGTCCGAGCGGCTTGTCTTCGACTGCACCGGTGGCGAACAGCACGGCATCGTAACGTTCGAGCAGTTCGTCGAGCGTCACGTCCTTGCCGAATTCCACGTCGCAGTACAGGTGGATGTCCGGATTATCGAGCGTCTTTTCGAGTGCCGACGCGATGAATTTGATGGACGGATGATCGGGGGCCACGCCGTAGCGCACCAGACCGAACGGCACCGGCAGCTTTTCGAACAGGTCGATTCGGGCGGCAGTGCCGAGGCCGAGCTCCTCGCCGAGCTTCTTCAACTGGCGCAGGAAAATGTCAGAGGAGTAGACGCCTGCAGGGCCGGCGCCGATTACAGCAATACGAAGTTCATGAGTTTCAGTCACGCGCTCTAGCCTAATGCATTCCCTGCATTTGCGACAGGGGTGCTCATGTACTTTCTTACGACTTCTTCGCCTTGTGCGCACTGGCGTTGGTGTTTGCGCTGAATCCAGATGAATCCAACGTGTGGCTGCATTAATCGTACGCGATGAGCGCGGCAGATGCACGTACAATCGCAAGTAGTCGCAGAATCGCGGGATGTAGGAATCCGAAATATCGGAATTCGTCCATCCCGCAATCGCAAGCAAGTACTTATTAAGTACCAGGCAATCGTAAGAAGGTGGCAATGCGCATTCACATCACATATACCGGCGGCACTATCGGCATGATTGACTCGCCGAACGGCCTGATTCCGGGCGCCGACACTCGCGGATGGCTGTTCCGTCTGCTGGAGGACGCGCACATGGACGCGAGCCTGTTCACGTTCACCGAACTTGATCCTCTTATCGACTCGTCGAATGCGACTCCCGACAATTGGCAGACGATGGTCGACGATTTGCGTGCGCACCGCGATGATGCCGACGCGTTCGTGGTGTTGCATGGCACCGATACGATGAGCTATTCGAGCGCCGCGCTTGCGTATGCGTTGACTGATTTTGGCAAGCCGGTGATTTTCACGGGTTCACAGCATCCGCTTGGCAAGATCGAGTCGGACGCCACTGCGAATGTCACGGGCGCGCTGAATGCCGCGATGAGCGGACGATTCCACGGTGTGGGACTGTTTTTTGGACATCACCTGTTTGCGGGCAATCGTGTGAGCAAGTCGTCGAGCTGGGCATTTGAAGGTTTTTCGGCGCCTTCCGTCGGCCCGCTGGCACGCACTGGCACGCCATGGCATTGGTATGCGGGCGATTCCGCTGCGGTTGGCTGCGGTTGGACGTCGCCTCAGCCTTACTCTCGCCATGATGTTGCGGTGATCGATATGGCACCCGGCATTTCCGCGGCACGGTTGGAAGCGATGCTTACGCCGCGGCCGGAAGCGGTTTTGTTGCGTGCGTACGGCGTCGGCAATGTGCCAAGCGACGAGCCTGGACTGACTGACGTGATTGCCGACGTGCTGCATGATGGCGTTCCCGTTGTGATTGCATCGCAGTGCCAGCAGGCGGAAGTACTGCTCGGCCATTACGAGACGGGTGATGCGATCGCACGCGCCGGCGCAATTGGATCTGGCGATATGACGTTGGAAGCCACGTATGCGAAAATCATGTTCCTGCTGTCTCAAGGCGTGACCGGAGCCGACTTCGGCAAGTGGATGCACACATCGATCGCTGGAGAAATCTCCCCGAGCTCGCTGTAAACAATCCCAAAACTTCCGAATCTGCCTTATACATGCCTTATGTATGGCAGATTCCGAAGTTCGTCCGGAGCTATCTGCGTTATGTATGGCAGAGCTGTTTTGAGAAACCGGACTTAGAGGGTGTATTCTCGCCCCCTAAGTCAGGTTTTCTCATATGGACCTGCCAGATATAAGCGAAATACTTGCTGACAGACCTCCAAATCTGCCATATATAGGCGAGATACGGGGTTTCGAGGCGCAATCAGGCTGATTCGCCACGGTCGAAAAGCACGGTGAGCGCCCACAGAATGCTGACAACATCAATCGCTTCCTGCATGAACGCGCCGACAACCACGGGAATCAGATTGAACGCGGCCGCGATCATGCCGATAATCGCAAGGCCGAGGCCGATCAGCACCGCCTGCAACATCACCTTTTTCGTGCGGCGCGCGATGGCGATGGCCCGCGGAACGGACGCAATGTCGTCATTCATGATGACCACTTGCGCAGATTCGGAAGCCGCGGTGGACGTGCCGTCGGTCATGGCCATGCCGATATCGGCAACCGCAAGTACGGGGGCGTCGTTGACGCCGTCACCGACCATCATGGTGATTTGACGATTCTTGGATTCGCCGGTTACGCGTTGCTTGATGCGATTCCACAACGACAGCTTCTGGTGCTTGGATTCAGTGGCGCTCTTGACGGCGGCAACCTTGTCTTCAGGGAACAGTTCGGACTGCACGTCGTCGATACCGACTTCGTTTGCGATGATGCGGGCGGACGCAGCCTTGTCGCCGGTAAGCATGGACAGTTCCTTGACACCCAACTCGTGCAGGCGAGCCAAAGAACGCTTCGCATTCTCGCGAGGCACGTCACGAAGTACGATGCGGGCGGCAAGACGGCCGTCAATCGCCACGTATGCAGCCATTTCGTCAGGAGCGAGCGGGGCAAACAGCGAGTTTGCGGTTTCAGGCTTGCGAGCGGCGGATTGGGTTGCGACGGACGCGGAAGTAGAGGGCGCGGCTGCAGGCTGCGCATCGTCAGGCACCCCGTTCCTCACTCCCATAGTGTCCGATTCTGGAGAATCGGACAAGTAAACACACGTTTTAGCCCTCTGGATGTCCGTTTCTGGTGAATCGGACATCCGCAGCGCATTCTGAGTCTCCCGTTTGTCCGATTCGGCAGAATCGGACACGTAATACGTCGCATCCGGCATATGCAGCACCGGCATGAATCCGGATTCGTCAGCCGTCACGTATGCGAACCGCCCCACGCGCACCTGATGCCCGTTCACTTCGCCGGATATACCCTTGCCGGACTCCTCTACAATGTTCTTCACCACCGGATAGTCGCGCCCGTGCCCCGGCAAATCGCGCTCGACGCACAGCCTCTGCCCCGCCGCATACCGCGCATACAAATCATCCATAGCCTTGCGTCCGGCCGCCGCGATGCCTTTCGACAGAATGTGCACCGAATAGCCTTCCACCACGCTAGCCATCATGAGAATATGGTCCTCATTGAACGGCGAACTCGTCTCAAACGGCTTCTCTACACGTACGACCTGCGGCTGCTTGACGGTGAGCGTGCCGGTTTTGTCGAAGAAAATATGCGATACGCGACCTAGATTTTCCAGCACATCCTGCGCTTTGATCAGGATTCCCGCTTTGGCAAGTCGCCCGGTTCCAGCCACATATGCGACCGGCGCGGCAATCAACAGCGGACACGGCGTAGCAAGCACCAATACTTGCGCAAATCGCAGCGGCAATCCGGAAATCGCCCATGCAATCCCAGCAATCGCAAGCGAAAGCACGGTAAACGGCACTGCAAGCATATCCGCGGTCTTCACGACAGCGGGGCGCGACTCTTGCGCCGACGAGACCAGCTCCAGGATCTTCTGGTATTGCGAATCGTGCGCAAGTTGCGTGGCGCGCATGGTCAATGTTGTGGAGCCATTGACCGCACCGGACATCACGCGAGCGCCCGCATATACTTCGCGGGGAACGGGCTCGCCGTTGATGTTGCTTAGGTCCAACGTGGCCACGCCCGACAGCAGCTCACCGTCGACCGGCACCGTTTCGCCGGGCAACACCAGGATCACGTCGCCGAGCTGTACCTGATCAACGGGGACCGTTTCGAAACGCTCTCCAGCCGCATCATACGTCTGCGCGGCACCTTTTGTGTCCGTTTCTGGAGATTCAGACGCAAAAGCACGCTTTTCACCGTCTTGGTTGTCCGTTTCTCCAGAATCGGACACTCTGACAGTACGAAATCCGTCGGCGGTCACGTCGGCCGTATGCTCGCTGCCCGACGCGTGCACATGCCCCCGCATGCCGGGCAGCACGACCACGTGCGCGGTTCGCGGTGCCGCGTCGATCAGCGCGGTCAGGTTGCTTTCGGCCTTTGACTGCGCGAATTCCTCGATCGCCTCGCCGGACGAGATCATCAGCACCACGGCCCATGCGGCCCAATATTCCTGCACTGCGACCGTCGACGCAATCGCGACGACCGCCAGCAGATCGACGCCAACATGCCCGTGCCGCAGATCGTCGATCATGCCGCGTACCGTCACCACAATCGTGTACGCAACCAACGCGATCACAATCCACTGTCCAACGCCCGGATTGAACGCACTCAACCCGTCAACGCCGACTTGCGAAATCCACGAATCCCACGCAGCCTCGCCCCACGGCTTCCACTCCCCCAGCAATGCCAACGGAATCGCGGACAGAATGGTAATCGGCAGTAACGGAACCTGTTTGCACAGTCGCCAGCAAATATCGATGATTCTACGCATGAGAATCTCCTTACGCTCGTATCGGACGCCTTGTTAACCCATCGGCGCCTCGCCCGCGCGAGCCATCGATACACGGCGTAAAAAGATATTTTCAGCATAGCAAATATTTGCGATTTTTGTGCCGCAATACAGCAATAAGGGCTGTGCGATTGCTCACACAGCCCTTATTGCATGCTTCTTTTGGCTTGCTTTTTGTTGATTTTCGCGGTTTTCGTTGTACTTGCGATTTCGTGGTGCCAGCCGCGTCTTCGCCGTCAGCCTATCGGGTGGCTTCCGTCCGTTCGCATGTCGCGAAACGTTTTAGCCAGCCCAACAGTCTTGACTTGCGCACCGCAACAACTTGCGTCCGTCAATTCACGCACCGCATCAACATCTCGCTTTACCACAGGCCGAACGGGTCGAACAGGCCGCCACCGTCACCGTAGCCGTTGCTGCCGTTGCCGTCGCTCTGTCCATTTCCGTTGCCATTGCCGTCATTACCGTAACCGTTGCCATTGCCGTTCTGGCTCTGGCCATCATTGCCGTTGTTCCGCTGGTTCTGGCTGTTGGCGGAGTTCGTTTGGGATTCCTCCTGGTCGAGTGTCACGTCAAGCTCCATGGTGTTGCCGTCGCGCACGACCGTCAATGTCACCTTGTCGTTCATGGCGGAGGCGCGCACGTAGCCGAGCAGCGAATAGTTGTTGTTCACCGCCTTGCCGTTGAACGCCACGATGGAGTCGCCGGCCTTCACTCCGGCCTTGGCCGCCGGGCTGTTGTCGACCACGGACTGCACCTGCGTGCAACCGCGGGTCACGCCGTCCGCCTCAACCGTGGAGCTCTTGATGGTGACGCCGAGCGCCACATGCTGCACGGTGCCGTTGTCGATGATCTCGTTAGCCACACGCTTTACCAAGTTCGACGGAATGGCAAAGCCGATGCCGATGGATCCGGCGGTGCCGGAAGACGTTGTGGTGGATGCGATGGATGAGTTGATGCCGATCACCTGGCCGGCCGCATTGAAGGTCGGACCGCCGGAATTGCCTGGGTTGACGGCCGCGTCAATCTGCACGGCGTTGGTGACGATGTCGTTGTTGTTGTCATCGGACACGGTCACCGGGCGGTTGAGCGCGGAAACGATGCCGACGGTTGCGGTGTCATCGTAGCCGAGCGGATTGCCGATGGCCATCACGGATTCACCCACGGCAAGATTGTCGGAATCGGCAAATTCCGCGGCTTTCAGATTGCTCGGCGGATTGTCGAGTTTGATTACGGCCAGATCGGTGGTGGTGTCGGTGCCGACGATTTGCGCTGAGTAGATGGTGCCGTTGGCGAGCGTCACTTGAATCTGCTTCGCGCCGGAAATCACATGGTTGTTGGTGACGATGTAGCCTTTGTCGCTGATGATTGCACCGGAGCCTTTGGCGCTGCCGTCGCTGGTTGCCACGTCAATGGACACCACAGAATCGGACACTTCTTTCGCCACCGCGCTCCAGTCCGCGGCCTCGCCGGATTTGGCTTTCGCCGAACCGGATCCGGACGTGTTGGACTTCACGCTGGTCAGTGAGCTGGAGGTGGGTACGGTCACCCATCCATTGGTGATTGCCGCGTAGCCGACGCCGAGGCACAATGCCGCGGAGACGAGGGCCGCCACCACGCCGGTCATCACATGCCCGGTCACGCCGGAAGCGGACTTCGGCTTGGTTGCTGCGCCATTCTGCTGCGGGGCACCGAACGGATTACCGTTATTCGGATTCCCAAACGGGTTGCCGTTATTGGGAGTATTCGGCGCTGCTGGCGGCACGTTGGCACCGCCTTGCGCAGCGGGCTTCATGAATGGATTGCCGTTATTCGATTGCGTATTCTGCTGATCGTTCTGCTGATTTCCACCCACATACGGATTCCCGAAGAAAGGATTGCGAGGCCGCTGCGGCTGCTGTCCGGAAGCCTGCCCGTACGCGCCATATTGCGGCTGCGGAGGCATGTTCGGCGCACCATTCGCAGTATCGTTCGCGGCTGCGGTGCCATCAGCCGGCTGCGTCGGCACGGGACCGTACGCACCATATTCCGGTGCCGGACGGTACTGCTGGGCCGGCGCATCCTGCGTGGAACCGCCAACCACGGTACGTTCGCCCGCCGCGGAAGCATAATCCGGCGTATCGCCCGCCGCAGCCGCGGATTCCGCCGAAGCGCCATCGTTCGCAACAGGCATGGCGGCCGTCGGCTGATCCTCAATACCGCCCTGCACGTCAATCGGTTCGGTAGCCGACTCTGCAGCATACGGCTCACCTGCGTAAGTTTGCGTCTGTTCCGCATCAACCGACGGCATCGGCACGGTCTGTTGTTCGTCATTCTGCGGCTGCACGGCGTTCTGGTCGTTCTCTTCAGCCATTTTCGCTCCTTATTCGTCTCGCGGCATTTCACAAATCAGCAATCGTGCCGCTCGAACTGCTATCTACGAGTAAAGATACTCGCTCTGGAAGTTTCCTGAATGTTTGTTGAAAGTAGCAGCCAAATACGTTCAACATCACCATTGAATCTGAAAATCGCACCAAAATGCGATCGGCACCTTCATCGCACTTTCCACATCTTCCTTGTTTTCATTTCACCGATCGCATTCTTTGCAGCACTTTCAAGAATCGCTGCTATCGCATAAAATATTCCGCATGACAAGCCTTACCGAATCATCTACCGACACAGCGCAAGACACGCAAAACGCGGCAACCGCAGTGTCCGAAAATCTCATCGAACATCCGCGTGGAGCGGAACCAGGCAAGCCGGGCCGCCGCGACGCCTTCTATTTCGAACAGAAAAACCGCCTTCCCGACGCGGCGGACGGTAAGGGGCGAGGCGGCGCACGATATGGTCGCACCGGCATTATTCACACCCCCCACGGCGATATTCACACTCCAGCGTTCGTGCCCGTGGCCACGCAGGCCGCGATGAAAGCCGTTCTGCCCGAAACCATGAAGGACCTCGGCGCGCAATGCCTGCTGTCCAACGCGTTTCACCTGTATGAACGCCCCGGCGAACAAGTGCTCGACGAAGCCGGCGGCCTTGCCAAATTCATGAACTGGAACGGTCCGACCTTCACCGATTCCGGCGGTTTCCAAGTGCTTTCGCTCGGCGCAGGCTTCAAGAAAACCCTCGCCATGGACGTGACCGGCATGAAATCAGACGACGTGATCGCCGAAGGCAAGGAGCGTCTCGCGTTCGTGGACGAGGACGGTGTAACGTTCAAATCGCCGCTCAACGGCTCACTGCACCGTTTTTCCGCCGAAATTTCAATGGGAATCCAGCATAAGATCGGCGCCGACATCATGTTCGCGTTCGACGAGCTGACCACACTGATGAACACGCGCGGCTACCAGGAGCGTTCCGTGGAACGCACCTACCGTTGGGCGCAGCGTTGCGTTGCCGAGCATAAGAGACTTACCGAAGAGCGCGTCGGCAAGCCGTATCAGGCGCTGTATGGCGTGGTACAGGGCGCGAATTATGAGGATTTGCGCAGGCATGCGGCCGAACAGATCGCTTCGTTGGATTTCGACGGCGTCGGTATCGGAGGCGCGATCGAGAAGCGCATTATCGGCGACACTTGCGCCTGGATTTGCGATGCGATGCCGGAAAGCCGACCGCGCCACGTGCTCGGCATCGCCGCAGTCGACGATATTTTCGCATGCGTCGAGAATGGTGGAGACACGTTCGATTGCGTCGCACCGGCGCGTTGCGGCCGAAATGGCGCGATTTTCACGCGCGGCGGACGTTACAACATCAAGCGCGCGCAATTCAAGCATGATTTTGGCCCACTTGAAGAGGGCTGCGATTGCTACACATGCACGCATTATTCGCGCGCTTACGTGGATCATGCGTTGCGTGCCCGCGAATTCAACGGTTTCACATTGGCGACGATCCACAACGAGCATTTCTTCGTGAAGCTGCTGGACGATATTCGCGCGTCGATTGACGGCGGATATTTCGACGAATTCCGCGACGAAACCCTGGCCCGCTTCTACGCCAACGGTTCCCGCGGATGATGCGCTGCCAGATGTTCCGTCCAAACGGACGCTAGGCCACACTTCCACATTTCAAGGCACCGACGAACAAACCCGTCGGCGCCTTTTCATGCATGGCGAGCCGCACTCGCCGTCTCGTTCTCAGACTTGTCACCAGATGTGTCCGATTCTGGAGAATCGGACAACCACACCACATGTTTCATGCCCTACATGTCCGATTCGGGCGAAACGGACAACCACAATGCTTATCTCACGTTCTACTTGTCCGATTCTGGAGAAACGGACAAGTAAGCAACCTAAAAACACTCGCTGGATGTCCGAAACGCCAGAATCGGACACACAGAGCGTCGCGCCGCTTGAATTTTCCTACGGAAAATGGCGGGATCAAGGATGGCTCCGTCGTACGGAAGCCCACAGGGCTTCCTCCCTCCTCGCGTCGCGCCGCTTGAATTTTCCTACGGAAAATGGCGGCGCGACACGCCGATTTGAGGTTGCGCAGGTTTTGGTGTAGATTAGTCGATTGTCTGCGAGCGTGGCGGAATGGTAGACGCGCTGTCTTCAGGTGGCAGTGAGTGTATGCTCGTGGGGGTTCAACTCCCCCCGCTCGCACCATGGTGAAAGGTCGGAGCCGAAAGGTTCCGGCCTTTTCGTTTCCCAAGCGGCAGTAGAGCTCAGCGGCTCCCGACAACTCCAGTGACTGGAACAATCAGAACTCGTGTTCGTTTCGGTAATGGTTCCCCCATGTCTTCATCGCATCGATGATCGGGCGCAGGCTTTCGCCGACTTCAGTCAGCGAGTATTCGACGTGGTCGTGAACGCGGTCGGCGCTTGGACCGAAGAGACTCTGCCGGCAATCCCGAACACTGCCAAGCATCTGGCCGACGTGCTCGCCGGCACCGACGTGCGCACCATAAGTGTCCGATTCTGGAGAAACGGACAACTGTGGGGCAGTTTTACCTGTTTAGTTGTCCGTTTCTGGTGAATCGGACAACTAAGGTATGGGTTTTGCGTTCTGGATGTCCGATTCTCCAGAATCGGACAGTTTATGGCTATGGCGAGCGGTCAGCGCACGAGGAAGACCATGATGATGATCATGCGAAGCCGGTCAGGTCGGTGAAGGTGAACGTTTCGCCGGCCCATGCCACTGCGGTGATGGTGGCCATGACCGGTTCGCTGGTGCCGAGCATGGTGCACGCACCGCGCCGACGCGCATCACGCCTGCCATGTAGAGCCAGAACGCGAGGAACGTGCCGCATACGATGGTGTAGAGCAGCAGAAGCACGCCTCGCGCGTCCAGTGCGGGAATGTTCGCCCACGGTTGCGCGAACGGGCATAATATGAGTCCGGACATGAGGAATGTGATGCCGTTGATGGTCATGTTGCCCCATTTGAGCATGAGCACGACCGGCAGGATGGACATGGCCGCGGTGCTCACCGCGTCAACCAGTCCCCATGCGAGCCCCTGCCATGGCAACGACAGCGAGGCGAAGTTGCCGCCGGTGGCGATGAGGAACGTGCCTGCGAACGCCAGGAGCACGCCGACCAATTCACGCTTGAGGGGCAGTCGTTTGCCGCGCAGGCATACCCAGGCGAGCACGAAGATCAGGTTGAGCGTCTGCAATACGGTGGCGGTTCCGGAGTTCGTCCAGTCGATGGTCATCAGGTAGGAGACCTGCACCAGAAGCACGCAGATCAGTGTCGTGACCAGATATTTCGGATACGATTTGACGTCTTTGACCGCTCCGGCGAGTTTCTGCGGTGTGGTGATGGCCGATCCGACCAGGAAGATCAGGCTGGCGAATAGCGCGCGTACGCAGGAAAGCCAGATCGGATCCAGCTGGTAGTCGCGCATCAGCAGTTTGGCCACGGTGCTGTTCATACCCCACATGGCACCGCCCAGCAATGTCATGCCAGTGCCGATGAGCAGGCTTTTCGGCGTCTGTTCCAGCACATGTTCCGTTTTTTTCGTAGTTTTTTTCGCGGTTTTTTGCGATTCGGAAGTTTTCTGCGATTGCGACGCCTGTCCCGACGTTTGCTTTGCCACGGCCTGTCCTCGCTCTCTCCACGGCTTTCACGGCAAATTCACGGCGATTGTAACGCACACGGTACGCATATTAAACGTCAGTTATGCAAAACAGATTTATTCCGCCAAGCTTGCGTTCGACGCCGCCAAAAAATCGAGGATTTTGTCGAGATATGGTCCGAACACGGCATTCGGCATGGAGAAAATTTCGTGCAATGACTGGCTGTATCGCACTTTTTCGATGGAACCGCCGCCTTCTCGCACACGTTCGACGAAGTCATCTTGCGGACCGTTGAGCACCCACACGTCGCGTCCGGCTTGGAATAGCAATACCGGAGCTTCGATAGCTCCACACATGTCAGGTTTGAGCACGGCTCGGGAAAGCGCCATCGCCTGGTTTGCCCAATCGAACGTGGCCGCGTTGGTCTGGCACGTCACGTCCGCCAAACGTTGCTTGTGGAACCAGCGGATGCGTGCCTCCGAGGCCCCGCGGTAGTCGTCGAGATTGAGGTTGCCGTCGAAATCGGCATGCCCGAACACACGCGATTTGCCGAAGCCAAGCCCGCAGATTACGCCGACCACAATGCGTGCGACCCACGTCGGCATGCGACCACCGGCGCGATCATCGGCGCGGACAGCACCGCCTTGTCGAACAGCGACGGGTAACGTTCCAGCGCGGCCGCGCCGATGCCGCCGCCCATGGAATGGCAGTACAGGTACATTGGGCCACCATCCGCCGCCTCACGCCCCACAGTCTGTGCAAACGTGGCGAAATCGGCCACATATCGCCGCCAATCGTCAATCCATACCAAACTTGGATTGCTCATATCGTGCGCGGAATGGCCATGCCCGCGATGCTCGAACACGCACACCGAATAGCCGGCCAACAGAAAGTACCACACCATTTCGCTGTATTTGCGTCCGAATTCGGTGAATCCGTGCGAAATGACGATCGTGCCACGAAATACGCCCGAAGCGCCTTCCTCGCGCAACGCGTCGAATGTGCGCGCGTCGTAGCGGTAATAATGCAACCGGCCGGGGCGCTCCAACTTGGGCAACGCCTTGCCTTCCCAATCGACGGTGGCCGGTTCCATCCAACCTTCCGTCATGCAAGCCTGCAGCGCAGGCAGCACCGTAGCGTCCATTTCGGCGTCATAGCGCGCCTCGTCGATGAGCGTGATAGTCATGGTTCCATCTTAGGCGAACGGCGCCAAGACGAAACTAAGCACAGGCATACGCGCTGTATAACGATGCGTCAGTGCATCAACGGCGTACCGGAACAACCGAATCGTCACCCCCGCGCGCCATCCTCGCATACTATGGAGGTATGAAGTTCGTTTCACTGCTGATGGTGGTAACGCTGTCTCTCACCGGCACACCAACGTATGCGTACGCGGCGGCAACTCCCGTTGACAACAACGGTGATATCTCCGCTGCCCAAGATTCCAACTGCCCAACATGGCTGCAATGGCTGTGCGGAAAAGGAAAGTGATCGCATGATGTCCACGCGGGAAAAGCATCCCAAGATTCACCGCATCGCGCTGGTCGACAATGATCCGCGAGCGCTGGATTCGCTCAGTGCCGTCATTGCCAGCAAAGTGCCGACCGCGTATGTGGTGTGGACGGCGACTTCAGGCTGTGAGGCGATAGAACGTTGCAGGATGCGAACGGCCATGTCAGTTTGTTGATTCTCGATATGTCGATGGAGGGATTGCAAGGCCCCGCCACGTGTCGTCGGTTGCGTTTGATGGGCCAGCGCATGCCGATTCTCGGTGCAACCAGTTTTTCCATCAATAGTTATCGGGACAAGCTGGTTGAGGCTGGTGCGCAAGGGTTGGTTGGTAAGGAGAATGCCGACCAGTTGGCGCAGATTATTATGCGTATGTGCAATGGCGAGGTGATGGAGGGATTTGAGCCGCCTGCGTTGGCCAATCTGCGTATCAGCAGGGAGGCTGAGACCACTCCCGCGCTTACCGTTCGTGAGGAGCAGATTATTTCCTTGTGCGCGGAGGGCATGCTTGACCGGGACATCGCCGAGCGTTTGGGGATTTCCGAAGCCACCATCCGCAAACATATGCAAAGTATTTTAAGAAAACTCAACTGCAAGACCTCGCGTCAGGCAGTGGCACTGTGGGTGAGGTCCAATGCGCTCTAAACCCGCAACTCAGTACATTGCGTGGCGCAACCGTATGCGCACGCAGCATCCGAACCTGTGGCATCCAATCCGTTTCGCCATTATGCTGATCGTGCTTGCATGGACCATATACGGCGTTTGCTACGAGCCTCCTACCGACATATTTGGCGTGATATGGGTTGCGATGCTGGTTACGGCGCTCGTACTGTCTCCGCTGTTTCTGAAAAGTACATCGGTGGCGATTCTCGTGATTGCCTCCATAGGCGATCTGTTTACTCCCTACGCGCATTTGGGAAATTCTCTTCCCGCGCAGCTTTACGCCTATGGCATGCTCGCATACAGCACTAATGCCATTATCGTGGCAACGTTACTCACATATTACGTTGTTAACATTCTGCTGATTGACCCCCCTGACCCAAATACCAACCCCGTCGCCATGGTCAGCATGTATGCCATGGTGCTACTGCTTGGTCGGACGTTGAGTTGGAGCGAAAAAACAACGCAGAAAAGCTTCGAAGCGGCGCAGAACAAGAATCGTCTGCAGGAATTGGAAAGCCGCGCACGCATTGCCGATGCCATTCACGATGCGGTGACGGGCGATTTGTCAGCAGCGTCGTTTGTGGCGCAACGGCATATCGGTGGCAACTCTAGCGGCCCTGGCGTCGCTGCTGACCCTGCCAACGCAACCACAACTACGGCAACCACAACAGCCGATGCCGAAGACTGGCGTCAAATCAACGAATATATTCTTTCCGCATTGACGAACGTGCATCGCGTCATCGACGAATTGAATATGGACGCCACTACTCTCCCCGGCGACGCCGACGGCGAAGCGTTGGCCAATCTGCTGCGAGCAACACTGGATGACGGCGATCGTCGCTTGCGCAAGCTTGGCTTCAATATCACGTCCATCCGGCACTGCGCGGGCGGCAAGCGAGCGCATCGCAAGCAATCGCCGAACTTGCCAATAATCTGCTGCGCGAGATCTATGCGAATATCGCACGCCATGCCGCTCCGGGAAGCAAGGTCGATCTTTCGGTGATGCTCCGGCCGAATGCCATCGAAATCACGCAAATCAATCCCATGAAAGAGGACATGGCTGGAGCTGACGAGCGCGATGACGAACTACCGGGCGGCCACGGGCTCGCCTCGTTCAAGAAGCAGCTCGAATCGTATCAGGGCACGCTCACCACGTCTGCGCAGGACGGCAGTTGGACGTTGTTTGCGTACATTCCGGTGACCGTCATCGACGATTCGCCCGGTTTGCTTGAACAAGTGCAGGTTTGACTATAGCTGCGGATCAGGTTGGGACGAGCCCGATCCACCGATTTCCGTCTTTTTCAAGCCCAGATTTTTTTGGGGGGGGGTACACAAATGTGGTACCCCCTCGCTTGCGAAGTCGTTTTCGCCTGTTTTATGTTGGCATTCGAGAAGGGAACGCGTTCGCCCACGACGTTCGGATGCTTGGCAGTCCGGGAGTCGCAGGGGAACGCGTTTTGTCTTCCTACGGCGCTTTGCAGCACTTTCGTTTGCGATGTTGCCGTTACCGTTACTGCACTGTCGTCACGGTGCCGTCACCCCAACGCTTCCGCAAGGAAATCGCGCTGCAGGATCAGCAGATTTTCGGCAACCGTCTCGTCGTTGGTCATGTGCGTGATGCCGGTCAGCGGCAGGAACGTGTGCTTACGTCCGGTTGCCATCAGCGCCTGGCTCAGGCGCAGGCTGTGCGCGATCGTCACATTGTCGTCGGCGAACCCGTGGATGAGCATGAGCGGGCGATCAAGCTGCGGCGCGTCGGCGATGATGCTGTTGCGTTCGTACACGGCCGGGTCAAGGCCGAGATAGCGTTCGGTGTAATGCGTGTCGTACAGCGTCCAGTCGGTCGGAGGCGCGCCCGCGCAGGCCGCGGCGAACGTTTCCGGCGCCTCCAACACGGCGAGCGCGGAGAGGAATCCGCCGTACGACCAGCCGATCATGGCGACGCGGCTGAGATCGGGTTGCGGAACATTGGCTGCCGCATTCTCGCCAGACAGCGCTTCCAACGCTTCCGGCAGCGCGCGCACGGCGTCGATCTGGTCTTCGAGCGTTACGGATTTCATGGTTTCGTAGATGGCGCGGTCCCATTGCGGGCCGCGTCCGGTGGTGCCGCGTCCGTCGGTGGTGACCACGATGTAGCCTGGTCGGCCCACCATTGCGCGTCCCAATAGAAGGATTGACTTTCGATGACCTGTTGGAAGCCGGGACCTCCGTAGGGTTTCATGAGTACCGGCAGGATGGCTTCGTGCGCGTATTCACTATCGGATGAGGGCAGCACGATCGCCGTGTACAGCTCACGTTCGCCGAGTCGGGTGAAGTGCACGTTCGGCGTGAATCCGGGGGTTTCGGCATGGTTTTCGATTGGTGCGACCACCATTGACGCCATATCAGTACCATTTTCGTCGGTTGTGACGATGTTCATGCAATGCTGCATTTGCACGGTTGCGTCGTCCATGCCCCGTCCGGTCACCACGCAGCCGTTGCCGGCGCGGGACATGCTCCACTGGCCCGGCGTGTAGGTGAGCGGCTCCCATGTGCCGTCAAATCGGATCGACACCACGTCGAAGCTGCGGGCGTCATGGTCGGCGGCATTCGACTGCCAGAGGAACGGCAGGTCGCTTTCAGGCAGGATTTCAGGGGTGCGCTGCACCACGCACAGCACGTCGTCGTCGGTCACGTCGAGCACTTCGCGCACCTGCAGTCCGGCCGGAGTGAAGGGCGTACCATCAACGGTGAGTCGGTTCGTATCGACGTCCATGTCGTTCATCGCGCAGATCAAGCGTCCATCCGGAGTGAATGCAGGGGTGCCGTGGATGAGGTCGAGCCAGTAGTCGTTGCCGTGTTCCTCAAGCACGCGCGTGGTGCCGGGGCGTTCGCCTTCCGCGTATTCGGGAATGGCGATGGAGAAGGTTTCGACCTCGTCGCCATTGTCGTCGGTGAAGCCGTTTTCCGCGTCACGCATGGTGGCGATCGGCTCGCCTACATGGATGGCGAGCACCTGATCGTGCTGCTGGAGGCGGTCTTGCACAAGGATGATCGGATCGTGGCCTTCACGCCAGCTTACGGCGGCCAGATATTCGTAGGATTCATGGTCCCACTGCACTTCGTTGGCGATTGCCCCGTAGCAGCAGTTGTCGCTGTCGTAGCCGAGTTCCAGCAGGGTCAGCCGCACGTCGGCATTGGCGGTCAACGCTTGCGGATAGCGGTTGCTTGCGCCGGATTGGTTGGATTCGCGGGGTCCGACAGATGCCAGATCGGTTCGGGAGATTCGTCGTAGGTTTCGAAGAGCACGTATTTGGAGTCGGGTGACCACCAGAAGCCGTCGTAGCGGTCCATTTCTTCGCCTGCGGCGAATTCCGCCAATCCGATTTTCCATTCGCCGTTCTGCGGTGCCGAGGCGACCACCGAAATCGCGTCGCCGGTTTCTTCATCGTTGGCGAGATCCACGTCCACCAGATACGTGCCGGTGGTGTACATGATGTGCCGTCCGTCGGGACTGATGCGCGGGTTCAGCACCGGTTTGAGTTCATCTTCCTCTATCGTGATGGCTCGCGTCGCGCCCGCCGTAAGGTCGGTGAGGAAAAGCTGCCCGTTGATGGTGAAGGTCACGCGGTTGCCGGCACCGTCGACGCAATACGAGACGATGCCGGATCCGCCTTCGCGCGCACGTTCGCGTCGCGCCTTCTCTTCCGCCGGAACGTCCTCCGCGTCGCGTCGGCAAGCAATACGCGCGGATCGGCGAGCGGAATCTCACCGATGTTGCCGTCTTCGTCGATCACGCTCATCCACAGCGAGGTGACGGTATCTTCCGGACCGTCGGAACGCAGGAACAGCGCGCGGGAACCGTCTGCAATCACGCGCGCCGAACGCGGAGCGCCGCAGGAAAATCGCAAGGTACGTGCTTTTTTACGGGGGAACTGTCGAATCGCATCTGTCATGCTCCCAACCTATCACCATCCCAATTCCACCTTCCGTGAATTCGTGCATCGTGGAAATCGGGGGCGAAGGTAGTCATATTCGCGGATAAATACCCCCTAAATGATGCTGGGGATGGATTTATGCATGAAATTTTTGCAATTAAAGGACTTACGAATTGGCGCTCGGCGCTCTACCGCGTAGGATGGGTGAGGATAGAAAGGGACAAGCATGAGTGTTCTCGACCGATTTGAGAAAAGCGTGGAAGGCGCCGTCAACGGGGTTTTCGCCAAGTTCGGGTCCAAGGACCTGCAGCCCGTCGACCTTTCCAGCGCTCTGGAACGTGAGATTGACAAAGAGGCCATGCCCGTCACGCGAGACCGTACCGTGGCGCCGAATGAGTACCGTTTCAAGCTGAGCACGCCGGATTTCAACAACATCGTCGAATGGGGCGCGGAAGCGTTGGCCAATGAGCTGGCCGACAACCTCACCCAGTACGCGAAGGACCAGCATTACGCGTTCGTCGGTCCGGTCGTGGTGATCTTCGAAGAGGACCTTGACCTCACCAAGAGCAATTTCAAGCTGACGAGCGAATCCGTGCAAGGCAATACCGTGCCCGTCACCACCGACGCGCAGACCGAAGACTGCCCGATGCTGGAAATCGGCGAACACCAGTATCTGCTCACGGAAAGCAAGACCATCATCGGCCGCGGATCCGACTGCGATATCGTGATCGACGATCCGGGCATCTCCCGCCGCCACATGCAGATCGACATCACCGACAACGGCAACACCGTCATCGCACGCGATCTGGCTCCACCAACGGCATGTATGTCGAAGGCCATCATGTCGAGGCGGCCACGTTGCTCGACGGCAACACGATCACCATCGGCCGCACCCGAATCCTGTATTGGGCCTCTTCGCAGGATCAGGAGTAACCAACCCCAACCTCGGGAGTTGCCTCTATGCTCACTGAACTTACTTTCGCGATCCTCAAGTACGGCTTCCTCGTACTGCTCTGGATCTTCGTGGCCTGTACGGTGCGTTCGCTGTACAGGGATGTAGAAACGCTCAGCCCGCGCAAGTCGCGGGCTCATCGCCGTAAGGAGCGTCGCGCGCGCAAGGCCGTCGAAGCGCCCGCGCCGTGGCCGTCCCGGCACCAGTCGTCAGCGCCACATCAAGCGCCAAACCCACCTTGCTGGTCATCATCGATGGCCCCCTTGCCGGCAGTTCCGTCCCTTTGTCCGGCAACACCATCACGCTTGGCCGTTCCGCTTCGAACACCGTGGTTCTGGACGACGAATTCGTCTCGTCCCACCATGCGCGCGTCTATACGGATCCCGCCACCGGCAAGTGGGCCATCGAAGACCTGGGTTCCACCAACGGCACTGTGGTCAACCAGCAGCGTCTGAACGCTCCGATGATTCTCGGATCGCGCGTTCCCGTACGCATTGGCGCAACCACCTTTGAATTGAGGTGACCCGTTTGCCGACTTCTCCCGCTTCACAACCGCTGTTCATGTATTCCACCGTCGTTTCCGATGTGGGTACCGTACGTTCCAACAACCAGGATTCCGCGTTCGCCGGCGAGCATCTGATCGCCATCTGCATGGCATGGGAGGCCATGCGGGAGGCGACACCGCCTCCACCATCGCCATCCGTTCATTGGCGCATATCGAGCAAGACAACGTGCAGGGCGATGTCCAGATTATCGCCCACATGATGGAAACCTCGGTTATGGCCGCGCATGACGCGATCGTTGGCAAAGCGAAGCGCGAACGTCGTCTCGCGGGCATGGGCACCACCGTCACGTCGGTCGCATTGGTGGCCGGATATTGGGTTTTGGCGCATATCGGCGATTCCCGCGCATATCTGCTGCATGACGGCCGTCTGATCCGCATGACGTCTGACCACAGCTACGTGCAGCATCTGATCGACACCGGCCGCATCAGCGAGGCCGAGGCGCGCAACCATCCGCAGCGCAACGTCGTGATGCGCGTTCTGGGTGATTTCGATATCGATTCGAGTCCGGACATCGCCATACGCAAGGCACATCCGGCCGACCGCTGGCTGCTCTGCTCCGACGGTTTGTGCGGCGTGCTTGAGGATTCCACATTGCAGGAGGTGCTGTCCGCCTGCTCCGATCAGGAGGAGTGCGCGCAACAGCTGGTTTCGATGGCGCTTCGTGCCGGCAGCACCGACAACGTCACCGCGGTCATCGCCGACGCGACGCTCGCCCTTGACGCGGACGCGTTCGATCTGCCGCATCAGACGCCATTGGTTGGCGGCGCGGCCAGCGCAAGCTTGAGCCGATCGCCGACATCATCAACGAGCCGGTCGCATCCGCTCCCGCACTGCGCGAGGGCAAGAAGTCGCCGGCCGCCCGTGCCGCCGCACTGCGCAACGGCAAGAATCCCAACGAGGACGACAATCCTCCGGAACAGCGCGTGGCGCAACCGTCCACGGTACGCGAGGAGAACGGCGACCGCACCAATCCCGACACCGGTGAAATCCCCGTCGTACAGAAGGACGACGGCCGCATTTCCGCCGATCCGAACGATCCGGAAGTCGCCAAAGCCATCCGCAACGAGCATATCGAGCAGCGCAAAACGAAGCGCACGCGCACCCGACGCAACCGTGTGATCGCCATCATCGTCACCATCGTGGTACTGCTGGGACTGGCGGGCGGCGCGTTCGCAACCTACCGTTGGAGCCAAACCAAGTACTACATCGGCGACGACAACGGCGAAGTGGCGATTTTCCAAGGCGTGCCGACAAGCCTGTTCGGCTTCCAGCTGTCGCACGCCGTCACCGACACTCATATGAAGACGAGCGAACTGCCGCCAAGCTGGCAGGAACAGCTTGCGCAGGGCATTTCCTTCGACACGTACGGCGAGGCGAAAACGCATACGCGACTGATCAAAAAGCAGCTGAAGCAACAGCAGGACGAAGCCGCGCAGAAGGAACAAGACAAGGCAAACGGCGAATCCGACAACAAATCCTCTGGTACGACTTCCGACAAGTCGTCGGGCAAATCAGACAAATCGGACGACGCTTCGGCAAACAAGTCAGGCGGTGACCAGTCATGATGGCAACCCGTCTGAAGCAATTCGGCCTGCTGCTGTTCAGCATGCTGATTTGCGGCGTCGCGTTCTTCCAGATGTTCGAACGCACCACCGGCGGTTTTCCGCAGAATTATTTGTGGATGCTCGCTTTTGTCGGCGCATTGTTCCTGACTTCCTGGGGATTGCCGCTGCGTTTCCAGCCGTATGCCAACCAGGCGATCATGTGTTGTGTGATGGTGCTGACTGGCACCGGCATCATGATGATCGCCCGCATCGACCAGGATTCGAACACGTCCGTCGCGTTCAAACAGTTGCTTTGGCTGTCGATAGCGCTGGTTTTGGCGAATCTGCTGGTGATCTTCATGAAGGATTACCGTGTGCTGAGGCGGTTCTCGTACGTCAGCATGGTGATCGGTTTGGTGTTGCTGCTGTCACCGATGCTTCCGGTGATCGGTTCCGAACAGTATGGCGCGCGCATTTGGGTGAAGATTCCCGGTTTGGGATCGTTCCAGCCAAGCGAGTTCGCGAAGCTGTTCCTCGCGTTTTTCTTCGCCTCCTACCTGTATGACCACCGCGACCAGCTGGCGGTCGGTGGCAAGAAGGTGCTGGGCCTGCAGCTGCCGCGCATCAAGGATCTTGGGCCTATCATCGTGGTGTGGATCGTGTCGATGGGCGTGCTGGTCGTGCAGCATGATTTGGGCACGTCGTTGATGTTCTTCGCCATGTTCGTGTCCATGTTGTACGTGGCCACGGGGCGCACCAGTTGGATTGTGATTGGTTTCATCGCGTTCGCCGTGGGCGCGTTCGCCGCGGCCAATATTTTCAGCCATGTCGGCGCGCGCGTCGACGCCTGGCTGCACCCGTTCGACTCGGCGCAGTACAACAAGGAGTACGGCGGATCCTACCAGCTCGTCACGGGTATTTTCGGCCTGGCATCAGGCGGCTTGATGGGCACCGGCCTTGGGCAAGGTCACCCGTCGCTCACTCCGATCGCCAACTCCGACTACATCTACGCGGCACTTGGCGAAGAGCTGGGCCTCACCGGTCTGATGGCCATTCTGATGCTCTATCTGCTCATCATCGCCGCCGGGATGATCACTGCGATGAAAATCAAGGATGGGTTCGGCAAGCTTCTCGCATCGGGCCTCGTGTTCACCATGGCCTTCCAGGTGTTCACCGTGGTGGGAGGCATCACGTTAGTCATCCCGCTTACGGGTTTGACTCTTCCGTACATGGCCGCCGGCGGATCCTCACTCATAGCGAATTACATGTTGGCAGCACTCCTAGTGGTGATTTCCAACTCGGCGAACAAACCCGAATCCGATATCGATAGCGACACGTTCCAATATGAGGCGATGCAGGCGCTGCGCGCCCGCAAGCAGAGCCGCGCCCGCAGAAGCGTCGCCTCCGCGCAATCGCAGGCCACTGAAATCATCTCCACGGAGACGCCGGTTTCAGGCACGCCAGTCGTACCACCCGCTCCCCCATCGGGCACTCCGAACGTATCGGACAGCATGTCAGAGGGGAGCCAAGCATGAATAAGTCACTCCGCCAACTCTTCACCATCGTGGTGGCGCTGTTCGTCATCCTGGGCATGTCCACCACCATCATCACGGCGATTCGCGCGAACCAGCTCAACAACGACCCGCGCAACACCCGCGCCCTCTACCACGAGTATGGCGCTCCGCGCGGTGCGATCCTCGCTTCGGACGGCTCCGTCATCGCCAAATCCGACCCTTCGAACGACGCGTTCTCCTACCAGCGTTCCTATACCGCCGGCGAACTGTACGCGCCGGTCACCGGCTTCTTCTCGATCAGCCAACGCGGCTGGAACGGTATCGAAGCGTCGCGTAGCTCGCTGCTGTCGGGCCAATCCGACCAGCTGGTATGGCAGCGGTTCAAATCGCTGTTCACCGGCCAGGAAAACAAGGGCGCGACCATCGAAACGTCCATTGATCCGAAAATCCAGCAGGCCGCCTACAACGGTCTTGCCAACAATGACGGCGCGGCCGTGGCCATCGAAGTGAAAACCGGTCGTATTCTCGCCATGGCAAGCACGCCAAGCTACGACCCGAACCAGCTGGCGAGCCACGACACGTCCGAAGCGAACGGCAATTATTCCACGCTTTCGCAAGACGAGTCGAATCCGATGCTCAACCGTGCCACCTCGCAGCTGTATCCTCCGGGATCCACGTTCAAAACGGTGGTGGCGGCGGCCGCGCTGGAAACTGGCGAATACCAGACCGACACCGAGATTCCGGCCGGATCGAGCTACACGCTTCCGGGCACGGTCACACAGTTGACGAACGCGGTGTCGCAGGCCGACGGTTCGGACGGCAAGATCACGTTGGAAGACGCGATGGCGTATTCGTCGAACACCGCGTTCGCCCAGCTGGGCGTGGCTTTGGGCGATGACAAGGTGTCGTCCATGGCCAAGAAGCTTGGTTTCGACAGTCCGATCACGGTTGACGGATCCGATTCCACGGGCACGCCGTGGATGAGCGTGGCGTCGAAGTTCCCGACCGACACGACCGACGACAAGCTCGCTTTGGCGTCCATCGGCCAAGGAGACACCGTGGTGACTCCGCTGCAGAACGCGCTGGTGGCGGCCGCCGTGGCGAACGGGGGCAAGGTCATGCAGCCGACGCTGGTGGATCGCGTGCGTTCCTCCGACCTGTCTGTTATTTCGCAGACCAAGCCGCAGGTGATGAGCCGCGCGTTCAGTTCGGGCACCGCCAACAAGCTCACGCAGATGATGGAGGCGGTGGTCACCAAGGAGAACCCGAATCTGGCCATCGACGGCGTGCAGGTGACTGCGAAAACCGGCACCGCGCAGATCGGTGACGGCAATACGTCCATCGACGGCTGGGTGGTCGGCTTCGCCCCGGCGGACGATCCGAAGATCGCTGTTGCCGTGGTGGTACACAATGTGGATTTGTATGGCTCGTTCGCGGCGGGTCCGATTATGAAGGCGATGATGCAGGAGGCGCTGGCAGAGTGAAACTGATTGAAGGACAGCTCATCCACCGACGCTACAGGTTGGATGCCCGTCTGGCCCAGGGTGGCATGGGCGAAGTATGGAAAGGCTATGATATCCAGTTGGGTCGTCCCGTGGCCATTAAGGCGTTGCGCGGCGACTTGGGCGTCACGCAGGAGGCCAAGCTGCTTCGCCTGCGTGCGGAAGCGCATAATTCCGCCAATCTTGCACACCCGAATATCGCTGCGTTGTTCGAATATTACGAACATGACGGCATCGGCTTCCTCGTTATGGAGTACGTGCCCAGCAAGTCGCTGGCCGACCTGTTCCACGAGCAGAACGGCCCGATGGAGCCGACCCGTCTGCTGCCGATTCTCATCCAGACCGCGCGTGGCCTGTTCGTCGCGCATTCGCATGGCGTGATCCACCGCGACGTGAAGCCTGCGAACATCATGGTGTCCGATTCCGGCGAGGTGAAAATCACCGATTTCGGCGTCTCCTACTCCACCAATCAGGAGCAGATCACGCAGGACGGCATGGTGGTGGCACCGCACAGTACATTTCCCCGGAGCAGGCGCAGGGCCAGCATGCCACGCCTCAATCCGATATCTATTCGCTTGGCATCGTCGCCTACGAGGGCCTGTGCGGGCATCGTCCGTTCACGGGTGCCACGCCGGTCGACATCGCCGCAGCACATGTCAACAATCCGGTTCCGCCGCTGCCAGACTCCGTCGACGTGCAGCTGCGTGAATTCGTCATGTCGATGCTGTCCAAAGACCCGCTTGACCGTCCGAAGGACGCGTTGACGGTGTCGCGCACGTTGTCCCGCATCGAACGCCGTCTGCTCGACCAGCAGACACAATTGGCTGACACGATGGTGGTGCCTACAGGCGGAAGACTTCCGCGACGCGTGGTCAGCAGACCTCATATCTCCTTGAGCACTGATGGGAAGGAACAGGATGAACATCAACATGCCTACCTCTTTGGCTGGTGGACGTTACCAGCTCGGCCAACTGGTCGGCCGTGGCGGCATGGCCGAAGTGCACGTGGCGCTCGATACGCGCCTTGGGCGTACCGTCGCGGTCAAGATCATGCGCGCCGACTTCGCCAACGACAAGATCTTCCTTGAGCGTTTCCGTCGCGAAGCCCATTCCGTGGCGCAGATGAACAATCCGAATATCGTGAACATCTACGATTCGGGCGAAGAGGTCGTCGCCACGGAAACCGGCCAGACCGAACATCTGCCGTATCTGGTGATGGAATATGTCAAGGGCCAGACCTTGCGCGACATTCTCAAAGTGAATGGCGCTCTGAGCCAGCGCGACGCCGAACAGGTGATGATGGGCGTGCTCAACGCGCTTGAGTATTCGCATCGCATGGGCATCATCCACCGCGACATCAAGCCCGGCAACATCATGATTTCCGAGCAGGGCGTGGTCAAGGTCATGGACTTCGGCATCGCCCGCGCGCTCGACGATTCCGCCGCCACGATGACGCAGTCGCAGGGTGTGGTCGGAACCGCGCAATACCTGTCTCCCGAGCAGGCACGCGGCGAAAGCGTCGACATGCGTTCCGACCTGTATTCCGCAGGTTGCGTGCTGTATGAAATGCTTACCGGAAGGCCGCCGTTTACCGGCGATTCCGCGGTTGCGATCGCCTACCAGCATGTTTCGGAGGTCGCCACTCCCCCAAGTTCGGTCGTTCCCGGCTTGCCGAAGATGTGGGATTCGATTTGCGCGAAGGCGATGGCGAAGGATCGTCAGAACCGTTACGCCACGGCTTCCGAATTCAAGAACGATCTGCTGACGTTCATGAACGGCGGTGTGCCGATGGCGGCCGCATTCAATCCGTTGACCGATCTGACCAATATGAAGGCACGCAAGCAGGCCGAAATGACCGCGAATACCGTGGCCATGACCCCTGCCGGCGAAACGGCCGCAACGCAGGCGTTCAATCCCGTCACAGGCCAGTTCGAGGCCGTGCCGAACCCGCAGAACGGCGTTGCCACGAAAACCCGTGCGGAACAGCGTGCGGAGGCCGCGAAGGCACGCAAGAAGAAGCAGATCATCATCGGCTCCGTCGTGGGCGGTCTGGTGGCTTTGCTGGTCATTCTGGGCGTGTTCTTCATGCTGAACAAGAGCGACTCCACAACCGACATGGTGGAAGTACCTGATTTCACCGCCACGGCGAATATATCCAAGGCGCGCGTCGAAGAGCAGCTCACAGCCAAAGGCCTGAAGCTCGACGCCCGCGAGGATTCCGATTCGAGCAAGCCGAAGGGCACAATCACCAAGCAGAATCCAAGGGGCGGCAAGAAGGTCGCCAAGGGCTCCACGGTTTCCGTATGGTTCTCCACCGGCCCACAGTCGGTCGCGGTGCCAGATGTGTCGAACAAGAGCCAGGACGATGCGAAGTCCATTCTTGAGGCCGCCGGTTTCAAAGTGGGCAACGTGCGCACGGTAGACAACGCATCCATCGAAAAAGACAAGGTGGTAAGCACCGATCCTGCCGCCAATTCGAAGCAAACCGAGGGCACGATCATCACGCTGTACATTTCGTCCGGCATGACCAAGATTCCCGACAATCTGATCGGACAGCCGAAAGACACGGTTATCGAGCAGCTGAAGCAGGCCGGTCTGACGCAGATCACCATCGAAAGCGAATATTCCGATTCCATCGCTTCCGGCGCCGTCACCCGCGTCGAGCCGGGTGTTGGAAGCACGGTCGAGGCCGGTACCGCGGTCACGATTTGGGTGTCTACCGGCAAGCAGCAGATCAGCGTGCCCAGCGTGGTCGGCATGGGCTATGCGGCCGCCAAGAGCCTGTTGGAAAGCTACGGTTTCCAGGTCACGGTTTCCGGCCCGGAGGATGGCACGGTCACAGACATGTCACCGACCGCCGGCACCCAGTCCGACAGCGGAGCCACGATCACGTTGACCACGAAGTCGTCCAGCACCAATAATGGCGGCAACAACGGCGGCAACGGCGGCAACGGCGGCAACACCGACGGAGGCAACAACACTCCCGAAGGCAACTGATCGGTCGAGATAACCGCCATCATTCACAAGGAAGGCCCAGCTGAAATGCCAGCTGGGCCTTCCTCATTACGGTCTTATGTTCTTTTGCGATTCGTGTTTTCTTACGATTTTGTATTTTCTTGCGATTGAGATTGCGCGACTTACGTTTCCACGCTTGTACCATGCGTTTTCGCACTGCCCACGTCTTCTTGCTGCGACCTTAGGCCGCGACCTTGGGCTGCAATCCCTTGGAACGTTCCACGGCGTTCTCCTGGCCGCACACCTTCAGCCAGTTCGCAAGCAGACGGTAGCCGTCCTGCGTCATCACGGATTCGGGGTGGAACTGCACCGCATACATCGGCTTGCTGCAATGCTTGATGCCCTGCACGATGTGGTCGACCTGCGTCCACGCGGTCACCACCAGCTCTTCCGGCACGGAATCGGGCTCCACGGCCAGCGAATGGTAGCGAGTGGCGGTCATCGGATTGGCGACGCCTTCGAAGATCTCATCGTCGATATGCTCCACCAAGCTGGTTTTGCCGTGCATGATGGTCGGCGCGTGGCTTACGGTCGCGCCGAACACTTCGGCCAGCGCCTGCATGCCGAGCACACGCCGAACATGGGCTTGGACTGCTCCGCGCACAGGCGAATCATGCCTTCGCTGGCACCGGAATCGGCCGGAGCGCCCGGGCCGGGAGAAATAAGCACGCCGTCGTATTCGTCGATCACATCGGCTTCGCCCGGATCGATCGCATCGTTGCGCACCACCGTCACCGCGGCACCCAACGTCTTCAAATAGCCGACAATCGTGTAAACGAACGAATCGTAGTTGTCCACGACCAAAATGCGTGCGGAATCGGTCATCATGCTCCTATCAACGTCGGAATGTCGGCGTTCGAATGCTTCGAATACTTACGTTGCGCGAATATTTGCGTTTGCATAGCAGTGTACGTGCGCAACATGTCGTGACGCGGCGCGCGTCTCACGCAGCAATCGCAGCAATCGTGATAATCGCAGATCGCAGCAATCGCTTTCACGTCTGCCAGCAAAACTGCCAGCAGACCGCCGGAAGGCACCTGAATACAGCTTTATATGGCCGTGTAATTCGACATTTCCTGCAATGCCGGAATATTCGTCGCAGCCCACGGGAACAGCCATTCAAAGCACGATGCGGCCGCCGCGAAAATCAGCAACGCCATGAGCACAAGTCGAATCGGAAGCACACCCGGCTGCAATCGCATCAATCCGCCGTACAAGCTGAATTCCGGCTTTTCGCGGCGTCCTGCGCGCACGTCGGCGAGATACGGCCAACGCCATGCCACCAGCGCGGAAAGGAAGATGATCGCATATGCGGCGAGCGCGCCGAGAATCCACGGTTTGAGTGAGCTGACGGATGCGACGATCGACGATTTTTCGTTGTTGACGAATTTGACTTTGCCGTTGGAGTCGGTGGAGGCGAGCTCCTGGGGGATGCCGTCGGACACCTTCGCCCAGTATGAGAATTCCGCGTAGCTGATCCAGCGGTGTGTCGGCGTGGAGTATTTCGGTTCGCATGTGGTCATGGTCAGCATGCGTTTGGTTGGCGTCGCGCCGGGGTTTTCGGGGTTGGCGGCGACCACTTCGATGTCGGTCGGCAGCACGATTTTGTAGCTGGTGTAGTGGTAGACGTACCAGTAATCCTGCGTGCGCACGATGATCGGGTCGCCTTCCTGCAGTTTGTCGACGTCGCCGAGTGGCTGTCCGTAGCCGTTGCGGTGCCCTGCGAAGGCGAAATTGCCGACTTGACCAGGCATTTGCGAATCCTTGTAGTGGCCGAGTCCGTGCTTGTTGAGTTCGGTGAGAGAGGTGCCTTCAACGAGGTTGCGCTGCCATTGGCTGCCGAATCGCGGAATGTAGACCTGGGCGATGAGCTCGCCTTCCTGTGCGCTTTGCGGTTGCGTTGGCGGGTCGCCTTCCTGCGCTTGCGCAATGGTGACGCTGTCGGATTGTCCGGGGTCGGACCATGATACGGATTGGCGTGTTTCGATTTGGTTGTGTTCGGCCTGCACGCCCGTCCACCACATTTGCCATGCGATGTAGAGCGCGCAGACGGCCGCCGCGGTCAGCATGAGTTCGGCGAGGATGCCAAGTATCGTCCAGACCACGCTTTTGCGACGCTGTTTTGGTGCCACGTGCTTCATCGGTTACTTCCCCTCTTGTGATTCCTGCGTTTCGTCCGTTTGCTGCGATCCGTCTGTTTCGTTGTTCATCGCCTGCGCGTATTGCAGCGGCTGTTGCAATGCGTCGGTCGCGTCGAAATGGAGTTTTTCTTTTTCGTCGACCTGCCATCCCAAGCCGAACGCGCTGACGTACTGCCGGTATATGGTCACTTCCTGCGAATTGTCGAGCGCCTTTTTCATTGTCTCGACCGGGCCGATCGCGGAAATGGTGAATGGCGGCGAATACTTTTTGCCCTGCAAAAGCAGCACGTTGCCGGAACAGCGCACTGCGGAATTGAACAGCACACGCTGGTCCATGATCATCATGGATTCCGCGCCGCCCGCCCAAAGCGCGTTCACCACGGCTTCGACGTCTTGCTGGTGCACCACGTAATCGTTGATGTTGGAGGTGGAGCCGCTGGAATCGACCATGTTTTCCCAGAGTGGCGAATCGTCGAGCGTCACCACGAGTCCGGGGCCTTCCACCGCGGGCAGCATGGTGCCGTTGCCGGCGCTTTCGCTGTCTTGCTGGTCGGCGTCGTCCTGGCTGTTCAGGGTTTTGCTCAGATCGTTCACGCGGGAGCTGAGCGCGTCGACTTCCGTCTGCAGGGAGTTGACTTTTTTCACGCGTTGTTCCACGAGTTCGGCGGTGTCGTTGGTCACCACGACGGAACGGTTCACGCGCAGGTTCGTGGCGAGCAGGAATCCGGAGAACATGAGCACAAGGAATGCCGCCACTCCGGCCGCTTTCGACCGTTTCGCGGTGTGCTTGCCGGTGTGCTTCGCCATGCGGACCTTCCTGATTCCCATTAAGCATTTGCTCTGATTATGAACAGTTTTACGCTGTGAGTTCGCCGCTTTCGAGTCTACCCACTATTATGACTTTTAGCCTATTAAAGGAGACTATGCTGATGGCTGACGAAGAGCTGCACGAAACCACCGCGGACGATCAGAACGATCTGCAGTCCACGGACGACACCGCTGCCGTTGAAGAGAGCAACGAAACCGTTCAGGATGCCGCTGAGGAAACCACCGTCGATTCCACTTCTGACGAATCCGCTGATTCCGACGACGATGACGATCACGACATTCCGATGGATCGCGTCGAAGCGGTGCTGAACGCTACCGCCGATAAGGACTCCCTGAGCCCGCAGATGCAGCGCATGATGAACCGTCAGGCGGAGAACACCCGCCGCGTGGAGGAAACCATCAAGGCACCAAGTCCAATCCACGCTGGTTCGTGCCGCTGTTCTGCGCACTGATGATCATCGGTCTGATCTGGGCGGTCGTCTACTACCTGACTTCCGACTACCCGATTCCGAACATCGCGCGTGGAATCTGGCCATCGCATTCGCGATCATCATGATCGGATTCATCATGACCATGTGGTGGCGATAAAGCGTAGTTTCGCCTTTCCTGCGATTTGAGGGCGTCTGTACAACGTGCGGTCAGACGCCCTTTTCGCATGCCCTTTTACGATTATCTCGCAATCTTTTCGTAGGTTTCACGCTCTTTCGCAAACGTACGCGGTCTTTCGCGACTGCCTTGCCAATCCCGGTTCGCCTGTTTCTTTTTTCGATTCCGGTTTGTTTTTCAGATTTTCGACGTGCGCAGCAGCACATGATCGCAGCCCTGCATGGTAGTGCCGAACAGATAGACCGGACCACCGTCGGCAAGCTTCAATTTCTTGCGTAGCTGCGGTGCGGTAAGCGGGAAGTTACGTACCGCGATATTGGCCTGTTTCGTGCCATTCAGCAGTCGTTTTATATCCTTTTTATTCATGCCGCCGATCGCTTCAATCGCGAATCCTCTGCCGGGAAAATCGGCAACCGGCGTTGCCGACACGAAAAGGTGACTGCTTGGACCGACCTGCGTCACACCGAATCGTTCCTCCACCAGATCGAAGCAACCGGCCTTCATAATCGACGCATTCGGCTCATACAAGTAGTTTTTCGCCTCCGGCAGCGGTTTGCCGCCAATGCGCAGGCCCTGCGTATATGCGGCGGAATCATAGTCGATCCGCTGATTGTCGTTCACGCAGAACACGCGCGGCGCGGATGGTTCCTCATGCACCTGCTGACCCAATACCAGCAACAGTTCCTTGCATTCGTTGCCGGTGGCCACGATATGCACTTCGCGTACGGTCCCGTCGAAATCGGCGACCACCTTGCGCCAATCCAACATCGGCGAAAGCTTGACCAGCGTGTACTGCGATTTGGCGAGCAACAGGTCACGCAATTCGAGTACGTTCGGCGTGCAATCCTCGATCGCGTAAGTGCGCGATCCATGCTCGTCGCGGCGGGCCGGATCAAGGTAGATGAAGTCCACCGGACCCATCTGCCTGAGGTATTCCACGCCGTCGCCGCACACGATACGCGCCTGGTCGAGTCCCAGTGCGGCCATATTGTGTTCGGCCAGATCGCACAGATGCCGCTGCCGTTCCACATAAGTGGCTTGGCTGAATCCGCGCGCCAGATACGAGAAGTCCACGCCGAATCCGCCCGTCAGATCCACCATCGAACTTCTCGCCACCAATGTGTCCGATTCTGGCGAATCGGACATCCACGCGCCCATTTTCATCTCTTGCGTGTCCGATTCTGGAGAATCGGACAACTGGAACGCACTTTTTGCCGTTTGCATGACCGATTCGGCAGAATCGGACAACTGTGGCTCACTTTTCGTGGTTTGGTTGTCCGATTCTCCAGAATCGGACACTCTGGCGCGCACGGTTGCGGCCGGCGCAAGCAGTGTTTGTGCGATTTCTGACTTGTATTGGGCTGTGAACTGCGATGAGCACTGTTCCATGGAAATGTGCGGAGGGTATACGATTCCCTCGCAGGAGGCCCATTGTGGCAGTTTTTTGCGTGCGATCTGCCATCCGGCAATCTGGTCGAGCGCCAACGGCAGGTCGAGCCCTTCCACACGTTTGGCCTTCAACGCCAGTTCTCGCACGTCCTCGTTACGATGCATCGCCACGAATTCGCGCGTTTCGTCATTCATGATTGTCATTGGTGACGTACCTGATTTCGTTGTGTTGATTCGTCGTCATTCTGGGGATTTTCTGGTTTCACACGATGTGGATAAGTCGTGGATTATTGTGGACGAATGTGGATAGCATCTATATCTTGTAGGCAGTTTTATGGCCGTCCACAATATATAGGATGGTGTTTTTCCCCATTTTTCCACTATGCACAGTCGGGTTATCCACATTTTCCACCGTTGAAAAGCCGGGGAATCCACCGTTTTGTGAATATCCTTGTGGATAATGCACCGAGTTATCCCCGACTTACCCACAGCTCAACCCTCACTTATCCACACACTTATCCACAAATGTGGATAAGTGTGTGTCTGCGATTCCCCAACTCTGTTTTTCTCCTTCCTGCCAACTAGGAGAACATGCCAAGAAGGGGGTTTGCGCGAAGTGGATTGCTCATATTGCATGCGACGACAATCGCAATAATCACGGCCAACATGATTACGCCGTACATCAGCGTGCGCTGCTGCAGACTTTTGCCGCGCAACGCATGCAGACCGGAAACCAACAGCCAGGCGAACACTCCTCCGATGATGAATCCGCCGACATGCGCCTGCCATGCGATGTTCGGCGTGATGATTGGCATCAGGAAGTTGATGAGCATCCAGATCAGCATGGATCGAATGTCGATGCCAATGCGCTGGTATACCACCAGAATTGCCGCGAACAGGCCGAATAGCGCGCCGGAAGCGCCGTATGCGGATGTCAGCCAACCGTCTTGCGAGAACAGTGCCCAGACCATCATGCCGGCGCTTCCGCCGAGTCCTGACAGCACGTATAACGCGAGATATGCAGATGCCCCATCATGCGTTCCAATACAGGCCCGACGCACCACAAGGTCAGCATGTTGAAAAGAATGTGCCATAGGGAGGCCGGCTGGTGCAGGAACATTGACGTAATGAAGGTCCATGGGCGGTGAGTCGCCAGCGCGGGCATGAATACGCCTGAGCCGACGAATGCGTTGCAGCCGGTCGGCCAGACGATTTTCAATAGTGTTTCGACAATCCAGACCGCGACGCATATCGCCATGATCGTAACGGTGATCACAGGATCGCCGTTACGCCAACGGTATCGCATGGAACGTGCAGAGAAGAAGTCTTTGAACGACGGGGAATCGGGAAACAGACTGAAACGTTGATAAGCCATGTTTCAACCCTACTGGAACGTGCGAATCCGCGAATCTGCGAAATCATTGCAAATGATTGCATTCTTGTGAATCCCCGGCGCGTAAATCCACCCAATCAACACATTCAAGGAATTAATATAGTGAACAGAGTTGGCTTGAACGAGCAGGTCAGCCAATGTTCGCCGATATTTGGGAAAGGATCCGTCATGGAGAACAAGTCTTCTAACGGTTGGAAGTTCTTCGCACTGCTCTTCGGAGCTTTGCTTGCCGGTGTCGTCGGTCTGTATGTGTACAAGCAGCAGAATCCGGATTACGATCCGTGGGAGGAGCCATGGGAGAACAGCTCGTCTCCTGTCGATCTTGGCCTGACCAAGGATGCCGAGGATGGCGAAGCCGAAGTCGCTCCCACCACCCCAGAAGCTGCCTGATTTCTCTTTCTTTCAAGCCCTGCGCCCCACGCGCAGGGCTTTTTGTTTTGCCCTGGAAAACGAAAAGGGACGATTCCAAAACGGAATCGTCCCTTCGTCATCACGCCCTATCTAACGCTACGAGTCATACATCACGCGATAATTCACGTCACATATGGCCCGTGCGAAGCGAAAGTAATGACGAGCGCAGTATCACAAGGCGTGGAAGGCGAAAGCGTACGAAGATACGTCAAGCCTTCCACAACGCAGATAACGCTCCGTCATTACTTGAGCGGACCGGTCATCCAGATGCGCTCGAGGTAATCCTCCATCGAGCGGTCGGAGCTGAAGTAGCCCGAGTTCGCCACGTTGATGAGGGCCTTGCGGTTCCATTCGAGCGGCTGGGCGTAGAGGGCCTCGATTTCCGACTGGATGGCGGTGTAGGCGCCGAAGTCGGCGAGGGTCATGAACCAGTCCTTGGTGAGCCAATCGTGGACAAGGTCTTCGTACACGGTCTTGTCGCCGTTGGAGAAGGTGCCGTCCGCGACCATGTCGATGGCGGCTTTGAGACGAGGATCGGCCTCGTAGTACTTCTTCGGATCGTAGCCTTCGGCGTAGAGGGCGTCCACCTCGTCGACGGTCATGCCGAAGAGGAAGAAGTTCTCAGCGCCGACGCGCTCACGGATTTCGACGTTGGCACCGTCGAGGGTGCCGACGGTCATGGCGCCGTTGAGAGCGAACTTCATGTTGCCGGTACCGGAGGCTTCCTTGCCGGCCTGGGAGATCTGCTCGTCGAGGTCGGTTGCCGGGATGAGGTGCTGTGCGAGACGCACGTTGTAGTTCCACGGGAAGTAGACGTTCAGCTTGCCCTTGACATCCGGGTCGTTGTTGATGACGCGGGCGACGTTGTTGATCAGCTGGATGGTCTGCTTGGCGAGGTAGTAGCCCGGAGCGGCCTTGGCGCCGAACACGATGGTGCGCGGCATGACATCGTCGGCGGCGATCCTGCCGGACTTGATGTCGGCGTAGCGTGCGATCACGGCGAGGATCTTCAGTGCCTGACGCTTGTATTCGTGCAGACGCTTGACCATGGTGTTGATCATGGTGTTCGGGTCGATGTCGAAGCCGTATTCGCGCTTGGCGTAATTGGAGAAGTCAACCTTGTTGGCCTGCTTGACGGCGGCGAACTTCTTGACGAATTCGTCATCGGCTGCGAGCGGTTCGAGGCCCTTGAGCAGTTCGAGGTCGCTCACCCACTTGTCGGTGCCGAGGCCTTCGGTGATGAGGTCGGACAGACGCGGGTTGGCGAGCTTGACGAAGCGGCGAGGGGTCACGCCGTTGGTCACGTTGGTGAACTTGTCCGGATACACGTCGGAGAAGTTCTTCAGGGTGACGTCCTTGAGCAGCTGGGAGTGCAGCTCGGCAACGCCGTTGACGTGGGAGCCGCCGTAGGTGGCCAGGTAGGCCATGCGCACGGAGTCGCCGGTGTAGATGGCCATGTCCTTGATGGTGGCTTCGTCGACGCCCTTGGCCTTGAGCTCGGCTGCGAACTGGTCCTGGATCTTCTCGATGATTTCGAGGTGACGCGGCAGGAGTTCGCCGATGAGCTTGGACGGCCACACTTCCAGGCTTCCGGAAGCAGGGTGTGGCAGGTGTAGTTGAAGGTCTTGTTGGTGACGGTCCAGGCGGTGTCCCAATCGTAGCCGTACTCGTCCATGAGGACGCGCATGAGCTCCGGAATGCCGATGACCGGGTGGGTGTCGTTGAGCTGGAAGGTGATCTTGTCCGCGAAGGTGGTCAGATCCGGCTTGTCCTGACCCGGGTAGAAGACGCGGATGGCGTCGTGGATGGAGGCGGACACGAAGAAGTACTGCTGCTCGAGACGCAGTGCCTTGCTGCGGGGTGGAATCTTCCGGATACAGGATCTTGGAGATGTTCTCAGCTTCAACCTGCGGCTTGACGGCGTCAAGGTACTCGGACTTGTTGAAGGTGAGCAGGTCGAACTCGTCGTAGCTCTTGGCGGTCCACAGACGCAGGGTGTTCACACGGCCGGAGGCGTAGCCCGGAACCATGTAGTCGACCGGCACCGCACGCACGGACCAAGCCGGCTTCCATACCTTCTTGCCATCTTCCTCAACGACTTCGCCGCCGAAGGAACCTTCTGGTCGCGGTTGTAATCGATGTGTCCCCACGGCTCTTCATTGGTCAGCCAGTAGTCCGGGGTTTCGATCTGCTTGCCGTTTTCATCGAACTTCTGCTCGAAGATGCCGTACTTGTACTGAATGCCATAACCGAATGCCGGCACGCCCAGCGAGGCGAGCGAATCAATGAAGCAGGCAGCCAGACGGCCGAGGCCACCGTTGCCGAGGCCCGGCTCGTGCTCGGCGTCGACGACGTCCTGCACGGAGAAGCCGAGTTCCTTGACCGCGGCGTCGAACTGCTCGGTCAGACCGGCGTTGAGCAGCGCGTTGCGCAGCTGCTTGCCCATCAGGAATTCTGCGGACAGGTAGCCGACTGCCTTGGTGTTGCCGTTGACCATGTCGGACTGGGTCTTGAACCAGGAATCCATGAGGTGGCGGCGCACTGCGGCGGACGCGGCGACGTACACGTCGGCCGGCTTGGCCTGCTCGACGGTGACGCCCTGGGTGTACTTCAGCTGCTCGCGGATCTCGTCTGCGAACTGCTCCGCGGTGACCGCGGACTTCGGTGCGGTAATTTCAGTCATTAATCGACTCCCTTTGACGGATTACTCTCCAGGAACATTATGCCTTACCCCAGCGTCCTTGCATTAGCGGCCGCATGAACACTAAGTAACATCATGCATACGTTCTCATACATAGCATACTACGTAATCATAAAAAGATGAAATTTCAAGCAATTACAAGCAAGCATTCGTTTGCAGAAATAATGCAAACCGGCTGCAAAAACGTTGCGAGCAACATGCAAACGACATGCAACAACATTGCGAACGCTGTCAAGAATCGCAAGTATTTTCCCTCTCTTCACACCCCTATTCAGTTGTGACTACGTTGTCTGCAACACCCCATCATAGTCGCTCGCAAACGGCAAAATAACACGTATGGCTGTTATTCGAGAACAAGATCTGCATAAGGGGCATGACGCATTTGCACAATGGCTGCAAACGTCTCATCGCATGATCGCCGACAATATTCCCGCAAATACCGACGCGGCCCGCGATTTCCGTCTGGAATTCTCTCCACGATTGCCACGCCAGCTGTGGGCGATGGCGGTGCGCTACTCGCTGCATCTGCTGGAGAAAAAAGCGCCCGGGGCGGGCGTGGAAGTTCGTGTCGCGCCGTGGGGTGCCATCAAGATTCTCGACGGACCGGCATCCGATCCGCATAATCTCACACCGCCGGACGTGATCGAACTGGAACCGGACGTGTGGATGAGACTCGCCACGGGCATCACCAGCTGGGCTGAGGAGAAGGAGGCAGGACGCATCACGGCCGTTGGCGAACGCGACGATTTGAGTAGCTTGCTGCCGTTGGTGTGACAGGCTGCGAGAAGAACGTCACAGGCACAAAGACGCATAGCAAAACCGCGATGCGGATACACCTAGCAGGCATATCCGCATCGCGATTTCACAAAGTACCTGATATGCCAATCAGTCCTGCTTCTTCGGCTTCAGCACACTGGGCATCGGCATCGGGATGGGCTTGTGTGGCTTCGGTGCGGCGGACTTGGCTGCCGGGAACTCTCCGCTCGTGGCCTTCGCCGCCGCCTCCGCGGCCCACTTCGCATACTCGTCGAGGTCATCCTCGGCGTCGCCCTGCGCGGACTCCTGAACATCTTCAGGAATCTCATCTTCAGCGTCCGCATCGTGAGAATATTTTGCTTCGATATCGGCGAAAGGATCAAAAGAACCCGAACCAGGCTCCTGGGCACCGAGCTCCTTGGCGAGCTCATCGTAATCGGTGTCGGTGGTCAGGTACTTGAGCTTTCGGGCTATTTTCTGCTGTTTGGCTTTCTGACGTCCGCGGCCCATCTGACCCCCTGAGGATTACTGTGCTATCAATTCATCAAACAAGAGAGTACCACTTGCTGTGCCATATTTCGTTGTCGGCTCAGACTTTTACGATAAAATCGCTGATTTTCTTAAGAAAAGGACACGTATGACGGACGAAACCCAGGAGCAGCAAATCACCGCTGTCGGCAATGAAATGAGCGCGAGCTTCCTCGCCGCGAAGAAGCGTTCCGACGCAACACTCGCCGCAATCGAACAGAATCCGGGCAAGTTCACCATGCTTACCGGCGACCGTCCGACCGGACGCCTGCATCTCGGCCACTATTTTGGTTCGATTCGTGAGCGCGTCGCCATGCAGAATCGCGGCGTGAATTCGAATATCATCATCGCCGATTATCAGGTGATTACCGATCGTGACACGACCGAGCATATCGAAGACAATGTGCTCAATTTGGTGCTTGACTACATGGCTGCCGGCATCGATCCGGAAAAGACCATGATTTTCACGCATTCCGCCGTTCCAGCGGAGAACCAGCTGATGCTGCCGTTCCTGTCGTTGGTGACTGAGGCCGAGCTGCATCGTAATCCTACGGTGAAGTCGGAAATGGAAGCTTCCGGCCATGCGTTGACTGGTCTGCTGCTGACTTATCCGGTGCACCAGGCATGCGACATTCTGTTCTGCAAGGCTAATGTGGTGCCGATCGGCAAGGATAACCTGCCGCATGTCGAGATCACGCGCACCATCGCACGTCGTTTCAACGAACGTTACGCCAAGAAACATCCGGTGTTCCCCGAGCCGGCCGCGATTCTGTCTGAAGCGCCGGAGATTCCAGCTTGGATGGCCGCAAGATGAGCAAGTCGTACGGCAATTCCATCATGTTGGGCGCCACCGCGCAGGAAACCGCCAAGCTCATCAAGAAGAGTCCGACCGATTCCGAGCGTCGCATCACGTTCGATCCAATCGCACGTCCGCAGGTTTCCGCACTGCTGACGACCGCCGGTTTGGTCACCGGTCGCGATCCGAAAGAAATCGCCGAGGAAATCGGCGATTCCGGTGCAGGCGCGCTGAAGGCGTATGTGATCGAATCGGTGAACGGCTTCCTTGAGCCGCATCGTGCCCGCCGTGAGGAACTCGCCAAGGATATGGATTACGTGCGCGACGTGCTCGCCGAAGGCAACAAGAAGGCCAACGCCATCGCCAACGAAACCTTGGAGCAAGTCCGCGAAGCCATGGGCATGCGCTACTAAAGCTCCAGAAACGCCATAATCATGCTTTAAACAGCGTTTCAGCCATCAAACAAAGGCCGATTGCGTATTGTGCAATCCGGCCTTTGTTGCGTCTGAGCGGCATGTGCCACATTATGTTTGATTAGATTTGCGCGCGCTTTTCGCCGGAAGCGATTTCCGCTGCGACCAAATCGTCATCCACTTTACGGTCATCGGGATCATCAAGATAATGATCGAACTCGTGCAGCACTTCAGCATCGGGAGCCGGAGTCAGCAGCGACACCACCACAATGAACAGCAGTGAGATAATGAACGCCGGAAGCAGCTCGTAAATAGCGAAGACACCACCAAGCGGCTTGATGAGATTATGCCAGATCAGCACGGTCGCAGTACCGGAAAGCATGCCCGCAATCGCACCGAATTTGTTGGTGCGGCGCCAATACAGCGAGCAGAGCATCAGCGGACCGAACGAAGCGCCCAAACCAGCCCATGCATACGACACAACCTGGAAAATCGACGAATTCTGATCGAATGCAACCACAATGCCGAAAATGAACATGACGAGCAGCGTGATGCGGGCAACCATCATCACCTGACGATCAGTGGCCTTGCGATAGAGCAATCCACGGAAAATATTCTCACCGACCGCGGAAGCGCCGATAATCAGGTATGACGACGAGGAGCTCATGGACGCGGCGAAAATGCCCGACACCACGATGCCGCACATGAAGCTCGGCAGCAGCGCCTGCGAAACCACAATGAAAATATTCTCCGCAGCGGACTGCGTGACGAACTGCGTCGGCATCATCGCACGGCCGACCAAGCCAATGCACACGCCGCACGTAAGCGACACCACACACCATGTGGTGGCGATGATACGGGACTTTTTAATCTCTTCGGAACTGCGAATCGACAGGAATCGCACAAGCACCTGCGGCATACCGAAATAGCCAAGGCCCCACGCAAGCATGGAAATCATGGTGATCACGCCGTATTCGGTAGGAGCACCGAACATGGCCTGACCAGCCTTGATGATCTGCTCGCCGGCATCGTTCAGAATCGGCGTGGCCATTTGCGTGCCGTCAAGGAAGCCTGGAATGCCTTTGAGGAAGGCGACGGTGTTGTCGACGCCGCCGACGGATGCGACGGAACCGATGAACACCACAGCCAGCGCGAAGAACATGAGCAAGCCTTGGATGAAGTCGGTCACGACCACGGAAAGATAGCCTCCGATCACGGTGTAGGCGAACACGATGGCCGCGCCGATCACCATGGTCAGGTGGTAGTCCCAGCCAAACAGGGTCGAGAAAAGTTTGCCGACCGTCACGAAGCAACTGCCGACATACACGCAGAAAAATACGAGGATGATCAGCGCCGCGATGGTGGAGACGATGTTGCGTTTGTCATGGAATCGTTTGGAGAAGAAGTCCGGAATGGTGATCGCGTCACCTGCCACCACGGAGTAGCGGCGCAAACGACGTGCGACGAGCTTCCAGTTGAGGTAGGTGCCGAGAGCCAGGCCAAGGGCCGTCCACAGCGGGTCGGCGGCACCGGTGAAGTAGGCGACGCCCGGCAGGCCCATGAGCAGCCAGCCGCTCATATCGGAGGCTTCGGCGCTTAAAGCCGTCAGCCACGGACCAACGCCTCGACCACCCGCGAAATACTGGCGAGTGGAAGAATTGGATCGCTTGGAGTAGATGAAGCCGATGGTGAGCATGGCCACAAAATAGATGACCATCGCCAGCAGCACCCAAAAATCTTTGGTAATCATGAATTCTCTCTTCTTAGATTTCTAGCCGAATTTCTTTCGAATCTCTTTCTTCAAATCTCTGTCGAAACGAATTTCTTTCGAATCTCTTCTGAAAAAATGCGATTGTCCCAATGTACCGGTCGAACATTGCGGCAATCGCATTTATCTCATTTACGAGCCCAAATTCCGAAACTCTGCGATTTGTTATGTATCGTTCGGAATCCTAGGAAAAATTTGGCAATGTGTGCGGTATCAAGGCATACCAAGGAAGGCGTACGAAGGTACACCGACTGAGGATCAACGCAGATAACGCTCCATTGCCAAATTTTTAGATGTCGTATCTCCAAGACTTATCGGTGATAACGCGAGCCATGGCCAGACCGATCGGCAGGCAGATAATCACCATGAAGGCGCGGAAAGCCCAGTCGAGGGCGTTCAAGGTATCGAATTGGCCGAGGTGGAACATGGCTTGATACATGTACAAACCGGGAACCATGATCACGATGGACGGCACGGTCAGGCAGATGCGCGGGTAGCCGAGATGCGGGGCGAGCCAACCGCGACGAACCGCGGAACGCCATGCGGATGCGAGTAGGCCGGCTAGGAAGGCGCCGATGAACGCGCCAGCTTCGGCGGGCACGCCCATGTCCACGATTTCAAGGCGCAGGGTGTCTGTGATCAAGCCGATGGTGGCTGCCACAAGGCACATGCGTTGTGGTGAATTGAACATCACAGAGAAGCCCCACACACCGATGAACGCGAACACCATGCGCAGCAGGCAGTTGATGACGGGGTTCAATCCGAGAGGCTCGAATCCTTGCGGATTCAGGTGCACGATTGAGGCGACCATCCATCCTGCAAGCGTCGCCATCAGGATGATGCACAGCACGTAGGTAAGTCGCTGCACGCCCGACGGAAAATCAATTTTCGCCATATCGAGCCCGCCTGTGATCAACGGGAATCCGGGAATCACGAACAACATGGCGCCGATGTACGCCGTGTCATGCTGCAGCGCGATGGGGTTGAACAGACCGATCATTCGCAATGTTCCGGTGCATGCCAGCGCGGCGACGGCCACGCATACGAATGTCACGAAGAACTGGTTGAGGTGGTGGGCGAACAGGCGGCGGCGCAGCCAGTGGCCAAGTCCCGCGCCGATGAACGCGCCAATCATGTCGAAGGGGCCGCCGCCAAGCAGGAACACGAAGGATGCGCAGGCGCAGGCCGAGGCGAATCCCGCAAATGCCGGCGAATACAGGGGCTTGCGCCGTTCGATCATGTTGAGTCGTTCGTGCGCTTGACGAACGGTGATACCTTGCGTTTGGTTCTTTTCTTTGCCGACATGGTCGAAATGTTCGGCGTATTGGCCTTTTGGCGGCTTGTGATTGCGATTTTTGCGCGTTTTTTTCGTGGTCGCTTCGCTTGACGCAACGTTGGCCGCGCTGGCAGTTTCACGCTTGGTTTCACGTTCACTGCGATTATGCTGCTCGCTTGCCGCTTCGATGTCACGCAAGTGCAACGGCTGCGCGATGGTATCGGTCGCTTCGGCGCGTTCCGTCACCATTTCAAGCGCGTCGAGCACGGGATCGTCAGATCCCTCCTGATTCTGTTCGGCTTTCTGACGTTCGCGAAGACGCTTCGACAGGTCAGCCGACACCTGCGACGCATCACGCTTGTCGAGATGCTGCATAAGCCTTCGGACACGTCGGATTGGCTGTGGTACATCGATCCTTTGCCGAGGTTCACGTTGAACCAGTCAGCGAAGTGTTCGAGCAGCCAAATGCGTTCCGTATTGACGCCGGTGGTTGGTAGGTCGACGACTTCGGTGATGCGGTCTTTGCCGTCGGTGCAGGAGGCTTCGATATCGGTGAGGTTCACGTCGGCGCGTACGTGCACGCCGAGCGGATAGGCGATGCGGTGCATCATTTCGCGGACGCGGAAGCTTCCGGTGCCCGCGCCGAGATCGAGCATACCGACGCGTACGATCACGCTGGCTTTTGCTGCGATTCCCGCTTCAGCGACCGGCTTGTCCCAATCCCGTTCGATATCTTCCATATCGAGCGGAATGGAGTGTGTATGGAATTTGCTGACGGCCGAAGCGCTTTTTTCCGCGCTATCGAAATTCGTCTCATGTTCATGTTCGTATTGTGCGCTCACAAGTTCAGGTCTAACGTGTGGGCTGGTCGGAGGATTTTCGAAATTTCCATCGATTCCACTTTGTGGACACCGTCTGACCATGATGCGGACATTTCCGGTATTTCCGTAACCAAACTGTCGATTTGCCGAGCATACAATGGGTACGCATTTACCCACCAGACTTAGGGCTGTGGCTCGCAACAGACGGCCAAAACAATCGCGGAGGTGCCGCGAAGGACCGACAGACCGGGCAACCCGATGGTTTGGAGAAGGAGGTCTGATGACAACAGAAAACGAACAGATCACGCCTGCCGACGCAGCTATCGTCTCGTCCGGCACCGGCACCAAAGGCCCCGAGGAGCGTGATCTTCCCGCTTCCCTCAAAGAGGAAATGGATCTGTGTTTGCAGATTCTTCGCGAGGTGCTCGGCGAATTCGATGAAAAGCTGCTGGCCAAGTTCGATGAAGTGCGCGAACACGCACTGAACGCCAGTGCCGAACGTTTCTCCGGCATTCTGACGGATACGAATCCGGATCAGGATGACCTGCAGAAGGTCGTCGACATCATCGATAAAACGGATGTGCATGAGGCACAGCTGCTGGCCCGCGCCTTCACCACCTACTTCCATCTGGCCAACCTATGCGAGGAGAACTACCGCGTCTCCGTGCTGCATAGCCGTGAGGCGCCGTAGATGAAACTCAAGCCGTCGACCCAGTGAACGAAATGACCTGCGCCTACCACCAGCTCATTAACGAAATGGGTCCGGCCAAAGCCAAGGAACTGCTCGACCAACTCGAGTTCCATCCGGTGTTCACCGCGCATCCGACTGAAGCCCGCCGCAAAGCCGTGGAAGGCAAAATCCGCCGTATCTCCCAGCTGCTCGCAACGCACAAGCTGCTTGGCGGTTCAGACAGAAAGGAAAACTCCCGTCGACTCTTCAACGAGATCGACGCGCTGTTCCGCACCTCTCCGATCGCACTGAAGAAGCCGACTCCGGTTGAGGAATCTGAAACCATTCTCGATATTTTCGACAATACGTTGTTCTATACCATTCCACAGGTGTACCGTCGTTTCGACGATTGGGTCCTCGGAAATAAGGCTGGCCTCGTGCCGCCGGTATGCCCGGCGTTCTTCCACCCGGGAAGCTGGATCGGCTCCGACCGTGACGGCAACCCGAATGTCACCGCCAAGGTGAGCCGTCAGGTGGCCCGCAAGTTCAGCGACCACGTACTGGGCGCGTTGCAAATCGAGACCCGCCGCGTTGGCAAGAACCTGACGATGGAAGCTGAGACCACTCCTGCGAGTGCCGAGCTCAAGAGCCTGTGGAACCATCAGAAGGAAATGAGCGAGCGCCTGACCGACAAGGCCGCACTGATCTCCACCAAGGAGCTGCACCGTGCCGTCATGCTGGTCATGGCCGATCGTCTGAAGGCCACCATCGACCGCGATGCTGATCTCATGTACCACTCCTGCGAGGATTACATCGCCGACCTGAAGGTCGTGCAGCGCTCTCTCGCCGAAGCCAACGCCAAACGTTCCGCCTACGGTCCGTTGCAGGACCTCATCTGGCAGGCAGAGACCTTTGGCTTCCATATGGTCGAGATGGAGTTCCGCCAGCACTCCGTCGTACATTCCCGAGCGCTGGAAGATATCCGCGAACATGGTCTGCACGGTGAGCGTGGCGAACTGCAGCCGATGACCCACGAGGTGCTCGACACCTTCCGCGCCCTTGGTTCCATCCAGAAGCGCAACGGTATCAAGGCCGCCCGTCGTTACATCATCTCCTTCACCAAGAGCGCCCAAAACATCAAGGACGTGTACGAGCTGAACCGTCTGGCGTTCTCCCATCCCAAGGATGTTCCAACCATCGACGTGATCCCGCTATTCGAACAGCTTGAGGATCTGCAGAACTCGGTAGACGTACTCGAGGAAATGATCAAGATTCCGGAGGTCCAGGCTCGTCTGAAGGCCACCGGCGGCAAGATGGAAGTCATGCTCGGCTACTCCGACTCCTCGAAGGACGCCGGCCCGACCTCCGCAACCCTGGCCCTGCATTCCGCACAGGACGCATCGCCAAGTGGGCGGAATCGCATGACATCGATCTGACCCTGTTCCATGGCCGCGGCGGCGCCGTCGGCCGCGGCGGCGGCCCGGCTAACC
>ENA-OQBT01000104-OQBT01000104.1-human-gut-metagenome-genome-assembly--contig:-NODE-104-length-56320-cov-4.022476_pt1 | contig 56320 bp, 58 predicted proteins | sample MGYA00242749_ERZ504557 | MGnify/ENA primary metagenome ERZ504557 (study PRJEB26092, sample SAMD00036243) | human gut metagenome | host: Homo sapiens | study: EMG produced TPA metagenomics assembly of...
CCAGAATTCTTTTAAAAAAGTCTTGTAGCATTTATATAAAATTTCATCTGTAAGATCTGTAGCATTTTCCAGCTTTGTCTGGTGTGAACGGTTTCTGAAATCCAAAGTACGGAAAGTCACGGAAATACAGTTGCATTTCTTATCTTTTCTGCGCATTCTGGTTGCCAGAACATCACACTGCTCCAAAAGTATGGGAAACACCTGCTCTATGGAAGTAATATCATCGTTAAAAGTAGTTTCCACGCTGAAACCTTTTGCCTCATCAGGCACTGCTTTTACAGGGGAATCATCGATACCTCTGGCATATTGCCATAGCTGATGTCCCGTTTTTTCCCCAAGCCAGTACTGCACATTGGATGCTCTTTCTCTTGCCAGATCACCGATGGTACGGATTCCCTGATTCAGAAGCTTCTGCTCGGAAGCTTTTCCCAGAAACAGCAGATTACGGATAGGAAGAGGCCACATTTTCTCCGGGATTTCATCCGGGAACAGAGTGTGTACTCTGTCCGGCTTTTGAAAATCTGATGCCATCTTTGCCAAAAGCTTATTGGTAGAAATTCCTACATTTACTGTAAATCCCAGCTCTCTGTGAATCTTGCCTTTCAGCTCATGAGCAGCAGCTACAGGGTCAGGATAGATCAGAGAAGTACCTGTCATATCCAGAAATACCTCATCAATGGAAAAAGATTCCATCACAGGTGCAAAGGAAGCACAGATTGCTTTAAATGCCCGGGAACATTTATCGTATAATTCAAAATCACTGGGAACGATCACCAGATTGGGACATTTCCGAAGAGCCATGGCTACTGGCTCGCCGGTCTGGATCCCGTATTTTTTTGCAGGGATAGATTTGGCAACCACGATACCTGTCCGTTTCTTTGGATCTCCTCCTACACAGGAAGGAATTTCTCTGAGATCCGGCAGCCCCTGGCTCACCCTTCTGGCTGATTCCCAGGAAAGAAATGCACTGTTGACATCAATATGAAAAATTAATCGTTCCGTACTTTTCACTGTTCTTCCTCCAATATATGAATTGCGCTCTTCATATCTGATGATTTCATTTTACCCTAATCTGCTCTCCAGGGTAAGAACCTCGTTTGTCCAAAAAAGTGTCTTTATTTACATCATCTTGTCTGAGCTGTTACTGTATTTATATTTGTTTGATTTCACTCTGCTATCAGAGTTTTGAACAACAACGCCGCACTTGCCATACGGCAGTGCGGCGTCTGTATTTCGCTACCGGTCACATTGTTCCCGGTAACTTTTTTTACTTAATTCTGAGGATTCATTTCCTCTCGATATATACTTATCGATTAGTCATAAAGGTTAGGAGCAATTTCTTCGCTGTCCATATTTGTGGAATCATACCAGTATCCAGTTCAGCCTCCAGCCATTCATAAGAGAATTCCGGGAATGTCTGATGTTTGAAATTTTTCCATGTTACTCCTTTCTCATGAAGTAACTGTCTACACATAAGCAAACAGTGCTATCGCTGTCATTGATCAGCAATAAGCCCCCGTGTTTTCATATAGTTCCATTATACCTTCTCATTTTCCCGAAGTCAACATAATTTAACATGTATCAGCCGTTTATTTGTGTTGCTTTTTATTTGATTTTTGTTGTATTTCAGTTGTTTTTATTTTGTTTCCTCATTGACATTTAAATCCTCATCTGTCATACTTGAATATAACGAATGTACCATCAAACAGCAGCTTTGCATCTTCCGTAAGGCTCTTATCATATATAGAAACCGCTCTGGAAAGGAGACAAACAATGTATCTTTCTGACATCCACACACATTCTATCGCCAGCGGTCACGGAACCACCTGTACCATCTCTGACATGGCAAAAGCAGCCAGCAAAAAAGGACTGAAACTCCTTGGGATTTCTGACCACGGCCCGGGAACTCTGGCTTCCGGAACTTCTTCTTATTTCAGAAGCCTTCCTTTTTATCCCAGAAAAAGATTCGGAATAGATATTCTTTACGGAGTTGAACTAAACATCCTGGACAGTGCAGGACATACAGATCTGTCAGATGAACTGCTGAACAACCTGGATTACGCTATCATCAGTATGCATCGGCAGAACTACCGTTCAGGCTCTGTATCTCAGAATACAGAAGCTTACATCAATGCAATAAAACATCCTGCTGTAAAAATACTCGGCCACTGCGACGATACACATTTCCCTGTAGATTATGAAACGCTGGCAAGAGCAGCTTTACGGGAAAATGTTATTTTTGAAATAAACGAAGCTTCCCTCGCACCCGGAGGATATCGGGGAGACACAAGAGCCAATGCAGCCAGAATCCTGTATCTCTGTCAGAAATATCAGCTTCCTGTTATTTTGTCCAGCGACAGCCACGGAAAAGAACATGTTGGAGATTTCACCTATGCCGAAGAATTCGTTCACCAGCTCATGTTTCCGGAAACTCTTATCCTTAACAACCAGCTTCCCAAATTAAAAGTTTTCCTTCAGACACGTTAAAAGAATGTTCCTCAAAGGGACATTCTTTTATTTTATGCATTGTTTTTTGCATTGTGTTATTTTGTTTATTTTCTATAATTTCTTATCAAAAAAGATGACATTTTAGTACATTTTAACTAACAAAACTCACTTAACCATTTACATATCTCGTGATAGATCAGTCTTACTGTAGGAACTACCGAGGACCCCACAGTATCTCGAATGACTATCGCAACAGTCAGCGATGATGAAACCTTTGAGCAGATCAAAAAACAGTTAAACCGCATGATCGAGGTTATCAAGGTAATTGACTTCACAGATGTATTTGTCAGAATGAAAGAAATTCTCTACATCAAGGTTTTCAACTGCTCCAGAGAAGATAAAGCAGAGCTGTTTCAGATTGCAGAAACCTTCAAGGCAAAAGTCATTGACTATGGCAAAGACAGTCTGCTTCTGGAATTTGTCCAGACAGCCACCAAGAATGATGCAGTTGTTAAACTGATCAAGGAAGAATTCCACAGAATTGAAGTGGTACGCGGTGGAAGCGTTGGAATTGAATCCATCAGCATGATGGAACGCTAAATCTCATAATCAATATTTTTTACAGGATATAGAAACACCTCTATATCCTGTATTTATTTTCAAACATACTATAAAATATTGCAGTTTTTAATCAAATGTGTTATTGTTTACGGGAGCGTTATTCGAAAGAAAATGCATCTGATTTCCACATCTGACAGTCTGGTGGATAAAGTCATCCACTTCACAGTCTGGTTAAATTTGTGAGGCGACCTGTAAGGCGTCTACACACCGGAAACTTTTACCGGAAGATATTTCTTGTTTCATATCTTTTGTTCTGATGTATATTTTTCATAACGCCTGATCCCCATACTCTAAACTGTCTGAAAAGCAGGGGACGCATTGCGCCGTTTTATCAGACCAAAAGGAGAATTCATATGAACACAACAACAACTACTACAACAGCTGCCACAAAAAGAAGCAGCACTCTTTACATGGTAGAGCTGGCTATGATGATTGCCATTATTCTGCTCATGTCCTTTACCCCGCTGGGCTACCTTCGTACTCCCGGCTTATCCATCACTCTTCTCACCATCCCGGTAGCTGTAGGAGCTATCATCCTCGGACCGAAAGGTGGTGCTGTATGCGGACTTGCTTTCGGTGCAACCAGCTTCTATATGGCTGTCACAGGAAGTTCAGCTTTCGCTGCCGCACTTTTTAACATTAATCCATTTGGCACTTTTATTGTGTGTATCGTGGCACGTGTGCTGGAAGGATGGATCACAGGACTTATTTTCGCAGCATTATATAAATCACCGGCGAAGAAATTTTCCTATTACGTTGCTTCACTGGCATGCCCGTTACTGAATACTTTCTTCTTCATGGGCTTTTTATGTCTCTTCTTCTACAACACAGATTACATTCAGGGTATTGTTTCCAGTCTTGGAGTAAGCAATCCTGTTGTCTTCGTTGCTGCTTTTGTGGGCGTTCAGGGACTGATCGAAGCGGGCTTCTGCTTTGTAGTGGGAAGCATCGTTTCCAAGGCACTTTCTGTGGCACTGAAACGTGCATAATCTTTAAAAGAACAGCCGTTTACCAAACAACCCTGACTACATTGTCACTGTAGTCAGGATTTTTTTATCCGGCACATTTAAAGCAGGAACCCTACCTGATTCGGTTAATACAAAGGAGATTTTTATGTCATTATTAAAAGAGATTTCTATTACAGATCTTTCAAATTTACGCATCGGTCATGCTTCCGATTATAATGCCCAGACCGGGGTAACCGTTCTTTACTTCCCACTGGGTGCAAAGGTTGGCTGTGATATCAGCGGTGGCGGTCCTGCTTCCAGGGAAACTCCTCTCACCTCTCCTATCACTGCGACAATCCCATCAATGCCATTGTCTTGTCCGGAGGTTCTGCCTATGGACTGGCTGCTGCTGACGGTGTAATGAACTATCTGGAATCACAAAATATCGGTTATAACACCGGTGCAGCACTGGTTCCCCTTGTATGCCAGTCCTGTATCTATGACCTCTCTTACGGAGATCCTAAAATACGTCCAACTGCAAAAATGGGCGAGGAAGCCTGCCGTCAGGCATTTGCCGGAACAGATGCCAGAACCGGGAATATCGGCGCAGGTACCGGTGCAACTGTGGGAAAACTTTACGGTATGAAACAATCCATGAAGTCAGGTCTTGGTATTGCCGCTGTATCAGTGGGAAATTTCCAGATGGCCGCAATTGTCGTTGTCAATGCACTGGGAGATATCTTTAGTCCACAAAATGGTCAGAAAATCGCAGGGCTGAAAACGCCTGACAGAAGCGGGTTTCTGGATAGTGTCCACGAATTATACCGCTTTATGACACCTCATGACCAGTTTACCGGCAATACCACCATCGGGGCTGTAATCACCAATGGGGCATTTTCAAAGGCTGAACTGAATAAAATTGCCTCTATGACCGCTGTGCCTATGCCAGATGCATCAATCCTGTAGCAACTATGGCTGACGGCGATTCCATCTATGCTGCCAGCATTGGCGATGTTTCTGTAGATATCAATATGGCAGGAACTCTCGCCGCAGAAGTCATGGCTCAGGCTATCCAAAATGCCATCCATACTTCCCGGATCCAGGATGAAGAATTTCTGAAATATGTATAACAGTCCGCTATAAAAGCGCAGAGAAAAAGTATCATCTCTGCGCTTTTATTCTTCCTGTCTGTCTTCATTTTTCATCTGTGCTCTGGTTTTTCTCCAAGCCAGAGCTGTACATTTGCTTCCCGTTCCCTTGCCAGATCACCAATAGTACGGATTCCCTGATTCAGAAGCTTCTGCTCGGAGGCTTTTCCCAGAAATAACAGGTTACGGACAGGAAGTGGCCACATTTTCTCCGGTATTTCGTCCGGGAACAGCGTGTGTACTCTGTCCGTTTCTTTGGATCTCCTCCCACACAGGAGGGAATCTCCCTGAGATCCGGCAGCCCCTGGCTTACCCTTCTGGCTGACTCCCAGGAAAGAAATGCGCTGTTTACATCAATATGAAAAATTAATCGTTCCATACTTTTTAATATATCTCAATCATATTTTTGCAGACTTCCAATCATCTTAATCCCCATTATCATCAACACAGGGAAAATCAGTGCCGCAAAGATTCCAAGTTTCAGATTATCATTCAGTGCTCCTGAAATCATCCCCACATAGGTTGGTCCGGATGAGCATCCCACATCTCCAGCAAGGGCAAGGAGGGCAAACAGGCTGTTCCGCCACGCTTTACTGAGCAGCCGCCATGCTGAAGGTTCCCGGCCACATAATACCTACAGACAGACCGCAAACCGCACATCCAAGGATTCCCAACGCAGGTACCGGGATAAATGCGATCATCAGATAGGAAACCATGCACAGAACTGCACTGTATTGCATAAAGCGTTCCAGATTGATTTTATCTCCAAATTTCCCATAAAATGCCCTTGAGCTTCCCATAAGAATTGCAAACGCCATGGGACCTGCCAGATCCCCGATAGTTTTATTGATTCCAAAGCTTTTCTCAGCCAGAGTAGAAGCCCACTGGCTTACCGCCTGCTCACTGGCTCCTGCACAGAGCATCATTAACATCAGAACCCAGAAGATTTTTTTCTTAAAAAGCTCTCCCATAGTCAGCCCCTTTTCACCCTCATCCAGCAGTGGAGCAATGGGAACTCTGGTAAAAAAGATTCCATTTGCAATGGGAATCAATGCCCACACCAGCGCCATATATTTCCAGTTTGCAATCCCGAAAATACGAAAGAATAATGTAGAAAGAAGTACCACTCCCACATGTCCCCAACAGTAAAAGGAATGAAGGAGACTCATTGCTTTTTCCTTATTATCTGTAGGGCAGGCTTCCACCACAGGACTTACCAGCACCTCCAGCAATCCGCCTCCGATGGCATAGATCATAACTGCAATGAGAAGTCCCACAAACGGATCTCCCAGCACTCCGGCAATACTGTGAGCAAAATCAGACCTGCAGCCGCCATTGCATGTGCCAGGATCATAGATGCACGATAACCTATTCTGTCCACAAATCCAATCGATGCCAGATCTACCAGCAACTGGATCCCGAAATTAAAAGTAACCAGAAGTGTGATCTTCTGCAGCGAAATCCCGTAACTGCCCTGAAATGTCAGAAACAGCAGAGGAACGAAATTGTTCACAATGGCCTGCACTACATATCCGATAAAACAGGCCTGCACTGTTCTGTTGTAATTTGTTTTCATCCGATGTTATATCCTCCAATCTGAAATTTATTAAGCTGACATCATTCAGACATTGACCTACCAAACTTCTATATCTCCACAGTTCTAATAGATTTCTATCCGTCAATAATGACAGTGTATCACAGATTCTCTCCTTTTTCTTTCATTATCTTTTGAAAATCCCATAAATTTTTATATTATTTTGACTTTTTCCCTATAACAATTCTATAAAATCCAAAAAGTAATACCCCCATTCGATTCCAAATATTTCCCGCAAAAAAAGATGTGCACCATACCATTTCTGACACCATACACATCTCAAAATAAACACTTCTTATCTTCTGTACTCTGCAGTCAGGTCTTTAATAACCTCTCCTGCAATAATCAGCCCGGCGACAGACGGCACAAACGCCACACTGCCCGGAATATCTCTGCGCTCCGTACACTTATGCGCAGCACCCGGAGGACAAATACAATGCGATCTGCAGCTGATTGCCATATCTTCAATCGGTCTGATCGGCTGTTCTTCCGAATAAACAACCTTCAGTTTTTCACACCACGCTTCTTCAGCTCTCTGCGCATAACCTTCGCCAGCGGGCACACCTTCGTCTTATAGATATCTGCCACCCGAAATGCACTGGCATCCAGCTTATTTCCGGCACCCATACTGCTGATAACAGGAGTCCCTGCCTCTTTTGCACGCATGATCAGTTCAATCTTCGCAGTCACTGTGTCCACAGCATCTACCACATAATCATACTCACTAAAATCGAAGTCAGCAGCATTCTCCGGAAGATAAAAACAGTTATGGATTCTCACATCTGCTTTCGGATTAATGTCCAGGATCCTGTCCCGCATCACCTCTGTTTTATATTGACCAACAGTTTTCCTGGTGGCAATAATCTGTCTGTTAAGATTCGTCAGGCATACTTTGTCATCATCGATCAGATCAAAGGCCCCTACGCCGCTTCTGACCAATGCTTCACATACATAACCTCCAACTCCTCCGATTCCAAATACTGCCACACGGGCATTCTCCAGTTTATCCATCGCTTCTTTTCCAAGAAGAAGCTCAGTTCTCGAAAATTGATTCAGCATAATCTCTCCACTTTATCCTGTCCCATTACATTCTCTACCTGCTGTTCCTCTACTGCCTCGTCTCTTATCTGCATATTCTTATTTCCCGTGACATATGCAGCCCTGCATGCCAGGATCAGAAGCACGATAAACAGAAACCAGAGCCAGATTTTTCTTTTATTTTTTATGACTAACCGTTTCATAACCTGCTCCACTATTCTACTGTGCAGACGCGGATCAGGTTTGTTCTTCCCGGAATTCCAAGCGGTACACCACCGGCAAATACAATAGTGTCACCAACTTTTACAAGTTTATGCTTCTGTGCTGCCTCGATTGCTCTCAGGCAAAGGATCTCAGAACTGTATTCTTCTTTGATCAGCATCGGGTAAACACCCCAGGACAGATTCAGCTGGCGAAGGACTCTCTCAGAACTTGTGCATGCACCGATCAGACATCCTGGTCTGTGTTTGGACATCATATGAGCTGTACTTCCGGATTTTGTCACTGAAAGGATTGCACTGGCCTTCAGGTCGATTGCTGTCAGGCAGGTTGCATGTGCGATTGCATTTGTAATATCCGGATTCTCATTTCTGTCTGTTTTCTTAAAGATTGTATTGTAATCAATATTCTGTTCCATATGTTCTGCAATGCGGCTCATCATCTGAAGTGCCTGTACCGGATATTTACCTGCTGCTGTTTCTCCGGAAAGCATGGTAGCACTTGTTCCCTGGAAAATCGCATTGGCAACGTCTGTAGCCTCTGCACGTGTTGGTCTCGGATGAGAGATCATGGAGTCAAGCATCTGTGTTGCTGTAATAACCGGTTTTCCTGCTGTGTAAACTTTCTGGATGATCTTCTGCTGGATAACAGGTACATATTCCGGCGGAATCTCAACACCCATGTCACCTCTGGCGATCATGATGCCATCTGCTGCTTCAATAATCTCGTCGATATTGTCAACGCCCTGCTGGTTCTCAATCTTTGCAATGATCTGGATCTCTTCACCGCCGTTTTCTTTCAGGATTTTTCTTACTTCGCGGATATCGTTTGCAGTACGTGTAAAGGATGCTGCAACGAAATCAAATCCTTCCTGGATACCGAAGAGAAGATCATCATGATCTTTCTTACTGATAAATGGCATCTTCAGGTTTGCACCCGGAACATTGACACCCTTCTTGTCGCCAATCACACCTGCATTAATAACCTTGCAGACAATGTCCTTTCCTGCGATGTCCTGAACCTCCAGGTCTACAAGTCCATCATCAACCAGAATATGTCCGCCCGGCTGCACATCCTTATAAAGCTCTTTATAAGTAATGCTTACGCACTCATTAGTTCCTTCAATATCTTTATTTGTAAATGTAAAAATCTGTCCTTCTTCCAGAGAAACCTTGCCATCCTTGAAGCATCCAAGTCTGATCTCCGGTCCCTTTGTATCAAGAAGTGCTGCAACAGGTCTGTCATATTTCTTGCGAAGTTCTCTCAGTTTCTGGATACGGCCTCTCTGCTCATCGTGAGGTCCATGTGAGAAGTTGAAACGTGCTACGTCCATTCCCTCTCTCACAAGCTGCTCCATAACATCGCCCTTATCAGTAGACGGTCCCATTGTACAGATAATTTTGGTTTTTCTCATTTAATCTTTCCCTCCAAACTGTCAACTCAATTTTATCTATTTTATTCCTGTAAAATAATGTAATAAAATTTTACCTGTTTCTATAAATGAAAACATTAAATCAAATAAAAATTACCATTATTGAGACTATCTGTCAATATAGAATTTCGACTTATTTTTGTTGATATTTGACAAAAAAATAACATACTTTTGTTGCAAATATCACATATATTTTTGCTGATCCGACAGTTGGAAAATTTTTCACTCATTCTTATCAGAATCCAAAATCTGCATAGTCTTCCGGCAGAAATCTGTGGTAAATGATATGGCATCCTTCATCTTTAAAACAATAATAATAAGGATCTGATCCATCATCAAAGCGGATCATCACATCAAACTCCTCGTTATCCATTGGTTCAGTAATGATTTTATCTGAATAAGAATGGAACAGTTCTTTAATTTCCTCTATCGTACATCCATGTCTGCCAACCAGTTCGATCAATGCCTTGATAAATTCATTCTCTTTCATATTATTATGTACATATTCGGAAGCTTTTTCCGAAACAGTGAAGCAGAAACGATCTCCTCTGTGTGATACTGCTACTTCACCAAATTTCTCTTCTATATAAGAAGGAAAATCTTTTAAAATCTCCATCATGCCTGCAGCATCCGTCTCATTGCCAAAGAAATGATTCAGGGAACTGAGCGGATAATAAAGGCTGATCTTCTCCTTCATATATCCAAGCTTCGCCTGTTCCTCTTTGATCACATCGATCAGACTGGTTTCTAATCTGTTATAGTTCATTTATTTTCCCTCCTGAAAATCTATCCTTTTGCTTTTTCTGGTTAATATTTTATCAGACATTGCCCGAAAATCAATGCATTTCTTTTTCAATTGTACGCCCGCCAAAACAATTTCAATGTTTTCTTTTTCATACAAAAATAAAGAGCTTGCGAAACTGTCCTTTTTTTCTCCCTCTGACAAATAACTCTGACTGGATAAAACAAAACAGATAAAACCAACCACTTCGTTGCTTTTTTAACCAAATAACTGCTTGATTCGGTTAAAAAAACAGCGTTCCGAATATTATTTATATCCGAAACGCTGTCATTATTCCAATTATTTCATTATGTATTTAATCCCAGTTCTTACGTCCGTAACGAAGTGTCACATCATATATTTCCTTCTGGAGTTTCTTTGTAAGATCTCTCTTCTTGATTCTCCACTTCCAGTTCGTACCAACTGTAGATGGTTTATTCATTCGGAATCTGTTGTCCAGTCCCATATAGTCCTGCATTGGGATAACGCAGACACGCGCAGCACTGCGCATGATCAGACTGATGAAACATTTATACAGTTCTTCTTCCGGTGTTGCATGATCACACAGATAATCTCTCGCCAGTTTTCTCTCAGCTGCTGTGATGCTCTTCCACCATCCACGATAGTTTCATTATCATGGGTTCCTGTATATGCCACGCAGTTCTCCGGATAATTATGTGGCAGATAATCACTGGCACATCCGGAATCTCTGGAGTCAAACGCAAATTCCAGAACCTTCATTCCCGGGAAGCCGCTCTCATATACCAGATGACGTACAGAATCTGTCATATATCCTAAGTCCTCTGCGATAACCTGCTTCCATCCAAGCGCCTGTTCGATCTTACGGAACAGATCAATTCCGGGACCTTTTTCCCAGTGTCCGCCTCTTGCATCTTTATCTCCGTATGGAATAGAGAAATATTCATCAAATCCACGGAAATGATCGATTCGCACAACATCATACAGTCTGAAGCAGTAACTCATTCTGGAAATCCACCACTGATATCCTGTATTTCTGTGATAATCCCAGCGATACAGCGGATTTCCCCATAACTGACCGGTTGCAGAAAATCCATCCGGAGGGCATCCTGCTACTGCCAGCGGTACATTATCCTGATCCAGCTGGAACAGCTCCGGATGCGCCCATGCATCAGCACTGTCCATTGCAACATAAATCGGAATATCTCCAATGATCTGGATTCCTTTTGAATTTGCATAGGATTTCAGTTTCATCCACTGCTCATAAAACTTAAACTGCATATACTGCTGGAATTCAATATCAAAATAGAGTTCTTCACGATAATAATCCATGGCATTGTTCCAGCGGAGTCTGATATCCTCAGCCCATTTGGTCCATTCTACACCTTCGAAACGGTCTTTTACTGCCATAAACAGAGCATAATCTGACAGCCACCAGCTGTTCTCTGCTACGAATTTCTGATAGTCAGGATTCTTGCTGATATCACTGTTCTCGTATGCTTTTCTCAGAAGAGGATAACGGCCTTTGTAGATTTTTTCATAATCTACCTCATCAGGCTTCTTTCCCCAGTTAACTTTCTCGCAGTCTTTCTTATCAAGAACTCCTTCTTCCACAAGTGTATCCAGATCAATAAAATATGGATTACCTGCAAATGTAGAGAAAGACTGATATGGAGAATCTCCATAGCTGGTCGGTCCCAATGGCAGAATCTGCCAGTAAGTCTGTCCGGCTTCCTTTAACCAGTCTACAAATTCATATGCACTTTTGGAAAAACATCCGATACCATAGTCTGATGGAAGACTGCTGATCGGCATTAATATTCCTGCTGCTCTTTTTCCCATGATTCTTGTCTCCTTCGCCATTCTTCACTTTTACCGCCTATACTTTATCTAGTGTACATATAAGCAGTTTTTCTATACCTTATGCGCAATTGTTTTTTTTTATTATATCTATTTTTTGTGCAAATTGCAATACAACTTTCATGTTATCCATTTTTTCGTGAAAATTACTAATCATTGCTTAGTTCTTTTCGTCATCTTCCATATTAAACACCACTCATTTCCACTCAGAGAATTGTCGTCAAGCGGATATTCACAATCTGCTTCGCTACGCAGCTCTATACCGAATAACTGCTCCGCATTTCATCAGAAGGAGCTTATTTTTTATCCATATCAAAAACTTATAATTACAATGCAATATTTCTATTTTACGTTTCATTTCTGATATGATAGGATGTGTTCGGTTAAAAAATAACAAAGTAACACTCCAACTTATCTGTTGAGAAACGTTTATCATTAACTACCATCAGAAAATTTCTTATACAGATATCTTCGACATCTTAAGCTATACACATCAAAGACAAAGAAAGAGGTAAGAAAATGGAAGACAACAAATTATGTCTGGAAAAGCAGCCTTTAAACCAGGAAATGCTTGACAAAATCGATGCTTACTGGCGTGCAGCTAACTATCTGTCTGCCGGACAGCTCTATCTTCTCGACAATCCGCTTCTGAGAGAGCCATTAACTATGGATCAGATCAAGAAAAAAATTGTTGGTCACTGGGGAACTGTACCGGGACAGAACTTCGTTTATGCACACTGCAACCGTGTCATCAAACGTTATGACCTTGATATGATCCTGCTTTCCGGTCCTGGACATGGCGGAAACTTCATGATCGCCAACACCTATCTGGAAGGTTCTTACAGCGAAGTTTATCCTAACATCAGCCAGGATGAGGAAGGTATGAAGAAAATGTTCAAACAGTTCTCCTTCCCATGCGGAGTCCCAAGCCACTGCGCACCGGAAACACCTGGTTCCATTAATGAAGGTGGCGAGCTTGGTTACTCCATCGCTCATGCTTTCGGAGCTGTATTTGACAACCCGGATCTGATTGCAACTACTGTTGTAGGTGATGGTGAAGCTGAGACTGGTCCTCTGGCGACATCCTGGCAGTCCAATAAATTCCTGAACCCGATCACAGACGGTGCTGTACTTCCTATTCTTCACTTAAATGGATATAAGATCAGCAACCCGACTATCTTCTCCCGTCTTTCTCATGAAGAACTTGAATGCTTCTTCAAGGGCTGTGGCTGGAAACCATATTTCGTTGAAGGTGACGACCCAATGACAATGCACAAGAAGATGGCTGAAACAATGGACACAGTAATCGAAGAAATCAAAGCGATCCAGAAGAACGCCCGTGAGAACAATAATCCGGAACGTCCGGTATGGCCAATGATCATCCTTCGTACTCCTAAGGGATGGACAGGTCCTAAGGTTGTTGACGGACTTCAGATTGAAGGTTCTTTCCGTGCTCATCAGGTTCCGATCACTATGGAAAAGCCGGAACATCTTGAACTTCTGAAGGAGTGGTTGGAAAGCTATCGTCCTCAGGAACTGTTTGATAAAAACGGACGCCTGATCCCGGAACTGGCTGAACTGGCTCCTAAGGGAAATGCACGTCTCGGTGCCAACCCACATGCAAATGGCGGACTTCTTCTGAAAGATCTTCGTCTTCCGGACTTCCGCGATTACGGTATTGAAGTACAGCCTGGCAAAACAAAAGCTCAGGATATGATCGAACTTGGCGGATACATCCGCGACATCTTCAAACTGAATGAAGAAAACAAGAACTTCCGTATCTTTGGACCAGATGAAAGTATGTCCAACCGTCTGTACAAAGTATTTGAATATCAGAAACGTGACTGGAACGCAGAAATGCTTGATACTGATGACTGCCTCGCAAGAGACGGACGTATTATGGACAGTATGCTCAGTGAGCATATGTGTGAAGGATGGCTGGAAGGTTACCTGTTAACAGGTCGTCATGGCTTCTTCGCAAGCTATGAAGCTTTCATCCGTATCGTTGACTCCATGGCAGCCCAGCATGCAAAATGGCTGAAAGTTTGCAATCAGCTTTCCTGGAGACAGCCCATCGCATCCCTGAACTTCATCCTGACATCCAACGTATGGCAGCAGGACCACAACGGATTTACTCATCAGGATCCTGGATTCCTGGATCACATTGCCAATAAGAAAGCAGACGTAGTTCGTATGTACTTACCACCGGACGCTAACTGCTTACTCTCCTGCTTCGATCACTGCATCAAGAGTAAGAACTATGTCAATGCAATTGTAGCTTCCAAACATCCAAGCTGTCAGTGGCTGACCATGGAGCAGGCTGTTAAACACTGCACACAGGGTATTGGTATCTGGGAGTGGGCAAGCAATGACTGTGGTGAAGAACCAGACGTTGTTATGGCCTGCTGCGGTGATACACCTACACTTGAGATCATGGCTGCAGTTACTATCCTTCGTGATGAAATGCCAGAACTTAAGATCCGTGTTGTTAACGTTGTCGACCTGTTCAAACTGGAATCTGACCACAAACATCCACACGGCTTAAGTGACGCAGAATATGATGCAATCTTCACAAAAGATAAACCTGTCATCTTTGCATTCCATGGATATCCAACACTGATCCATGAGCTTACTTATGAGCGTCACAACCACAATATCTCTGTTCACGGATATCAGGAAGAAGGTACTATTACTACACCATTCGATATGCGTGTACAGAACCAGATTGACCGTTTCAATCTTGTAAAGGATGCCATCATGCATCTTCCACAGCTTGGAAACAAAGGTTCCTTCTTAATCCAGAAGATGAATGACAAGCTTGTTGAGCACAAACAGTATATTGCTGAATATGGCCAGGATCTGGAAGAGATTCGAAACTGGGAGTGGCATAAATAAATCCGTCTAACAGATGATAAATTCCTTATAAATATAATAAGTCATCAGGATTCACATCATGTGGATTTCCTGATGACTTTTCTATTTCAGCGGTTCTGTTCTTTCCGTTCTGCCAAAAACTTCTGGAATGCTTTAGATGCAATACTTTGAGGATATTCTGTATCATGGATCAGAATAATGCTTCTCTCCGGAAGTGTTTCATTTACATCTATCTCAAAAACCTTTCCGGATTCCAGATCATCTCCGGCAAATTCTTCTGGCAGGAATCCGATTCCCATATTATACCGTACTGCCGGGAGAATCATATCTGTAGTCGCCAGCTCTACATCCGGCGAAAACTGCAGTCCATTTTTTGAAAAATACTCATTCAAAAATCTCCTGCTGATTGCCTCGGAAGTCAGGCTGATCCATGGATAGGCTGAAAGTTCCTCCAACGAAGTCTTCCTCCCCTTCAGCTCCGCAAAACGACTGCCTCCGATCAGAATTTCCCTATACTTTCGCACTACTTTCATTTTCAGTGGCTCTGCTAACTGTAAAGAAGCAGATACAACTGCAAGATCTACTTTACCCTCTTTTAAGGCATTTACAGAATCTGTAGTGCTGTTATTAAGAATTTTAAAATGCACATTCGGGTATTGAATATTAAAGTCTCTGACTGCCTCGAACAAATAACAGTGCAATGCTGTCTCTGTTGCACTGATATAAATGGTCCCGTTCTCAAGGCTGATCAGATTATTAAGATTATCCTCGGCTTTGAAAAACTGAGCACAGCCTGCTGCTACATACTGATAGAAAATCTTTCCCTCAGGAGTCAGTTTCATGCCACTTTTGCTTCTGGTAAACAGTCTGCACCCTAATATATTTTCCAGATTATGTATCGTCCTGGTCACAGCCGGCTGGCTGGTCTTTAATACTGATGCTGCCTTTGTCAGATTCTCATATTTTGATACGTAATAAAAAACTTTATAATATTCAAAATTTGCGTTCATTCTGTTCTCCGTCTTTCATTGTCTTATGTACAGTAACATATTTTACGCGCCTATTCTATCACAATTCTTTTTTCTGTACAATCTGATATGTCCAGAGTGTGTATTACTGTTTACTTCGTTATTACTATTCTCAAAAATAATCTCGTTTTCTTCATTGCGTTTTTTTGCACAATACAATATAATAATTTCAGAGTTTATTTATGCAAAAAAGACGAAAGGATGTACATATGAAACACAAAAAAGACTGGTATAAAGATCTGGTGATCTACCAGATTTACCCAAGAAGTTTTAAAGATGGCAACAATGATGGAATCGGTGATCTGAAGGGAATGATTGAGAAGCTGGATTATCTGAAGGAGCTTGGCATCAATGCAGTATGGATGTCTCCTGTCTATGCTTCTCCGAATGTGGATAACGGTTACGATATTTCTGATTACTTCGCGATCATGGAAGAATTCGGAACTATGGAAGACTGGGATGCTTTCCGCAACGGTGCGCATGAACGAGGTATCGCCATTATCATGGATCTGGTTCTGAACCATTCTTCAGATAAACATAAATGGTTTCGGGAATCAAAGAAATCCCGCAATAATCCTTACAGTGATTACTATATCTGGCGTAATCCTGCACCGGACGGAGGCGCACCCAACTGCTGGATGTCCGTATTTGGCGGAAGTGCCTGGGAATATGTTCCTGAACGTGGACAATACTATCTCCATTTCTTTGCTAAAGAACAACCGGATCTGAACTGGGATAATCCGGAAACTAAAGAGAAAATTTTTGATATTATCCGTTTCTGGAATGAGAAAGGTGTTGACGGATATCGCATTGATGCCATCAGTTATCTTGACAAAGGACTGGACGGACGTGCAGATATGAATGAACCCATTGGTACTGTAGCGTGTGTAAATCTGGAGGGAACCCACCGCTACATCCGTGAAATGGTTGCAGAAACAATGACTCCCGACAATCTGATGAGTGTAGGAGAAGTTAATATCAACAATGAACAGGATGCCATCAACTATTCCAGCGCAGCAAGCAAAGAATTTAACATGGCTATTCCATTTGTCCCTCCGATTGTTGAAATCCAGACATGGTCACCAGAGAAAATGAAACGTGATCTTAAGAAAGATTATGAAATCCTGAAAAAAGACGGATGGTGGGCAAGATTTTTAAGTAATCACGACAAACCGCGTCAGGTTTCCCTTTACGGAAATGACAGAGAATTCTGGTCAGAATCTGCAAAAATGCTGGCATGTTATCTGCACACACTTCCCGGTACCCCCTTTGTTTTCCAGGGCGAAGAATTGGGAATGACCAATGTTGCTTCCCATCTATCGATGATTACAATGACATTGATACCCGCAATTATTATAAAACCATGATCGAACAGGGAGCTTCTCCTGAAGAAGCACTGGCAGAATCCAGAAGTATCAGCCGTGATAATGCAAGAACGCCTATGCAGTGGAACGACAGTCCAAACGGCGGATTTTCTGAGCATACTCCGTGGCTGGGTGTCAATCCAAACTACAAACTCATTAACGCAGAAAGCCAGATGAATGATGACTGTTCTGTTTTCAGATTCTACCAGAATCTCATCGCACTGCGTAAGAAACATCCGGTAATGGCTCATGGAGATTTCAAACTCTGCTGCCCGGAAGATGGTCCGGTAATTGCCTATACCAGAAGTTATCAGGATGAAACATGGCTGACAGTGCATAATTTCTCTGCATCCATGCAGAAATTCCATTATGGCGCTGAAGATATTGAATTACCGTGCAACACTCCCGTAATCATTTCCAATTACGGAGAAAATGAAGTTGAATACGGAATTGGAACACTTGTACTCAAACCTTACGAAACTGTTGTGTTCCAGTTACATTAAGCAACTTCATCAATACAGACAGTAAAAAGCAGAACCATTGGACAACTATCCCTCAATAGTTCTGCTGCTTCTACAGCACATCATCCTCTACACCCTCTAGTCAAACGGATATTCGCAATCCGCTTCGCTACTTGCTCATAACCAAGTCAGCTTTCTTAACTCCCGTCAAAGAGATTTCTATTTTATCTGTATTTGTCTTCCGGAATATAATAAACTTCCTTTCCTGCCTTTCTGAGATTATCTGCAATCTTATCCAAATTAATTCCTGTAAATCTTGGTATTGCTGCTTCCAACAGGTAAAGCGGTCTCTTTTGTGGAAATTTTTGTTCTATTTCCTTTGAAATCTGAATAATGTTTCCCTGACTTAGAACATAGTCAGTAAATCTTGTGTTCCATACATTTTTCAGGTTATTGATTGGCAAACGTTTCAGAGAGCTGGTGCAGCCGCCCGGGGTAAATAGTAAGATATCACATTCTTTATGTGCAAGATTCCTGATTTCCTGTATAAAATAGGGTTCTTGAATTTCAGATGGTTTGACTGCATGCATATTTCTGTTTGTACTTATTTTTTTACATAACGATTCCTCTGATTCCATACTTTCCAAACTATGAGACTTCTTTTCATTTAACTCATCAATTTCAATATTCCATCTGTCAAAAATCATTTTCAATTCTTCTAATGGTGTAGCCAGTCTTTTTACAAGTGGTCCTCTGTACAGAATTTCCACTGGTACTTTACATTGAATTTTCTTTTTTTCTCTTTGAAAATCCCACATTGTCAGAACTTCCATACAGGAAGAATATATAATCACTCCTCTAATTCCTTCTGCATTTGCTGCCAGCTCTACTGCCTCCCATATTTTCTTTCCCTGTTTTCCCAGACTGTACTCTACAGAAGATATTTGACAAAGAAATAAACGATCCAATGAATTGATTCTTGCCGCTGAATCATACAGGCCTATCAGACATGCAGGAGTACCGGCTGCTACAAGTGCGATTCCCGGGACTTTCAGAATTTTTTCCGGTAGCGTTTCCATTGAACAGGTATCCTCATCCAATGTTCTCTCAATTTCAAAACCTCTCATAATTTATCCAATTTCCTGCTCAGTTCCATACCAAATTTTTCTATCTCATCTACATTTAATGGAATGGGAAGTACTTCCTCTGCTTTATTTTGTGATCTGCTTACGCTTCTCTCATCTGTCCTGCAAATATCTTCTGAAAGTCTGCAAAACGCTTTCCAATTTTCACTGTCTGGAGCTGACATATTTTGAGTATAAATCTCTTTTCTGAAATCAGCCAGCTTCAGTTCTTTACTTTCTCTGACAATTGCTGCCATTCTTCCTTTGACCCGGTTTGTAAACTCCTCTGCTATACATTCTTCTTCCTGCTCGCGAATATGATTAAATACAAAGCCTCCCAGCAGATTCCTTTCATCTGAATAGTTCACAACACCCTTTAATATATTATTCGCAGCATATAAAGACATAAAATCCGCAGAAGATACAATATAAACTCTATCTACATATCTCTGTCTCATTGGCACGGAAAATCCGCCACATACCACATCTCCCAGAACATCATAAATAACTACATCCCAGTCTTCCTCAAATACTCCCAGGCGTTCCAGTTCTTTCATAGCAGTAATAATTCCCATACCGGCACATCCATTTCCCGCTTCCGGACCTCCGGATTCCACACACCAGACACCAGCTTCTGATCTGTGCACCAGATCCGCTCTCTTCGGACAATCATTTTCTTCAAGTACCTCAAGAACTGTTTTTATCCGTTCTTTACACAAAAGTCTGGTAGAATCTGCCTTAGGATCACATCCTATATGCAGAACCTTTTTCCCTTGCATAGCCAGTAATGCAGATACATTAGAAGCAATTGTTGATTTTCCAATCCCACCTTTACCATAAAAAGCAACTCTTCTGGTTTTCATTGTTCTGCTACCACACAAACCTTTCTTCCAACTTCTGGAATATATACAATTCGGGTTTTTACCTGATAAAGTTCCTCAAGTTTCTTTTCTGTAATAATTTCTTCTGTCTTTCCTACTTTCAATGTTCCATCCCTGCCAAGAATAGCTGTTTTTCCGCCTATCATCATTGCATGATCTGGCATGTGGGTTGTCATAATAACCGTATAGTCTTTCTTAGAAAGATTTTTTATCTTATGGACCATACGGAGCTGATTTCCATAATCAAGATGATTGGTCGGTTCATCAAACATAATAATCTCCGGCTGCTGTGCAATAGCACGTCCGATCAGTGCCTGCTGTCGTTCTCCGCCGCTGATCTGTGTATATGCTTTATCAGCAAGCTTTTCAATTCCCAGTTCCCGTATAACTTCATCTACGATCGCATAGTCATTTTCCGATGGCTTTTCCAGCATTCCCAGATGCGGAGCCCTTCCCATTACTATAAAATCTCTCACTGAATAGTCATATACCGGAGCATGGTTCTGCGGTACATAACCAATCAGCTGTGCAGCTTTTTTCAGACTCATATCATGAATAGAGCTCCATTTACCAGAATCTTTCCGGAATAAGGTTCCAAAATATTTGCCAGACAATTTAAAAGCGTTGATTTTCCTGCACCATTGGCGCCAAGAATTGTGAGAATTTCTCCCTTTTCCATCTGGAGATTTACATTATGAAAAATAGGTTTTGCATTTTTACTATATCGAAATGATAAATCCTGTACATCTAATATCATGATAATTTCATCCTTTGTCTGGCAAGTATAATAATATAAAATGGTGCACCAATAATTCCTGTCAGAATACTCAGCGGAAGTTCTACACTTGTCAAAGCTCTTGCCAGAGTATCAATGACTACCATAAAAATAGCTCCCATTAAAATACTGGCGGGAATCACTTTCGTATTATCCGGACCCGTAAGCATTCGTGCAAAATGCGGAATCACAAGTCCGATCCATCCAATCGTTCCACTGATACATACTGCAGATGCCGTCAATAATGTCGCACAGATTATAATAAAGTTTCGAACAACTGTAACTGAAACGCCCAATGTCTTTGCTTCTCTGTCTCCCAGTGAAAGAATATTAATCCTCCATCTGAGGAGAAAAATAATCACTGATGCTGCAACAATCACCGGTCCTACAGTAAACAAATCTTTCGGCAATACCTTTGTCAGGCTGCCCAACTGCCAGTAAGTAATAGACTGCAGTTCTGTCTCCGGATCTGCAACATATTTGATGATTCCCATTACAGAATCCATGATTCCTTTGACAATAATTCCTGACAATACCAACATTGTCATATTTGTATTTTTTATCAGGCGTGGAATAAATAAAGTAAGTCCAACTGCTAAAATCCCCGCCACAAATGCCATTGCCTGCACACCAAATGAATTTAAATGTAACAAAATTGCCACTGATGCACCTACACATGCGCCAGAAGAAACACCCAGGAGATCCGGTGCAACCAGCGGATTCTTAAATACTCCCTGATAAGCAGCTCCTGATAAGGATAATGCACTGCCAACTAACACTGCTCCTATAATACGTGGAAGGCGTAGTGTAAATACTACGCCTTCTGCCGTGTTACTCCATGTCTTTGTCACATTTACAAATCGGGATGCAAGTATCTTGATCACTTCTGGAACAGAAACACTGTACTGTCCTGCACACAACGCAATAATACATGCAGCTGCCAGCAGTATGATCAGTCCGGTAATCAGTATTCCATACTCTGCTTTTTTATGCTTTTTGTTATCCTTCAATGTAATTGTCTCTTTTCTGTTTATTTATTTAAATCCAGTCTCAAAAGGCTGTCCAACTGCTCATCACTGAGCTCATATCCATAATAATCTTTATAGAAATCGCTGATTTCTTTTCTGATATCATAATCAGAAAAGATTTCCGGCTGTACAATGGATGCTGTCCATTTCATATAAAGTGGTTTTTCAAATGCATTTGGCGGAGCCCAGCGGTATAATCCACATGGAACTTTATAAACCTTATGATTTTTAACAGCACTCACGTTACTCCAATCCTGTCCTTCCAGTTTGTTCTCATAGAAATCTTCCGGAGTTACATCATCGAAATTACTGATAAAAATAATCTCCGGATCATATTCTAGGATTGTTTCCATTGAAGGTTCTGTAATGTCTTCAGGAAGTGTGAAATTCTGTCCACCTTCAAGTGTTGTAATATAAGTATTAATCCCACCTGTATAACAGGTCATCTCATATACATTCTGGAAATGAAGAACTCTTGGCATTTCATCCTCTGATAAAGCAGCAACCTCATCTGCCTTGCTGTTGAAATAATCCATAGTTTCATCATACCAGTCTGTTGCCTGTTTTGCACGATCCTCACAGTTTAATGCATCTCCCAGCATAGTAACCAGATTTTTCAGGCCGTCCATATCTTTTGCAGAAGACACAAGTACACATGGAATTCCCAATGCCTTTAACTGCTCTGCCTGGTCAGTCTCTGAATCCCAGTTCAGTACTAAATCCACATCTGCATCTGCAAGAGCTTCTACATTTACTGAAAAGTCATCATTTACCATTGTAGTATCTACATCTTCCAGTTCCGGAGCCAGATCTTTCAAAATAGACATTTCCCATCCTGAATATGCTGCCGGTGGAATAGATACCATATTCTCTGCATTTCCCTGTAATGCATAAACCATATTTGGCAGAACCATTGCTGGAACTGCAATTCTCTTCGGATGTGCAGGCACTTCTACTTCTGCTCCGGTGGCGTCTACAACTGTTCTGGTTTCCTCCTCTCCAGATGTTTTGTCAGCTGCAAATACGCTGATTCCTGTAAGCGAGGAAACAGCTACTGCTGTCGACAGTAACATGGCAAGAAACTTTGATCTTTTTTTCATTCCTTATCTCCTTATCTGTAAAATAAAAAAACACCCTTTTCATCACAAAAAAGGGCGCAAAAAACTTATCTGCAGCTCACCCTTTTTAATGACTCGTTAAATCGGGGTTCCGGCAAAATATCCAAGTATCCTGGCTTGACTTCTTCACATTCATATACTTCCCGGAAATCCCAGTGTATTTTTATGAATGCTCCATCCTACAGTGGCGGCACCGCTCCGGCATTTGACCGGATTCCATAAAATATTCTGCTTTAATTGTCTGTTCTACTATATCATGCAGATTAATCGATTACAAGAAACATTTCTTACTTTAATTTAATATAATTTCTATTGCCAGCAATCAATTTTTCTGATAGCATAATTCACAGAAAGGAAGTTTTTATCTATGACATTGCAAAATCTGAAATATATGCTGGAAATTTCCAACAGTCATTCATTTTCTAAAGCAGCAAAAAATCTCTTTGTTTCTCAGTCTACACTTTCTGCTGCTGTAAAAGAGCTGGAATCTGATCTGGGTATTACTATTTTTAAACGGACAAATCGTGGCGTTTCCCTTACCTACGATGGAGAAGACTTTATTAAATATGCCAAAGAAATTGTAGAACAGTCTCAGTATCTTGAGCAGCGCTACCATGCAAGGAAATCGCTGCCTATGCGTTTTTCAGTATCCTGTCAGCATCTTCCATCTGCAGTGCGGGCCTTTACCAGCTTTTTAGCAGAAATTAACTCTCCAACCTATGATATTGCAATCCGCGAATGCGATACTAATTCAGTTATCCATGACGTAGCAGGAAGAAAAAGTGAACTGGGAGTTGTAGCAATACATGAACCTCATATGCGCAGCATGCAGACTTTATTTTCTTCTTATGATATTGAATTTCATGAAATCAAAAGTGTCAAAAATTATGTGTTTCTCCGTTTTGGTCATCCACTGGCTTCTCTTCCTGTCCTTTCTATAAAGGATCTGGAAAAATATCCTTTCGTTACTTACGACCAAGAATTGGAAACTTCCCATTTCTCAGAAGAACCGCTGTTTTACAAGCTTTTAAATAAAAATGTCCATGTCAGTGACCGCTGCACAAAGATTGCTCTTGTTCGAAAAACAGACTGTTTCAGTATCGGTCCGGATCTTCCTAACAGTAACGCAGATGCATTTCATAAGGGGATGGGAAATATTATCGCAAAGTCTCTGGAAAATGATATCGGACTGCTTCATATTGGTTACCTGACTATTGCTCAAATACCTTTAAGTAGTCTTGGTCAGTTATACCTGGAATATCTCTCAAAGGATATTGATACTCTGGAAATTCTTGGCACATCCATGGAAGATCATTAAAAATATTCTCCTCTTTGTACGAGATGGAATAATCTTATATAAATCAAGCCTTCAAAAACATGATTCCAGAGTATACCTCTTGTCAGGAGGATGCTCTGGAATTCCTTTATTTGACTACTATTACTTTGCATTTCTTTTTGTAAAATGCAATACCGTACTTCAAAATATGCTCTACTCCCTCTTCCAGCAGTTGATCCTCGTATCGCCTGTCTTCTATCTGTTTTAATGCGTCTTCACTGACAGCTTCCAGATTCCCTGTTTCGGCATATTTTATTTCTATAATGATTCCTGTTTCCTGATCTTCTGTTTCTATCAAAATATCACTGTATCCATCACCCGATTCTTTATTTGATGACACACTCCAGTTCTGCTGAAATCCAAGAATTCCAAGTAAAATCCCATGATAAAAATTCTCTTTCATCTGTTTTTTTACAAAGGTATCCCGAATACTGATGGTCCTTTTCAGATAATTGTTCAAACTTTGTTCTACCACTTCGGAATTTCCATCTTTTAATGCATTACAGAATTTTTCAAGTGCTTCTCCATTCTCAGAAACAGTTTTCTTAAAATATTCCATAATCTGTGTCAGAAAAATATTACGTATTTCCATATTAGGATGGTAAGCATGAACGTATTTGCATCTTTTCTTCCGGTCTGTGTGAGATATCCCGTAGTAAAAAGAACACTCCACAGGTTTTCAATCGAAGCATACATATCCTGATATGTCAGTTCCTGATGAATCTCCTTTACAATTGTTTCTCCTGCTATCAGTTTCTCAATTTCCTTTCTGACCGTTCCCTTATCAGTCTCCTGAATAAAGCGTTTCACCGCTTCATTACTGCTAGTATTAGACCAGTAATTCTGTGGCTGCGCCATATTGTTTATACGCAATTCATCACAATAATTTATCACATCCCAGGGACAGTAAACCTCTACATTTCCAAACCGATATCCGTCATACCACATTTTTATTTCATCATAATGCTCAGAAAGTTCATAATATTCCAATATATTCTTTACATCACTGTCCGTAAATCCAAAATATTCATCAAACTGTACATCTGCCACTGACAAAACTTTCAGATTATTTAATCCTGTAAAAATACTCTCCTTTGAGATACGCATGCAGCCTGTAAGCACAGCAAACTTCAGACTGTCATTTGTTTTTAATGCATTTTCAAACAAGTTACGGATCAGCAGAGTCATTGAATTGTAATATCCCAATTCAAATGCTTTCGCCAGAGGCACATCATATTCATCAATCAATAAGATAACTTTCTGACCATGATGTTTCTCCAGAAGTTCTGACAGAATCCTCAGACTGCTGCACAGAACAGATTCCTTCATATCCGGCAGAAGCAATGATTTGAACGCATCCTTATCATATTCCGTTAAATGTTCACTGTCCAATAAATACTGGAATCTACGCGCCTCACCATTTACAATCTGTATTGCCATATCACAGGCTTTTTCATAAGTTTGCGCACTGATACTCTTCAGGGAAATAAAAATCACAGGAAACTTTCCCATGTATTGTTCGCAAAGATAAACTTCTCTGGAAATTCTTGTTCCTTTAAAGCAGTTCTTATCACCGTTTAATTCAAAGAATGCTTTCAGCATACTCATATTCAATGTTTTACCAAATCTTCTCGGACGTGTAAACAGATTCACCTCCGCCCAATTATCCAGAAGTTCTTTGATAAGCATCGTTTTATCTACATAGTAGAAATCTTCCGCCTGAAGCTTTGCGAAATTTTCTATTCCTATTGGAAGTTTCTTTTTAATTTGTTTCAATAGACACACTTCCCTTTATATTTGATATATTAAACTCTAACTTTTATAAAGTGTAACATATTGTTATTGAATTCGTCTATCAAAATTTCTTTACATTCCATAATGTTTCTATTAATACTGGAGCAAAAATAGAGATTGCCAGCTATTTAATAACCACTGACAATCTCTATTTTTTATTTTATCAATCAGATCACTCTGAAATCTCAACAATTATTCATATAACAGAATGCCACTCTTTAGCAGTTTAACAAGAGAAATCTTTCATCCAATCGGCTCGAAGTCTACAGCTCCATGTTTACACAATGGACAGATATAATCTTCCGGAAGTTCATCACCTTCGTAGATATATCCGCAGACTTTACATACAAATCCTTTCTTACCTTCTGTTTCCGGTTTCGGTTTTACATTTTTCTGATAATAGGTGTAGCTCATTGTCTCCTGGTCACTTACCACGCGGGCTTCTGTCACACTGCAGATGAACATTCCGTGAGTTCCCAGATCTACATACTGCTCTACTTTCAGGGACATAAATGCGTTGATATATTTGTCCAGGAATATCAGTCCGTTATCAGAACGATTCACCTTCTGTCCCGCAAATTTATCCACGCTTCTTCCACTCTGGAAACCAAACTGTTCAAATACAGAGAACGGAGCTTCTACAGAGAGACAGTTTACATTCATCACCCTGTCTGCTTGATAACATGGTGAGAATAATTTGTCTTATTGATATTAACTGCAACACGGAACGGAGAGTCTGTCAGCTGGGTAACTGTATTGACGATCAGTCCGTTATCCTTCTTACCGTCATTTGATGTCACTACATAGAGACCATAACCAATGCGGAATAATGCTGTCATGTCATTTTTATTTGCCAGTTCATCATTCTTTGCAATGTATTCCTTACAAAGCTCGGAAGCCATTGCTTCCATCTGATCTCTGTTTTCCTGATTTACTGCGGACATGATCTTCACTGTGGTGTCCAGCCAGTTGATCTTCTTACATTCAGAAAGCATATTTTTCATTACTTTTGCTGCCAGAGGTGCCCAGGAACCGTTTTCAATAAGGCCCACTGTGCGGTTCTGGAAATTATGTTCTGCCAGACGGGTAATAAAGTCATTCATAAACGGATAGATTCCTGCATTATAAGTAGTTGTTGCCAGTACCAGCTTACTGTAGCGGAATGCATCGCTGAGTGCCTGAGACATATCATCTCTTGCCAGATCATAAACAACTACTTTCGGACATCCCTTGCTCTTTAATTTCTCCACAAACTGATTGACTGCTTCTTTGGTATGTCCATATACAGAAGTATATGCAACTACGATTCCTTCTTCCTCCGGTGTGTAAGAGGACCAGGTATCATAGAGGCTGATATAATGTCCCAGATTTTCTGTAAGTACCGGACCATGTAACGGACAGATGATCTGAATATCCAGAGTAGCTGCTACTTTCAGAAGTCTCTGTACCTGTGCGCCATATTTACCAACAATACCGATAAAGTATCTTCTTGCTTCATCATCCCAGTTTTCTTCCACATCCAGAGCACCGAACTTACCAAATCCATCTGCTGAAAAAAGAACTTTATCTGTGCTGTCATAAGTCACCATAACCTCCGGCCAATGTACCATTGGCGCAAATACAAAAGTAAGATTGTGATTTCCCAGACTCAGTGTAGAACCATTCTCTACTTCCAGTTTCTGCCCTTCCAGATCCAGTCCGAAGAAATTCTTGATCATTACAAATGTCTTCGCATTGGCTACTACTGTAGTGCCGGGATATACTTCCAGAAAGTTCGCTACATTTGCTGCATGGTCAGGCTCCATATGCTGAACGATCAGATAGTCCGGCTTACGTCCGCCCAGTGCCTGTTCAAGATTATCCAGCCATTCATGTTTGAAATTGGCATCTACAGTATCCATAACTGCAACCTTGTCATCCAGAATCACATAGGAATTATATGCCATTCCGTTTGGCACTGCATACTGTCCCTCAAACAAATCTACCTGATGGTCATTCACTCCGACATATTTAATGGTATCTGTAATCTTCATATTTCTGCCCTCAATTCTTTCTTTATAGTATATCGTCTGTCCGTTACTATTCAGCAATCTGCTGTCACTCAACGTTAATAAGTTATAGTTGCTATGCATTCTTAATTTGTTTATGTTTTTATATTATACTATTTTAATCCAATTTTCAAGTCCTTTTGGTAATTTTTTTTCATTTATTTATGAAATTTTGTTATTGTTTCACACACCACTGTCCCGCGAGGTGTTTTGGCATGAATATGCCAAAATCCCGAGACATACAAAGTCAAAATTCCATTGCCGCAGGCAATCTGGAATGAATTTTGGCTACGTTACTGTGAACAGTAACGAAAAGATAAAGCAAAGTCAGTTGTTGATTACAACACCTTTCTGAAGCATTATATTTGCATACAGAGCTTTTTCGCTTGTGGAAATAATGCAATATGCAGTTTTGGCTTCTTCATAGAAAGCGAAACGTTCAATATTTCCAACCGCTTTATCGCCGCGCTCGTCATATTTGGCAACGATTTCTTTATATGTATCCCAGATTGGTGTTTCTACATTATCGCCAGGCATAACTTCCATGAGATTTACAGGATGCTCTACGTAAGTATCCAGTGGAAACAGTTTGAGGATCGCATCCAGGATTTCCGGTACACCATGTCCGTCACAGCGGATAGTGATGGCATTCTTTCCCATAGATTCAACAGGGAAGTTACCGTCTGCGATAACAAGACGATCGCTGTGTCCCATTTCACATAAAACTTTTAATAATTCCGGTGATAAAATTTCAGGAATTCCCTTTAACATAATTTGTATTCTCCTTTCAAAATTCTGAAAATCATTGTAAACAGTTTAATGAAAAAAATCAGATTATTCAAGGCAATATTTTACGCAAAAAGAGTAAATTTTTATAGTTTACAGCGGAGGAAACAGTAACACACAGAGCTGTATGAAATGCACAAAAATATATTGAAAAAATTGAAAAAATAGTATAAATATGCTATTATCATTATAGTGAATCACGCAGATATTCGAAACCTGCTTTACTGTTCGCTTATAACCGAATAGCTGCTTTGCGGAGGTTTTACCTGATTCGGTTAAATAAGTAAAAGGAAGTAGTAATTTTTATTGGGTTATCAGGCAGAGGATGATGCCTGATCTTATGGGGGATAAAATTTAATATGTACAAAATATTATTGGTAGACGACGAAATTCTGGTCAGGGATGCAATCAGGGAGAACATTGACTGGAAAAGCCTGGACTGTGAGCTTGTGGGGGATTGTGAGAATGGCAGACAGGCAGTGGAATTTGTGCAGAGCCACAAGGTGGATGTTGTATTGACAGATATCTGTATGCCTTATATGGATGGTATGGAACTGAGTGAGTTTCTTCATGATAATTATCCGGATATTCTTATTGTTATATTCAGCGGTTTTGGGGAATTTGAATATGCGAAGAAAGCAATCCGTTATAATGTAAGTGAATATATGCTCAAACCTGTCACAGCAATGGAACTGACAAAAGTGCTCCGGAATATGAAAGAAAAGCTGGATTCCAGAAAAAAAGAACAGAAAAAAATGGAATCCCTGTCGCAGACTTCAAAGGATTATCACAAGAATGTGGATGTCATCCGGTCGAAAGCACTGGAGACTCTTGTAAATTGTACCAGAGATGTACAGGTAAGTCTTCTGGAACTGAAAAAGCTGGGGATCAGCTTTGACTGTTCGAGCTACAGAGTAGCTGTTTTTGATATGGACACTTACTCAGAAATGTATCAGGTAGATATGCATAAACAGCAGGAAAGCGCATTGATGTCCTTTGTACTTTTTAATATAAGCAATGAAATTGTGACCAGAGAGAACGCAGGTGTTGCTTATCAGGAAGGCAGTAACCGGGTATGCATTATATTTACAGGATGCAGATCCAGAGAATTCGGAGACAAAATACATAGTATCTGTCAGGAAATCCAGCAGAAAGTAAAAGAAGTGATTGGGATTGAAACTTCTATAGGAATCGGAAGCTGGGTGAGATCACCTCAGGAACTGGTCTATTCCTATAAGCTTGCTGAGAAAGCCATTGGCTATCGGTATCTGCTGGGAGGCAGCCTCCTTTTGGATATGGAAGAAAAGAAAACGGACAACAGTATTAATCTTATAAAATCTCTGGAAACACTGACAGAAGAGATAAAGGTCGGAAACAGGCAGAAAGTGACAGAAATCCTGGAGCAGATCGATCATGAGATCAAAGGGGCACTGGTGGAGAAAAGCTATGCCTGCATTTATCTTCAGCAGGTGATACGTGCCATCGGAAATACCTGCCAGTCCCTGAGTGATGATCCGGAAAAGATCATTGCTCAGAGAGAGAAGCTTCTGAAAGAAGTTTCTCAGGCAAAAACCTTTGATAAAGCAGTGACATTGGTGAAGGAGTATGCTGAAGGAGTATTTGAATCACTTCAGGATCTGAATAGTTCCAACGGCCAGAGGCAGGGAATGATGGCTATGGATTATATCCGGAAAAATTATATGGATCCGGATCTGAGTCTGAACAGTATCTGTTCTTATCTGAATATCAGTACCAGCTATTTCAGTACTATTTTTAAGGAGATGACAGGGGAAACATTTGTCGAATCACTTACCAGGATCAGAATGGAGAAGGCGAAGGAACTCCTGGAGAATACAACTCTGAAGAATTATGAGATTGCGGAAAAAGTAGGATTTTCAGATCCACACTATTTCGGAATTTCATTTAAGAAGATGACAGGAAAAACACCTACCGAATATGCAAGGGAGAAACGCCGATGAAGATTTCTTCAAAATTTAAGAGTATTCAGAGTTCTATTTTCTGTGCGGTGTCGATCCTGGTATTAAGTGCTGTGCTGGTTGTGACAGTGGTATCCTTGAGATATACGAATTCATCTATTTATGAAAATTCTGTCATGTATACACAGACGATCATCAAACAGCTGAATCAGAATATAGATTCGTATATCAGTTATATGGATAATATTGCGTCAGTGATCGCGCAAAGCGGTGATGCTTATAAATATCTGTACAGTGAAAAAGGATATGGAGCCATAAAGGATGAAAATTACAGTGAATACAGACAGCGCCTTGTGGAACAGTTTAAAACGATCCTGAAGGGCAGGGCGGATATCAGAAATATCGGGATTGTCAGAGAGGATAAGAACTCTCCATCTCTGTTTGACAATGGATTATCTGTGAGAAATACATATGTAGATCTTAATACACAGCCATGGTATGCAGATGCAGTCGGAAAATATGACCGGTATAATCTGACATCTTCTCATGTGCAGAATGTGATAAAGGGAGAAAGACCATGGGTCATCACACTCAGCAGAGGAATCCGCAATTATATAGGAACAGAAGCAGAGGATGGAGTAGTTTTTCTGGATCTGAATTACAGTGCGATCAGTGAACTCTGTGCACAGAGCAGCATGGGAGATAAAGGATATGTTTTTATTCTTGATCAGAATGGAAATATCGTTTATCATCCACAACAGCAGCAGTTATATAATGAACTGCAGACAGAGAACATTTCACTTGTTATGAATGCAAAATCAGATATTGTTACTGTCGGAAAGGGAGATGACGAGAAAATTTATGCACTGTCCCATTCTGATATCACAGGATGGACTATTGTGGGATGCATGAATATGTCTGAACTTTTACGAAACAGCAGGCAGACAAGAAGTATTTATGTGCTGGTAGCAGTGGGGCTGATCATAGTTGCTCTTCTGATTTCCAGCCTGATTGCCAGGAATATTACGCTGCCGATCCAGAAGCTTCGTGATTCCATGAAAAGTGTGCAGAAAGGAAATTTTGATATTGAAGATATAGAGGTGATTTCCGACAATGAAATAGGAAGTCTTACCAGATCTTTTAATGTGATGACGCACAGGATACGGGAATTAATGGAGCAGAATGTAAAGGAGCAGGAGCAGAAGAGAAAAATAGAACTGAAAGCCCTGCAGTCGCAGATCAATCCACATTTTCTGTATAATACGCTGGATTCTATTATCTGGATGGCTGAAGGAAAGAAGAATGAGGAAGTGGTGATAATGACGGCTTCTCTGGCGCGACTGCTCAGACAGAGTATCAGCAATGAGGATGAGCTTGTAACAATCGGACAGGAGATTGAATATGTCAGAAGTTACCTCACGATCCAGAAGATGCGCTACAAGGATAAGCTGGAATTTGAGATAAAGGCAGATCCATCCATTACACAGGTACCTATCATTCGTCTGGTATTGCAGCCGCTCGTGGAGAATGCAATTTATCATGGCTTAAAATATAAAGACAGTAAAGGACTGTTGACAGTACATGGATATATGAAAGGTGAGAATGCAGTAATCGATATTACGGACGATGGTGTGGGAATGGATGAGGAAACCCTGAAACATATTTATGATAAGCATAAGGTGAATTACCGTTCCAATGGAGTTGGGGTGTACAATGTGCAGCAGCGTCTGGTTTTATATTATGGAAAAGATTATGGCATTATCTATCACAGTGAAAAAGGAAAGGGAACCACAGCATCTGTTGTAATTCCCGGAATACAGGAGGAATCCTATGAAAAGTCATAAAAAAGAGATTATAACAGTTGCAATCCTTATGGCGGCAGCAGTGGTGATTTTTGCCGGAATCCTGAAACCGGAGGCAACACAGACGAAAAAATGCTCCCTCATTTATATTCCAAAGATCAGGATAATACCAATGATTTCTGGACTTCGGTAATATCCGGCTGTAAGATGGCGGCAGAGGAATATGAATCTGACCTTGAAATTCTGGCTCCGGATAAAGAAGAGAATATAGAAGAACAGAATAAACTTCTGAAAAAAGCCATTGAGCAGAAACCGGATGCGATTCTGTTTTCCCCTTCCAGCATGGATGCATCAGACGAACTTCTGAAGGAAGCAAAAGAAAAAGGAATCCGTATTACCTATATTGATTCCTATACAAAAGAAGAATTGCAGGATCTCACAGTTGCCACAGATAATGTGAATGCAGGCAGGATGTTAGGAGAGTATGCCAGAAAATTAATCGATAAAGATTCAAAGATAGCCATTGTCAGCCATGTAAAAGGTGTTTCCACGGCTGTGGAGAGAGAACAGGGATTCAGGGAAGGTCTTGGTGACTATGCTGATAACATAGTAGATATTGTCTACTGTAACTCACTCTATGAGAAATCCTATGAACTGGCGCAGGAACTGATGAGGAAATATCCGGATCTGGAACTGATTGCAGGAATGAACGAATATTCTGCAGTTGGTGTGGGAAGAGCAGTCAGTGATGCAGGAGCGAAAGATAAGATCGCAGTAGTTGGTGTGGACTGTTCTCAGGAGGCCATCAATCTTATGGAAATGGGCGTTTATAAGGGAATTATTGTGCAGAAAGCATTCCGGATGGGGTATATCGGAGTGGAAGAAACCATTCATATGCTTAACGGGGATGCAGTAGAGAAGAATATTGATTCAGGATGCGAGCTGGTTACGCCGGAGAATATGTATAACAGTGATATTGAACGGCTGATCTTCCCGTTTAGCTGACTGACGCGTTGAAACGACTGCGTAATATAAGGATAAAAGAAGCAAAAAGGTTAAATATTTCCGGATGAAAAAAAGGAAATATTTAACCTTTTTTTGGAAGATATTTCATTACAATTATCCGACAGGTAAGGTAAGATATAGAAAACAAAGAGATACGAAATAACGTAAGGAGGGTGAAAAACTTGGAAAAGTTGAAACAAAATCCAATTGTGAAGAAACTCGGTCTGAACAGAATCCTGTTAGCATGTATTCTGGTTCTTATGTTCGTAGTCTTCAAAGTAGTTCTGGGAAGTAAGTTCCCTGTAGGTGACAGTATCAAATCTACTTTGAACTATGTATACTTTCTGGGCTTTCTGTCACTTGGAGTAACATTTGTAATTGCCACTGGAGGAATCGATTTCTCCATTGGACCTGTAATGTTCTGCTGTGCCCTGATCTCAGGTTACTGCATGACATCTTATCATGTACCTTGTGCAGCAGCAATGGTGATCTGCATTCTGATCGGATTTGCATTTGGCGTGTTTAATGGCTGGATGGTATCTTATATGTCAGTTCCGCCATTTATCATTTCCATGGCATCTATGAACATTGCAAAAGGTATTGCATCTGTATTTACAAAGACACAGTCCGTCAGCTGGCCACTGGGAAGTGATCCTGTAAACGGATGGTTCAGAAATCTTATCTCCTATAAGGGATTCCCTGTAGGACTTGTGATTTTCCTGGCAGCAGCAGTGATCTGTGGGATTATTCTTTATAACACAAAACCGGGACGTTATATCCTTTGTCTTGGTTCTAACAGCGAAGCAGTAAGACTCAGCGGTGTTAATACAAAAAAATGGAGAATGCTTGCTTATGTGATCTGCGGTGTTCTTGTAGGAATCGGAGCAATTTTCTTTGTTGGTGCTTATACAACTGTTCAGCCTGGATACGGCGATCAGTACAACAATGAAGCGATTGCAGGCTGTGTAATGGGTGGTACATCCATGGTTGGCGGACTTGCTTCTATCGGCGGTACAGTCATCGGTGTATTTATCATTTCTCTTCTTCAGCAGGGTATCATGGCATTTGGTCTTGGTAAAGGTCAGCAGATGATCATCACAGGACTTATCGTAATTGTAGCAGTTTATGTCGACGTTTCTGCAAGACGCAGAAAGAACTGATCGGAAGGGAGGATGTAACAATGGGTGAAGTTATTTTGACTATGAAGGACATTGATAAGTCCTTTCCTGGAGTTCATGCTCTGGATCACGTTAATTTTGAAGTGAAACGCGGCGAAGTACATGCTCTTATGGGAGAAAACGGTGCCGGAAAGTCTACATTGATGAAAGTTCTTACCGGTATTTATCAGAAAGATTCAGGATCCATTACCTATAAAGGAAAGGAAACTGAATTCCATAACACAAGAGAAGCGCAGGATGCAGGTGTTGTAATCGTGCATCAGGAGCTGAACATGGTAGGTGATCTTACCGTAGCTCAGAATATTTTTATCGGACGTGAACCAAAGAAAGGGTTCAGCATTGATGATAAGAAAATGATCGAAGATTCCAAAAAACTCTTTCAGGAACTGAACATTGAAATCAATCCAAAAGAAAAGATGAACAATCTTACCGTCGGAAAACAGCAGATGTGTGAGATCGCAAAGGCTATTTCCCACAAAGCAGAGGTTATTATCTTTGATGAGCCGTCAGCAGCACTGACAGAGAAAGAGATTGCAGACTTATTCGAGATTATCCGTGATCTTCGTAAGAAAGGTCTTGGAATCGTTTATATTTCCCACCGTATGGATGAGATCAAAACGATCACTGACAGAGTAACAGTCATGCGAGATGGTGGTTATGTAGGAACTCTGATCACAGCAGACAGTACAAAAGAAGACATCATCAATATGATGGTTGGACGTGTTATTTACGAGGATCCAAAAGAACACAGCATGGTTGCACCAGATGCGCCGGTTGTTCTTAAGGTAGAGAACCTGAATGCAGGTAAGATGGTTCAGAATGTAAGCTTTGAACTTCGCAAAGGTGAGATCCTTGGTTTCTCAGGACTGATGGGAGCCGGACGTACTGAGACAGCAAGAGCACTGTTTGGTGCTGACCCGAAACAGAGTGGAAAGATCTCTATAAGGGGAAAAGACGGACAGCTTCGCGAGGTAACTATCAACAGTCCTCAGGATGCAGTTAAATATGGTATTGGTTATCTGTCAGAGGACAGAAGAAGATATGGTTGTGTCGTACAGAAATCTGTAACAGAGAATACTACGCTGGCAACCATGGAAGAATTTACCAGTGGTATCTTCATTAATAAATCAAAAGAAAAAGAAGTTTCAGAGAAATACGTTAAAGAGCTGGCAACCAAAACTCCAAACTGCGAGCAGCTGGTAGTCAATCTTTCCGGTGGTAACCAGCAGAAGGTCGTTATCGCAAAATGGCTGACACGAGACAGTGAGATTCTTATTTTTGATGAGCCGACCAGAGGTATTGATGTTGGTGCCAAGAATGAAATTTACAAGTTAATGAACAGACTGGCTGCAGAAGGTAAATCTATTATCATGATTTCTTCTGAAATGACAGAAGTTCTCCGTATGAGTGACCGCATTATCGTTATGTGTGAAGGCAAGATTACAGGAAATATTGATATTTCCGAAGCTACACAGGAACACATTATGAATCATGCAACACGGAACATCAATTAAGGAGGAAAGTCATGACTAAGAAGAAAAAAAGTATTTTAAGTGATCAGAGATTTATTGTATTACTGGTTATTATTGTACTGTTTGCAATTTTCTCCTTTAAGAGCAGGGAGTTCAGACAGTATACCACAATCCTGAGTATGCTGGATTTCTCATATTATGATCTTCTGATGGCAATCGGTGTTACATTCCCTCTTATTACAGGAGGTGTAGACCTGTCAATCGGAACCGGTATGGTATGTTACGCATTGATCGCAGGATCTCTGGTAAGAAATAATAATCTTCCGGTTGTACTTGCAATGTTACTTTGCATTGTACTTGGAATTATTGTAGGAGCAGCAAATGGTGTGCTGATCGGTATTATGAACCTGCCGCCATTCCTTGCAACACTTTGTACCTGTATGATTACCCGAGGTGCAGGATCCCTGTGCAGTGCTACTCCCTGGCCGGGACTTACACAGGAGGGTGGATGGTTCCATTCAATCTTTAAGATTACAGTTGGAACAGGAAGAAGTGCTTCCCGTTATCCTATCGGTTTCTTATGGATGATCATTCTGGTCCTTGTAATGGAATATGTTCTGAATCATACAAAATTCGGTCGTTATACGATCGCGATCGGTTCCAATAAAGAAGCAGCAGCTCTTTCGGGAATCAACGTTAAATTCTATCATGTTATGGTATATGTAGTATGTGGACTCTTCACCGGTCTTGCAGCTATCGCATATGCGGCAGTTACGCCAACTGTACAGCCTGGTACCGGTGCAGGACTTGAGATGGATGCCATCGGTGGTGTATTCGTAGGTGGTGTTGCAGCAACAGGTGGTTATGGATCAGTAATCGGTACATTGGCCGGTATCTTCGTTATCATGCTTCTGAAAACCGGTCTTCCATATATCGGACTGCAGGCAAACTGGCAGCAGATCATTACCGGTGCAGTTCTTATCATCGCAGTACTGATCGATATCATGAAAGAAAAGAAAGCAGCAGCAAAATAATTTTCAAAACTGAATAAAGAAAAATGCATCTTACGACAGATGCAAAACAGCAGGATATGAAACAACGGAGGGCTTCCAGGGGATGTTCGGCGACAGTATTGTCATATGTGTATTTTGGGGAAGGCGGAACGAGAGAGGAAGTCTCCGGGGTATCATTTATAAAAAACTATATTAAATGTGTATTTAAAAGGAGGAAATTTTAAATGAAAGCAAAAAAAGTGATCGCATTAGTTATGTGTGCAGCAATGGTAGCAGGAATGTCCGCATCAAGCGTTATGGCAGCCGATATGCCGGAACAGTTCAAAGATCTGAAAGCTAATGAAGCTTATGATTTCCCGATGATGGTTAAATCTTTCCAGTCTACATACTGGGATGCAGCTCAGGAAGGTATGAAGAAAGCTGCTGATGAACTTGGTGTTACATACAAAGCACAGGGACCAAACAGTGAATCTGATATCGCTGACCAGGTTAACATGATCAACACAGCAATCGCTGCAAAGCCGGCCGGATTAGGTCTTGCTGCATGTGATACATCTTCTGTTCTTGATGCACTTCAGGAATGTGCTGACAAAGGAATCCCGGTAGTAACATTTGATACAGGTATCGCTGATGCTCCGGAAGGATCTGTAGTATGTGAAGTTTGTACAGATAACACACAGGCTGGTTCTGTTGCAGCTGAAAACATGTATAATTCAATCAAAGATGTTATAGCTAATGCAGATGGACAGGTTATCATCGGTGAAGTTAACCAGGATGCCACAGGTCAGAACATCCAGCAGCGTGGTGGCGGATTCATTGACAAAATGATCGAACTTATTCAGGCTGACGGAAAAACAGTTGCAGTTAAAGGTAACGAGTTCTATGTAAACGCAGCTAAAGGTGCAGATGCAAAAGAAGCAGACGCAGACGTTGTTATCCAGGTCGCTGTTCCTGCACAGACAACTGTAGAGCTTTGCTCAACAGAGGCTCAGGCAATCCTTTCTCAGGAAAACTGCATCGCTATCTTCGGTTCCAACCAGACAGCAGCAGAAGGTGTTCTTGCAGCTAATGCTAACCTGAACGTTCTTGGTTCTGACGCAGGAGCAGGCGATGTTATCGGTGTTGGTTTCGATGCTGGTTCTATCATTAAAGCCGCTGTACAGGATGGAACATTCATCGGTGCTGTTACACAGTCTCCTCTGATGATGGGTTACTATGCAATCTACGCTCTGACAGCAGCAGCTAACGGACAGGAACTTGAAGATGTTCCTACAGATGGATACTGGTATGATTCCACAAACATGGACAGCGAAGAAATCGCTCCTAACCTTTATGACTAATCGATAAGTAAATATCGAGAGGAAATGAATCCTTAGAATTAAGTATTAATTATTAATACAAATACAGACGCCGCACTGCCGTATGGCAAGTGCGGCGTTGTTGTTCAAACAATAAAACAATGATTGGAAATGATGATTTTATTAAGTTGTAAAGATACTTATTTCGACGATAGATTTCAAAATAGCAAATAAGGACACTTTTTCAGACAAACAAGGTTCTTATTTTGGGGAGTAAGTTGAGATAAAATAAAATCATCAGATATGAAGAGCGTATAAATTCATATATTGAGGAGGTTTTGCAATGGCAGCATATTATTTAGCAGTAGATATCGGAGCATCCAGCGGACGTCACATCATTGGACATATGGAAAACGGAAAAATGGTTCTGGAAGAAATTTATCGTTTTGAGAATGGAATGGTAAAGAAAGACGGAGAACTCTGCTGGGAATTTGACCGTCTTTTCAAAGAGGTAGTAAATGGTCTGAAGAAATGTAAAGAAATCGGCAAGATTCCGGTAAGTATGGGCGTGGACACATGGGGCGTTGACTTCGTACTTCTGGACAAAAATGACAATGTTCTTGGAAATACAGTAGGATATCGTGACCACCGTACAGAGGGAATGGATAAAGAAGTTTATAAGGCAATTTCCCTGAAAGATCTCTATGCAAGAACAGGTATCCAGAAAGCTGATTATAATACGATCTATCAGCTGATGGCAGTGAAAAAGAAACATCCGGAATATCTGGAACAGGCGGAGACACTTCTTCATGTGCCGGATTACTTCCATTTCCTTCTTACAGGACAGAAAACCTGTGAGTACACAGAAGCTACGACAGGACAGCTTGTAAGCCCGATCACTAAGGACTGGGATTATGAACTGATCGATATGCTCGGTTATCCGAGAAAAATGTTTCAGAAGCTGATCATGCCCGGAACAGGCATCGGACATCTGTCAGATAAGATCAGGGAAGAAGTGGGCTTTGATCTGGAAGTAGTTGCACCTGCAACACATGATACAGGATCCGCTGTACTGGCAGTTCCTGCAAATGACGATGATTTTATCTACATTAGCTCCGGAACATGGTCACTGATGGGAATTGAGAGAAAAGAAGCTGACTGCTCTGAGAAGAGCTGTGAGATGAACTTCACAAATGAAGGCGGTTATGCAGGCCGTTTCCGTTACCTGAAGAATATTATGGGACTCTGGATGATCCAGTCTGTGCGTCATGAAGTAAATGATGCATACAGCTTTGCAGAAATCTGCGCAATGGCAGAGGAAGCAAAGGATTTCCCGTCAAGGGTAGACGCAAATGATGAGTGTTTCCTTTCTCCTGACAATATGACAGAGGAAGTTAAGGATTACTGCCGCAGAACAGGACAGAAGGTTCCGGAAACTCTGGGAGAGATTGCAACAGTTATCTACACAAGTCTTGCGGAATGCTATGCAAAGACAGCAAAAGAGCTGGAAGAGATGACAGGCAGGACTTACAGCCGTATTCATATCGTGGGCGGCGGTTCCAACGCAGGATATCTCAATGAGCTGACTGCAAAGGCAACAAAGAAAGAAATCCATGCAGGTCCAGGAGAGGCAACTGCAATCGGAAATATCACAGCACAGATGCTGAAAGCAGAAGAGTTTAAAACCATTGAAGAGGCTCGTACTATCATTCATGAATCCTTTGGTGTAAAAGTTTATAAATAATAAAAGGGGAACAGGGTATTGGCTCTGTTCCTTTTGTGTCTGTGATAATAAGAAAAAAATTTCAACCGGGGTAAGGTTTTAATTTATTATATCTGAGAAGGTTGTCTGAAAAAATGAATCGTATATAATGAGGTTAAAAGGTGTTTGGAAATCATTCGTTACTGTGAACGGAGTGAACAGTAACGTTTGGCTGTGAGAAAGGAGTCAACGGCGAGGGAATATGTTGACTATCATGGGGTTTCAAAGTATAATGATGGCTGGTGAATTGGGCGGAAATACAGGGTGATTCATCAGAGGTAAGTGATTGATTTTAATAGATAAAGGCAGGTTATATATGAATACAATTAGTGTGGAAGAGCTGGAGAAGATTGATTCTTCTAAGATTACGATCGTGGATGTGCGGCCGGCGGATCAGTACAGCAGGGGATCTTTTCCGGGGGCAGTGAATATTCCGCTGGATGAGTTTGAGGAAAGAATGGAGTCTGTGGACAGGGAGAAGATGGTGTATGTTCTCTGTCATACGGGGGACAGAAGCCGGGATTGTGTGGAGAAGCTGAGTGATGCAGGGTATGAGGCTGTGAATATTGAAGGTGGATATCGTGCGTATCTGAGACTTTCTCTGAGCCGTTTTATGGAGAATGATGCTAAGGAGCAGAAGGAACTGAAGACGAAAGAGATTGAGCACAGTATTATCAAGACGTTCAGAAAGACGGTCTGGAGACCGTTTACCAAGGCTTTGAATGAGTATCAGCTGATTCAGGAGGGAGATAAGATTGCTGTCTGTATTTCAGGTGGTAAGGACTCTATGTTGATGGCGAAGCTGCTTCAGGAGCTGAAGCGCCATGGGAAGATTCATTTTGAACTGGTGTTTCTGGTAATGAATCCGGGCTATAATGCGGATAACTGGAAGATTATTCAGGATAATGCAGAGCTTCTGGGAATTCCTCTTACGGTTTTTGAAAGTGATATTTTTGATACAGTGGCAGAAATTGAGAATAATCCCTGTTATCTTTGTGCGAGAATGAGACGTGGTTATCTGTATTCTCATGCCAAGGAGCTGGGATGTAATAAGATTGCGCTGGGACATCATTTTGATGATGTGATCGAGACAATCCTCATGGGTATGCTGTACAGTGGTAAGGTGGAGACTATGATGCCGAAGCTGCACAGTCAGAATTTTGAGGGAATGGAACTGATCCGTCCCATGTATCTGATCAAGGAATCTGCGATCAAGGCATGGAGAGATACTAATGGGTTGCACTTCATTCAGTGTGCATGCCGTTTCACCGAGAACTGTGTAAGCTGTGGGGGCGGACGTGGTTCCAAGCGTGATGAGATGAAAGAGCTGGTTGCACAGTTTAGAAATACAAGCAGTGTGATCGAGACGAATATCTTTAACAGTGTGCGGGATATTAATCTTCGTACTGTTATGGGATATCATAAAGATGGAGAATATTATAATTTCCTGGATGACTATGATCAGCGTGGAAATAAGGGCGTTGATAAGGAAAAAGAATGATAACAGCAAAATCTTCATTTGTGGAAGAGAAATACACTGCTCAGTATTATAGCGGGAACGGCTGTCTATATGTTTCTGGTGCAGGTGGTGTTCTAAAAGGAGGAATCCATGACTTTACAGGAGATTCTTGAAAGTGTAAAAAGTGGTTCGGTATCTGTAGAAGAGGCAGAGAGAATCCTTAAGAAAGAAAGTTATGAAGAAATGGGATATGCGAAGCTGGATACAAGCCGTAAGGCAAGAACCGGTTTCGCAGAAGTAATCTACTGCAGTAATAAGGCAGATGAACATCTTCTGAATATTTTTGAAAGATTATACAGAGAAGACGGCGAGGTATTCGGAACCAGAGCTTCCCAACATCAGTATGAACTGGTGAAGGAGAAGTTTCCGGAAGTGGAATATGATCCGATCTCACGCATCTTAAAAGTTCAGAAGAAAGATAAGAAGCGTATTGGGAAGATCGCCGTGTGTTCAGCAGGAACTGCAGATATTCCTGTTGCTGAGGAAGCTGCACAGACAGCGGAATATTTTGGCACAAATGTTGAACGTATTTATGATGTGGGAGTCAGCGGAATGCATCGTTTATTCTCCAGACTGGAGACGATTCAGAGTGCAAACTGTGTAATTGCAGTTGCGGGAATGGAGGGTGCTCTTGCCAGTGTGATGGGCGGTCTGGTGAGCAGACCGGTGATCGCAGTACCGACTTCTGTGGGTTATGGTGCAAGTATGCATGGTCTTTCGGCACTTCTTACCATGATCAATTCCTGTGCGAATGGGATTGCTGTGGTGAATATTGATAACGGCTACGGTGCCGGCTATCTGGCAACACAGATCAACCGTCTGGCAGCAGGTACAGATGAGAAAGGAAATTGATTATGGGAAAAACATTATATCTGGAATGTTATTCAGGGATAAGTGGTGATATGACGGTTGCGGCTCTTCTTGATCTGGGAGCTGACCGCTCAGTGCTGGACAAGGTGCTGAAGAGTCTTAAGGTATCAGGATTTGAGACAAAGATCAGCAGAGTTGTGAAGTCCGGAATAGATGCATGTGATTTTGATGTTGTGCTGGATAAAGCTCATGAAAATCATGACCATGATATGGATATCTGCATGGACATCATCATGAAGGTCATGAGCGCAATCACGCCCATGGCACAGGAACAGCGCAAGACCATCACCATCACGAACACCGTGGAATAAAAGAAATTACCTATATTATAGAGCATAGCACAATGACTGAGAATGCAAAGAAGATTGCATTGCGTATATTTGAAATTCTTGCAGAGGCAGAGAGTAAAGCGCACAATGTTCCTGTAGATCAGGTGCATTTTCATGAAGTGGGAGCAGTGGACTCTATTGTGGATATTGTGTCTGTGGCAGTCTGCTGGATGATCTGGATGTTACAGAGGTGATCGTTCCTGTTCTCTGCGAGGGCCGGGGAACTGTCTGCTGCCAGCATGGCATCCTGCCAATCCCGGTTCCGGCAGTTGCAAATATAGTAAGTGCCAATCATTTACATCTGAAAATGACAGAGGTAGAAGGTGAACTTGTAACGCCTACAGGTGCGGCGATAGTGGCAGCAGTGAAAACAAAAGATAAACTTCCGGAAACATTTGAAATCCAGAAGATTGGAATCGGTGCAGGTAAACGCCAGTATGAGTGTTCGGGAATTTTAAGGGCAATGATCATATCAGAAAGCACAGAGCAGGCTAAAGGAAGAAATCCAAAAGCTGAAAATCAGGAAACCAAAGATACGATTATCAAGATGGAGACAAACATTGATGACTGCAGTGGAGAAGTTCTGGGATTTGTGATGGAACGTCTGATGAAAGCCGGTGCCAGAGATGTGCATTATGTGCCTGTTTTTATGAAAAAGAACAGACCTGCATGGGTTCTGAATGTGATCTGTAAGGAAGAAGATATAGAAACGCTTCAGAATATTATTTTTGAAGAAACTACTACGATTGGAATTCGTTATAGCATAATGGAACGTACGATTCTTCCCAGAGAAACGAGAACCCTTCCGACTCCATGGGGAGAAGTTCAGGTAAAGGTATGCACTTTGAATGGAAAAGAGCAGCTTTATCCGGAATATGAGAGCGTTGCACAGTTGAGCAGAGAAAAAGAGATTCCATTTGCAGAAATTTACCGTTATATTGTTTTGGCAAATAAAGATAAAGAATAACAATGTAAAAGAAAACAGTCACATACTTGAGTGAATATCTCAACATTCATCAGATGTATGTGACTGTTTCTTTTTATTATTTTTATGAGGTGACTTCTGGTTCAGTTCTATCTGATACCTGGTACTTTTTGCAATTCAGGCAGGGAAAGTTGTCTGATTCGGTTAAATTACAGAGTACTTACACCGTCATCATCATAACGGTCATATTCAGCTCCCTCATATCCGATCATGCGGATAGTAGCAGGATCGATATCCTTTACTGTCTGCGCAACATCAGCAACCGGGATTGCTTTTCCCTTGCGAATAAACAGTGGAACTTCATTCAGGCAACTTCTACATAGTGGTGGCCTTTTTCAAGAATTTCCTGAGAAATTGTTCCATCCGGCAGGAATTTTACGAACATCATTTCTTCCGGCAGATATACATAGCGGCCTTTTGCATTCTGTGTGTAAACTGGTGCGATCATGATTTCGTTTCCAAGGAGAAGCTGGTCCTCTACCTGAGTTGCGAATGCATCGTCTGTGTAGTCAAATGCCAGCGGACGGAACATCATGTCATCGTTTAATGCTGCTTTCATGTATTCGCTGTACAGATATGGAACAAGACGATATCTGACACCGATTACATGACGGAAGTCTTCGATATTCTCGAACTGGTAAGCTTCCTGTTCTCTGGTTCCCAGAGCGGAGTGGTTTCTCATAAGAGGTGTAAATACACCAAGTGCCAGCCAGCGCAGTACCAGGTCACGTGTGGTATCTGCACCGAAACCGCCCAGATCTGCACCTGTGTAAAGGAAACCGCACATATTCAGGGATGGAAGCATCTTTAAGTTCAGAAGGATGTGTGACCACCAGGATTTGTTGTCTCCCATCCAGATTCCACCGTATCTGTGCATTCCCACATAGGAGGAACGGGAGAACATCAGAAAACGTTTGCCAGGTGCGATTTTTTCAAATGCTTCACCTGCTGCACGGGTCATGTTATAGCCAAACAGGTTATGTACCTTGTCGTGGCGGATTTTCTGACCGTTTACATTGTGATAGAAGCGTTTGTAATCTTCCGGATTGTTTGCAAGGGCGTTTACTTTATCACCGAGTGTAAATCCAGGTGCTTCTTCCTTGTCCATGAAGTTGTCTTTGATGTATTCTTTTAATTCAGCAACGCCTTCCGGTGTACAGAACATTGCAGGTTCGTTCATGTCATTCCAGAAACCGTCGATTCCCTTTGAAATGAGACGTTCGTATTTCTGTCCGAACCATGCTCTGGCATCTGCATTCAGGACATCAGGGAAATGAGTCCAGCCCGGCCATACAGCGGAAACGAAATCACTGCCGTCTTCACGTTTGCAGAAGTAGTTCTTCTCAACGCCTTCTTCATAAACATCATAGCCAGCTTCTACCTTGACACCTGCATCGATGATCGGGACAAGGTGGATGCCTTTTTCTTTCATTTCATTGACATAGGCCTCAAAGTCAGGAAAGTTTTCCTGATTGACTGTGAAATCTTTGTAGTCTTCCATGTAATCGATATCCATGTATACCATATCGATCGGAATATTGTTTTCACGATATCCGTCAGCGGCTTTTCTGAAGTCGTCAGCAGTTGTATATCCCCAGCGGCTCTGACCGAAACCAAATGCGAATTTAGGCGGGATATAGCTTCTTCCGATGATTTTACGGAACTGTTTTACGATATCGTAAGGAGTTTCACCCTCGATCACATACAGATAAAGGTCTGCATCCTCACAGGTGATCTTTAACTGGGAAGAGAGTGTGTAACCGATATCAAACTTCAGTTTTCCGGGATAATCAACGAAGAGACCGAAAGTCTGCTTTCCGGAGATTACGAGGAAGTTGTGTGCTCCGTAGAGGGAGATTTTATCTTCTGTATGGTTTGGCTGGTCGGAACAGTTGCTTTCATAAACGTATCCACGTTTGTTGATTCCGCGGTTGATTCGCCCAGACCATAGACAACATCGTTGTCATCCATGTCATAAGTAAAAGAGAAGCCGTTCTCTGTGGAGATAGTTCCGTATGCAGGAGTTCCCTTAGAAGCCGGGATGGAAGTTACGATGGCATCGGTTTCAAATGGGGTCCCGTAAGTATATTTCTGAATCATTTTGTCATGTCCTCCTTAGGTTGAAAATGGTCAAGCGGATAAAATCATCCGCTTTGCTACGCGGCGCTGCACCGAATAACTGAAACGCTTAAGTACTGTTAGAAAATACACAGATGTTTTCCTTGATTTCATATTTACAATAATAGAGGTTTGAGTGGGGAAATGCTACTGAAATTATGACAAATTTATACGTTATTTTGACTTTTTAACCGAATCAAGTAAGTCCCCTGCTTCAATTACGAAAAGCAATGAGCAGTGGAGTGGATAATTTTAGCTGCTTGCTCTGGCAACTTGTTGTGCTTTAATGCTTTATCTTAATAGAATTTTTCTGTACATACGGTGAAAAAAGTGCTAAACTGTTATTATTACACGAAAGAAAGGTTTATTTAACATGCTTCAGACAATTGAATCCATCAATAACGTCGTAAATAATTTTATCTGGGGTGTCCCGGCTATGATCTGTATTATCGGCGTAGGGCTTTACCTGAGCCTGCGGACCGGTTTTGTCCAGATCCGCAAATTCCGTATGCGCTTAAAACCACACTGGGAAGAATTTTTAAGAAAAAAGAAGCCTCTGACGGTTCCATGACACCTTTCCAGGCAGTCTGTACTGCACTGGCAGGTACAGTAGGTACGGGAAATATCGCCGGTGTTGCCGGAGCTATCGCCATCGGTGGTCCGGGCGCTGTATTCTGGATGTGGGTTTCCGCACTCCTTGGAATGTGCACGAAATTTACAGAGGTTACCCTTGCAGTACATTTCCGTGAGAGAAACAGACATGGGGATTATGTAGGCGGACCTATGTATTATATTAAGAATGGTCTGGGAAAGAATTGGAGGTTTCTTGCAGTTCTTTATTCTGCATTCGGTGTACTGACTGTATTTGGAACAGGTAATGCTACTCAGGTAAATACCATTACAACAGCAATTGATACAGCTCTTATTAACTTCAATGTGATTTCAGAGTCTTCTACAGGCAGACTGAATCTGATCCTTGGAATTGTGATCACGCTGCTGGTTGGTATGGTACTGCTGGGCGGTATCAAGCGAATCGGAAGTGTTTCCGAGAAGCTGGTGCCGTTTATGGCATTGTTTTATATTGTACTTGCATTGGGCGTTGTGATCTTAAATATCGGAAGAGTTCCGGCAGTTTTCCATGATATTGTTTATGGAGCTTTAATCCGTCAGCAGTGACAGGCGGTGTGATCGGAAGCTTTTTCCTCAGTATGAAAAAGGGTGTTTCCAGAGGTATTTTCTCCAATGAAGCCGGACTTGGTACAGGGTCTATCGCTCATGCCTGTGCAGATACAAGCAAGCCTGTAAAACAGGGTATGTTTGGTATCTTTGAGGTATTTGCAGATACGATCGTGATCTGTACTCTGACAGCACTTGTGATCCTTGTAAGCGGCGTGCCGGTAAATTACGGTGCAGCGGCAGGTGCAGAACTTACAATTTCCGGATTTACTGCTACATACGGAGGCTGGGTTTCTATCTTTACGGCAGTTGCCATGTGTTGCTTTGCGTTCTCAACGATTATCGGATGGGGACTTTACGGAGCACGCTGTATTGAATTCTTATTCTCTGCAAAAGTTATCCGCCCATTTATGATTGCCTATTCATTAGTGGCAATCCTTGGTGCAACTGTAGATCTGGGACTTCTCTGGAGTATTGCTGAGACATTCAACGGTCTTATGGCAATCCCCAACTTAATTGGTGTATTCCTGCTTTCAGGAACCGCCATTACACTTACAAAAGAGTATTTCGCACAGAAGAAATAACAATAATAGCCCGGAGAGTTATTTTTCCGGGCTATTATTTTATGAGAATTGCGGGAGCTGCTTTGCAGCGGAGCAATTCGTAGATATCAAGTTAGGAGCAAAATGCCTTTTGACCCTAACATCATTTTATGAAAAAGGTAAAAAGGAGAATAATAACAATGGTTCCAATCGCACATATAGAAAATGATTTTCCGACCAAATTCGGTATCCCCAGCAGAGTGGCCGTGTAGGGGCGCTTAAAGCGAGAATTGTATTCGAGCCGGAATATCGAAATGTGGATGCCTGCCGTGGCCTGGAGGAGTTTAGTCATATCTGGCTGATCTGGGAGTTTTCGGAGGCAAAGAGGACAAAGTGGTCACCGACTGTCCGCCCGCCCAGACTTGGGGGAAATGTGAGAAAAGGAGTTTTTGCCACAAGATCTCCCTTCCGTCCCAATTCCATAGGATTATCCTGTGTGAAGCTTGAGAAAGTAGCTCTGGATGAGCCGGACAGCCCTGTACTTTATGTAGAAGGTGCAGATCTGATGAATGGAACACCGATTTTCGATATTAAACCATATATTCCTTATGCGGATTGCCATCCGGAAGCAACAGGAAGTTTTACCGAATATTCCAAAGATCATCATCTGAATGTAGAATTTCCCCAGGAGCTTCTGGAAAGAATACCCGGGGAAAGCAGAGAGGCTCTGATCGCAGTTCTTGCAGATGATCCCCGTCCTGCTTATCAGAATGATCCGGAACGGTCTTACGGAATGCCTTTTGGAGAGAAGGATATTCATTTTCGGGTGGATGGAGATATCCTTCGTGTTTATAATGTGACAGAATTTGTAAAAAAACAGCAGGAATCTTCGGCAGATTGTGGAAAATAACCATTTTCGGATATTTCTGTAAGAAAGGCTTGCAAAATTGGCGTTTATTCAATACAATATTAAACAGACTTTATGTTGGTAGAGTGACAAAGACTGATAGGAGATTGGTCTGAAAATATTTAGTGACATATGAGGAGCAGGAAAAATGAAGAAAATTGTTAAATTCGGAGGAAGTTCTCTGGCAAATGCAGAACAGTTTCAGAAAGTAGGGGAGATCATCAGAAGTGATGAGAGCAGACGTTATGTGGTTCCGTCCGCTCCCGGAAAGAGATTTGACGGAGATACAAAGGTTACAGATTTACTTTATAAATGTTATAATACTGCAGTTGAAGGGGAAGATTTCATCCCGATTCTGCAGGAGATCAAGGGAAGATATTATGAGATTATCCGCGGACTGAACCTTGATCTTTCTCTGGAAGATGAATTTGCTCAGATCGAAGCTGATTTCAAGGCACAGGCAGGCACAGACTATGCAGCATCCAGAGGAGAATTTCTCAATGGTAAGGTGATGGCAGCATATCTGGGTTATGAATTTGTTGATGCAGCAGATGTGATCCGTTTTGATAAGAACGGAAATCTGGATGCCGAGAAGACAGACAGACTTCTGTCCAAAAAGCTGGCAAAATGTGAACATGCGTTATCCCTGGATTTTATGGCGCTGGTGAAGATGGAAAAGTTAAAACTTTCTCCAGAGGAGGTTCTGATGTAACCGGTTCTCTTGTGGCGAAGGCTATCAAGGCAGACCTTTATGAAAACTGGACAGATGTTTCCGGCTTCCTGGTAACAGACCCACGTATTGTTAAAAATCCGGAAGTGATTGAGAGCATTACCTACAGAGAACTCAGAGAGCTTTCTTATATGGGTGCAACTGTTCTTCATGAAGATGCGATTTTCCCGGTTCGTAAAGAAGGAATTCCGATCAATATCAAAAACACAAACAGACCGGAAGACAAGGGTACTTTTATTGTTGAGAGTACATGCAAGAAACCGAAATTTACAATTACAGGTATTGCAGGTAAGAAGGGATTCTGTTCTATCAATATTGAGAAATCCATGATGAACAGTGAGGTTGGTTTCGGACGTAAGGTACTTCAGGTATTCGAAGATCAGGGAATCAGCTTTGAGCATGTTCCATCAGGAATCGATACAATGACTGTATATGTACATCAGGATGAATTCGAAGAAAAGGAACAGCAGGTAATTGCCGGAATTCATCGTGCAGTACAGCCGGATTTCGTAGAAATGGAATCTGACCTTGCACTGATCGCTGTTGTAGGACGTGGTATGAAATCCACCAGAGGTACAGCAGGAAGAATCTTCTCAGCACTTGCCCATGCAAATGTAAATGTGAAGATGATCGACCAGGGTTCCAGTGAGCTTAATATCATTATCGGTGTGGAGAACAGAGATTTTGAAACTGCGGTAAAGGCAATTTATGATATCTTTGTAATTACCCAGATTTAATTGAGAATTGCAGGAGCTCCTTCACAGCGGAGCAATTTGTGGATATGATGTTTACCAATCATAGGATAAATAAAATAATGGACCGTCAGAAATCAGCATAGAGATTTCTGGCGGCTTTTTATATTATAGGAAATTACTCTGTAATGTTCCTATAACATAAAAAGCCTCCGGGCAGGATCGCACTGCGACGGAGCGGAATTATGTCGCTGAAGCGACCTGTTGCAGGCGGAGAATCCTGCAAGCAGGATTCTTTCTTGAATTCAGGAGTTTTTACATGATGATGAATTCTGTGTTATAATGAACGGACGATGTTGGGTAACTATTTGGTAGCTATTGTTGCGTGAGGTGTTTTGATATGGATAAGCCGGTGGTTCGTATTTCCGTCAGAAATCTGGTGGAGTTTATATTAAGAAGCGGGGATCTTGACAACCGGGGAGGATCTTCTGACAGAGAAGCAATGCAGAAGGGCAGCAGACTGCACAGAAAAATACAGGGCAGGATGGGAAGCCATTACAGAGCGGAGGTCTCTCTTAAATATAAAACAGAATATGAAGATGTAAGTATCCAGGTAGAGGGCAGAGCTGACGGAATCTTCACAGAGGATGGACAGTGCTGGATCGATGAAATTAAGGGTGTTTATGCAGATGTCAGTCAGTTGGAAAAGCCTGTGGAGGTTCACCGTGCACAGGCAATGTGTTATGCCTGGATCTACGCACAGGAGCAAAAAACGGAGAAGATCGGAGTGCAGATGACATATGGGAATCTGGACACAGAGGAGCTTAAGTTTTTCAGAGAAGAATATACGCTGGAAGAACTCAGACTGTGGTACCAGAATCTTTTGGACAGGTATCATAAATGGATCGCATACCAGCTTGCATGGAAAAAAGAACGGAATGCGTCCATGAGTGATCTGGAGTTCCCTTTTGAATATCGTGAGGGACAGCGAAAAATCGTATCCGGTGTATATCACACTATATCCACAGAAAGACAGATTTTTGTCCAGGCACCTACAGGAGTAGGAAAGACCATGTCCACGATCTTTCCTGCAGTGAGAGCAGTTGGTGCAGGGCTGGGGGAAAATATTTTCTATCTTACAGCAAAGACCATTACCAGGACTGTGGCTGAAGAAGCTTTCTCCATATTAAAGGAGCATGGACTGAAATTTAAAGTGATAACCATTACCGCGAAGGAAAAGCTGTGCTTCTGCGATAAAACAGAATGCAATCCTGAGAACTGTCTGTGGGCGAGAGGACATCTGGACAGAGTGAATGATGCTGTTTTTGAACTGTGGACCACGCAGGACAGCTATGACAGGGATACTCTGCTGGAATATGCGAAGAAATGGCAGGTGTGTCCCTTTGAAATGTGCCTGGATCTGGCAGTCTGGGTGGACGCTGTGATCTGTGATTATAATTATGTATTTGATCCCAATGTTTATCTGAAAAGATTTTCGGGGAGGGTACTTCCGGAGAATACATTTTTCTGATTGATGAAGCTCACAATCTGGTGGACAGGGGAAGGGAAATGTACAGTGCTCATGTGGACAGAGCGGATGTACTGGAGGCGAAGAGACTGGCCGGGGATTACAGTAAGGTCTGGTGCGAGCACTGGAAAAAGTGAACAGACAGCTTCGAATTCTGGAAAAGGAGTGTACAGAGTACGAAATCCTGCCAAATCCCGGAGCAGTTTCTCTGGGAATGCTTCAGGTGATGGGGGAGATGGATAAGCTCCTGGAGGAACTTCATGGAAAGGAACTTCCGGAGCAGCTGCTGGAATTTTACTTCTGTGTGAGAGATTTCCTGAACATTGATGAACTTCTGGATGAAAATTATGTGGTTTATGCAGAAATGGGAGAAGGGGGAAAGGTGATCCTGCGGCTTTTCTGTGTAAATCCTGCAGCAAATATTCATAGATGTCTGGAAAAGGGAAAAAGTGCGGTGTTCTTTTCTGCGACCCTGCTTCCCATGGATTATTACCGTACACTTTTAAGCACCAGAAAGGATGACTATGGGATTTATGTGACTTCTCCTTTCAGGCAGGAGAACAGGTGCATTCTCACAGGACGGGATGTGAGCAGCAGGTATACCAGAAGAGGATATGAGGAATATCACAGGATCGCATCTTACATTGCCAGAACTGTATGGACAAGAAAAGGAAATTATATGGTATTCTTTCCTTCTTATAAATTTATGGAGGATGTTCTGGAGGTGTATGAGAATGAGTTTTCAGCGGAATGGGTTCGCTGTATTTCGCAGACATCGGGAATGAATGAGAGGGAGAAAGAGGAATTTCTGGAGGAATTTTCTGCATCAGAGGGAACGCTGGTAGGATTTTGCGTAATGGGCGGGATTTTTTCAGAGGGGATTGATCTGATGGGAGAGAAGCTGATCGGAGCAATCATCATAGGGACTGGTCTTCCTCAGATTGGAACAGAAAGGGAGATCCTCAGGCAGTATTATGATAAAAAGGGTGTGAATGGATTTGATTATGCATACAGATATCCGGGGATGAATAAGGTGCTGCAGTCAGCCGGGCGTGTGATCAGAACCCAGGAGGACACAGGGATCATACTTCTGCTGGACGAGAGATTTGCAGGGAAAGATTACAGGAATCTGTTTCCTGCTGAGTGGTCTGACAGGGGAAACTGTACTTTAAATACTGTGGAAGAACAGCTGGGAAGCTTACTGGAACAGGATAAGAGAAAAGAACTGAACACTGATACTGAGGATTCTGGTCTTTGCTGGAAAAAAGATAAAAATCTTGCTATCCTGAATAAAACAATATATACTTTGCTTAACATGTGAATGGGATGATGAAAAGAAACCGTTAAAACAACAAATAAAAGGACTTTCAAGACAATTGACGGAGCCGGTGTAAAATTAGTGCGTAGTATTAGGCAACCAGACAATTAAAGAGTTTGATCCGATTTTGATGTTGGACTCTTTTGACAGTGTAAATCCGGCCGACTATACGGCAGGTTTCCCAATGCATCCGCATCGCGGCATTGAAACAATCAGTTATGTATCACGCGGTAAAATGGTGCATAAGGACAGCTCGGTAATGAAGAAGCCGTTACCGATGGCGAAGTGCAATGGATGAACTCCGGTTCCGGTATTTTGCACGAAGAATTAGTGCCGGCATCCGAACGCTTATTGGGCGTTCAACTTTGGCTCAACTTACCGCAAAAAGATAAGATGAGCAAACCAAGCTATCACGCATTAAGCGAGCAGATATTGCCGAAATTCCGATTGAAGGAGCATACTTCGCTTGTTAGCCGGTTCGTACAAAGAGCATCAGGGCTATGTGGGTGAGCATTTACCGCTCAACTACTATGATCTCCAGCTTGAAGCAGGCGCTGAAAATACGTTGACCATGGGCAAAGATGAATCGGTTATGCTCTTCACATTGATTGGCGATATTGAAGTAGACGGCCAACATATTGAAGAAAAAACGGCCGTTAAATTGACTGAAGGTGACAGCGTTACCATTAAAAACGGCGATAAACCGTCACAAGTATTGTACATCGCATCTAAGGCTTTGAATGAACCGGTAGCTGGGCGGGCCCGATTGTAATGAACACGGAAGATGAAGTTAGACAAGCCTTTGTTGATCTTAGAAATAATACCTTTGTTAAAACAGAATTAGACTATTAAGCGTTAAGGATGAATTACTGAACAAATTCTAATAATTGTCTAGTTATTAGTATGAATTACTGCGTAATTCGCCGGTTTTACAGTATAATAAATAGTAGAGAGTAGTTAAATTTTAACATCCTAAGTGGGAGTTTGGCCGTGTGACAGAATTAGAGGAGGATTGTATGGCTGAAAAAACATATGAAACTGAAAGTTTAGTGATTCATTGGAAGCCTGACTTGTGTCAGCATGCAGCTAAATGTGTAAAAGGGGCACCCGATGTTTTTGATGTGAGTCGCAAACCGTGGATTATGCCGGAAAACGGCACGACCGAAGAGATTAAAGCGGTTATTGATCAGTGTCCGTCCGGTGCACTGACGTATACGGAAAAATAAGGAGCGGTTTAATCAAATTAGCCTTAAAGCTCAGTTGTATTAACCGATTAAAAGCAAGTTAAAATAAGGAGGTTTCAAATGATTAAAATCGTACATGAAGCGGATAAAAACAGAGCCGCTGCCTATGATGGCGACAAAAATATCGGTGAAAGCACCTATTCGCCATCCGATAAATTCTGGATTATCGACCACACTTTGGTTGATGAAAACTACGGCGGTCAAGGCATTGCCGGCCAATTAGTGGCTGAAATTGTAAAACAGGCACGCGAACGGGGCTTGAAAATTATGCCGTTATGCCCGTTTGCCAAAAAGGAATTCGACCGTCGTCCCGAGTACGCCGATATCCGCATGTAATGGCATTGGCATGTAAATCGGAGTGATTAATACATAAAATTGAAGTCGTCTTAGTCGATTACCAATTTTCATAAATGGTTGTTTTTCACAAAGACCTGTACTATAATGTAGGAAATACACAAAAAAGCTAGGGGAGCCTTATGGATGAGAAAAGTGCGTGAACACTTGACCCTTGACCTGATTCGGATAATGCCGACGTAGGAAAGCTGTACAGGACTTTTAAAGCTCATCCGCGTGGATGAGCTTTTTATTTTGGCTTTTTTGCGTATAACCTATTTAGGGAGATCATGTAACGTGACGATTTTCACGGATTCGCGCTTAGGTATAGCGCAGAGGAGGCTAAAATGAATAGTTCGAAATTTACAGTAAACATGCAGGATGTACGCTTGGCAAAAAGTGACGAATACACGACGCAGATGGATGCGGCACGTCGCGGCTTGGTGACACCGCAGCTTAAAACGGTAGCCGAAAAAGAACAGATGCGTTTGGAAGATTTGATGGCCTCGTGGCATCCGGTCAGGTAGCGATTCCGGCCAATAAAATGCACATTAGTTTATCGCCGGAAGGGGTAGGCAAACGCTGCCGCACTAAAATCAACGTAAACCTTGGTGTTTCGCCGGAACACAATAATTTGGACGAAGAATTGGAAAAAGTGCGCAACGCCATTGCCATGAAGGCAGAAGCTATCATGGACTTGTCGAACTTTGGTAAAACTCAAGAATTCCGTCGCAAGCTTATCGATATGTCCACCGCCATGATTGGCACCGTGCCAATGTATGATGCGGTAGGCATGCTCGACAAAGACCTCAAAGACATCACCGTAGATGAGTTTTTCTCCGTTGTGGAACAGCACGCAAAAGACGGCGTGGACTTCATGACGATTCACTGCGGTATGAATCAGAAGACGGCGCAACGTATCAAAGACAATCCCCGTTTGACCAACATCGTATCCCGTGGCGGCTCCTTACTCTTTGCTTGGATGGAAATGAACAATCAGGAAAATCCGTTTTACGAATACTATGACCGCTTGCTCGAAATTTGTGAAAAATACGACGTAACCTTGAGCCTTGGTGATGCATGTCGTCCGGGCTGCACCCATGATGCGACCGACGCGGCTCAGATTGAAGAACTCATTACTTTGGGCGAGCTTACCTAAAACGCGCGTGGGCACACAATGTGCAGGGTTATGATTGAGGCCCGGGTCATATGGTGCTCAATGAAATTGCGGCTAATATGACGCTCGAAAAAACGTCTTTGCCATAATGCTCCATTCTATGTGCTGGGACCGTTGGTTACAGATATTGCGCCGGGCTATGACCATATTACGAGTGCTATCGGCGGGGCTATTGCCGGTTCGTGCGGTGCCGACTTCCTTTGCTATGTAACGCCGGCTGAACATTTGCGTTTGCCAACCGTTGAAGATGTGAAAGAAGGCATCATCGCTACGCGTATTGCCGCCCATGCAGCGGATTTGGCAAAAGGCATTCCGGCGCTCAGGCTTGGGACGATGCATGAGTAAAGCCCGTGCGGAAGTAGATTTTGATACTATGATTTCCTTGGCTATCGATCCTGAAAAGCTCGTCGTTACTATGAATCCAGTAAACCGGAATGCGAAGGCACTTGCACCATGTGCGGTAAAATGTGCCCGGCTCGTACCATGAAACATATCTTGGCCGGGGAAGACGTGTCGATTCGATAGAGGTTTGTGATATAATCTATATATAAGCAGATAATGAATAAGAGGACGGAACGGGTAGCCGTCGCCGGATAAGGTGCAAGACCTTTGAGTAGGAGATGTGGGAGTGTCGCCCCACCTTAGTTTTAAAATAGAGGTAACTGTAACTGCGGTTATGATTGCCTCTATTTTTGTTTGTC